>Ga0182016_10004142_pt1 | contig 16181 bp, 17 predicted proteins | sample 712S2MmetaG_FD_120491 | JGI IMG/M metagenome (GOLD analysis project Ga0182016, IMG submission 120491) | Permafrost microbial communities from Stordalen Mire, Sweden - 712S2M metaG | ecosystem: Environmental > Terrestrial > Soil > Wetlands > Permafrost | place: Sweden: Stordalen | collected...
CGCTGCGGCGGCTGGGGTTCCGGTTTATTGCGCTGGCGGACGACAATTTTTACCCGGTGACGTTTACAGACCTGCGATTGGCACGGGAACAGAAAAACACTGCCAAGGTGGAAGAGCTGACGAAGATTCGCGCGGAGCGTTTTGCGCTGATGGAAGAACTGGCCAAACTGCCGAAGGACATGGTGTTCTTCACGCAGATGACGATGGAGGCCGGTGAGGATCCGATCTATCTTGAGGCGATGAAGAAGGCGAACATCAAGGGAGCCCTGGTGGGCGTGGAAGCTGTTACGCCGGAGGGGCTGAAGGCGGTGTTCAAGGATTGGAACTATTCCGGCGAGGCGCTGGCGAAGCAGTTGCAGACATTCAAGAAGCACGGCGTGCATGTGCTGGGTTCATTTATTTTCGGGTTGCCCTCGGACAAGCCGGAGACGTTTGACGCGACGGTCAATATGGCCATCAAGGCGGGCGTGACGTTTGCGCAGTTTGTGATGATGACGCCGTTTCCGGGTACTGTGGATTTTGGCAAGTGGGAGAAGGAACAGTCCGTAAATCCGACCTTGGTGGACGGAGTGCCTCTTACGCGGTACTGGCTGATTCCGACGGCGGTGCGGCCGAAGATGTTCACGCCGCATCCGACGATGAGTTCCGACGAAATCCGGGAGCGGACGCAAGCGGTGTGGGATCGGTTCTATAACTGGAGCGCAATCTGGGAGCGGTCAGCGTGTACTCCGAATTTGAAGTCGCGGATCGCGTTCATGTTCCTTTCGAAGCTTTACCGGCAGATGTATGCAGGGACGGGGATTTCGACGGACAGCGCTCGGCGGCAGAAGAGCAAAAAGTATGCGAAGTGGACGGCGCGGCAGTGCAAGAAGCTGTTCAAGGCTAGGCCGATGCCGGAACTGGAGGGGCCGAAGTGGGAGATTGGCTTGCCGACGCTGGGGCAGACCGCGTTTGCTGGTGTGGATGGCCGTGAGACGAGCGGTCCGTTGGTGATGTTCCCCAAGCAGTGATCGAGGGAAATTGAAAAGAGGCGGGTCCGGCGATGCTGGGCCCGTTTTCATTTGAAACCATGATTGCGAGGGGATCTCCTCAAATCGAACATGAGCATTTATGTCAGACGATTTGGAAACTGATCCCCACGGCGCGCAAGCGGGTTGCCAGTTCGTCGCCCAAACCGGTCACGGGTGTTAGTATGCCGCCGGTGCCCGGCTTTGGGCCGGAGTGAGCCTCGGCTGATAGCGCCAGGACGAAGGCGGATTCGCAGAGGCATTTCACCGTGAATCGGTTTCCGGCGTCACCCTGCGCCTTGAGAACTGCTTGGACGCGCACCCCGCTCGTCGCTGTGCCTATGAATTCGCATTCCACAGAGCCCTCATTCATCGCTTTTTCAGAAGGTCCCTGGCCCGGCTTGGGCAACAATGGATTCATGATCCGGCGCGCAAATCGAGAGCCAAGAACAGATGCGAATACATTGGCTCCGAGCGAAGCCATTCGTGCTACCGAGGAGCTGTCAAACCGCGCATACTCCTGATAGTCGAATCGCTGACCGAGCAGCGCCTGGGTTCGGCGCACGACGCGTGTATTGATCGAGCCCATTAGAAAGGGTGTTACCCAGGCTTGAACGACGGTGTCGTATCGTACCCCGGCTGGGTCGGCATTGTGGAGTAGTTCTGCCTGCGAATGCGACGCCGGATCCGGGTTCAATAGAAAAGGATCACGGGTCATCTCGAGTTGACCCGTTTCAGCCAAATTGAATACCGCCGCCATTGTGCCTCCGTTGATGCCCCCACCTCCATCCATCCGGAAGTAACCCAAGACACTCACGCAGTCAGAATGTAAAACTTCGCGAACATGACGCGATACGAGCCATGCTCCGTAGTCGGATGGGATCGAATCGTAGCCGCAGCAGACGACGATCCGGGTGCCATCGGCCGCGGCTTGTGCATGATGGCGGTCGATCAAACCTCGGATCCAGGGTGTCTCGCCGTTGATGTCGCAATAGTGAGTGCGATTGGCAACACAGGCTTCGACCAACCTCGTGCCGTAGAGGCTGAACGGCCCGGCAGTAGTGGCCACGACCCGAGCCTGGGCCGCCAGACAGTTCAGAGCATCTTCATCTTGAGCATCGGCAACGAGAACGTCCATACCGGCTGAATTCACGGTATCGAGCTTCGATCGGTTTCGTCCCGCGATGGCCCAACGCAACCCCGGTGGCGCGAACTGCCGGAAGTACTCCACCGTCTGTCTGCCGGTGAATCCCGAAGCTCCATAGAGGACGATGTCGTATTTGCGTTCGGCGGGCGGCATCTGGTGAGTGTACTCGGTCCTGTTGCTCCGCAGTGGCGACGAACGTTAACGTCAGCAGCAGACCCAAGATTTCCCTGTCGCGCCAGGGAGGATCCGGCGAAGGCGATGAGCGCTGTGCTGGACTCCTAGTAGTCGGTGGGTCCGGGGAGGTTTTTTCTCGAATCCGGTGTAGGACCAATCAAGTTGCATTTCCAATCGCCAAAGGTTGTTTTCCAGCAGGATCCCATCGCGACTGGAGTAGGCATCAACTGGCAATTTCGGCCTGCGGGGTAACCGACCCCGATGGGGCTGCACCAGAAGACTTTAAGGCTGCCGCTGAGGGGGAAGACGGGCGCATTCATGTCGATCTCTGGGAGGGTGCTGTCCGTATCTCCGTTGTAGGTGCGCGGCGTGGCCATTCCGACATGGACTTCCTGCATCAAGAAGAGGCCGGTTGCTCGATCCTGGTCCATGGTGCATTGAATGAGCGCTCTGATCTGCCCTGGCGTGGGTGGTGCGTTGACCGGTTTACAGAGCCGGGGGTTTCTTGCCTGGTAGGTGAGGTTGATGGTTGGGGGGCCGGAGAGTTCGCGGCCGTCGGGCGAGAATTCTTGCAGACCAAATGCGGCGAGGTTGATGGAGGAGGCGAGAATTCCGAGGGCGAACGCGCTGAACGCTAATTTGGTGGATCGAGGAGGAAGGAACATGGTGGAGCTCCTTAGGGAATTCTTGGGTTAACAATTCAAGTGATGGGACAGAAACTCAGCGAACGAACTGAGACTCAAGTGTTCTGCGATGGATCGGTCGGCTGAACTATCGTGACTCGACTGTGCAGACGAACTTCAGCCGACCTGCTTAGAAGGTTTTTGGACCGACACTTGCGACCTGGTCGGGGGCTCCGCCCTGGAGCTTGCAGGCCCAGTCGCCGAAGGAGGACTTCCAGCACCATCCCTGGGCCGCAGGCACGGCGCTCTTGAGGCAGTTCTGTCCGCCGGGATTGAGGCTGGCGCTGGAGAGCGTGCAGAAGTAGCCGGTGTAGCTGCCGCGAAGGGGATATATTTTGGCGCTGAGATCGACGCCGGCGAGGCCTGCATCGGTGTAATAGACAAAGGCACGCGGGGCACCGAGGTCGAGCTTCACATCCTGAATGAGTCCGAGGCCGGTTTCAGAGAGGGAGTCCATCGTGCACTGAACCATAACCGCGGCCTGGGCCGCTGATGGTGGACTTGTGACCTTTGAACAGGTACGTGGCGCACGGGTGTTGTAAAGGGGAAGCATTGTCAGAGGGCCGGAGATATCTGCACCTCCTGAACCCGCGCCTTCGGCGCTTTTGCATCCAATGGGGGTAAGGAGGGTGAGGGCGAAAAGACACAGCGCGACTCTGTGCGCGCGCGAAGAGATGGGCATGGTGTTGGCTCCAAAGGAAATGGTGTGAGGCCTGCGAGGTATGGTTGCAGTTTCTCGACGCGGCGCAATCGCCGGATGGAGATTCCACAGGGCAGCAGGCCACATTCCATGCGGGGAACGAAATATGGATTTTGCCGGGAGGGTGTCCCCTTGGATCCACTGGCTGCCCGGATCTTCGGAGCCCGACGCCCACTTTGAAACGCCAACAATGGACACGCAAGCCGCAAATCGCCGACGTTTTTCGAAGGGAAATGGATCCCCAAGGGCCTTATATTGTCAGGTTGAAAGGCTCAACAAGAACTGACCCAAGCCCCGAGGTTCATGGTTCCCAGATCGTACGCTTGGAATGAACGAGCGTCAACGAGAAAGGTCGATCGAAGTGTCGCCGGTGCAGGACGGCAGTGAGAGCAGGGATCGAGGGGCGGAGAACATCGAGCGCGTGTAGTACTCAGTCGGCTTTGAAGCGGCCCTTAGTGATGCCTTCGCGGCGGAGGTAGTCTTCCAGCATGTGGCCTGGCTGATCATCAAACTTGTTGCCCGTAGCCGCGCACTTGCGGATGCGGTCGATTCGGAAGCTGCGGAAGTCGTTGCGCAACTCGCACCATGCGGCGAGGGTCCAGACCGATCCCCAGAAATAAAGAGCGAGTGGACGGACGTTGCGGCGGGAGGACTTGTCGCCGCTATCTGCGTATGAGATGTGGAGGACATCGTGCGTTGAGATGGCGTTGCGCAACTCATCCATAAGTGGCTCAATGGCACGGTGCGCATGAATGGGCGGGGCGTAGACCTGGGGGTTGTTGACTTCCTCGCGACGATCCTTTGGGAGGGCGAGGATCACTTTGTCGAGCGCGGGGCCGGCAGCATCGGCAATTCGATGGCCACCAAATGCGCGTGCCATGCGAAGGCCAACGACCACAGCTTCGACTTCTTCGGGAGTAAACATGAGGGGCGTCAGCTCGTAGGACTTGTCAAGCGAGTAGCCAACACCGGCCTCGCCGAGGATGGGAATGCCGGAGAGCGAGAGGTCGCGAACATCGCGATAGACGGTGCGCTCTGAGACATGGAGCAGCTGAGCAAGGCGCGCGGCGGTGGTGAGCCGCCGCGCGCGCAGGTGTTGCACGATCTGGAAGAGCCGGTCTGCTCGGCGCATCTTTTATTAGCCTTGGTTGAGATTAACTCAAGCCATGCAAACCGACGCGGTTGCCCTCGGTATCCATGATGTGTGCGAAGGCGCCCATGCCGGGGGCAAGTTCGGTGCGGGGCCTTGCAATCGATCCGCCCGCCGCTGCTACACGGTTGAGGATGGTATCGAGATCGCTTGCTGCGTTGAGGTAAACGACGGAGCCGTCGGGGCTCGGCTTGTAGCCGGGACCATGCAGGACGCAGCCCCCGGTGGAGGTTTCGCGGTTGTAGGGGAAGACGGCCATGGCGACCGGACCATCGATGTGGTCGCGCATGGTGACGCCGAAGATGGTTTCGTAAAAGGCGCGCGCGCGGCCAAGGTCGAGCGCAGGAATTTCAAACCAATTGATTACTTTGTCCATGGAAGAGGTCATGCGCCGGGGCTCCTGACAGCGTTGTGTCAGGAGTGAATGATTGGTCTGGATAAGTCGCGAAGATTCGGTTCCGTGCGAGGGGGGAAGCATCCGGGGAGACGGAGCTCCGGATGTTACCCAATCAAATGGATACCCATCTGGCTGTAGAGTGTCGCTGCCGAGAAAGCAAAAATGGAAATCCAGGTATGAAGGCTTTACGAGGTCCTGCTTGCTGCGCGGTTGGGGCAGTCATTGTCCGAGCAGGGAAAAGCAGTGTATGCTTGGTCCCACTTTTGAATTCCAAAAGGGGATTCCGGCTATGAGGCACGCATGACTTGGCGTAGCGGTAGCTGGCGATCGTCCTGCCACTCGATGAGAGGAGCTTCAAAATGCGGATTAGCCGACTCTTGGCGATTTTCTTCGTTGTTATCGGGGCCTGCCTGATGACCGCAACGACCCGGGCTGACGACCAGATCGTCCAGCTCGTGAGCGTTCAAAGCGGCAAGTGTCTGCAGCCGGCCAAAGCATCTTCCGCTAACGGAGCGGCGATCGTTCAGGTGGCGTGCGATGGCAGCGCCGCTCAGTTCTGGGCAATGCACTTCATGGCGAGTGGTTTTGCCAACCACAACACGTGGTATCAAGTGATTAATCAGTCAACTCATCAGTGCCTCGACGCCCGGGGTGGGGCCGTGAATGGAACGCCCATCCAGCAGTGGCCTTGTTCGGGGATTTCCAACGAAAAGTGGAGCACATCCAACTGTCAGTCGACTGCGGGAGTGACGACGTGCACGGTGCCGTCGTTGATCTTCAACAGTAAGGTCGCCCAAGACAGGCCGTATACGCATTGCCTCGCTACACCAGGGACCGGGGACGATGTGTCGATGGTGTTGATGGCGTGCGAACTCGTCTCGTCGCAGCAATGGAAGCTGCAGGGGTTCGTCTCGGACGCAGTCAAAAAAGCCAAATAGCCGAGCTTCTCAGTAATTCGGCAAGTGCTAGACGCCGGCGAATCCGTGTTTGCGGGTTGATATCGGAAGGGGCGCGGGGGCGGATCACATCGGACTGCTTACTTTCAAAGACACGCTGTAGCCCGCGTCTCTCACAGACGGCACGATAGCCCGGAATTCCTGGCTTGGATAGGACTCTGAGGGCCGGGAGGCCCTCAGGACAGCCGGTCTGGAGACCGGCGCTACCCTGCTCGTGACGCTACGCTGAGGGGTTATTGGGTTTGTATGTAAGCGTCGACGCGGAGGCCGACGGGGAGGTGGACGCCGGGGTCGAGTTGGACGAGGGTTTCGAGAATCTTGGTATCGGTTTTCTCGTTGGGCTCGTCGGTGCGGAGGTTCTTGTGGCCGAGCTGCCCGGCGACGCGGATGACGTGGCCCCAGAACTTCTGATCTCCGTAGGCGTTTGCGGTGCAATAGACGCGCTGGCCATTGGCGACGCGGCCTACGTCGGTCTCATCGACATCGACGCGAACGCGAAGTCCGCCAACGTCCCCCATGGTAAAGACCGGGTCCGGCGTGACGCTGGAGTTGGTGATGCTTTCGCCGGTGCGGTGGTGCTTGCGAAGGATGGTTCCGTCGAAGGGCGCGCGCATGAAGGTTTTGGCGTAGACGGCTTCGGAGTTGTCGAGCTGGGCCCGGGCGTTTTCAAGCTGGGCCTTGGCGGATGCGATGTCTTCGTCGCGCTGGCGATCATCGATCAGGTGGAAGTGCTGTTGGGAGGCCTGGAACTGCTGCTCGGCAACGTTGAAGTCGCGGCGGTAGTGGTCGAGCTCTTCGCTGGAGATGACGCCAGCTTCGAAGAGCTTCTGTCGGCGTTCCCAGTCGGCGCGGGCAGAGGCTTCGACGGCCTCAGCCTGGTGCATGGCGGCGGCAGATTCACCACGCTCTTGTGCGCGCGAGCCGTTGAGAATCTTCTGGTACGCGGCTTCAGCCTGGTGGACCTGAGCTCGGCTTGACTCCACCTGCGCGTGGTAGTCGTCGTTGACAAGAACGGCAAGGAGCTGACCCTTCTTGACGACGTCACCTTCTTCGGCGAGGACTTCCTTAAGCTTTCCGGCAAGTTCGGAGCCTACCTGAACGTTTTCTGAGTTTGGCTCGACGAGGCCGGGACCGGCAACGACGGATTTAGTGATTGGCGCTTGATTAGCAGTGGTCGCGGTGGATGCAGCAGAAACGACGGTCCTGTTTGCGTGCTGGTGGATGAGGGCTGCGCTGAGAGCTACTGCCAAAAGTGCAGCGGCTGCAATCATACCTTGCGTTTTAGTCAAGTTCAGCTTCATGGCGATATTCCTGCCTCTCGGTATAATTCGCGATCAGATTCTGAGTTGAGTTTCAGCGGGTGTTGCGGCTGCGTGCAGATGTACGTTGTCAGTTGTCTTGTCAGGAACTTTGGCGAGGGCGCCGTCTTCCATCCAGACGATGCGGTCGGCGAATTCTGCGAGGCGGCCATCGTGGGTGACGATTACGACGGCTCGGTTTTCCTGATGAGCGAGACGAGCCATCATGGCGATGACGGCCTTGCCGGTGTGGGAATCGAGGGCTGCTGTGGGTTCGTCGGCGAGGATGGCTTCGGGCGAGCCGGCGACGGCGCGGGCGATGGCAACACGCTGCTTTTGGCCGCCGCTGATGTCTGCGGGAAAGGCCTTGTACTTATGCTCGATGCCGACGAGATCGAGGAGGCGATGAGCTTCCTTCTTTGCTTCGCGGCCGCGGATGCCTTTGAGCGAGAGACTGAGTTCGACGTTTTCGCCAACAGAGAGCGTGGGAAAGAGATTGAAGCCCTGGAAGACAAAGCCGATGTGCCTGAGGCGCATGGCGGGGAGCTGGTTTTCACTCATTGCCGTTACGTCGTGGCCCTCGAGAATGACCTGGCCGGAGGTGGGGCGCAGGATGCAGCCCATGATGGAGAGCAAGGTTGTTTTGCCGCTGCCTGAGGGTCCCATGAGGAGCACAACTTCCCCACGGCTGACGGTAAGGTCGATGCCGGAGAGCGCAAGCGTGCTGGCTTCTCCCTGGACGTACTGCTTGGTGACGCCGCGAGTTTCAATTGCGTAGGCCATTGCGAGTTCCTATTCCTTGAAGACCATGGCGGGATCGAGGGAGAGAATCTTCTTGACGGAGACCACGGCGGCGGTGCCGCACATGGCGATGGTGAGGAACAAGAGTTCGACTGCGGTTTGCACGTTGAGGATGATGTTGGCGCCGCCTGTGGATGCGCCGTGAACGACAAAGAGGCTGACGGTCATGCCGATGATGTAACCGAGGACGGCGGCGATGGCGGCCTGTTGCATGATGACGCTGAGGACATAGCTGTTGGGCGCTCCCATGGCCTTGAGGGTGCCGTATTCGCGGATGTGGTCCATGGTGGTGGCGTAGATGGTTTGCGCGACCACGGCGATGCCGACGATGAGGCCGAGACCCGCCGCCATGAGCACGGCGATGCCAGCGCCAGTGGTGAACATCCAATAGTGGCGGGTCATGCCGCTGAATTCGGCGGTGGTAAAGACCTCATTGTCAGGGAGGCGGGACTTGAGGTCGGCTTGCAGCTTTTTGATGTCGACGCCGGGCGCGGCCTTTACGAGCACGAAGTTGACATGGTCATCGTCTATGACGGTGTAGTCCAGGGCGCGCTTGAAGGTGGTGAAGACGTAGGGCGATGTAGTGAAGGCGCGAATGCCATCGGTGAATCCGACCACCTTGGCGCGATATCCGTTGATCTCGACGGTGTCGCCGAGCTTGTGCGCGTCGAGCTTGTCGGCGTAGATGCGGTCGATGATGATCGCGTTAGGCTGCTTGAGCTGTTGCGCGTCTCCTTCGACGAGATTGAATGGGGCTCCGATTGCTGCGTCGGGATCGCAGCCGACGATTGCGACGGACTCAGCGCGTCCGCCGGGCTGTTTCCACATTGACCAGCGAACGATGTATTTGACGGCCTGAGCAACGCCGGGCGTGGCGAGGACCTGGTAGTACTTGCGCTCGTTGAACGGGACGGCCTGTTCGAGGTACGCTGTGCCTTTTGCCGCGATCCAGATATCCGCGCCTGAGTGGTCGATGATGCTGGTGGTGCTGGTGGAGAATCCCTGAAAGAGGCCCCACTGCACAACCATGAGGACGACGCTGAATGCGATACCGGTGAGGGTGACGGCAAGGCGGACTCGATCGTGAAAGAGATTGCGGCGGGCAAGAGGCGGCATCAGCGGGCCTCCGTTTTCGTTGCGGGACTTTCCATGGCCGGGACAAAGAGCCCGGAGGAGAAGGTGTCGAGCATGGCTTCGGTGCGCATCTCGATCGGTTGCCAATCGGTCCATTCCTTGTCGCAGCCCATGGCGATCTCAAGCGAGATGACGCCGTGGAGGCCGGCCCAGAGGGTTTGGGTGATGAGTTCGATGTTGGGGACGGGGTCGCGCAGACGGCCAGCCGCCGCGACTTGCTGGACGAGGGCCGTGACGAATGCGTAGGCGTCTGTGTCGGGGTTGCCTTTAACCTCGCTCTTGTGGTGTTGATGGTCCGGATCGTCCATGCGCAGGGGATAAGGCGTCATGAACATCAGGCGGTAGTGGTTGGGGTAGGAGAGTGCGAAGCGGACGTACTCACGGCCGCACTCACGGAGCCGCTCAACGGGGTCCTCAATGCGGACAGCTTCGTGCATCTGGTCGGCGAGCTGGCCGAAGTCACCCTGGCAGAGCTCAAGGATGAGGGCGTCTTTGTCTTTGAAGTAGTTGTAGATGACGGTGGGAGAGTACTCGATTTTCTCGGCGATGGCACGCATGGAGACGCCCTCGTACCCTTGACCGACGAAGAGTTCCCGGGCGGCGTCGAGGATGGCTGTGCGGGTCTGGTCTTTTTCGCGTTCTCTGCGTTCTTTGGTTCCCATGGCAGGCAATCCTATAACGCCAATTTGAAGTATAACGCTGTTAAGTTGGATGTCAAGGTTAAGAAACAGTGGATAGGGGACAGTGGACAGTGGACAGTCGGCAGTTATGCGCTTTACTTTTGGTGTAAAGTAAAGCTGGAGGTGCGGCCCATGGAAGCTACGCTTAGCAGCAAGGGGCAGGCTACGATTCCGAAATCTGTGCGGGAGTATCTGAACCTGAAGGCGGGTGACCGGTTCAAGTTCTTTCTGCAGCCGGATGGGGCGGTGGTGATTCTGCCGAAGATTCCTGTGTCGCGGCTGAAGGGCAGTGTGCCGAAGCTTGATCGGCCTGTCTCTGTTGAGGAGATGAACGCGGCCATTGGGGCGGGAGCAGTGGAGCGATTCGAAAATGGGCCGGAACAGTGATCGGGCTCGACACGAATGTGGTGCTGCGGTATCTGTTGCAGGATGACGAGAAACAGGCGCGCCAGGCGAATGAGATTTTCGATGGGCGACTGAGCGAGCGGGAGCCGGGCTATTTGAGTCTGGTTTGTGTGCTCGAGATCGTGTGGGTCCTCCGTAGTCTGCTGCGACAGGGCGCCGTGGAGATTGCAGCGCATCTTGAGCACCTCTTGGCTGCCGAATCGCTGGTGGTACAGAACGAACAGCAGGTTTTTGAGGCGGCGTTTGCGCTAAAGCGTGGGATGGGCGAGTTTGAAGATGCGCTGATTGGAGCTCTGAATGCGTGGGCGGGGTGCGGAAAGACGTTGACGTTCGATCGAAGGGCTGGGCGGCTGGCGGGGTTTGAGGTGATTTAAAGCGCGAGCGGAAGAAGCGCACCTCAGGGATTCGGCTTACTTCACAGGAGGACTCATGTCTTGGCTTCGACGCTTATTGCGGACAACTACCAAGCCTACAGAAGTTAAGAAAGACTATTCTCCGTCTGTGCGCTATGCCATGGAAGCGATGCCCACCATCAAGTTTGATCCGTCGGTAGTGACGAAGAGCGTCAAGGCAGACCTGCGAAGAAATGTCGAGATGCTTGCCGGGGTGGAAAAGAAACACGTCAAGCAGGTCTACGAACTTGCGTTGCGTTTCATCGTGGGACGCCGAGACTTCTATTCGTTCTGCAACGAGATGATGGACCTGCACATCGAAGGATTGACCAGATCGAAGGCCTCTGAAATCGGAACTTCTCTAGCCAATAAGGCCGGGGCGGTAATCGAAAGAGAGCGCCGAGCATCCCTCGGAATCACTCATGCAAAATGGCTCTATGCGAACGCTCCCTGTATGAGAGACCCACGTCACCCATCGGCCGCAGAAGTTCAACGGGACGCTGCTCATTGTGCAGCCAACGGCAAGCGATTTGAAGTCAGCAAGGGTTTGTTTGTCGATGGCAAATGGACTTGGCCGGGAGTTGAAGAAGGCTGCAAGTGCATCTCAAGGTCAATCCTGCCGGGATCGGAAGATTAAACAAGCCGGATGCCTAAACACGAATCCGTCGTTATCGCGCTCCATTTCCCGTTTTCTGAAACGCCCCCCAAAAGTGACTGGCATAGAAGCCGAACACCCTGGCGGTATCCTCTGGGTCATAAGCCATCGCGTTGAAAATGCTGAGAAGAATGTGTACGAGCTTCGAGTTGTCCTGGTAGAAATCCTCGATCTCCTCATCAGTCGCGGTTGCTCCCGTTGCTCTGGCTTTGGTTTTAACCTGCCGGTGGGCAAGGCGTTCATTTCGTAAAGACTGTAATTTTTTGTAAACGGCTCTGCCCGCCCCATCGTCGTTGATGTACTTATCGACCAGTGGAATCGCCCTGTTCGCCTTCTCACTAAGATCAGCTCGAATTGCTCCGAAGATTTCTGAGCTTTGATCGACTCGCGCCAAGGCCAAGGCGTCGATGACTTCTTTCTTTCCGAGGGCTTTTGCGATGCATTCCATCCCAATAGCTCGACCGTCCTTGTCCCATAGGCGGATCAAAGCAAGAATCAACTCTCGCCGGAGAGCGGTACGGATAACGCGAAAGGCTTGGCTAGCATACGATATCCCCAAGCGACCGTGGAGGTCTTTGTCGTAGGCGGCCGGCTTCCAGATCTCGTGAAAAGCAACTGCCAGATCAAATTCTTGCTGTGCGGCGGTCACTTTCGCTTGCAGCGTCGTGATTTTAGGATCGTCAGTTTTCATCGTGTTCCCCCATCGCCTCTCGAGTATCCCAAAATCACCCGCCCCAGTTCCATGCGGTCGCTCACAATTCACGCCAGCGATCCGGCTGGGGCCTCGCCAGCAGAGGATGTATGCGAAGACCAGAGGTTCGCCGATGGAGAAGTCGGACTCGATGATGGATCAGTCCGAAGAGCAACCGCAGATCCTTCGACTCACCACCCCCATGCTGAAGTACGCATGGGGCCCCGTTCGCTCAGGATGACAGCTTTTTTTGTTATGTGAAGATTTGTTGCGATGTGAAGTTTGGACTGAGGGCACCATGAGCTGGTGTGGGAAACTGGAGGGGGACTTTTATACGAAGCGATACGAAGCGAGGCGAGGGTAATGAGCGATTGTTCTGGGGCGAAGGGGTTGATGGGCGCGGCGGTAACGGGAAAGCCAGTGACGGAGTGCCAGGATCTGAATGAGGTGTTCAGGGCATCGCTTCCGGCATTTGGCGGGGCTTATCTGCGGCGGGTGTATGACGCGTTGGAGGCGGTGATTGAGCAGCGCATCCCACTGGTGGTGACCTGCGCGGGGCCGATCACGGTTTCGGATCAGCATCGGGCGTGGCTCATTCCGCTGCTGAAGGCGGCGAACACGGCCTACATCACCGTGACCGACGCGATTTGTTACCACGATGGACATGACTGCCTGCAGAAGACTGCGGAGCGGCCGATACGCGCGGTGGAACTGTTTGGGGATGATGGGGCACTTCGCGAGAACGGTGTGATTCGAGTGGCAGATACTGGTTTCGCGGAGCAGGTGCTGTTTGACCAGGACGCAGTGGCAACGGAGATATTGCAAAAGCCTGATTTTCAGAAGCGGATGACGACGACGGAGCGCAATTACCTGCTGGGCAAAGAATTTGGCGCACGGGAAAAGGCGCTTGGTGTTTCGCCGGGGTTGCTGAGCACTTGTGCGGAGATGGAGTTGCCGGTATTTATTGGGGCGCCGGCGGATGGCAGCTTGTTTTTGAATTCGGTGAAGTTGTGGACCCTGGCGAGGTTGGGCAAGATCAAATACGGCTTCGATTACGACCTGCACGAGGATGTGTTTGAGTCGTGCGCGTACCATCACTGGGGGTTGTTCGAGTCGGAGGCGAAGTCGCTGGCGATCTTGATTCTGGGAGGCGGCGTTCCGAAGAACTACTCGCTGCAGCCGGAGCCGATGCTGTCGCAAATCTTCTTTCTTAAAGACATTCGCGGCTACGACTACGATGCTCAGATTGTTTCTTCGCCGGTTACGGATGGGAGCCTGTCATCGTGCGCGCCGAGTGAGGCGGTGTCGTGGGGGAAGGTGAATCCTGATACTTATACGACGCAGACTGTGAGCATGCAGGGGGACTATTCGACTTACATGCCATTCATTGTGCGGGCGCTGGTGGGAAAGGAACTGCTGCACAACCCGCCGGAGCCGCTGCGGCTCTATGGCAAGCGCGAGGCGCTGAAGGACAAGCTGCTGGCGGCGATTGGGAACGATGAGGAAGCCATGAAAGAAATGATGGCAACTCTTTCGCTGCCTTCGGCGCTGAAGGTCTAAGTGGCTGAAGGAAAGCGCCGAATTGAGCGAAAGGCTGAGCCGGCATTAGCGAAACCGAACGTGATTGGACAGGCGATGACACGGGCCTATGATCTGCACGTTGCGGGCGAGCTTCAGCCGAGAAGCTAAGAGACAAACCTTTAAAGGTTGATCAAGGTGATTCCGCGGGCGGCGCGTGTGTGAGGCAGAACACTTGCCTGGATTTGTGAGATAGATCACTTGCTTGAGTGAGTGAGACAAACTAATTGCTTTGATAAGTGAGATAGATCACGTGTTTCGAAGAATCGTTAAGTGACGAAGGGTTGAATCCCTAAGTGGAATAGGTTCTTCATCACCACCAAGCGGGACGAAGTATATGGGGCTGTGACTCGCATCACTGGCGGAGCTATTTGAAAACGAGTATCAATCATTCGTGCCGGATAAGTGTTAAGCCGGCAGCAGGAGCCAGGAAAATGATGCAAGGATTGAGAATGGCGGCCACGCTGGTGTTGGCTGCAAGTGTTGCCGCACCGGCGTTCGCAGCAGGAACCGGTGAGGCAGATTACAAGGCCAAGTGTGCGATGTGCCATGGCGCGGATGGACTTGCCGCGACCGGTATGGGCAAGACCTTGAACATCAAGTCGTTCAAGGATCCGTCGCAGGTGAAAATGACCGATGCAGAGTTGATTGCATCGACGACCAAGGGCAAGGGAAAGATGCCGGCCTATGAGGGCAAGCTGAGTGGTGCGCAGATCGCGGATGTGATCGCGTACATTCGGACTCTTCAAAAGTAGCGACAACAGGCCAAAGGTAGCGACAACAGGCCAGGCCTGAATGCCGGCCGTGACTGAGGAGTTGGGGATGAAAGCCTCCAACTCCGCTCCCCGAAGACGCGTGCAGGCACCGGGATAGTTTGCCGGAGCCAATATGAAGATCGCTTCACTGATTCTTTCGATGATAGCCGCAGGTGTGCTCGCTGCGGGACCTGCGCACATTGAGGCACAGAGCAGTTCGGAGTGCCTGACATGCCACGGAGACGCGAGCATGCAGGATCCATCTGGACATTCGATTGCAGTGGATGGGGACAAATTCCACGGTAGCATCCACGGCCCTCTGGAGTGCACAAGCTGCCATGCCGACATCAAGGGTTATCCGCATCCGGACAAGATTGCTCCGGTTAAGTGCGAGACGTGCCACGCGGACGAGGCCAAGGGGCTGGTGGGCAGCGTGCATGCGGATGGCGCGGACCATCCTTGCACAAGCTGCCACGGAAATGCCCACGAGATACAGCCCAAGACCGATCCACGATCGGCGGTGTATCCGCTTAACATACCGAAGACCTGCGGCAACTGCCACGGAACCGAGGGAATGGCCAAGAAGCACGGACTGGCGAGCGTTTATCCGCTGTACATGGATTCGATTCACGGGTTCGCGCTGAGCAAGGAAGGACTGCTGGTGGCGGCCAATTGCAATAGCTGCCACGGGTCGCATCACATTCTGAGCAGGAGGGATCCGGTTAGCCCGACAAACCGGGTGAATGTGCCCGAGACTTGCGGAAAGTGCCACGCTGGGATCGAGACGGAGTACATGACCGGCATTCACGGCAAGGCCGTGGCGGCGGGGAACAAGAACGCGCCGGTTTGCTCCGATTGCCACACGGCACATGCAATTGAACAACCGACGGCGGACGCGTTTCGGATGCAGTCAACACCGATCTGCGGGAACTGCCATAAGGAGAAGTTTAGTACCTATCGAGATACGTTCCACTCGCAACTGGGGTCGCTGGGCGGATATGTGGAGACAGCTCGGTGCTGGGATTGCCATGGAGCACACGGGATTTTGCCGGCCAGCGATCCGCGGTCACCGGTGGCCAAGGCCAACCTTGTGGTCACTTGCGGTCGGTGCCATGCGGGAGCGAACGCGAGCTTTGTGCAGTATCAACCGCACGCGAACGCGCACAACCGCAAGCTGAACCCGGCGCTTTACTACATCGGGTTATTCATGAACCTGCTGCTGGTGAGCGTGCTGACATTTTTCTTGATTCATACGATTTTGTGGTTGATCCGCCAACGCCTGGAACAGGTGAAGAGAAAGTCTAATGAGGGGGGACGCAATGCCTGATCTGGAGAAAGCGGCAACAGGCGGTAATGGCAGTGCAGCGGTGAGCGGGAGGTTCGTTACCCGCTTCACATCGGCACAGCGATGGATGCATGGTGTGCTGTTCAGTTCATTTCTTGGACTGGCGGCAACGGGGCTGCCGATGCGCTTCAGCCAGAGCTTCTGGGCACGCAAACTTGCTGCGGGCGTGGGGGGGTTTGGAGCGATCATCTTCTTCCACAAGCTTTGCGCCCTGGTGTTGACGGTTGCGTTCC
>Ga0182016_10004143_pt1 | contig 16180 bp, 14 predicted proteins | sample 712S2MmetaG_FD_120491 | JGI IMG/M metagenome (GOLD analysis project Ga0182016, IMG submission 120491) | Permafrost microbial communities from Stordalen Mire, Sweden - 712S2M metaG | ecosystem: Environmental > Terrestrial > Soil > Wetlands > Permafrost | place: Sweden: Stordalen | collected...
CTTGATGCTGGCTGGCGATCAGCCCCGGCCCAAGACGATAACGTAAATTTAATCAGATGCTTACGTCTGGAGAGCTTGGCGCCAGGCTGCCGGCTTACGACCGGCGATAATCATCCTCGATGCGGACGATATCGTCCTCGCCGAAATAGCTGCCGGTTTGCACCTCGATCAATTCGAGGTCGATCTTGCCCGGATTTTCCAAGCGATGCTTGGCGCCAATCGGAATATAAGTCGATTCATTCTCATGAACGATCCGGGTCTCGTCGCCGACCGTCACCCGCGCCGTGCCCTGCACCACGATCCAGTGCTCGGCGCGATGATGATGCAGTTGCAGCGACAGCCGCCCGCCCGGCTTCACCACAATGCGCTTGACCTGAAAGCGCGGCCCGTGATCGACCGACTGATAGGAGCCCCAGGGCCGATGCACCTTCAGATGTTCCTCGGTAACCGTCGGCGCCACTTCCTTGAGCTTTTGCACCAGACGGCGCATGCCGTCGCCGTCCTCACGCTTGGCCACCAGCACGGCGTCCTCGGTCGTGACCACCACCAGGTTGTCGACGCCGAACAGCGCGACGAGTTGCCTGTCGCTCGTCACATAGGAGCCGCGTGTATCGACGAAGATGACTGAGCCCTGCTCCGAACCGTGGCCGGAATTGCCGAGCGCATCACGGCTTGAAAGCTCCCACACCGCCTGCCAGGAGCCCACGTCCGACCAGCCGTAGGAAACCGGAGTGACGGCGGCACGTTTGGTCCGCTCCATCACCGCATAGTCGATCGATCGCGCTGTCGCGTTTCCGAACGCCTTCGCATCGAGCGTCACGAAACCGAGATCGGTGCCGGCGCCTTCTACCGCCGCCGTCACTGCCGCGACGCTGTCCGGCTCGAAACTTCCGTATTCCTCGATCAACAAGCCGGCACGGAACATGAAGTTGCCGGCATTCCACAAATAGCCTTCCTTGACGTAGCGCTCCGCGGTCTTGGCGTCGGGCTTTTCGACGAATTTCTCGATCGTAAAAATATCGGGCCCGATCGGGGCGCCGGCGCGGATGTATCCATATTCGGTGGCCGGCCGCGTCGGCCGCACGCCGAAGGTGACGATGCGTCCGCCGGCGGCGGCATCGGCCACGTGGGCGCAAACTTTGGCGAAGGCCGCAGCGTCGCTGATGACGTGATCGGCGGCAAGCGCCACCATCAGCGGATCGCCGTCGCGCTTGATCGCGAAGACCGCGCCCGCGGCGATCGCGGGACCGGAATCACGCCGGATCGGCTCGAGCATGATATCGGCTTCGACGCCGATGGCGGCGAGCTGTTCGGCCACCAGGAATCGGTATTGATTATTGGTCACGACGATCGGGCGGCCAAACAGCGCCGGATCGGAGACCCGGCGAATAGTATCCTGAAACGTCGAGTGCGGGCCAAACAGCGGCAGGAATTGCTTCGGCCGACCTTCGCGCGACGCCGGCCACAGCCGGGTACCGGCGCCGCCGCACATGATCAGGGGAACGATCTGTTGAGCCAAGGCTTGCCTAAAATGTTGTTCTAACAAGGCCGCGACGGATTGCGACCCGAGGCCTGTTTCCGGACGCCGGACTCTGCCGTACCGGCGTTAAGAATCTCTACGCGATTCCCGGCCGCGCCATAAGCCGATCGGCGACGGGAAAGCCCGACACCTATCCTATTTCCTGCGCGAGCCTTTCTTGGCCGAGCCTTTCTTGGCCGAACCTTTCTTGAGCAAGACTTTCTTGCCTAGCACCCGGCCCGCAACGGCGTCGAGCTTGCGCAGGAGCTTGGCGTCGCGCGCCTCCGGTGCCGTGATCAGGGCGTTGTCGAGCGCCCGGTCGGAGCCGATCGGGCACGGCTCATGCTCGCGCGGGAAATCGCGCGCCAGCCGCCCCACCAGCCGCGCCGCCTTCTCGGCATTCGCCATCAGCACTTTGATGATGTCCTGGACGGTCACCGCGTCATGGTCCGGGTGCCAGCAGTCGAAATCCGTCACCATGGCGACGGTGGCGTAGCAAATCTCCGCTTCGCGGGCGAGCTTGGCCTCCGGCATGTTGGTCATGCCGATCACCGAATAGCCGAGATTCTTGTAGGTGAGGCTTTCGGCCAGCGTCGAGAATTGCGGCCCTTCCATGCACACATAGGTGCCGTCGCGGACGATCGTGATGCCTTCGGCCATCGCCGCTTCGGCGATATGAATGCGCAGCCGCGGCGACACCGGATGCGCCATCGATACATGCGCGACGCAGCCTTTGCCGAAGAACGAGCTTTCGCGCTTATAGGTGCGGTCGACGAACTGGTCGATCAGCACGAAGGTGCCGGGCGGCAAATGTTCCTTGAACGAGCCGCACGCCGACAGCGAGACGAGGTCGGTGACGCCTGCACGCTTGAGCACGTCGATATTGGCCCGGTAATTGATGTCGGACGGCGAATGGCGATGCCCCTGACTATGGCGGGACAGAAACACCACCGGCAGGCCTGCGATCTGGCCGATCCGCAGCGGTCCCGACGGCTCGCCCCACGGGCTCTTGATGGTCTTCGATCGCACTTTTTCGAGGCCGGGGAGATCGTAAATTCCCGAGCCGCCGATAATGCCGAGCACTGACTTGGTCATAAAACAAAATTCTCCATGCACGCCGGATTGAACGACAAGCCGACCTTTGCTGGATAAGTCGAAAAAATCAATGATGCAGCAAGATGAGCGATATCGCCGGCACGTAGGTGATGAGCATCAGGGCCAGAAAATTGAGCAGCAGGAACGGCAGCACGCCGACATAGATCCGGCTCAAGGGCGCGTCGAAGATCGCTTGCGAGGTGAACAGGTTCAGGCCGAATGGCGGCGTATACATGCCGAGAGAGAGATTGACCGCGACGATGATGCCGAAATGGATGGGATCGACGCCGACGCCGCGCACGATCGGAAGCAAGAGCGGCGTCAGGATGAGGATCGCCGCCGGCGGTTCCAGAAAACTGCCCGCCAGCAGCAAGCCGATATTGAGAATGAGCAGCAGCTCCCATTTCGCCATATGCATGGCGTTGATGCCCTCGACGATGTGCTGCGGGATGCCGCTCGTCGTCAACAGCCATGAATAGATTCCGGCCGAGGTCACGATCAGGAGAATTTGCGAGATCAAATAGGAAGACGCCAGCAAGATCCGCCAGAAGCCCGCGAGGTCGACCTCGCGATAGATGACCATGGTGACGAACAGCGAATAGACCACTGCGACGCCGGCGGCTTCGGTCGGCGTGAAGACACCGCCATAGATGCCGCCGAAAATCACCGCGAGCGACCCGATCGCCCAGCTTGCTTCCTTGCTGGTCTTCCAGATGGTCGCCCAATTTGCGCTGATGCCGAGCGGGACGTTCTTGAACTTGGCGTAGCTCATCACGTAGATGGCATCGATAAAGCCGATCAGCAGGCTCGGCAGGATGCCGGCGGTGAACAACAGCACGGCGGATTGCTCCGACGAGACGGCGTAAAGGATCATGGCGATCGACGGCGGGATGACGACCGCGATGGCGCCCGACGAGGCGATGAGGCCGACGGCGAAGCGGTCGTTATAGCCGCCGTCGCGCAGCGCCGGATAGAGCATGCGGCCCATGGCGACCACGGTGCCGACCGCGGTATGCGACATCGCGCCGAACAATTCGGACGCCGCGACCGTCGTCACCGCGAGCGAACCCGGCATGCGGCCGACCATGGCCATGACCATGGCGATGATGCGCCGCGCGATGCCGCCCTGGGCCATGATTTCGCCGGCCAGCACGAAGAACGGAACGGCGAGCAACGGAAAATTATCCAGCCCGCTGAACATGTAGGTCTGGATGGTCTCGGTCGGCACGTCGGCGACGGTCAAGACCGCGACGATCGAGGTCACCAGCAAAATCAAAAAAATCGGAAAGCCGAGGATCAGAAGGACGACCGGCAAGCCGAAAAAGACGAGATACCCCATGGCCGCGCCCTTAATGCGAGCTGTCGGCGCGGTCGACGCCGGATGAAAGCCGCATGACAAGCCGGAAGGCGACCAAGAGGCCCATCAAGGTATAGCCGATCGGTATCATCGCCTGCGGGATATAGAGCGGAAAATTGGCCGCCTGACTGCGCTCGTCGAAGGCGGCAAGCTGGGTGATGACCGGCCAGGCGAATACGGTGACGGCGCCCGCGGCCGCGAGCATCACCAGCTCGGAGAATACGTGGATGCATTCGCGCAATTTATCCGGCAACATCATCAAGACGACGTCCATGCGGATTTGCCGTCCTTCCCAGGCGACCGCGCAGCAGCCGGTGAACACGCAACCGACCATGAGAAACAGCATGATCTCTTCGGCCCACGGGATCGAGATGCTGAAGAAATAGCGGCCGATGATATTGGCGAAATTGATCGCGACGCTGGCGATCAGGCAGACCGCAGCCGCCGTCCGGGTGATCGCAAGCAGCCAACGAACGCCTTTAACAAAACTGTCGATCACGCCGGACCTCTCTCTTGGCGGGCCACGAATATCGCCGACTACTGGGTCGACGACTGCCGCGTCCGCTGCGCCGCATCGGTGAGGATTTTGTAGGCCTCGGCCAATTGCGGCTTCGATTGGGAGACATCGGCGCCGACGCTCGACAGCGTCTGCATCATCGAGGTCTGCTCGTCAGGGGGCAGATTGATCAATTCGCCGCCAGTCGCCTTCCAGCTCGCCTCGCTCTTCTGCCGCATGTCGATCGAAGTCGGATTGATGGCGAGGGATTGCGCCTCGCCCTCCTTGTCGATGATATCCTGCAGGTCCTTCGGCAAGGAGTCGAACCATTTTCGATTGACTTCGGCGACGAGGAAGATCGCCGGTTGATTGGTCATCGTGATATATTTCGCCGCATCGATAAAGTGCATCTTGGTGAACGGTCCCATTCCGGCGACCGAGCCATCGATGGTGCCCTGCTGCAAGGCCGGCACCACGTCGCCCAAGGTCATCACCACGGCGGTCGCCCCGAGCCTGCCGAAAGATTCGGTCTGGAAGCGCGACGCGAAGGTCCGCAGCTTCAGGCCCTTGAAATCGGCGAGATGGCGGATCGGCGTTTTTGAAATGACGTCGGAGGGCTCGGCCATGAACAGTCCGACGCCATGCAGCCCTTTGTCGGCGCCAAGCGAGAGCATGAGCTTGAGCACCTCCGGATCGGCCGCGACCCGATGTCCGTTCACGAGCGAGTCGACGAGGCCGGGCGCAGCCGTCACTTCGAAACGCTCATCGACGCCGACCCAGAATTCGGACGGGATGACCGCCATTTGTATGGCGCCGAATTGGGTGCCTTCAATCTGCCGCGGGATCGGACCGAGCTGGCTCGCCGGGTAAACCTCGCCCTTGATGCGGCCGCCTGAATCTTTCTCCACCGCGGCCGCGAAGTTCCGGGCGTAGGTGTCGGGCACGTCGTTGATGGTGGGCGTGGTGATTTTCATCACGTAGGTGGTCTCGGCGGCCTGCGCTCCCCCGAACGTCAGCGCCAAGGCGCACGCGGCCACAGCGACGACTGCAGACGCGATAGTCCCACGATTTCTGCTGGTCATGCTCCCCTCCCCGGCGACATGGCCTGCCGAGCCGCGTCAAGGCGGCAGGCTTTCCCATGCCGAGCCGTCAAGATACAGGAATTTGCCAGAATCCAGCGCGGAAATCCGTTGTGTGACGGACTGCCGCGCCCGAAAAAGAGGCAGGCGAAAATCGGATTCCGGCGCGGCAGGCTATTTTGTCCGCTCCGCCGCAGCCGACACGATCTGGTAGGCGGCGTTCAGAAGCGGCTTCTGCTTGGATACGTCCGAGCCGACGCTTTCGAGAAGTTTCAGATAGGACGCCTGCTCGTCGGGCGGCAGGCTGATCAGCTCGCCGCCGGTATCGGTCCAGACTTTTCGAGAATTTTCGGTAATTTCGGTTGCTTGCGGATTGACCGCAACCGATTCTCGCGCGGCGGTTTTGTCGATGATCTGCTGCAAGTCGGCCGGCAACGTGTCGTACCATTTCTTTGAGATTTCGACGATCGCGAAGATCGCCGGCTGGCCGGTCTCGGTCGCATATTTGGCGGCGTCTTGGTAGTGAAAAGCGGTGAATATCGCGGTGGAGGCGACAGCGCCGTCGATGGCGCCCTGCTGCAGCGCCGGCAACACGTCGCCGAGACTCATCGCCACCGGCGTAGCGCCGAGCCGGTCGAATGACACGCTCTGGAACGGCGAGGCAAAGATGCGGATCTTCTTGCCTTTGAAATCGGCCATGTGCCGGATCGGCGTTTTGGAGGCGATCGCCGACGGGTTCACCATGAAGAGGCCGACGCCGTGCAAGCCCTTATCGGCGCCAAGGCCGAGCATGAGTTTGAGGACGTCCGGGTCGGCCACGAGCTTCTGGCCGCGCGCCATCGAGTCGATGAGACCGGGTGCAGCCATCACTTCGAAGCGTTCATCGAGGCCGACCAGAAATTCCGGCGGCACGACCTGGCACTGAATGGCGCCGAATTGCACGCCTTCGGTCTGGCGCGGGATCGAACCCAATTGGCTCGCCGGATAGATTTCAGTCTTGATACGGCCGCCGGAGTCTTTCTCCAACGCGGCAGCGAAATTTTTGGTGAAGGCGTGGATCTGGTCGTTGATGGTCGCGAGCGAGATTTTCATCGTATAGGTTTTGTCTTGAGCCCGCGCCGGCGCCGGCGCCAGCGCCAGCATCACACCCAAGGCCGCCGTGCACGCCCCGGCGGCGAGCGCCCCCCATCCGCGTCGTATGCTGGTCATCACATCCTCCCCCTATCGGCCGCTTCCGCCTAGCCTGTCCTGGGCTGGCGAGATGTCTTGCCGTGGCATCACGATATAGCAATTCGTAGCGCCCGGGGAATGGCGCGGTGTGATCGACTGCCGCACCCCGAAGCCGGAGCGCGCCGCGGCGAGACTGCCTGTTATTGCGGCGTGCCCGGTACTTCACCGCGAAAATTCGGCACCGCCTCGCGCAGCACGCCGTAGACCGGCGCGCGGTCGCCGGTGGCGAGGTCCTGCTGCAATTTCTCGATCCAGCGCTTCACGACTCCGACAGGCGGGCATACCGGCTTTGCCGCGACGACGCCTTCGACGCCGATATCCGAACCTCCCTCTTCGCTCGCGAACAGGATCTCGTTCAGCCGCTCGCCGGGGCGAATGCCGGTAAACTCGATCTTCACGTCGAGGCCCGGCTCGAGCCCGCTCAACCGGATCATCCGCTCGGCGAGGTCCACAATTTTGATCGGCTGGCCCATATTGAGGACGTAAACCGAGATGTCCGAGCGCGCCGGTCCGAGCGCGTGGCTCGCCGCGGTGATGACCAGATCGCAGGCTTCGCGGATGGTCATGAAGTAGCGCACCATATCGGGATGGGTGACGGTGACCGGACCGCCGGCTTCGATCTGCGCCTTGAACTTCGGCACCACCGAGCCATTCGACGCCAGCACATTGCCGAACCGCACCGCGATCATGCGCATCGGCGGCTTGCTGCCATTCTGGCGAGCGCCGGCCGCATCCAAGGCCTGGCAATACATCTCGGCGAGCCGCTTGGTGGCGCCCAGCACCGAAACCGGCTCGATCGCCTTGTCGGTCGATATCATCACCATGGCGTCGGCGCCGGCGTTGACGGCGGCATCGGCGACATTGACCGAGCCGAACACGTTGGTCTTGATGCCCTCGTCCCAGTCGCGCTCGAGGAGCGGCACGTGTTTCAAGGCCGCGGCATGGAAAACAAGGTTCGGCTTGAATTGCGCAATCAAGCTGAAAATGCGCTCGCGATCGCGAATGTCGGCAATACGGCCCTCGACCACAGTCGCGCTCGATTTGAGGGCGAGATTTTCCAGCACCGCATGCAGGGCCGGTTCCGAATTCTCGATCACCAGAAGCCGCGCGGCGCTGAAGTCGACGACACGCTCGCAGATTTCCGAGCCGATCGAGCCGCCGCCGCCGGTGACCACGACGGTCTTGCCGCGGACGAAATCCTCGAGCCTTCGGTAATCGATCCGCACGCTCGGCCGCAGCAAGAGGTCCTCGACGCTGACCGGCGCGAGCCGCAGCGCCTCCTCGCCGGCCTCGAGCGAAGGCAATCGGCTGGTCGTCAATCCGAGCCGCCGCGCCAGCATCAACATGGTTTCGGGATGCAGCTCGGGCTCGAGCGCGCTCGGCGTCAAAATAAGACGGCCGACGCGGGTTTTCTGTTCTCCCAATGCAGTGACGATGACTTCCAGATCGCCCGGCCGGCCCAGCACCGGAACCCTGCGGATGGCCAACCCCTGATCGGCCGCCGAGGGCGACAGGATGCCGACCGGCCGCACTTTCCTGACCGCACCGCTTTCGATGGCGCGCAATAGAACGTCGGCGTCGGCCGCAACCCCGACGATCAGCGTCGGCGCCGCATCCGAATCCCTCACATGCTGTTGCGTGCGCGAATGTCTGAACAGACGGTAGGCGAAGCGCGGGCCGCCGAGAAAAAACATCTGCAGCAGCCAGTACAGCGCGATCGTTATCTTGCCGAAGAAATAAGTGCCGTACAGCGTCGGATAGAGCAGGATGTAATCGAGCACCAACAGCGAAATCGCCAGAAACGTGACGGCGCGGACGATGTTCGACAAATCCTGCAAGGACGCGAAACGCCACTTGCCCATATAGAGGCGGAAGTACCAATAAACGATTCCGGCATAGACCACATAGCAAGGCAGGATGACGACAAGCCAATGATAGCGCGCCTCGAGGCCGCCGCTCGCGCCGTTGTCGAAGCGGATATAGAGCGTCGCGATTATCGCCAGCGCCGTCATCACGAGGTCGTGGACGACGATCAGCACGCGGCGCGGATTGCGGAAGAATGCCCTCATGGCCTCAGTATAGTCCGACCCGGTCGGTAAGTTGAAATGTCATGCCGAAACGCGGCGATTAACGCTCACGGCCGATAATAGTCGCGATACCAGGCGACAAATTTGTGCACGCCGTCTTCGATTGCCGTCGCGGGGCGAAAGCCGACGTCGCGGGCAAGATCGTCGATATCGGCGCAGGTTTCGGCGACATCTCCCGGCTGCATCGGCAGGAGCACGGTTTCGGCTTTGCGGCCGAATTCGCCCTCCAGTAAGGCGACGAGGTGGGAAATCTCGATGCTGCGGTTATTGCCGATATTGTAGATCCGCCACGGCGCGGTGCTGGTCGCCGGATCCGGCGCGCCGCTCGCCGCACCATCGGCTTTTGCAGGGACCTTATCGATCAGCCGCACGACTGCGGCGATGACGTCGTCGATATAGGTGAAATCGCGTCGTGCCCGGCCATAATTGAAAAGCTTGATCGGTCGGCCTTCGGCGATGGCCTTGGCGAAGATGAACATCGCCATATCGGGACGGCCCCAGGGGCCGTAAACGGTGAAAAAACGCAAGCCCGTCGCCGGCAAGCCGTAAAGGTGACTATAGGCATGCGCCATCAGCTCGTTCGCCTTCTTGGTGGCGGCGTAAAGGCTGATCGGATGATCGACATTGTCATGCACCGAAAACGGCAACCGCGTATTGGCGCCGTAGACCGAGCTCGACGAGGCAAACACGAGATGCTCGGTCCGGCGATGGCGGCAGCCTTCCAGAACATTGAGGAAGCCCGCCAGATTGGCGTCGAGATAAGCGTGCGGATTCTCCAGCGAATAGCGGACGCCGGCTTGGGCCGCGAGATGGACGACCGGGCCGAAATTGCCGTCGTGAAATAGGATCTCGACAGCTCCGCGATCGGCAAGATCGAGCTTGTGAAAACGAAATTGCGGAAATTGGCGCAGCACGGCGAGCCGCGCTTCCTTGAGCGCCGGGTCATAATAATCATTGACGCTGTCGATGCCGACCACGCCGCGGCCGCTTTCCAGCAACCGACGTGCCAGCGCGAAGCCGATAAAGCCCGCGGCGCCGGTGACCAGGACCGGATTTTGCGTCATCGACTTAAGCCCGCGTGCCTGAGCGCTTTGCCTTATACGGCAATCCAACGAAGCGCTCGAACGGGCACTTCAAGCGCATCCCAGCCGCCGTCGCAACCCGTTCCGTCGCCACCCTGTACAGCCGGCTGCCATCGGGGATAAAAAGTGGCCCTCCGCGGCGGCGGGGATAACGGCAATGAGGATTTTTCAATTGAGTGCTTTTCAATGAGTCACGCGGCCACGTTCCTCGACGAAACCGTCGAGACCGCCCGCCGCATCGATCCTGCGGCGATAGAGGCCTTGTGCGGGGAACTGGCGGCGCTGCGCGAGCGCGAGGGCCGGCTTTTCATCATCGGCGTCGGCGGCAGCGCCGGAAACGCCGGTCACGCGGTGAACGATTTTCGCAAGCTTTGCGGCATCGAAGCCTATGCGCCGACCGACAATGTCTCGGAACTGACGGCGCGCACCAATGATGAAGGCTGGCCGACGGTATTCGCCGAATGGCTCAAGGTGAGCCGCGCCAATGCCAAGGACGCCATCCTGATTTTCTCGGTCGGCGGCGGCAATATGGAAAAAAATGTGAGCCCGAATATCGTCTCGGCGATCGGGGTCGCCAAGGAGCGCGGCATGCGCGTGCTCGGCGTGGTCGGCCGCGACGGCGGCTATACCAAGAAGGCCGGCGATTGCGTGGTCGTCATCCCGACCGTCGCGGAAAGCCGCGTCACCCCCCATGCCGAAGCCTTCCAATCCGTGGTCTGGCACTGCCTGGTGTCGCATCCGCTCTTGCAGAAAAACGCCACCAAATGGTGAAGGCCGTCTTCCTCGATCGCGACGGCGTCATCAATGCCAACCTGGAGCGGGATGGCAAGCCGGTGGCACCTACGAGCCTGGCCGAGTTCCGCATCCTGCCGGGCGTCGTCGAAGCGGCGCGGCGGCTCAAAGACGCAGGCTTCCTCCTCATCGTCGCCACCAACCAGCCCGATGTCCGCAACGGCATCACGAGCAAAGCGGCGATGGAAGCGATGCACGAGGAAATCCGAGCCCGGATGCCGATCGACGACATCATGATCTGCCTGCACAACGATGCCGATCATTGCGCCTGCCGCAAGCCGAAGCCCGGCCTGTTGCTGGAAGCCGCCGCGAAGCACGGCATCGATCTCAAGGCGAGTTATTTCGTCGGCGACCGCTGGAAGGATGTACACGCAGGGCAAGCCGCCGGCTGCAGCACCGTTTTTGTCGATTACGGCTATCGGCAAGATCAGCCGTGTGGCCCGGATTGCACCGTCAAGTCGCTCGCCGAGGCGGCGACTTTCATTCTCGATGGTCCACGCTAATCGAGAATCGCCGGCTCCGGAATTGGCACGATGAACTTACCGCCCCAGTCGGCGATAAAGTGCATTTGTTCAACGATTTCGGATTTTAGATTCCAGGGCAGGATCAAGAGATAGTCCGGGCGCCGCTCCCTAACCGCTGCGACGGGCAGGATCGGGATCAGACTGCCGGGCAGATAACGTCCCTGCTTGACCGGGCTGCGGTCGACCGTGAAATCGATGATGTCGGTTCCGAGCCCGCAATAATTCAACAGCGTATTGCCCTTTGCCGGAGCGCCATAGCCGGCAATTGTCGCCCCCCGTTCCTTGAGCGAGTTGAGAAGCGATTGCAGCTTGCGCTTCGTGGCGGCGACCTGTCCGGCGAACGCCAGATAAGGATCGAGGATATGAAGCCCGGCGCGCTTCTCCTCGGCCTCCAGCGCTTGGATCGTATCGCTGATCGGCCAGCGCGCGCGTTTTCTCGCGACGAACAGTCGCAATGAGCCGCCGTGAGTGGTCAGGCGCTCGACGTCGAAAGCGTAGAGGCAGTGGCGATCGAGAAGCGGGGCGATGGCGTGGTAAGACAAATAAGAATAATGCTCGTGATAGATCGTATCGAACTGATTGTGCCGCATGAGCTCGAGCAAATGCGGAAACTCGAAGCTCGCGACGCCGTCCGGCTTGAGGGCAAGCGCGAAGGCCGACAAAAAGTCATTAAGGCGCGGGACATGGGCCATGACGTTGTCGGCAACGATGAGGTCGGCCTGCCCGTGCGTCTCCAGCATCTGTTTTGCGGTGTTGGGATTGAAGAAATCCACCAAGCTCTCGATGCCAAACTTCTCCCGCGCCGCGGCGGCGCAATTGGCGGCAGGTTCGATGCCGAGACAGGGAATGCCCTTCGCCTTGACGAACTGCAACAGGTAGCCGTCATTGCTGGCGACCTCGACCACAAATGAAGTGGCGCCGAGCGCGAAGCGTTGCGTCGCCATCTCGACAAACTGCCGGGCGTGCGCGACCCAGCTTGGCGTGAACGACGAAAGATAAGCGTATTGTTCGTGGAAGTGCTGTTCGGGCGCGGCAAAATCCTGCACCTGAACCAGCTTGCATTGGTCACAGACGAAAGCGCGCAGCGGATAGAAGGTCTCGGGCTCCAGTAATTCCTCGGCGCTGCGGAACGCGTTCGAGAACGGCGACATCCCGAGGTCGGCAAAGAGCGTCCGTAACGGCTGATGACAGGACCGACAAGCCAAAGCCTTATGCGCGACCGGAGCCATCTGAGCTACCGTGACACAGCGGCCGGATCGACCGTGGCGCGAGCATCGAGGGACGGTCGCGGCAAAGCGCCGGCGATGAAGTCGTCGATCTGCGCGAGACACGCGGCACGCATGTCGCCGCCGCGGCCGAATTCGCGATACCAGGCCGCGGTGCGCTCGACGATTTGCGTACCGTCGTAGCGGTCGGACCAGCCGAGCGCGCTGTGGGCCAAGCGCGCATCGAGCGACAGAAAGCGGCTTTCCCGGGGGCCTGCGTCGCGGCCATGGACCCAAGGGGCGGCGTTGCCGAGTGCCGCCAGAATGGAGTCTGCGATTTGCGCCACGGTCTGTTGGGCCGGGCGTATCGATGCAAAATTCAGCGCCCGCGGCGGATTCCGTTTTTCGGCGAGAGCCTGCAGATAACAGAAATATCCCGCCAGACAGTCGAGGACGTGCTGCCATGGCCGCGTGGAGTTTGGATTTCGCAGCACGACAGCCGCGCCCTTAAGCGTCGCACGCACGATGTCCGGAACAAGACGATCTTCGGCAAAATCGCCGCCGCCGAGCACGTTGCCGCCGCGCGCTGTCGCAACGGGCACGCCGCGTGGCTCGAAATAGCTATCGCCGAACGCCCGTGTCAGGAGATCGGCCGCAGCCTTCGATGCCGCATAAGGCTCGTGACCTCCGAGCCTGTCATCCTCGGCGAAGGCGTCGCGCCGCTCATCGTTGCGGTATACTTTGTCCGTGGTGACGACCAAAACTGCCTCGAGGTCGCTCGCCATGCGCAAGGCGTCGAGGAGATGCACGCTTCCCATCACATTGGTCGCGACCGTGTCGATCGGCTCGCGTGCTGCCCGGCGCACCAATGACTGGGCGGCGAGGTGCAGGACAATTTGCGGCGCGCAGGCTTTCACCGCGTCGGCGACGGCATCCCGGTCGCGAATATCGAGGAGGATCGAATGAATGTCCCGCGCAACGGCGGCGAGACCATAGAGGTTCGGTTCGGTATCGGGAGCGAGCGCCATGCCGGTGACGTCGGCGCCCATGCGCGACAGCCAGAGCGCGGCCCAGCTGCCCTTGAAGCCGGTATGGCCGGTGAGCAGGACGCGTTTGCCGCGCCAGAAGCCCGGATCGACGCCGGTCACCGCGGCTAGCTCCAGACTTTCCAAGGGCTACGGCCGGATTGCCACAGCTCCTCGAGGAAATTCTTGTCGCGCAGCGTATCCATGGCGTGCCAGAAGCCGCGATGCCGATAGGCCGATAATTCGCGATCGCTGGCGAGTTGCGCCAGCGTATGACTTTCAAAGGAGGTCTGGTCGCCATCGATGCGATCGATCAACGCCGGATTGAGCACGAAGAACCCGCCGCTGATGTAGCCGTCGTCCGACTGCGGCTTTTCGGCGAAACGGACGACGCGATCCTCCTGCAGATCAAGCGCGCCGTAGCGGCCTGGCGGCAGGACCGCCGTGACGGTCGCGAGCCGCCGATGCTCGTTGTGAAACGCCAGCAGCGCCTTCATGTCGATGTCGGCCACGCCGTCACCATAGGTGAAGCAAAACGGAGCGCTGGCATCGAGATAACTGCGCACCCGCTTGAGGCGGCCGCCGGTGAGCGTCTGTTCGCCGGTGTCGACCAGCGTCACGCGCCAGGGCTCGCTCGAGGTCTGGTGATAGGTGATCTTGTTCTCGATGGTGTCGATGGTAACGTCCGATTGATGAAGGAAAAAATTCGCGAAATACTCCTTGATCATGTATCCCTTGTAACCGAGACAGATCACGAAATCGCGGAAGCCTTGCTGCCCATAGATTTTCATGATGTGCCAGAGGATCGGCCGGCCGCCGATTTCCACCATCGGCTTCGGCCGCAGGTAGGATTCCTCCATGATGCGGGTCCCCAGACCGCCCGCCAGAATCACCACCTTGGTCGCGTTTTCGCTCATACCGTCCCTCGGCTCCATCGAGATGGATTGCGCCTGCAGCCGCGTTGTAGTTCTGTCGCATCGCCCATTGCGCCCGCGAATTTGCGCCGACGCCGGCCCGCCACCCGGCTTCCGCTAGATAGACTCTGATACAATGTTATTCGAACCGCTTGCAATCGAAGGGGCCTTTCGGATCGCGATCGAGCCGATCTGCGACGAGCGGGGATTCTTTGCCCGCTTGTTCTCTGCCGACGCCTTTGCCGAGCGCGGGCTCGAGGCCGATTTTGTCCAGCGCTCGATATCCTATAATCATCGGCGCGGAACCCTCAGGGGGCTGCATTACCAGATCGAGCCGCATGGCGAGACCAAGATCGTTCGCTGCAGCCGGGGCTCGGCATTCGACGTGCTGGTCGACTTGCGGCCGGATTCGCCGAGTTATGGACGATGGCAGGCTGTCGAGTTGACATCCGATAGCCGTCTCATGGTTTACATTCCCGCGGGCTGCGCGCATGGCTTTCAGACGCTGGCCGATGACACGGAATTGACCTATGAAATCACGCCGGCTTACCTGCCCGCCGCTGCGCGGGGTATCGCATGGGACGATCCGGATCTCGCCATCCGCTGGCCGGTGCAAGATCCGATATTGTCAGCTGCCGACCGCAATTGGCCGCGGCTCACGGCACTGACGCAAGATTAAGTCGAGGATATCTTGGCGACCCAATGCACGATTTGTAATAGCGCGTCGCTGGTCCCGATTATTGAAAGAGTGGGAACCCCCGTTTTTCAAAATGCAGTGTACCGCGATGAAAAAGCTGCGGCAGCGGCAAACACGGGGAGGATCAGACTCGTTTGCTGTGCGGATTGCGGTTTCGTATTCAACGCCGGTTTCGATTCTTCGCTGATAAATTACGGACAGAATTACGAAAACGATCAATCACATTCGCAGGTCTTCCTGCAACATATGGAACAGGTCGCGGACTGCGTCCTATCCGCCCTGCGGGCCACTGGAGGAAGCGTGGTCGAGGTCGGATGTGGCCAGGGTGGCTTTCTGGTTTGCCTTCGCCGCCGGAGCGAGAATCGCATCGTGACGCTGCAAGGATTCGACCCGAGTTTTCGCGGCGGATCGCTGCCTGAGGGCATAACGATTTGGCCCCGCTTGTTGGACGAAAAGGTGATGAAGGAGCTAGGGACAAGCTGTGACGTGGTGGTTACACGTCATGTTATCGAACATGTTCCGGATCCCGTCGGCTTCTTTGCGACCATTCGCAAATCCGTGCCTGAGCCTGATCGCGTGCGACTGTTCGTGGAGACTCCCGCCTTCGAATGGATTGTGGCGAATCGGGTTCTGCAGGATGTCTTTTACGAGCATGTCAATTATTTCACCGCCGACACGCTAGCTTTGGCATTGGCTCAGGCCGGATTTGGCCGTTGTGTGGTGACGAGCGTGTTTGGTGGTCAATATCTTTGGGCTGACGCGTCTGCGGCGGGCGTCGACATTGGCCTGCCGGCGTGGACCCCACAGGCGCTCGCCGCGGCTCGCCAATACGTCGCCGATGTTGAAGCTCAGATCGCAAAATGGCATTCGATTCTCGATTGCACCTCGGATGCGGCGGTTTGGGGAGCAGGTGCCAAGGGGGTCACATTTACCGGCCTGGTCGACCCTAATCGCACGCGGATCGCGGTGTTGGTCGATATCAATCCGAAGAAACAAAACGCTTTCGCGCCGACCGGCCATCGAATCGTGTCACCTGCTGAGGCCGCTCGGATGGCGATACCGCGGATCGTCCTCATGA
>Ga0182016_10004144_pt1 | contig 16179 bp, 7 predicted proteins | sample 712S2MmetaG_FD_120491 | JGI IMG/M metagenome (GOLD analysis project Ga0182016, IMG submission 120491) | Permafrost microbial communities from Stordalen Mire, Sweden - 712S2M metaG | ecosystem: Environmental > Terrestrial > Soil > Wetlands > Permafrost | place: Sweden: Stordalen | collected...
GAAACTTCGTTGTACGCCAGCCCCAGCACATTCCACGGCAGTGTCAGCTCTCCGGTATTCGGGTCAAAGTCCACCGAGCCCGGATCGATCGCCGCCCACTGGCTAGGCAGCGAAAATGCCAACGCGATCTCAGTCAATGGCTCGTTTGCCCTCTCGCCGCGCCGAGGCCTCGCGTACCGGCCCTCAATGCTCACCAGCGGAGTCGTGGCCGGCCCCAGCGGGGACAGCGGAAGATAACTCAGCAACACCGTCTGCGCCCCGCCGGTCAACCGCAGCCGCTCCGTGTACTGGATGACATTCAGGTCCGGCCGCCTGCAATAGCTGTTGATCAATGCCGTGGCGGCTGTAATCCAATCCGCCGTCGTTCCAGCCGGCAATCCATAATTCGGGTAATCCGCTGGCTGCAGATATGCCATAGTCCTTCCTTTCAACAATCGGGGAATAGGGTGTAGGGAGTAGAGGTTTGGGAGTCCAAAGCAACATGCGGAAGCTTGATTCGCACCGTTCGTGTTTTCTGTTCCCTGTTCCCTATTCCCTGCCGGGGTCCCCAGCGACAGGTCTTCGTCGCTGGGGTGGCTACTCCTTGCCTTTTGCTTACCGGTCCACCAGCACCTGGTAGTGCGCGTAGTTCGCGCCCTTGACCACCGGGGCGCCAAACTTCACCGCAACATATTGGTGAGTCATCGAGTTCGGCAGCCCCAATTGGAAGATGCGCGGAGTCGGATCGCCCAGCCAGTGATACTCGATCAGATCCTCGGTAACAATGTAAGCCGGCAGCACTGCGGAACCCGAGCCCGGAGTACCTGTATAACTAAGGCTCCAGTCCGGAATCAGAGGCAGATCCCCCGCCTGTGTCGAAAGCATCTTCACCCGAATTCCGCCGGTGATGTTATCGGTATTCAACACCACGTTGAACTCGGCTTTCATCTCTCGATCAATCAGGTCCAACAGCACCGGGTTGGCGTAGATTGCCGTAGGCCGCACATAGTACCCATTGTTGGCAACCATCTGCGCAACAGCCGACTTGATGCCGTCCACAATCGAAGCTGTCGTCCCGATTGTGGTCGTCAGACCGCCGGCCACAATCTGCGGAATCACGCCCATATACTGCGTGGTTGTCGGCGTCGACAGGCTGGTGTCGTTGCCGTTCCACAAGGCCACATCGTGAGCCACCATTACGCCGCTCACGGTGTCCACCAGGTCCTTGGCCTGCAGGTAAGCGAACTGCTTTTGCTGTTCGCCCAGTTCGATATCGAAAAGGTTGTAATTGATTTGCGAAACAAGCGCCTTCAGAGGCACGCTCCGCTCCACACGCGTCGGGCTCACCACCGGGGGCACAATGCTGCGCGGGTTCACAAAACCCGCCGCACCCGGATTTGGAAGCGCGGTCTCCTCGAAAAAGCGCGATGGATGACCCGTCGCCGGAACCTGCTTGATGCGCTGCCCAAAGGGGCTCGAACGCCGGCAAATGTCGAAAATCTCCGTCTGATAAAGCGGAACTTCGATCGCGCCCGGCCCAATGTAATCTGCTGCTGCGTGAATGTCTGCAAAGGTTGCGTTCATAGGCTCTTTCCGCCCCCTCCATGGGGCCATAGCTTGAGTGATCAGTTGTCAGTTATCAGTCATCAGTTATCAGTTATCAGCCGCCAATAGCAGCAATCAGCTAGGACTGTTCACTGACAACTGACAACTGAAAACTGCTTTTAAGCAATCGCTCCCGCTCGCAGTAGTTGCGTCTTCACCGCGATGCGCTGTTCCAGGCTCAAACCGGATAACGCCGCGTCCAGCGTCCGTACATCCACTGGGCCCTCGCCGATTCCGTGCTTGGCCAGCATCTCGGATGTTGCAGCAGGCACCGTTCGCCGCAGCGGACTCACGATCGTCGCCGTGCCTGCGGCTTTCAGGTCGCCCAACTCCCGTTCGGCCTGTGCCAACTTCTCCGCCAGCTCCGCCTCCCGCCGGCTCTGTTCCACGGTTGCCGAGATCCTCTCCACCTCGCCGGTCAAGACGCTCTGCCGCTCTTCCAGCCAGTTCAGCGTCTTTTCCAGCAGCGTCGTCGCGGCCTCAAGCCGCTCCCCCATCCCACTCTCGTGCGTCTCCATTGACTTTCCTTTCCTGGTTATCACTTGTTGATTCGGCGCAGGCAGGCTACCTACCCTAACTCGCTGACAAAAGAAGCTCCGCAGTTTCGCGGAGCTTCTTTGCTAACTCGCTAACTTGCCGAGGCGCTTCTCTTCTAGCTCGCCATACGGAAGCTCGTCCCCCGGTACGCCGCCTTCTCCCGAAGGAGGATCGCCGCCCCGGTAAAGGTCACCCGGGTCAGCTTCCACACTTCCGCCCGCATATCTTCCACCCGCGCGTCGGCCAGTTCGTAGCTCATCCCCATGGCCTCCGGAGATTGGGCCTCGATCGCCGCCGCAACCTCCGGAAAGTCCCGCGCGTACAAATAACCGCGCACCACCAGGCGCCGCCCGATCAGGTTCGCCTCGGTCAGCAATCCGATTTTGCGCCGCGCGTCATGGCCATCCCATCCCGGTCGGTAATCCACTGCCATTCCCAACAGCGATGGCAGCGCAGCCTCCGCCGCTTCGCGTGTCAACATCACCCGGTGCCCACGCGCTCCCGCCGGAGCCTTGTCGCTGGCTGCGTTCACCACCGTCAATACCCCTTCGAACGCCACCCGGTTCGGGTGCCCTTCCACATGGGGAATCTTCACTGCCATCGCTTCCAATCGCATCCGCTTCCGTCCTCTGCGCTCGCCGCGCCTCGTATCTGACGTGCCAACCCGCTAACTTGCTAACTGAATGACTCGCTATCCTGCTAACTCGCCGACTTGCTGATCCTCTGACTCGCCAGGATGCTGCCCGAGCGGTCCCAGCCCCCGCATCGCCCGCACCTCGTTCACCGTCAGCACTCCGGCCTGCAGCAATTGCACCTGCACCGCAAGTTCTGTCTCCTCGTCCCGCGCGTTTAGCTCATTGAATACAAATTCGAACTCCCGCCATCCAACGCACTTGCCAAACAGATCCCGAGTTATGTGCCCGGCCAACAGCATCGCCAGCGGTGAAATCGCCCCGCGAAATGCCTCGTCCGTCATCTCCGCAGCCGTCGATTGGTTCACGTCCGCTTCCAGCCCCAGCATCAGCGGCGGTAGGCCAAACGCATTCGCAACCATCCGGATCAGGAACTCCTGCCAGGCCAGCCGCAAATCCGCGTCCGTCCCCTGCGCAAACCGCAACACCTCCGGCTTTTGCTCGCTTGAAATCAGCGGCACTCGTCCCGTTCCCTCAATTTCGTCCTGCCACCACCGGATCAGCCGGTCATGCTGCGCCGGCGTTGCCTCGTTCAACCACAGCGCATACTGCGCAACGCTATTGGCCGCCAATTTCCCCGCAAATCGATGCGCGCTTAGAAACTGGTTCACTGTTTCAAAAGCCACCTCCAGAGGCCCCAGTCCAAATGGCGTAAAACTCCGCGGATTCATTCGCACATACATCAACTGATCGTCGCGCAGTTCCACAGCGCTCGACTCCAGTTGCCCCGGCAGCGCCTGCGCATACCGAGGCGAATCCGGATCCCCATCCCACCGCCCGTTGATCCGGATCGACGCACCATCCACCGCCCAAAGCATCGCCGGGCGCTCCGGGTCGCCGGTGGGCTCCATCTCCATCGCGCCGAACCCGCCCGTCAGCGCATCTTCAATCACCTGCTCCATCAGCGTGCGAAAACTGTCCACCGCGTTCGGTTCTTCCAGCATCCGGCGTAGCGCCCTGAGCTTCCGCTCCGTAAACGCCACATCCCCAGACCGAACACCGCGCCGCACTCGCACCTGCCAGTCCATCGCCGCAACGCGGTCCTTGATCACATTGATCGCCCTGCGCACCACCGGCGTTTCCGCAAACCTGCGAAGGCTCACCGGTGTGGGCTTGGGCAAATGCTGTCCCGGAAACTGCACCGGGCTCAGAATCGCGGGCATCGCCAGCGTCTTGCGTTCCGCCCCCGCTTCCAGGCCGTTCGCATTCTTCTCCGCATCCCGGCCGTTGCGCGTCGCCTGCCTCCAGATCTCCCGCAATTGCTCGCCTACCTTCACGTGCACCTCACCTTGTTCCGCCCAAAACAAAAGGCACAACCCACAAGGGTCGTGCCTCGTTGACCGCCATTTGTGAGTGGTCAGTTGTCAGTGAATCGCTCACAGCGAACAACGTCCAGCCACTCCTACTTCACAACAAAACCAATCCTACCCCAAACGTAACTAATTATCTGCAAACGCGCGCCACATAATTCATATGACCCTAAGTCACTTTACACAGAACAGTTATTCCCGTTGAAAACAGGTCACTGACAACTGATAACTGACCACTGACAACTGTTTTTCACACCCGCAGTTCCCGCCGCGCCGTCTCCGCCACCCGGCCCAGGTCCGATGTCGTCAGCACCCGGATCAGGTGTTCTTCCATAGTCTCAACGCCGAACCGATACATCTCCAGCCGTTCCGGCTCCGCATCCGTCGCTCCCAGCTTCGCCGCCGGCTCAATCACCGCCGTCAGCTCCAACTGCGCCTTCTCCACCCGTTCCACACCAGACCGCAGGCTCGCCGCGGAAAATGCCAGCACCTTGGCCATCTCCACGCCAGGCTCCAGGCTCACCGCATGAAACATGCGAATCAATCCATTCGGCCGGTATCCCACGTCAATCCGCAGCGGGTCCCCAGGCCGCGTGTATTCTGAGGCCGCGATCCGTTTTCGCATCAGCTCCCAAACCCCGGCCCGTTCAAATTCCGTCCTCATCCGGGCCTGAATCGCCGCCCGCCCGCTCAGCCGCGGCGCCCGCTCTCGCGGTGGCGGCTCCACGTAAAGCCGCATCAGCTCCTCCACACCTGCAGGGATACTCTCCGCCAGGTATGCCTTCGGCTCCGTCATCTGCACCCCAAGCGACAGCGATTCCGTCAGCAGCCGCATCAGATTTCCGTCCGGCTCCTCCTGAAACCTCTTCCGCAGTTCGCTCTCCATCCCCTCCAGCAGCGCCGTGTCCGCCTCCGGATCCAGGCACCGGACCCTCCGCCAGTCGCGCGTGAAACGCACCTCGGCCGCATCCCGGCTGCCTTGTTCGCGCAGGATCACACCAATATGCACATACTCGTTCCTCACCGCGTCCGGAACATACCGGAGAAGCTGGAACTCGCACGCACGCCGCTGGTTTCCGCTGTTCATCATGTTAGCTCTCAGCCCTCAGCTTTTAGCTTTTAGCTTTTAGCTCTTAGCTCTTGGCTCTTGGCTCTTGATTGACCGCTCCCAGTAGTCTCGGCCGAGGCCAAATCCAAAGCTGGGAGCTGATAGCAGAAAGCTCCCCTTCAATTCACCCTTCCCGTCATGCTAGACCCCCATCTCCCCTTCTTCCAGTCCTCTTCCCCCTTTTTCCCTTCCACTCCCCATTTTGGAAATGGTCTCCTGTCCGACCGCCCGAATTCTTCAATCAGCTCCCGGATCCGGCTTCTCCGCGCCAGTAGCTTTTCCACCAGCCCTTCCATCTCGCTCAAGTCGCCGCCGTACCACTCCGGGGGCACCTCGTTCGCAGCGCCCCACACCGTTTCCGCGGGAATCGTCTCAAGCCGGGTCAGCCATGGCTCAAACGACTCCCACCCGCTGATCTCCCGGTATACATCATTGCGGTAATAGACGCCCCGCAGCGGAATATCCTCGAACCGCCATTCCCCGGCGTGAAAACAGTATCCGTAGTCGATAAAGACCGCCCGGTAGCGGCGCTCCCGTTGCTTCTTTGTGAACACCGCCTGCCGCCCGTTGGCATTCCCTGTCCACTTGTCCAGCGCCAGAATCCCGGCGAACTCCTCAAGGTTCCTTACCTCGGCAAGCTGTTCCTCGGGCAAAAAGTCCACCACCTGGCCTGGCATCAACCCACCCACGAACCGCGACCCGAACTGCAAACCCGGCTTGCACTTCTCCCGCGTCCGCCCCAGGTCCATTTCCAGCTCCGGGGTATTGTCCACCAGCCAGCTCGATACCTCCATCAACTCAACAGCCGGGGCCGTCAGACCCGCCGCCGCCGCCAGCCTCGATGCCAGAAACTCGTTGGTCAGAACCCTCGTGTGTTGCGGGTTGTTCTGAAACTTCACGACGTATGCATGGCCGTCCGCGCCCAGCATCAACTGGCCCTGCGCACCGCCCCGCATCCGCCGGATATGCTGCACCGCCAGAACCGCCAAGCCCGCTCTCCCGCCTTGTCTTGATTCTTCCTGAATTCTAAGCGCTTTCCCTTGGGACAGTGAACAGGGTGCACTGCACAGTGGACAGTGGTCGTTATCCAGATGCCGAGCGCACCCCGTCGAAATTGGTATCCTGACCGATAAAACAGGCCCCGGCGAGACCAATGCGCTTAAACGCACTTTCCCTGTGCACTGTCCACTGTTCACTGTCCACTGCTTCTCCCCGCCATCTCCGCCCGCGCCGACAGCCCAATCGCCATCGCCATCACCCGGTCGTCATGCGTTCCTGCTCGGGCCCCAGTTCCGCCATTCGCCAGGCGAACAAAGTTTCGGCATTCAGCCAGCAGCTTCTGGCTTTGGAACATCCCCGGAGCCTCCACCAGCGCCGCGCCCAGACGGCCCAGAATGGCAGGCCTGCTGATTGACGTGGTCAACCACCCCATCTGCCCTGATTGTCGATAAATCTTCGAGTACCCGCAGTTCGTCTCCGCAAGCGTCAACACACCGGTGCCATGATTGTTCCTCTCCACTACCAGCCATGCCCCGTTGTACTCCCGCGCCAACCCCGTAATCAGCCCAGCCAGCTCCAGTCCACCCATATGTCCCGCATACTCTGCGCACTGAAGCCCCGATTCCAGATCCAGCACCTCCGCCACGGAATAGTCCCCTTCGCTCCCGCCCCCGGCCGGGTCCACCGCCACCAGGTACCGCTTCCCCTTCACTGGCGGCAGCCACACCTCCAGCTCGCCATTCCTCCGCCGCTCCACCGGCTCCGCCGTGCATTTCAGCCGCTCCTCGATCACATCCAGCTCAAACACCGAATCGCCGCTCGCCCTGAAGCAACTCTCCCCGTCTTCCGCAAACTCCTGTGCGGCAAGCCCGCGAAAGTTCGCCCGAATCTGCCGACGGTATCCAATTTGTTCCAGATCCAGCCGCTTCCGCGCCATCAGATCGCGTTCTTCCTCGCTCAAACTCGATACATCCACCGCCTGGGCCCGGTAGCGCTGCTCCATCCACCACGGGAAAAAATGCCGCACCATCCCCGTCTCGCGCGCCTTCTGCCACTCTTCGTAGAAGCAGCCCCCCACGCCCTCCGGCGTCGACTCCAAAATCAGCTCTCCGCCCGGCGCCAGAGAGGCCCGCAGTCCGGCCAGCGTCTCCGCTGGGTTGCCCGGCCAGCGCGCCAATTCAGAGCAGTGCAGGTTCTGCACCGTCAGTCCCCGCCCCGCATTCCGGTCCCCGGCGCTCACCACCCGGTACTGCGCGTCCATCTCCGGAAACACAAGTTGCCGCACATTCGCCCGCGATGTCCGCAGCGGACCCTCCCGCAGCTCCTCCGGCAACCAGTCCAGAAACCGGTAAACAATCCGGAAGATCTCCTCCGCCGCCTCTTGCGTATGCGCCACCTCCAACGTCAGCGTTCCGGGGTTGGTAATCGTCTTTAAAAAAAACCGCGCCGCCGCCCAGGTCGTCAGCCCCATCTGCCGCGCCTTCAGCACAATATTCCGCTGCCCCCGCCGCCGTTCAAACGCTTGCTGCGCCCTGTTTGCCTTCAGAGGAGCAGTCCCTCCCTCCCGTGTCCTCACCAGCAGCAGTTTCTCGGCCAGCTCCATCGCCACCGTCCGGCCCCGGAACACCGCCGGCCGGTAATCGAGGATCTTTCCGAACCGCACCAGCCCCTCCCGGTCCAGTTCCCCACGACACAGCTTCCCCGCTCCCGGCTCTGCGCCTAGCTCTCCCATCGATGCCTCATTTTTTCTTTTATCGCCCCAACTGAGCACAATGTCATCTTGTCCCCGCGCTGCAATATGGAACTTTCAGAATTGCTGTAGACCGAAAGCACACACTCAAGTTGCTTTTTCCTCAATCGGTGCCCCGGAAACAGGTCTTCGTTTCCGTTGCTGGGGTTGATGAAAAAGTCACCCTTCGATGCACTCAAAAGACTCCACGTGGATTGGAGCCCCGCTCTAATACCCTTCAATCTTGCATAGGCCGGTTTGCGTTCCGCCCATGCTGCTTGGCAGTGTGACAGTCGCTCCGCTGACTGTCACTCCTGTGCAGCTTCCGCCATCTGTCGCCACATAGCCCACCGTTGCAAAAGAGGTCGGAAGCGTGATGGTCTGCGCTGTGGCTGTCGTGTTCTCGTAACCATTGAGATAAACCAGCGCGCTCTTCCTTGACAAGCCCTGTTCCGGCTCGCTCCAGACAGCATGACCAGCCGTTGTTCCCGTCACAGATGTCTGCGTCGAATACAAGTTGAGCGATGGGTTAAATGAGGGGCTTGCCGAAATCTCCAACTCTGGGGTACTCGGTGTTTCACAGTCACGCGCCCCATGGATATTTGGGATGACCGTGGGAAGTACAAGCTGCGCTGGATTCGGGTTGTCCCATCCGTAGTAATCGTTGTTGTACCCCATGTGGAAGTAATAGCTGCTGGATGGCGTAACCGCTCCGCCGCAAACGTCCCCAAAATAGTTGATAACAGCCGAACTGCCATTCACAAAGAAGTCTATATACCCTGAAGGAGGGGAGACTGCAAAGACATATTGAGCCCCGTAAAACGTTCCGCCGGTGGTGTAGGTTCCGATGCGTTGTGCAGTATCGGCAACCGGCGAATACATCGTGCTGCCGTTCGCCCATATTGCGACCTGTTGGTAACTCCAAGCATGAGGATGAAACCACTCGTTGCCGCCTAAATCTTCAATCCCCGTCTGAAACACTCCATTGGCCTTCACATCAATGAACGTGCTGTCATGTACGAACCCCGGCGCGTACTGGCCTATCGTCGCGTTCGGATTTGGCGCGAGTAATACCTGAACCGGAATCGAGTTTGAAGCTGTGACCGATTCGGTCACTGTTGCGATTTGCGACAGGCTTCCGCCAAGAGAGCTGGTTGTGAAAGTTACAGTGCAATTCGGGGTGCATGGGTTACTCACACCGCCCTGTTGTCTCCCATATATATAGGAAATGATGCCGTTGCTGTTGTTTTGAGAGGAGTCAAACTGACCTCCCGAAGTCACCGTGCAAGCCGTGCCATTGACGAATCCGCCTGAATAAGGGCAACTGACAACTGGCGCAATAAAGTTATAGGTATTGTCACCCACCACCGACGAGTTCCGTGCCGTCATGGCGCTTGATCCCCCCGTCCCGTTACCTATGCCCGTGGCTGCCGGATCAGCGTAAGCTATTGCGAAGGCCCCCTTGGCCTCATAGCAAGAGAAGTTGGTGATGTCCACGTTGATGGTATCCCCAAGCTGCATACAGGGAGCCTTATAGTTGGCATTGATGGTGATGTTTCGGATGTAAAAAGTATCAAGCCCATCTCCTACCGAACCCGTGTCTGGATGAGTAAGAACGGCGGTTGTCGGAGAACCAGTTTCCTTAATGACAGTAGTGTTAGCTCCTAACGTATAACCAGTTGTGCTCCGGCCTTCGATATTCCACGTCCAGTGTTGAGGATTGACCGGCATCTGCATCTGGTTGTTACTCGTATAGACGCCAGCCCCAAACACCAGCGTGGGGTTAATCAGATTCGCCGCGCCCCAGGTATTTGCCGCTGAGATAGCATTGCCGAGTTGCGTGCTGCTGTAGGCTGTGCCAGGGAAGCAATCAACGATGAAGACGCCTAGCTGGCCCATGACAGGCGAACAAAATGAGACCGCGGCAGAGAGACTGCCAGGCAGCACGACGACATTCGCCGTACCGGAGCCGGTGCTGGTGGTACCGTTTGCAGCCAAACCACCCAGGTTGGCCAACGCTACCGCTGCCGTTGCGGCGCCGGTCCCGCCATTCCCAATCGCAACCGTCCCCGTCACGTTAGCCGCGGTCCCGGTAGTGTTCGCCGCATTGTTAGGTATGTCCGCAGTTACCAACGCTGGAAGCTGTGCATGGGGAAGAGTCCCTGATGTGATATCGCTGGCTGACACTACCACATTGGTGGATAGAACGTGGCCGTTGACCGTTGTTGAGGCGGGAACTCGTGCCGCAAGGTCACTGGTAAGACTAGTGACCTGAGATTCAGCGATGTTAGCCGAAAGGCTTGCGGCGCTACCTGTGGTGTTGGCAGCGTTGTTCGGAATATCCCCGCTGGCCAGAGTTGGAAGTTGTGCATGCGGCAGTGTTCCAGTTGTCAGGTCGCTGGCTGACACAACCACGCTGAGAGACAACTGATGGCCATTTACGGTATTGGTTTTGGGGACCATTAGTGCTTCCGCAGTCTCTGCACGAGCCTGTTCAGTGGAGATGGAAGTCGATAACGACGCTTCTGCCGATTCAGCACGAGTAGTCTCTGCTGCGGCTAATCCGGCTGCATCGAATGCGCTCGCGTTTTGGACAGCCGCAGTCCCTAGCCCCGTTACTTGCGTTGATAGCACGTTTCCCGTGATAGTTGCCGCGGTCCCGCTCGTGTTGGCCGCATTATTGGGCACATCCCCGCTCACCAGCGCCGGCAATTGTGCGTGGGGCAGAGTTCCCGTCGTAAAATCCGACGCCGATACGGTCACATTCCCGTTCAACGCATGACCGTTCACCGTAGTCGTACTCGCAACCCCACCCAGATTCGCCAGCGCCGTCGCCGCCGTCAGCGCGCCCGTCCCGCCATTTCCAATCGCCACCGTCCCCGTCACATTGCCCGCCGTCCCACTGGTGTTCTGATTCCATGTCGGGACTGTGCCACTTAGCTGCGCGTAAGCGAGCGCGAGCAGAGGCAGCGAAGTCAAAGTCGAATTCGACGTGGACGTAATGTTCCCCGCCGTCCCCGTCGTGTTGGCCGCATTGTTCGGTATGTCGCCGCTCACCAGCGCCGGCAACTGTGCATGCGGCAGAGCACCCGTCGTCAAATCCGACGCGGACACCGTCACACTGCCCGTCAATGCATGACCGTTCACCGTAGTCGTGCTCGCAACTCCACCCAGATTGGCAAGCGCCGCCGACGCCGTCAGAGCCCCAGTCCCGCCATTCCCAATCGATACCGTCCCCGTCACATTGCCCGCCGTCCCACTGGTGTTCTGATTCCATGTCGGCACTGTGCCAGTAAGCTGCGAGTAGGCGAGCCCGAGTGAGGGCAGCGAAGTCAAAGTCGAATTCGACAGCGCAGTCACGTTGGCCGCCGTCCCCGTCGTGTTGGCCGCATTATTCGGTACATCGCCGCTAACCAGCGCCGGCAACTGCGCATGGGCCAGCGTCCCCGTCGTCAAATCAGACGCAGAAACAGTCACATTCCCGTTCAAGGCATGACCGTTCACCGTCGTAGTGCTCGCAACCCCGCCCAGGTTCGCCAGTGCCGTTGCCCCTGTCGCAGCGCCCGTCCCGCCATTCCCAATTGATACCGTCCCCGTCACGTTGGCCGCCGTCCCAGTAGTGTTCTGATTCCATGTCGGCACTGTGCCGGTAAGCTGCGAGTACGCAAGCCCGAGCGATGGCAGCGAAGTCAAAGTCGAATTCGACAGGGCAGTCACGTTGGCCGCCGTCCCGGTCGTGTTCGCTGCATTATTCGGTACATCGGCGCTTACCAGCGCCGGTAACTGCGCATGGGCCAGCGTCCCCGTCGTCAGATCGGAAGCCGATACAGTCACATTCCCGCTTAACGCGTGCCCGTTCACCATTGTCGTAGTCGCAACCCCGCCCAGGTTGGCCAACCCCGTTGCCGCAGTCACAGCGCCAGTCCCGCCATTCCCAATCGCCACCGTCCCTGTCACGTTGGCCGCCGTCCCCGCGGTATTCGCCGCGTTGTTCGGTATATCGCCGCTCACCAGCGCCGGCAACTGTGCATGAGGCAATGTTCCCGTCGTCAAATCAGACGCGGACACCGTAACGTTCGCGCTCAAAGCATGCCCGTTCACCGTTGTCGTAGTCGGAGCCCCGCCAAGGTTGGCTAGCCCCGCCGACGCTGTAGCAGCCCCGGTCCCGCCATTCCCCACCGCCACCGTCCCCGTCACATTGGCTGCAGTTCCGGTCGTGCTGGCCGCATTGTTCGGTACATCGCCGCTAACCAGAGCTGGCAGCTGCGCATGTGGCAATATCCCCGTCGTCAAATCAGACGCCGATACGGTCACATTCCCACTCAATGCGTGTCCGTTCACCGTAATTGTTTTCGCAACCGCGCCAAGATTCGCCAGAGCCGTCGCCGCGACCGTCACATCGGATAAGTTGTTAGCCGGCTTCAGAGGCGTGTAACCCAGCGCCGTTTGTCCGCCCAGATTGGCCAACGCTACTGCCGCCGTCGCAGCACCCGTCCCGCCATTCCCGATCGCCACCGTTCCAATCACATTCCCCGCGGTCCCGCTCGTATTGGCCGCATTGTTCGGTACGTCGCCGCTCACCAGGCCCGGCAACTGCGCATGAGGCAGCGTCCCCGTCGTCAAATCCGACGCCGATACCATCACATTCCCGCTCAACGCGTGCCCATTCACCGTTGTTGTACTCGCGACGCCGCCCATGTTGGCCAGTGCCGCTGCAGCGCTCGCAGCACCCGTCCCGCCCGCGGTGACGGGAACCGTACTCATTCCGCTGAGTGCCGTACCATTGCCCGTGTAATACGCAACCTGCCCCGCGTTCCCCGAGCTCACGGTACCGATGGCGGTACTGCACGGCGTGCCGCTATTGGTCAGCCAACCCGACGCATCGAGTTGTGCGCAACCATATCCGCCCGCCGATGCCAGGCCCGGAAATTCAATCGCGCTCAGTCCGCTGAACTTCGCAATCAGCGTGCCGCCCCCGTAAACATCCGTCTCGCTTCCTGAGCCCGGCTCGTAGTTCAGCCGGATGTGCCCCGTCGCATTGCTGGCGTTGATATACGTATCGCCGCTATTCGTGCTCTGGTAGGCCTTGAAGCTGTCCAGTCCGCCGGTTGCCGAGTTCAACTCCCAGTTATTGCTCGCGTCCTTTTCCGCATACCACTGGCTATTCCCGTTGAAATCCTTGTAGACCAGCGATTCCTTCTGGTTCTGCGTCTGCCCCGCCCAAAGCACTGCGTCGATCTCCGCATCCGCCTGGTTCTTCACCGTCGGCGTCCCAATCAGCGTCGACACGCCGGCCACCTGCAGCGTTCCGTTGAACTGCGCGTTCCCCGCCTTGTCCACCGTCGCCACCGTCGTCTCGCTCGCGCCGCCCGACCCGAACACCACGCCCCCGGTTCCCGCGTTATTCGAGCCATTCAGCACCACCGATCCCGTTCCCGCCGCGTTCAAAACCGTTTGGTTATTTGTGCTCGATTGCCCGTTGTTATACTGCCCAATCGATAGCCGTGTCACGTTGTTCAGCAGATCCTGCACTTGGTAGTACTGCTCGCCCGCCGTCGCGTCTGTGTACCCGTCCACCCAGCGGTATCCATAGTCCGTTTGAATCTCGGTCAGCAGCCCGCGCTCGTTCCCTGTGCCAATTCCTAGTCTCCAGTGGTTGGTCACCGTCGCATCCTGCTGGCTCCCGTACCAGTCGCCGTTCATTCCATTGAAAGTGCGATGGAATGAATCCAGAAAGCTGTTGCGCGTTCCGTTGTCCGTCAGCTTCCCCGTGAACATCGTTCCGCCCGTCATCCAGTTGTTGTAAGAGCTCCCCGCGTCCGCCACCACCTGGTTGGTAGAGTTCTCGTTCCGCAACCCCACAATCGTGTTGTTTTGAGCGTTCGCGCCCAAATGCAGCGCCGTCCCGCAGCCCTCCACGTCTCCGCCCGTGAACGTGTTCCCGTCTCCCTGCTGCAGGTTGATCCCGTACGTCCCGTTGATTGGATTCCCCCCGCTCGTCGGGCAATCGATATGCAGCCGCACAAACGTGCTCGCATTCATCCAGTCCGTCGTCGCCGGATTCGCAACCTGGTGCCCGATCGCGTTCACCGCCGTCTGAAATCCGTCGAATTGGTTGCCGTAAAAACTTCCTCCCGTGTAATTCCCCGTCCCGTCCAGCGTCATGCCTGTCTGATTCGAATTGCCCAGAAAATACAGGCCCGCGAGATCCATCTCCTGCGTCCGGTAAGCCACCAGTCCCCGTGCGCTCGCGCTCGTCGACGCAGTGGTGTTGATGACCGCGTTGTCCATGTGGAACCCCGACGTGTCCGCCGCGTAGGTCGGGTCGCCCACCTGCACCATCGCAGATTTCCCCGAATACAGAAACACCGTTCCGCCCTGGCTCCCGCTCGCCGTGCTCGCTCCCCGCAGCGCGCAGCCGCGCAGCGTCACATTGCGCGTCCCCGCCGTCACTATCACCTGGTTGGCCGTCGCAATCGTTGTGCACGGCAGCAGCACCGTCGCATTCGCCGTCGAAATCGTCAGGTTCGATCCCATGGCCTGCGTGCCGGCAAAATTGCGCGCGTCGCACGTCCCGCCATAACTCGAACTCACTGACGCCAGGCAAGCCTGCAGCTTCGCGCCAAAATCAACCCCTGGAAACTGGTCCACCTGGTAACTGGTCCCCAGCCGGTTGTTCAGCACCATCGCGGGATAACTCCCACCACCCGGCAAAGTGCCGCCCCCGCCCGCCACCTGCGTCCCATAGCTCTGCGACGCCGCCGCGTTCCAAACCGTGTACCCACCATTGCCCTTCAGCAGGTTTCCCCCAAACAGCGACATATTCTGCCCGCCGATCAGGTTCACCACCGCCGCCGTATCCCATGTACCCGCCACGTTCACGCTCGCCGTTGTCGTCCCCGAGCAGCCCACCCCGCCCTGCGTCACTGTAACCGTCCCAATGGCCCCGTTCGCGCCTACAGCAGCCGTCGCCTGCGCCGTGCAACTCCCGCTGAATGCCAGCGGCGCCTGCGTCCCATAAGGATCGAAGCCCAGCCCATGCTCCGATCCCACCGTCACCCCGGTCACCGCCCCGCCCGCCGCCGTCACCGTCAGTTGCGGCTGCACCACGTTCCACGTCGGAGTCACCTGGGCGTTCCGTGCGATCCAGCCCTGCTGCGTCCCTGCAAAATCCAGCACCAGCCCGGTCGGCGTTTCGCCCGTCGCTGCGGAATTCCCTGCCGATACAACCACGTTGTCCAGCACGTTGTTCGAGCCCGCCGCCGCCGTAAATCCATGCGTCGCCGCAATCGTAATGTCTTCCCACCGGTTTGAGTCTGCGCCCAACCCCGCTGGCGTCGCACCTGGCAGCGCAGGAATCGCAATTCCCGTATTCAGCCCGCATATGTCGATGTTCCGGAACTCGCTCCAACGCGGCCACTGCGCCAGGTAAATCCCGCAGATATGCGTCGAGTGCGCCCCGGCATATTGCGCCATCGGGTCCACTCCGGTCACCGCAATCTCCAGGTTCTCAATCACCGCAACCTTCAGCCCGTTCCCGCCCGCACCCGTCACCGCCGGCATGGCAATCGCGCAGTTCCCCACCGCCCACGCTGCGCCCGTTCCGTTGGTCCCGTTCAGCCCATTCCCATCCGCGGAGAAGATCGAGTTGCTCTCCATCGGCCGGTTCATTGCGCAGCTTCCAGCCGCCGCCCGCCCCTCCGAGGCCGAGCACGAAGCATCCACGCTCTGGTCCACATAAATCGTTAAATCGTGGAGCCGCGTATAACTCAGCAAATTCACGCTGTCCGCCGAAGTGGCAAGCACATCCTGCCCCGGAAATCCCATCAGCGCCGACACCTGTTTCCCCAGCCCGCCAATCGATTCTCCATGCCAGTTCAGCGTGTGCGTCTTGCACGTCCCCTGCGGAATCGTCAGCGCCACCCCATGCGTCTCCGCATAATTCAGCGCCGACTGCAACGCATTCGTATCGTCCGTAACCCCATCGCAAACTGCGCCAAACTCCTTCACGCTCCGCTCAAACTGCTGCGCCCCCTTCTGCCGCAAATCTGTCACAGGCACGCCGTTCGGGTTCGTGAATGTATCCGTCCCCGCATACGTCGGCGGAATCTCCACCGCTCCGCTCGTTCCCGCGGCATTCACCGCCGCCTGCAGTGTCGTCTGCGTGCTTCCCGCCACCGGCGCTTCCACCCCGTTCACAGCAGGCGCCGCCAGTGGTCC
>Ga0182016_10004145_pt1 | contig 16179 bp, 16 predicted proteins | sample 712S2MmetaG_FD_120491 | JGI IMG/M metagenome (GOLD analysis project Ga0182016, IMG submission 120491) | Permafrost microbial communities from Stordalen Mire, Sweden - 712S2M metaG | ecosystem: Environmental > Terrestrial > Soil > Wetlands > Permafrost | place: Sweden: Stordalen | collected...
CCGCTTCTTTCAGCTTCGCCTCGCGGCTACGCCTTGCGGTTCAGCTACGGTTGCCCTCATCGGCTCCGATTGGCTCCTTTCATCCAACTAGATTCTGCCCATGCTGGGCACACTCCGCGCGGGACGCCCTCGTCCCGCTTTTCGTCGAAGAACGTTCATTGCCATTACCCCTGGAAATCGCTGCAGGAGAAGGGGTTTGATCGAATCGTCCCAGGCCGAGTCGACAATCGCCTCGTGGGTAGTACGGAATAGGCCGGTAGCGTGTGCGCGAAGGAAAACAGCAGGAGAAGGATGAACCCTGCCCGGCGCCACAGGACGCCGGGCAAGTGAGAGAAGAACTGCAGGTTCCGGACGCCGTGGTCCTTCGAGTGAAGGAATCGGGCCACCGGCGGTTAGTCGCTAAACTGCCGCGATGGAAGTGAGTTGCGCGTCCAGCTCGGCCAAGGCTTTGGTCAGAACGGCCTTATAGCGCGGATTCTGGGCACTGTCTAGGTCCCGCACCACTCTGGTACGGGAGAGAAGGATATTCTCCTTCTTGCGGATTAATTCGAGCGTGTCAGGACTGGGCGCAATGGTTTGTATGGTGGCAGTCTGGGCCTCGGCCATGTCGATCTGCGCCTCGACCGACTTACTTTCCCAACCTCGGGCCATGCTTCTATTGTACTCTTTTGAACCTGGGAAGTGAAACAGGGTCCCTTGGCCCCCTTGGCCCAATGTGCCGCGAGTGACATAAGCTAGTCGCTCTCCACCGCCTTGCTGTCTGTGTTCTTCTAGCTGCGCCCTGCTCGCGCGAGCGCCCACTGCCGTTCCAGCCGACCTGCGATTTGACGTCGCATCGCTGAAGCCCAGTTTGCGGGAGGGCGTGGGGGAGGAATCCCGTCCAACGGACGGAGGCATGCGCTTATGTGGCCAATAATTATCCAATTAAGGGCATGATTATGGTGTGCTCCACGACGGCGGAAATCGCGTCGTACGTGAAGCGGAGCCGGTGAGTCCTGCAAATTGAGTCCAGGAACTTGCGCGCCTCCACCGGATCGAGATCCGACAGCACGATCTCTTCACAAATATTGAACGGCGAAAGCTCGGGCCGCTCTTGAAAGGTGAGATGGCGCATCGAAAATCGGGCACGCGGCTGGCTGCCCGGCCATTTGGACAGGGTGAAGGCCCTGGGAGTGTCCAAGTCCCGAGGATTTGGGGCAGTCGTCCCGACATCAGCGCCTCAGCCAGCGTGCTGCGTAACGGCTGTTTAGGCTGGTGCGTGCGTTCGCAACCAGATTAAGTGCTTTGTTGTTTTCTTCCTCGGAGCGCCGGCCGAAAATCGCTTTGATACTCGATCCGTCACTATTAAAGGTTACACTGCGAGGTGCCGGCCTCTGTCAGACGGCCCTTTCGAATGAGGTAACTCTTTTAAAATTTGGTACGGGAGAGGGGGACTTGAACCCACGAGATTGCTCCCGCTAGCACCTCAATCTACCCACCCGCCGTTTCCTCAGCTTTCCCACAGACTAACCGATTGATATTTCGTTGGGCCACATGTCTCAGTACTCCCCATTTTATCGCTGAATAGTGACAAACACCGAGACAGTCGGAATGGGTGCGAGAGAGTCATCCTCCAGTGCTCCGGACGCGCCCGCAGTGGGATTTCTTGCCCTTTTCGAATTCCATCCGTTGTCCGTCCGGCAGTGCAACGCTCCGCGGCATCATGCATCGACGAAGTTCATCCTCCGTCACTTCAAGTGTGTACGCCTGATGCACCTGGGAGGCCGAAGCTTCGTTCAATCGGTAGCCGCTATGGGGCACGGTGAGTGCAATGGCGCCGGACATCCAAATACTGTTGCCGCCATTTCTGCTGCCAGTGCGAAATCGATATCCGCACTCATGACGATCGCGGCATGACAAGGCGCGGGTGCCGGCCGGCGGTTCGTGCGGTGTTGAGGCGCCCGCTGTGGCTGCCAAATCGTGACATTTCCGGCACGTCCGAGGGCGGCGCCGGCCATAGCGCAAAACCGGGGCACCGAGCCTCATCGCTACGGGAACGGGTTGTCGAAGGCCCACCCGATCCGTTAATGGCCGTGCGTGCCGGCGCTGTGCTCTGGGGGCGCGCATTGTGTTCGGCAAGCTCGGCGTCTTACAGAAGCCGCTATTTCCTACCACGAGCGGCGTTAAGTGCGGCGGCCTGAGCGGATGGTGAATACTCCATGACCACACCCTGTGCGCGAAGTCTCGCCGTCAGCGCAACCGTGTCGATCGTCTGGACCGAAGCCTTCGCATCGATGGCCATCGTTGCTGCCACGCCGGCCGCCTGGCCGAGGATCATATATTGCGGCTCCATGCGCAGCGACGAGTACGCCACGTGGCTCGCCGAAAATGCCACTGGCACCAGCAGATTTTCCACTTCCGTGCGCTTCGGCAGCATCACACCGTACGGAATCTGATACGGCTTCACGGCCACTTGCATGTCGCCTTCGTTGCGCACCAAGCCGCCCGAGACGATGCGCTCCACGTTGTGTGAATCGCTGTTGTAGGAGCCCATCCCGATGGAGTCGGGTTTGCTGAGATTGGTCTGCAGGTCCTGCTGGACCATGACGTACTCACCGACCATCCGCCGGTCTTCGCGGATGTAGAGCTGCCGCGGCCAGTGGTCCGTATCTGTGAATTCCGTAGCACAAAGCCCCCAGGAATTCATCTCCGCCGGGATCGTCGCTGGCACTGACGGGTCGTTCGCCAGAAAGTAAAACAGACCGGCTTGGTAGTTCTTGTGGGCCTGCCAGATTTCGTCGCGCTGCGCATACGTCGCGTTCGGGTAATCCCAACTGCCGCCAATATAGTCGGTGGAGAATGCGCCGTTGTTGTTGACGTCGGTGGCGCCGTTGGGCAAGTTGTCGATCTTCAGGAGTGTGCCGAGCGCGGGCGCGCGGCCTTCTGCTTTCGTGCGCGCCTCGATGAGGCGGGTCAGGAGTTCATAGCGGTGGGGCTCGTAGGCGGCAGGTTTCACAAAGGGAATGCGGTCGGCGGCGGCGCTGAAACAGACGCGAAAGTTGTAGGCCTGGACGGCCTTGTCGGCCGAACCCGGAGGCGGTGGGCTGGCGGCGCTGATCTCCGGCAGGAGCGCACCCTGACCGTCGCGGGCTGGAATATCAACCAGGAACTGATGGAACGGCGTTGTGCCGCGAACACCGGCGAGCGATTCGCCATACAGCGTACTCGATTCGCGGCCATAAGTCCAAGTGACGCTCGACTGCGCCATGAGATCGCCCTCGTAACTGCTGTCGATGAAAACCAGCGCGGCAAAGACGTCGCCGTTCTCCATACGGATTTCAGTGAGTCGCGTTCCCCGCTTGGCGACGCCGCCTTTCTCCAGTAAGCGCGCGTGTTCGAACAGCGTTACGCCGGAGCCCGCGAGCATCTGGCGGAACACGTCTTCGGCGACATGGGGTTCATGCAGCCAGGACACGTCATTGCCGAAAGCGCTCATCCCGTAGTGCTGGCCGACACGATAGTAGAACTCGTAGGCATAGCCGCCGATGACTTCTTTCTTGCCGACGTCGGTGTAGCCGAGTCCACCGGAGACCATGCCGCCGATGTGGGAAGTGGGTTCGATGAGGGCAGTGTTCAGTCCTTCGCGCGCGGCTGCGACGGCCGCAATCACGCCGCCGGCCGTGCCGCCGTAAACGACAACGTCGAAGTTATGGGAGGAGGCGGCGGTCGTGAGGGCGAGGCCGAGTGCGGCGATGAGACTCGGGACAACGCGGCATGGAGTGGTCATGAGTACAGCGTAGCCTCTCGCCGATTCTGCCGGAGTCGACACCGCGTTACCGCCGCACGCAGGCCGTCCCACAATAGGACTGTGGAAACTCAAACGGGCAGCGTCAGACCGCGTGTACTGGGTCGCACCGGGCGCGAAGTTTCGCGGCTGGGAGTGGCCGCCAGTTACGGTGCACCAGTGCGCCGCCGTGGAAAGCGCGTTCGAACACGGCGTAAATTACCTCTATTGGGGCAGCCAGCCGGTGCAGGAACGATTAACGGCTAGAAGCTGCCGTGGTCACGGAACTGGCGGCAGAGCCCATCGACGCTCGAGGATCGGCGCCTCGCTGAATCGTCTTCTCGTGGACTCACAAGGCGCAAAAGCGTCTGCGTGCGCCACTAACTAACTGGGAGGAGCCCCCCTCCCGCCGGAGAAAAATAAGGACACGGGGGTCAAAAGTGAGGAGGGGCTTACTATTTCGGGAACAGCTTCTGCAGTTCGTCGACGGCCACTCGGCGGCCGTACTCGCAGAGCTCGAAGCACTCGGCATGCTGGACCTTCTCACCCTGTTCGGCGCCATAGCGTTTCTTGAGTGCGACCCGCACAGCAGCGGAAATTCGCCCGCCGCGCATCTGCATCAGCCATTCCTTCCGGGCTTGGGGGTCGTGCGGGACGAGGTCAAGGTTGCCGTCTACCCAAGGCAACCACTCGTACATCTGGGAGACCTGAGCGTCAAGTGCGTTGATCTTGGTTTCCCAGACATCGTCGATGCTCACAGCCACATCGGGCCGGAAGGGCGCGGGCTTCTCGAAGTTATCGTCGTAGTAAAGAAAGATGGGATTCCTGCGCAGCGCCGGCGCTTCGGGGACGATGTTGGGCACCACCACCATATAAGCCGCGTCATGTACCAGGATGCCGGTATAGCGATGATCGGGATGGTAGTCGTTGGAGCGCGGCGCCATTACGATATCGGCGTTCCACTGGCGGATGGCGCGGATCACCTGCCGGCGCACTTCGAGTGTGGGCATCAGTTCGCCATCGTGGTTGTTCATCACCTCGTATTCGGCGATGCCCAGCCGGCGGGCCGATTCCTGGGTCTCGGCGTACCGGCGGTGCGCCAGGGCCGCTCCGCCCATTTCCTGGTGGCCGGCGTCGCCGTTGGTTACCGAAACGAATTTTACGGCAGCTCCCGCTTTGGCGAACTTGGCGGCGGTTCCGCCGAACTTGCCGTCGCAATCGTCCGGGTGAGCGCCAAACGCGATCACATGGATCTTGCCATCCTGTGTTTGTGCCATAGCGTTATTCGGGATAGCCAACCCGCACAATAGCAGCATGGTCAGTATAGTGCCAACCGGCCAGAATTTGCGTTTCACCACCTGGGCTCCTCTCGGCGAGGGGCAACGTCCCGCAACGGCCTGCGACCCAAAGCGGCGCACGCGGGCCTTTTGGGATCTTACCATCAAGCCGGCGAGACAATGACCATGCGCGAGTCGCGCGAGGACTTCGTCGGCGATCGCGGAAGTGCCGGTGGGCACCGTCCAACATTCATGAATGGTGCGCTGCCGAACCGTCTTCTCGTGGACTCTCAAGACGCAAAAGCGTCTGCTTCGGCAGCCAAACTGAGGAGAGCCCCCTCTGCCGCGGAAGAACAAGGACGCGGGGGTCAAAAAGCATAATGGGTTCCCGCACAAGGCGGTGAGGTTGGTGCGATACCACGCTGGCGCGAAGGGCCTCAGCATGGCGCCGCCATTCGGCAAGTGAACGGAGATCTTGGGCGTCGGCGCGGAAAGCTCCTCCGATCTTCCCCGACGGCGCCCATGTGGAGGTAAGTGTCTAGTCTCGGAACGGTATCACCAAACGGGTTCCCCACACAAGGGCTAAACTAATGATACGCTGCCCGGGTGCCGCGGGCGAAGCCTATGATTGAATGGAGGCGATCGATGGAGCAACCGAACAAAATCAACCTCGGCGACAGATGCGAAGCGAAGCAGCAAGGGGCAAAAAGGCAACTGAAGGGCGAGGGGGACGCCACGGGATCGGACATGTACGTTTTCAAAGTGACCATCACGCGCAAATCGCGGAAAACAGAGACATGGGAGGTCCACTACAAGCCGACCGTCGCCAAAGAAATGTGGCGAATCGGCAAAGACGGCAAGATGGGTGACTTCCCCGCCGGTCTTGACGCCATAAAAGACGCGTGTGTGGCCGCCAAGAATGGCTGAAAGCTTCCCCGTCTAGAGCTAAGAATCGTTCGCGCCGCGGCCCGATGCGCTGGCGTGGATGTCGCCAGTTGACCACGCCGGCCGGTGGGAAACGGCGCGCGGGGTTGGTCCGGTTCTTACCGGGAGTGCACGATCCCGCGAAATTTGAAGCACGGCAAATCGCAGCGATTACAGCGGTACTGCACCGGTGACCAAGGTGAACAACCTTTCCACCAGGTTGTGGCAGAAGTATGGCGCGATCCGGTGAGATTTGCAGTGGGGACACCAGGACTGCCAAAGCATTGGGAGAAACGTCCTGCGGGAGGTATAAGGCTAGCGGCTCAATCAAGCAATGCCAGCCGTAACAGTACTTATCTCGGTCCGTTGGCCTGGGATTCGGCGGCCGAACGAAGCGGGATTGAGGCGTCGAACGGAGTTCGGTAACCGCCTCGCAAGCTCGGCCAGATCGGATCGTTGAGGGAAAGCATAAGCCCGTTTGCGATTATAGCGGCCCGTTGTGAACGATAGACAGCCTTTCTGGAGAGTGACGTTCCGCGGCCTCTCCGCTTGACGCTGCGACCGGCGACGGCGTCCCCAACAACGTTATCCGTGAATATCGGAAGCTACCTCGACGCAATTGGGCTGTCTCGCCGCCGAAAGCACCATTCTCCGAGTGAGCGACGATCCGCTCCGAGCGCTTCTCTCAGGTAGGTAAACGCTCCGCCGTCAGGGAGGAACTATGGCGGCAACCTCGGCGCCATCACGAAGAGGACTTGCTGAAAGCGTCCAACAGCATCGCGAATGAAATTAAGTTGCAGAATCTCTTCCTCTCCGGAGTGAGAGATCATACCGTTTCTCGCTCGGTATAGCCGATTCGTTTCCAGCGCCCTGGAATGAGCTTACAATCGTTAGGTCGAACTGGAATATTCACGCAGCCGAGTCTCGCCTAAAAGTCGCCTAAAAGGAGTTCATCGCCGGAGCGGAGTTGGCGCCGCGGCCAAGAAGGTTCACTCCATCCGTCCGTGAGGTACGTATGACCAACCAAACTCTTCCCCAATTTCGATATCACCCTGACCCCATCCGCAGCGGAGCCGTCGCCGCGTCCCCCACCGCCTGCAAGAGTTGCGGCCAAATGCGCGGCTACATCTATGTAGGACCCGTATACACCGAACGCGATGGACTCGACGAATCCATTTGCCCCTGGTGCATTGCCGACGGCTCTGCCGCCGTCAAGTTCGACGCTGTTTTCGTCGACGTCAACGCGGTCGCGGACCTCGTGCCACAAGCCGTCCAACAAGAACTCGAGCGGCGCACGCCGGGCTATCAATCGCTGCAGGAAGCCGAATGGCGCGCCTGTTGTGGAGATGCCGCCGCCTTTATCAAAGCGGCAAGCGAAAAGGACCTCATGTCTACCGAGTTTCCGAAATCGCGCAGCGCGTTGTTGCGTTATTTGAAAACGGAAGAGGACATGGAATCAGAGGATGCCAAGGAATTCATCGAAACGCTCGAGCCGGATGCCTCCCACGCGGCGTATCTGTTCAAGTGCTTGAAGTGCGGAAAGCTTCACTTCCACATTGAGCTCGAATGAGAGGGAAGGAATTGCCGGCTCGGAAGAACTCGGATCTGAGCTCTGATGCCTTGTGACAAAGCCTACTGCGATTGGTCGTCGCCAACTGACAGGTGAGGCTCCAAGGAAGAGCTTTCTTTGGCAATCGCTCTCACTACACAGCTACGGTCGCCCATCGCCTAAAAGGGCGTCCAACTCCTTAAGCAACCTCCTGCGGATCGGCGTGTCCCGGTATAAGAGCACCGCAGATTTCAGTTCGGAAACCCCTTCGTGGCAGTCACCGCCATGGCTGTGCAGCCAGTGCATCGCCGGCAGCGACGCGTAAATAAACGTCCTCTCCAGAATCTCGTCGCCGCCACCCGGCATCGTTCGGGCGTAGGCGGCGTCCTTAACGGCACGAGAGTTAATCGATTGCTGCAAACGCGGAGTGGGTTGCAGGTCCAACTCGGGCACCAGGTCGAGAGCATCGCGATCATCGGCAAACATCTGTTCGACATCCGCTTGCCGTCGCTTCAATCCGCGCATCGCATCCAGCGCCTCACGGCGCACTCCGCTTTCTTCGGCGACCAGCGGCAGCCAGGTCCACAGCGGCCGATTCTCGCTGATCGTTCGTACGATCACAAGATTCTTTTCCCTCGTCTCTTTTTCAATCGCACGGCGCTGGCTGCTCCTGCCAATGGACGTCCGAATCGTCGACGCCGCCAACACCGCGCAGGGGATCAGCGAAATGACGATCAGCGCGACCCGCGCCGCGGCCCATTGGCGCGTGAATGCCGTACCCGTGATCGCCAGCGGCAGCGCCAGGAGAATTGCGGCGGGTCAACCCGACCGTCCTTCGTCCATCAACTGCAGCGCGCAGAATGCGGCCGCACCCGACAAGAGCCCAATCAGCAGTCCGCCCGGTGTATGCTGCCGGTAGAGCAAGAAGCCCATAATGAACCACGTCGCCAGTGTGAGCGCAAACGCCCACAGCATCTCCCAGCCCCGCGAGTAACGGGCCTCACCGCCCAACGCCGGCACCGAGACGATCTGGTACAGGTCGAAGGCCAGCAATCCCCAGGCGGCCAACATCAGGATCAACAGGATGATCACGCCCGAATTCGTCGAGTTTGTCAAATTCATCTCCACGGCGCCCACTAGTCACGTGCTGGACCACTCTATCCGCTTCTGACCACTCTTGTCCAACTTAACGACTTCGTGCGGAAGAATCTACTAAGCTCCCGGAAGATTGTTTCCCACATGAGCTCTTGAGCGAGGGCATCATCCGCTTAGATTATTGGTTTGCTTAGCAGGTTGTTGCCTGGAGGCGCAGACCAATCTCCCTGACTCCTCTGTAGTCGCGGAGCGTTTACCGACGGTTTGCGAACCGGCATTGACTGCCCCGACGGGTCACCCCACCCGAAAAGCGCCCATTAATATTCAATATCGGTAGCGGCAGCCACAGGTGAAGCGCCGCTCCTTCCGGGTGGTCCTCACCCTTTGGCCTACACTTGGCTGCATCTTCGAGACTGGCCGAGGGCGAACCGCCGCCGAGGGCGCGCGAACCCGCTCTGCCCCGTTTGCGTCGAAGAATGGCGTTACGCTTAAGATCAGCCAGGATAGCGAGATGTCCGTCTACAGTAATGGCGAAAGCCATGGAAACTTCTTCTCGCGGTCTGGTAGGCCGCGAATCGGACAAAATGGGGCAGGCCGAATGCCTAAGGAGACAATGACATGGCTGATATACGGTTGCCCGGTTTCTGGCGCGAGGATCGACATCTAAGCTTCTTCCTCGCCTTTCTGGTGCTCATGACTATTTTCGTTCCGATGGTCGGCGAGTCGCGCCCCGGGCGAATTGCAATAGACCTCACTTTCGCGCTCATGCTCCTCTCCGGCGCAATCGCGACGGTCGAGAAGCGGATGCTGATGTCTCTCATCATCGCGCTCACCATCCTGGAGTTCACGGCGGACCTGATCGTCGAATTCGACCCCTCTTTCAGCCTCAGTGGCTGGGACACTGCGCTCAAGGTGTTGTGCATGGCCATTCTCGTGGTCATGACGCTGAAGCAGACATTTCTTCTTCCCGGCCCTGTTTCCGTGCACCGGGTCATGGGCGGCGTCGCCGCCTACCTGGTGATCGGCGTGACTTGGGCGTTCGGTTACAAACTGCTCCTGGAAATGATTCCGGGCGCCATCCACTTCCAAACGCCGCTGGCCGCCGGAGTTGCCACAGGCGAACCCTCCCGTTTGATCTATTTCAGCTTTGAAACTCTTACGACCGTATCCTACGGCGACGCGTATCCGGTCCACCGCATTGCGCGATCGCTGGCCACGGCAGAAGCGCTGATCGGGCAACTGTACCCCGCGATCCTGATCGCAACACTGGTCGGTATGGCCCTGCAAGCGCGGTTTGACGCGGCGGTCAAGGAAACCGAGGCGAAGAAGCTAAGCTGAGTGCGGGAGGCGAAGAACCAAGGCCATGACATCAAGCAGTTTTATCAAAGACAATATGCTGATCGACCCTTCTATGCAGAAGGACATCATCAGAAGAGCCGTCGACGGGAATTTTGGCGATAACCCCAATCAGGCTGTTCATTCTCTTGGCACTGTTGAGATGCCGGACGGTCGAGAGGTCGCTGTACATCTCAGGCATGCGGCGGATGCCGTTCTTTTGGACGATTTCGGGCATGTTGTTCTCGTCACACGCAAGCACAACCCCGGTGCCGGCCTCAAGGCGTTGCCTGGTGGGTTTATGGACCCTGTTCAGGGAAGTTGCGGGGCGACCGTTGCTGAAAACGCGGTAACTGCCGCGCTGCGTGAAGCAACGGAAGAGACGGGAATCAGCCAGCGTCTGCTGGAAGGGGCACATATCATTCCCGTTGGGCATCGGTCCTACAATCGACCCTTCGATATTCGCGTGGCGTGGGGCGACATGGCGGGCACCGATATTAAAGAGGGCGATTTCTTTGCGGTATCGACCCAAGCCTTCTGTGTGAAAACAACACAAGATCTATTGCGCGTTTCCCTCAAGGCCGGTGACGACGCCAAGGGGGTTCTCGTCGCCACGATATCCAGTGTGGCTCCCGATGAATTTGGAGTCGCAGACCATCTGGCGATGATTCAGGCCGCTCAAGTTGCTGCGCGTGAAGGTCCGTAAGAGCCCCAGCCGAGTCATGTCAGCCGCCGAAATCTTTCGCTTGCTCGGCCAGTCCCCCGCACCAGAATCATGACGCTCCCGCCGCTCTCGCCCGTCGTAAACAACCCGCTTGCCGGCTGATTTGCTGCCCATCTCGGAGCGGCGATATCGGCAAATATCGGAAGCTATTCGAGTGGCAGTTCTGGCCCGGCCGCCGTTCCAGCAGAAGCCCGAAACGCCAGGCAGGTACCCGCCAGTGCGATCTGCTAAACGTGAGATCAGGAGCTAAGGGAAATTATGTTCGCGAATCGGAGGTTCCTGGCGGCGCCGGTAGTCATCCTGGCGGGCGTTGTAAGCATCATGGCGCAGGGCAATATGCCTGCGTCACAGCCTTATACCTGGAAGAGCGTGCAGATTGTGGGCACCCAGCGCCGGCGCCGGAGGTGATTTGGGGGGCATATCGACGTACTGCACAACCACGACCAAAGTATTTGGGGCGTTTTCGTCGACGTCGGATTCCGGTTCCTCATCAGGATCCTGCAAGTCGCCGTCTTCGTATCGCACCACGAGGCGTACAGGCCCGCGCGGAGAATTAAGCGCTTCGAGTTTCCTGATGCGCCTTTGAAGATTCGTCACGGCGCCACCGCATCGCCGCGGTCTGGTGTCGCCTGCATGACGGCGCGCACACCTTCAAGAGTGAGGGCGTGCGGCCGATTGCAATGTGCTGGTGCATTCCGTGCAAGCAGCCGTGGCGGTGTGGGCGCCATAGCGTTTCCGGAATACCACGGGCTTGCGCTGGAGACCCAGCCGTGAAATACTACTCAGCATGTTTCCCGCGGCCCGCGCCACCGACATGCACGTCTGCCCTATGTTGACGGTACTTGTGCCGCATGTCGGCGGTCCCATCCTGCCTCCCTGCGCAGTCACTGTGCTTACGGGAGGACTACCACAGGCTCGCGTCACCGACATGTTGACGTGCGTAGGACCTCCGGATGTGATCGTATTGGGATCCTTTACCGTCCTCGTCTGCGGTTTGCCGGCAGCCCGGATGATGGACATGACCGCGCACGGAGGCGTGATCGTGTTGGGCGAGTTCACTGTCCTAATCGGCGGGTAGCGTACACGCCCGCGAGGCACCGCGGCGTTCCTAAAAACGGGGTCCTTTGCCAGTTCCAGATCGGCCGTCACCGGGGTTTCGAGTTTGGTCGATTGGCAGCAGAAGGTAATAAGCGGGCGTGTCCGGACCAAAAATAGATTGGAGAAGGCCCCGACGGGCCCGATCCCGAGCCGGTACAGAGCGGGGATCAGCGCGCCGGCGAAATAGTTGTCGGTTAACCTGGTGCCCGGCCCACTTACGAGCTGATAGCGCCGGAGGTCATAGTATTCGGCCGCGGCGTTTGGGCTGCTGGCGGGCGATTGGGCGCCGGCGGTGGCTGCGCCGGCCACTGACAGTGCCGACGCTGTGAGAGAAGCGGAGAGAAAGTTTCTGCGGTCCATGGTTTTCCAAGAACGACGATTCAGATTACGACCCACTGTTCAAAAAGTGAACCCGGCCGCAACGACCGTTGAAACATTAGAACTCTTTATCCATGGGCTGCTAACATACGGGGGTGTCTGACCCCGGCATCTTCCGGCCTGGTATCGATCGATTACTGATCGCGTCGGCGCTCGATGGCGATCTGCGCCGGCGCCTCCTCGATACCCCGGACGACGTCTTCCCCGAGTTCGATCTCACCGAAGATGAAAAAGACATCCTCCGGTCACCAGATCAGCGTTTGTTGCCGTTGCTTGGAGCCGCGCTCGCGCGCCAATCGGCGGCGGCGGCCGTGCTGGCGCCGGACATGCCCGCCGAGCAACGCCAGCCGCCCGCCGTCCTCGAGGCGCGCACACTGCCGGATATCTCGCTCGCCCTCACCCTGGTCCCCTGCGCTCAATACGAAAACGGCCGAGTCGTCAAAGTCGTTTACGCCGCTTGGGTGCAGCCCCTTCCCGAGGGTGTCGATCCCGCCAGTCTGCCGCCGCCGGCAGGCGCCGCACTCCCGGGCGAGCCGCTGGCGCCGTTACACGCCGTCATTCAAGTCTCCGTCGTGCAGACGCAGGGCGCCATTGGTCTGTCCGCCGCACTGCTCCAGTCCTCGAATATGAGCGCGCCGCCCCCTCGACCTCCAGTGGCCGGCGACCTCCGCTCCGCGTCGGTGCAGACCGCTATCGCCGCCGTGCGCAGTGCGTCCAGTCAAGACCGCCGCGCGCGTATCGTCGAGCTCTTGCGCGCCCTACGTGGCGGAGAAGACGCATGACCGACATTTGGATCGCCGGGCTCGGTCTCCAGACTGCCGCGCAAATGACGCGCGAGGTCGAGCATGCCCTCCGCTCTTCAAACGAGGTGCTGTACCTCGATACCGGCGTCGCCACCGGACCGTTCCTGGCGGGCCTGTGCCCGCGTGTCACCTCGCTTTACGAGGAAAGCTACTCCGAAGATGAATCGCGCGTCTGTGCCTATGAGCACATGGCCGTCCGCGTCGTCGACGCCGCCCTCGATCATCCGCCGGTGACATTCGCCATCCATGGTCATCCCCTGATCGCGACCTATCCACCCTTCCTGGTGCTGGAACTGGCGCGCGCGCTGAATCTGCGAATCGACGTTCTCCCCGGCATCTCCGCCATCGACACGATTTTCGCCGATCTGCGCCTCGATCCGGTGGTGCACGGCGTGCAGATGTATGAGGCCACGGATCTGCTGCTGCGCCGCCGCCCGTTGCAGGCCGACGTGCCCGCTCTCATTTGGCAGATCGGTCCGCTGGAGACCTGCCTGCACAGCGTGCACGTCTCACTGCCGGAGCGCTTCACTCGCTTCATCGCGCACCTGGAGCGGTACTATCCGCCGCGGCACGAAGTGGCGGCCATCCACTGTGCTCCCCACCCGATTATGCCCCCGGCCATCCTGCGGTTTGCCCTGCACGACATGGGACGGCATGCGGACGAGATCCATGCCGGCTTTACACTCTACATTCCGCCCACGACATCTCGCTCGATCCAGGATTTCGATCTGCTCGCAAAGTTGTACAGCGTGGCCCATCTGCGCAGCATCACGCGGTCGTGACGCCATTGCCAAGGAGATCGTCGACGCGGCTTTCCGCATTCATACGACGCTTGGCCCGGGCTTGCTGGAATCGGCTTGTCAAACGGTCTTGGGGTATGAGTTGGGCCGGCGGGGTCTCCGCGCGGTGAGCCGGCAGGCGATTCCAGTGGTCTATGAGAATGTCCGCATCGATACCGGATTTCGGGCCGAGCTGGTGGTCGAAGAGAAGGTCATTGTGGAAATCCGATCCGTCGAGGTGCTCCTCCCTGTCCACAAGAAACAGCTTCTGACCGATCTCCGGCTCGCCGATAAGCGGCTTGGCTTGCCGATCAATTTCCAGGTGGCGCCGATTAAAGACGGCATCGCGCGAATCGTCAACGGGCTGGATGAAGATGATCACGCAAAGTCGCCAAGTCGCAAAGAGGCTTAGGGATACTCGACACCCTCTCCTTGGGATTTCAAGGACGCAGCCCCTGGCTATGTCCAGGCAGCGCGGACGCGTTCACTCGCGAAGCGGCGGCATGGCCAATCTCAGAATTGATTGGACCTTCGGCCTTGCGCGAACTCCTCACAGCCTATCGACGCGGTTTCGACGAAGGGCTCGACAACGATGGATTCACGGCAGCTCCGATTGATCTCGTCGAGTGGAGACCCTCCGAATCTACTGCCGTGCTACATGCGCTCTCCCTGGACGGGAACCCAGCTATGCAGGAGAATGCAATCTGGCTCTTAGAGTCTTGCGAACCCAAGAGTTCCGAGAAGTCAGGTTAGTTTTTCGGGTACCCCTGCCACAAATACTCCAGAGCTTCGGGCAGCGTCTGCCGCTTCACGGCGCCGTCCGTGTGCCCGGCGTTTTGCGCGAACACAAACTGATAGTGGTACCCCTTGGCCGCCAGCACCTTCGCCATATTCTCATTGGCGACCACCCAGTCGTGCATATCGTCGCGCATCACATTGGGATTGAGAAGGTCCTTGTCGCCTACCTCCATCCAGAGCCGGATCGGCTTCCTGGGGCTCTCCGGAATCAGGCGCCGATGGAACTCCCACGCGCCGCCCGGCGTCTTCGGGTCCGGCGGCCATTGCTGATTCACATACGTGCCCGAGTAAGTCAGCACGCGGCGATACCACTCCGGGTGATACCAGGCCATGATCAACGCGCACGACCCGCCCGAGCTGCCGCCCATCGTCGCGCGGCCTTCGGGATCCTTCGTGAGCTTCACGTTGTATTGCTTCTCCACCAGCGGCAGCAATTCCTTCTCCACCCACTCCGCATACGTCCCATTCATGTTGTCGTATTCCAGACCGCGCTCGCTGCCCTGCGCGTCGCCGCTGCCATTGCCGACGGAAATCGCAATCGTCACCGGCACCTTGTGTTCGGCGATCAGGTTGTCGAGCGCGGTGAACAATCCGCGGTCGATGCCATCCGCCCCGATGATGAACGGCGCGGCCGTGCCGGGCACGTATTGCTTCGGAACATATACGCCCACATGCCGGGTGTAGGGCGCGGGATGGCTCGTCGTCACCATAAGTTTGGCCGGGTCGTTGGGATCCACCGTGCCGAAGGTGCCCTGCTCGCGCGCAATGCCAGGGTAGATCTTGCTGTCCTCGGAGTGCATGTCGAAGGTATACACGGTTCCCTGCGGCACGCCTTCCTTGACAAGCATCTCCGGCGCGGGGTTGTGCGTCGGGCCGAGGATGAAGTTGCCGTCGGCGTTCGCGGGAGCGTTCTCCCCATCGGGCAATTCCTTAGCGGTGACATAGCCCGGAGTGTGGGGATCGCGGGCGGGCGGCGTAGGCCGTTGCGCCCGCGGCGGCGCCTGCGACGGTGCGGGCGTGGCTGGGGCTTGTGCTATTGCCGGATAGCCGGCCATCAGGCCGATCGAGAAAACACTTCCCAGTAGACGGAACATGAGTCTCCTTTTTTGTCTTAATTAGCCGGCTTCAACTTGGCGCCGGCGAGTCGCGAGACCGCACCCAACGTGGTTTGCGCCGCATTCAGGTCGAGCCGGGCGATCGGTGTTTGAATCGGATCGTCCGGTGCCGCAGCTGGAGTTGTGCCTGGCGGCGCGTCCTGGGCGTAGAGGCAGCACGTTGCCAGGATACCCGCCGGGAGAGACAGCAGCATGCTTGAGCACACGGTTGAGCGCATGGGTGTTTCGCCTAGTATATCCTTCGCCAAGTGCGCCGCCAAAATCGCCGTCCGCGGAGCATTTCCCGCGTGCCCGCAGTGCTCGCGCAGTTCGGAGTGCCCTGGCTCCTGCCCGCGCTACGCGGTAACACAGCCTTGTCGCGCGTGGTCCGATTCATAGCCGGGAACGAGCGCCGTGATGGGCTTGCCCTCCGCGGAAGCCGACAGCAGGAGAATGAGCCCCATGCAGTAGGAGTGTGCTAGAGACGGGCTAAGATAGTGCTTTGGAGATGCCCTTTTGAAGAAGCTGCTGCTGGTGCTGCTGCTGGTGGTCGCGGCAGTGA
>Ga0182016_10004146_pt1 | contig 16176 bp, 9 predicted proteins | sample 712S2MmetaG_FD_120491 | JGI IMG/M metagenome (GOLD analysis project Ga0182016, IMG submission 120491) | Permafrost microbial communities from Stordalen Mire, Sweden - 712S2M metaG | ecosystem: Environmental > Terrestrial > Soil > Wetlands > Permafrost | place: Sweden: Stordalen | collected...
AAGAAAACATCCAGCGAAATAGCGGATGGGAGGAACTCTTTTGCGAGCGAGAGAGCCTCGGTGCCAGTGGCCGCATGAAGGACCTTGAACCCTTTGTCTCTCGAAAGGTCGCAGATGAGGCGCGCATAGTGCACATCGTCTTCGACGATCAGTAATACTTCGTCGCCCGTCTCGAGTTCGCGGCGGTCATCGTCGATCCGTTCTGGATGGTGTTCCGTTACGCTAACGCTTGGAGCAGGGAGGAATGATACAGGCCGTGGATGGACCTCGCTGCGTACTACTGTAGAAGCAGTCGTGGGACCGACATAGGTTTGGGGCAGATACAAAGTGAATGTGCTGCCTTGTCCCGGTGTACTGTAGAGCTGAATTTCACCGCCGAGCAAGCTAGCTAACTCACGACTGATAGCAAGTCCGAGCCCCGTTCCACCGTACTTGCGGCTGGTACCTGCATCGGCTTGCTGAAACGCCTCAAAGATGATTCGTTGCTTATCGAGCGGAATGCCGATTCCGGTGTCTGTTACAGAAAATGAGACTACCGTTCCGCTGGCACTCAAGATGGGATGATTTTGCGCCCACCCTTGGTTAGCGACTGAAACCGAGAGCTGTACTTTACCTTGTTCGGTGAATTTGAACGCATTCGAGAGCAGGTTCTTCAGCACCTGCTGCAAGCGTTTCGAATCGGTAACCAGGCTGCGCGCAAGGCGTGGATCGGTGACGATTTCAAAAGCGAGCTTTCGATTCTCAGCTTCATGTCTGAAAGGCCGCGCGACCATTTCGATCAGGCTGTTGAAGAAAACTTCTTCGGCCTCTACAGATACTGTGCCCGACTCGATTTTCGATAGGTCGAGAATATCGCTGATAAGGTTTAGCAGATCTGTGCCAGCGCCGTGGATTGTGCGTGCGAACTCGACCTGCTTGCCGCTCAGGTTGCCGTCAGGATTCTCGGCCAATTGCTGGCCGAGAACGAGGATGCTGTTAAGCGGAGTCCGTAACTCATGCGACATATTTGCAAGGAACTCGGACTTATACTTTGATGTAAGTGCGAGTTCTTTGGCCTTTTCTTCCAAAGCTCCGCGTGCTTGTTCGATCTCCTGGTTCTTGCGCTCGACCTCGGCGTTTTGCTCGGCAAGCTGCTGTGCTTTTTGTGCGAGCTGTTCGTTTGTCTGTTGCAATTCCTTTTGCTGCGTTTGCAATTCAGTTGCCAGCTGTTGAGACTGCTTCAGCAAACCTTCCGTTTGCATGGTTGCTTCAATGCTATTCAGGACGATCCCGATACTTGATGTGAGCTGCTCAAGGAATGCCAGGTGGGAGGCGGTAAAAGTACTTAAAGTGGCTAACTCGATAACCGCTTTGACTCGGTCCTCAAAGAGAACCGGCAACACAATTACATTTCGTGGAATGGCTTCGAAAAGCCCCGACCGGATTGGAACACTATGCCGGGGAAGATCGGAGATTAGCATGCGCCGTTTCTCCGCTGCACATTGCCCGATGAGTCCTTCGCCGACTTTAATCGTCTCGAGGTGGCCATCGTCTGTACTTGCATAGGCCGACAGCAACACCATGCTGTTCGATTCTTCAGACTCCATCTGATAGAGAACTCCCTGTTGAGCGTTCACCAGGGGGGCGAGTTCAGAGAGCAGCATCCTGCCGACGGTGCTGAGTTCGCGTTGACCTTGAAGCATCGCGGTAAATCTTGCCAAGTTGGTTTTCAACCAATCCTGCTCGGTGTTACGGTCTGTCGTGAGCCTCAGGTTATCGATCATTGTGTTGATGTTGTCTTTGAGGTCGGCAACTTCGCCGCTGGCTTCCACCTGAATTGAGCGAGTCAAATCGCCCTTGGTCACAGCTGTTGCGACCTCCGCGATCGCACGGACCTGATTGGTCAGATTGTCGGCCAGCAAGTTCACGTTGCCCATCAGATCTTTCCAAGTGCCCGAGGCGCCGGGAACGTTAGCTTGCCCGCCAAGCCGTCCTTCCACGCCAACTTCGCGCGCGACGGTAGTTACCTGATCTGCAAAGGTGGCCAAGGTATTAGTCATGTTGTTGATGGTCTCGGCGAGAGCAGCGACTTCGCCCTTGGCGTTCACTGTGAGCTTCTTTGTGAGCTCTCCATTTGCAACAGCGGTTACAACCTTGACGATTCCGCGCACCTGCTCTGTAAGGTTGGCGGCCATCACGTTGACATTGTCGGTGAGATCCTTCCAGGTGCCTGCAACGCCAGGGACGACAGCCTGTCCGCCGAGTTTCCCGTCCGTACCCACCTCACGGGCAACGCGAGTAACTTCGGCGGCGAATGCGTTGAGCTGATCGACCATGGTGTTAATGGTGTTTTTCAACTCAAGGATCTCGCCTTTCACATCGACTGTGATTTTTCGTGAGAAGTCACCGCGAGCCACTGCGGTGGTCACTTCAGCAATGTTTCGAACTTGCGCGGTGAGATTGCCAGCCATTGCATTTACTGAATCGGTTAGATCCTTCCAGGTGCCGGCAACGCCTGGTACGTTTGCCTGTCCGCCAAGTCTTCCTTCGCTTCCAACTTCGCGTGCGACGCGTGTTACTTCCGCGGCAAATGAGCGTAACTGCTCCACCATGGTATTGAGAGTTTCCTTGAGCTGCAGGATCTCTCCTCGCACATCCACGGTGATTTTCTTTGAAAGGTCACCGTTTGCAATTGCGGTTGCCACCTCGGCGATGTTTCTCACCTGCCCCGTGAGATTGCTAGCCATGAAGTTCACGTTGTCGGTCAAGTCTTTCCAGGTCCCCGCCACGCCTGGCACTTCAGCCTGGCCGCCGAGTTTCCCATCCGTTCCGACTTCACGCGCCACGCGAGTTACTTCACCGGCGAAGGCGTTCAACTGGTCGACCATTGTATTTATTGTGTTCTTTAGCTCGAGGATCTCGCCTTTAACATCCACGGTTATCTTGCGGGACAAATCGCCGCGAGCGACGGCTGTTGTTACCTCGGCAATGTTTCTCACCTGGCCCGTCAAGTTCCCGGCCATCGAGTTTACTGAGTCGGTCAAATCCTTCCATGTTCCGGCGACGCCGGGGACGTTCGCTTGTCCGCCAAGTCTGCCTTCGCTGCCCACCTCGCGCGCCACGCGTGTGACTTCTCCTGCGAACGCATTGAGCTGGTCAACCATGGTGTTGATGGTGTCTTTGAGGAGAAGGATCTCTCCGCTCACGTTGACCGTGATCTTCTTCGATAAGTCGCCGCTGGCAATCGCTGTTGAGACTTCAGCGATATTTCTGACCTGACCGGTCAAGTTACTGGCCATCGAGTTACTGAATCGGTAAGATCCTTCCATGTTCCAGCGACTCCAGGGACCTGCGCCTGTCCGCCCAGTTTGCCGTCTGTTCCCACTTCGCGGGCCACGCGCGTCACCTCGGAAGCAAAGGCGCGCAACTGGTCGACCATCGTATTGATGGTGTCTTTCAGTTCGAGAATCTCGCCTCGCACATCGACCGTAATCTTGCGCGACAAGTCGCCGCGCGCAACGGCGGTAGAAACCTCGGCGATATTTCTAACCTGGCCGGTCAGGTTGCTGGCCATCGAGTTCACCGAATCGGTAAGGTCCTTCCATGTGCCGGCGACACCTGGCACCTGAGTTTGTCCGCCGAGTTTGCCTTCCGTTCCGACTTCTCGCGCTACTCGCGTGACTTCGCCAGCGAAGGCGTTGAGCTGATCGACCATGGTGTTGATGGTGTTTTTGAGCTCAAGGATTTCACCTTTCACATCGACGGTGATCTTGCGGGATAAATCGCCACGGGCGACGGCTGTGGTAACTTCGGCGATATTGCGGACTTGCCCGGTGAGGTTTCCCGCCATGGAATTGACTGAGTCGGTTAGATCCTTCCACGTGCCCGCTACACCTGGCACGTTCGCTTGTCCGCCAAGTCTTCCTTCGGTACCAACCTCGCGCGCTACGCGGGTAACTTCCCCTGCAAAGCGGTTGAGTTGGTCGACCATCGTATTCAGGGTTTCTTTGAGCTGGAGAATTTCGCCACGCACATCCACCGTGATCTTTCGGGATAAGTCACCGTTCGCGATGGCGGTTGCGACTTCAGCGATATTTCGCACCTGGCCGGTGAGGTTGCTGGCCATAAAATTTACGTTATCTGTAAGGTCTTTCCAGGTTCCACCTACACCAGGGACTTGAGCCTGGCCCCCCAATTTTCCTTCCGTGCCGACCTCGCGCGCTACGCGAGTTACTTCGCCGGCAAAAGCATTGAGCTGATCCACCATGGTGTTAATGGTGTCTTTCAATTCCAGGATTTCGCCCTTCACATCCACAGTAATCTTGCGGGAAAGGTCACCGCGTGCCACGGCCGTTGTTACTTCGGCAATGTTTCTCACTTGGGCAGTAAGGTTTCCCGCCATCGCATTGACGGAGTCGGTAAGATCCTTCCAAGTACCCGCAACGCCAGGAACGACGGCCTGTCCGCCGAGTTTTCCGTCCGTTCCAACTTCACGAGCCACGCGGGTGACTTCCGAAGCAAACGATCTCAACTGATCCACCATCGTGTTGATGGCTTCCTTGAGTTGAAGGATTTCCCCGCGAACGTCTACTGTGATTTTGCGAGAGAGGTCGCCGCTGGCAACCGCTGTTGCAACCTCGGCGATGTTACGGACCTGTCCGGTCAAGTTACTCGCCATCGAGTTAACGGAGTCAGTCAGATCTTTCCATGTACCGGCGACACCGGGCACTTGCGCTTGTCCACCCAGCTTTCCGTCGGTGCCGACTTCGCGAGCGACACGAGTTACTTCGGCAGTAAACACGCCCAGCTGCTGAATCATTGTATTCACAATCTTTGCGGAGCGTAGGAATTCGCCTTCGAGTGGCCTGCCGTCAACATCGAGCCTTACGGTTTGGGTTAGGTTGCCCTGGGCGACAGCTGCGATGGCACGAGTTACTTCCGTCGTCGGCCTTAACAGGTCTTCTACGAGAGTATTCACGGAAACTTCCATCTCTCCCCATGCACCGCGGAGTTGCTGGAAGCGGGTTCTCTCCCTGGTTCTCCCTTCTTTGCCGACGGCCAATCCTACACGGTTCAACTCACGCGCCATCTGCTCGTTGGCGGCGATGATTTCGTTGAATGTGTCTGCGAGTTTCCCCTCTAAACCGGTCCAGGCAACGGGGAGGCGAACGGAGAAGTCGCCATCCCGCATGGTTTGTAATGCGGAAAGAATCGATGCGAGCGCGTCGGGGACCTTTTGGGGGAGAGCGTTGTCGGCAACAGGGGCAGCATGGCCATTATTGCCAGGAGGGTTTGCGAGGGCGGTGCCCCCTTCACGTGAGCCTTTCTTCATTGCTGTCTCCCCATGAGCAGGCTGGTTGAGGGTTAAGGTTTCCCGCCCTTGCGATAGGAAACAATCGCAAGTACGGGGCACGGGGCATCTGTGGCGCACCCGACTATGAGTTCATTTCGGTTGTTGTAACTTGTCGGTGCAAGTCGTGCCGCTTCTTATGGAACGTCAATAAACAGTTGCGATGGGGAATGGACAAAGGCAAAAGGTGGGATGCGGGCGAACCTGAATAGGGTTGCCCGAAGTTGGGAGACTTTGCGCTGTCTTCAATGCGTTCCTGGTCCCGCCCGGAACATAGGCTCTATATCAATTGTTTATATAGCCAGTTATCGCCTTAACCAGGAACGATGAAGGCCTGTGTTCGGTTAGGAAAAATGCAAGACGATCTCAGCGGAGATCGGGAGTGGCCTCCTCCCTCCCGATTGCTGATTCGATGTGCTGCCAAAGTGCATCAGGCGGCTCTTCTATTGGGAACAACTGGCGGGCGGCTTGGGCAATTGCATCCAGGTCGGCCAGAAGTGCGCGACATAGTTGGCAGCCCTGCAGATGGGGATGTTCGGCGATATTCTCGGTGGATCCAATCAGGTTCGGAAGTTGGGCTTGAAATTCCGCGCAAGACATGGTGTTGACGGATTCTCTCATTTGCGTCCCTCCTGCTGCAGATCGCGCATGGATGCGCGTAGTTTCAGCCGCGCTTTGTGCAGCTGAGACTTGCTATTGCCGATGGAGCAATCGAGCAGGGAAGCGATTTCATTATGCTCAAACCCTTCTATATCATGGAGCACAAAAACGAGTCGATAGCCGGCCGGGAGATCGTTGATGGCGCGCTGCAATGTCAATCGGTCGATTGCGCCCGACAGGACTAGATCGGGGGCTCCAAAGCTTCGCCCAGGGCGCTGGTCTGAAGTCGGCTCCATGATCTCATCCAGAGAATTCACCTGCAGACTTTTTTTGCGCAGATGCATCAACACCACGTTGATGGCGAGCCGGTGCAACCAGGTGGAAAGCGCCGATTCTCCTCGGAAAGTATCTATTTTGCGATGGAACTGGAGGAAAGCTTCCTGGGTTAGATCTTCGGCCTCGGCGACACTCCCAACCATCCGCAAACAGAGTGAATAGATATGTCTCTTGTGGATTGAATAAAGCTGGGCGAATGCATGGTGATCGCCAGCTTGGGCGCGCGCCAATATCTCCGCCTGGTCCTGGTTTGAAGCGGGAGCAGGGGAATTATTTCCGTGGTGGCCGTTCCTGGTCTCTAAAGGGGTAGATGCCCCGTGAATCTCGCGATGCGACTGTGTTGATGAAGCGAAATAGGACATGCGTATCCTTGAAAAATCTGGAAGTGGCAACGAATTCAATAGGCGCCGAGTTTAGTGGAGTTTGTGGAGCGAATCCAACGATGAAGTCTTGCCCCGGAGCTAGCCGCAACATTGTGCATAATGGTGGGATGCGTTTTTTCCCCGCAACAAATTGTATTTTTTGGTTTTTTTTAGAAAAGGCATAACGAAGCTCTCAAGTGAGAGCGGTTAAGCCTTAATTTCGACGTGCTTCAAATGAACCATAAAGAATGCGAGGCCGTCGTACAGAATGAAGTATTGTTCGCTGGGCCACGAGGGCGCGTCAACAATCCTGTTGACGCCCGAAATGCGGAGTTAAAGGCGCCACACCCCGAGTCGACCCGCTGCTCTGGTTATTTGAATGGAAATGAGAACCCACCGTAGCTCGGTCTGCGCTTCATACAGGGGTGCGGCCCGGCCGCTTTGGGAAAGAGGAGTACTAATGCCAGAACGAAGCAGCCTTCCCCGCGTTTTTGTCGTCGATGACGAGCATGTCATCGCGACGAGTCTCGCCATAATCCTGCGCCAAATTGGGTTCGACGCGACGGCCTTTACGGAGCCGCTCGAGGCACTGAGCGCAGCCAATTCAGTGGCGCCCGACCTTCTGATCTCGGATGTAGTGATGCCGGTGCTATGCGGTATCGATCTAGCGATTCAGATAAAGGAGCGTTGCCCGGATTGCAAGGTGATTTTGTTTTCCGGACAGGCAACAACGGCCAGCATGCTCGAAAGCGCTCGGAGTAATGGGCACTCTTTTGAGCTGCTCCTGAAGCCCGTACACCCAACGGACCTAATAAGAGAGATTGAGAAAGTCACAGGGTACAGTGCCTCGCAGAAGTAGCAGAATGAGCCGAATCCGGGCTCGTTCGCTATGAAAAAATGTCGCGCCGCAAGGCATTACAAGATGTGCATATCGGCTTCTTGCTGTAAGTGCGAAATCTGATTTTGGTGAACCTTGTGTTTCGTAAATCTCAATGCTGGAAACAACCAGCGACCTAGTCTCTTGCGTCAAAGGATTCGTTGTATCGAAATGCAAGGTGGAATGAAGAGCATTTCCACTGGAGGTAAGCGCATGCTTTGGACAATCTTTGTAATCCTTCTCGTCTTGTGGCTGCTGGGAATGGTCAGCTCCTACACGCTGGGTGGATTTATCCACATTTTGCTCGTGATTGCGGTCGTCGTACTTCTTCTTCAATTGCTCTCGGGCAGGCGGCCTGTCGTCTGATGGGAATGCAGAACGGTTTGTGTAGTTTACAAACTTGAAGATAGGGCGCAATTACGCGCCAAATAACAGCACGGTTCAATATCCACGGAGGTGGAAAGATGGACAAGGATAGAGTTAAAGGCACAATCGATGACGCGGCTGGGCGTGCAAAACGCCAGGTTGGGGAATGGACCGGAGACACCCAAACACAGGCGGAGGGCGCTGCCCAACAGGTGAAAGGCAAGGCGGAAAAGGCCTGGGGCAATGTGAAGGATGCAGCTCGGGATACCAAAAAGGAAATGGAGCACAACGACAGTACGACTGCGCATGACGATGAACATGCGGGCGTCAATCGCCGTTAGTCGTGCCCCGATCCGGAGTTCGGCGGGTGTCCAGCGATGTGAATGCGAGTTAGGGAGCAATCGGACACCTGTCGATTATCCGGAGTAATTTGTTAAATAGACGAAATAATTATTTTGACATTTCTAGCTCAATAAGCACCTATATCCCCTTAGAGAATTCAGTGCCGCGATGCCGTCGCCATTTCGGGTTTGGCAACCTTTCTACTTAATTGTGAATCCGAGGTTCTGGGCGGGCGGTCGCTAGCTGAAACTCGACGATCTGCGTGCCCCTCGTTCCCACTTCAACCAGCCCCATTGGGAGGCGGGTTTGCGGAATCGGAGACGAGAAGTTTATCAAGTAAGCATTTTTCAGGGAGAACAGCGATGCAGATCCTCAATGTAACTCAGGCAGGGATAGTTCCCAACTTGCCTTCCAATAAGACAGCGCTCCGAGTCTTGTTTCTTCTCCTCTTCGCAGGCTGCCTAATGTGCGTGAATGCTCACGGGCAGTTTGGCGCCTCCTTGCGAGGCACGGTTTCGGATTCAACTGGGGCCCTGGTTCAAGGCGCAAAAGTGACTCTCATCAATAAGGAAACCAATGAGACCAAGACATCGGTTTCGGACGGCAGCGGTCTCTATACATTCAACGCCCTCGCGCCGGGAAACTACCGTGTTACGGCGGAGCGCGAGGGTTTCAAAAAGAGGGAGATCGCCCAGGTCGTCCTCAATCCAGAACAACAGAACGCGCTTAACCTGCAGCTTGAGGTGGGCGACGCTCAGCAGACTGTGACCGTGAATGGTTCTTCCGCCCCGCTGCTGGATACGGACACAGCTACAGTGAGCGCCACAATTAGCAGCAACGAGATTCAGCACATGCCCTCGTACGATCGAGACATATTCCAACTGGCGCAGTTGGCCCCCGGGGTTTTTGGGAACGGCTCGCAATCAAGCGGCGGAGGCTCCAACGCATTGCCGGGGAATCAGGGGCCGGGCGGCGCGAGCGCTTCCAACGCAGGTGTATTCGCGACGGAGAACGGTCCGCAGATTCAGACTCGCGGCGGGCAATACGAGACCAATGGCATCTCCATCGATGGCATCAGCACAGTGAGCGCTGTATGGGGCGGGACTTCAGTGATCACTCCAAGTGAAGACTCAGTGGGTGATATGAAAATTGTTTCCAATAGTTACGATGCATCGGTTGGCCGCTTCAGTGGGGGACAGATTCAGGTGACGTCCAAAAGCGGATCGAATACTGTGCATGGAAGTGTTTTCTTCAAAGCTTCGCGCCCCGGTCTGAACGCTTATCAACGGTGGAACGGGCTGGGATCGGATGTCCCCGGCACTCCTGCTTCCCGCGGTCTGAACAAGGACGATGAACGTACCAACAACTATGGCGGCAGCCTGGGAGGGCCTATCTGGAAGAACAAGCTTTTTGCGTTCTTCAATTTCGAGGAGAGCCCCTCCGCTGCGAATTCAACAGCCCAGGGATGGTACGATACGCCTGAATTCGATCAATTGGCTGTACCGTCCGGGAGCATCGCGAGCAAGTATCTGACTTTTCCTGGTGAAGGCGTTTCTTCGAATGGGATGATTCAAAGAACATGCGCACAGATCAATCTGGTTGAAGGTGTCAACTGCGTGACGCTGGCTCAGGGACTGAATGTAGGCTCACCTCTGACAGGTCCGCTTGGTACTCAGGATCCAACGTGGCTGAGCGCAGGAAATCCGGGAGTGGGGGGCGGACTCAGCACTGTCCCCGATATTGGGTTCTTTAATACCGTCACCCCGACGACGGCGTCGCAATACCAATACAACGGCCGGATGGATGCCGACGCGACGCATAACGACCATTTGAGCTTCGCGATCTACTGGGTACCTGTAAATACGAGCTTCTACAATGGGCCTGCGCGCAAGGCAAACTTCTGGAATCACTCGCAGGTGAACGACGCATTCTCCGCCATCTGGAACCACACGTTCTCCGCTACGCTTGTAAACCAGGCGCGCGCCAACGCTGCGGGCTACAGGTGGAATGAAGTGGCGAGCAATCCCCAGGAGCCTTTCGGATTGCCGGCGGATAGCATCGGCAACATCGGCAACGCCAACGTAAACTACTTTGGCGCTCCAGGACCGAGCGACCTCAATCAGTGGACCTATGATTACAATGACGTACTCACCAAGATCCTGGGCCGCCATAGCATCAAGGTCGGGGCGGACCTTACCAGACTCCATTACTTGAACAATCCCATCTATGCGGCGCGCCCCAACTTCTTTTTCAATAATCTTTGGGATTTTGCCAACGACGCGCCGTGGAGCGAAGGGGGAGAGTTTAACTCGGCCACAGGGGTTCCTTTCTCCAATCGCGAAGACAATCGCACTGACCTATATGGTGTGTTTGTACAGGACGACTACAAGATCCGCCCCAATCTGACGATCAATGCGGGCTTGCGATGGTCGTATTTCAGCGCTTTCGATTCGAAGGAAAACAATCTGGACGTGGTGCAATTTGGATCCGGTTCCAACGTGCTGACGGGTCTGAACATTCGCGTCGGCGGGGGTCTCTACACTCCGCAGAAGTATAACTTTGGTCCGCAACTTGGGTTCGCATGGCAACCGAAGGAATCCATGAACAGGCTGGTCGTTCGGGGCGGATTTGGCGTCAATTACAATCAGAACGAAATTGCCATCACGGCCAACGGTTTTGGCAACCCTCCGAATGCTGTAACTCCAAACTTCTCAATCGCAGCCGGCACGGGTGGGGATATTCTGTACGAAACAGCGACTAACATCGACTCAATATTTGGATACCCTGCCAATCCAGCGGCGATGACTACGTTCGGTCCGAATAACCTTCCTTTGACGACTGGCGGGACTGGCTTAACCGCATACCAATCGAACCCGAAGACCATTGTGAATTATCATTACTCGCTGGATACGCAGTATCAGTTTCCATTCAACATGGTCGCCTCGCTTGGCTACCAGGGAAGTGAGTCGCGCCACCTGTTGGTGCAATCGAATTTCAATGTAATTGCCGCGGTGAATGGAGCCACGATCAACCCCGCTGTCAATTCCATCGATTATTACGCGAACACGGGAACCGGCAATTACAACGCAATGATTGCCACCTTGAAGCATAACTTTTCTTATCATTTCAACGTTGAAGCGCAGTACACTTGGTCAAAGGCGATGGATGAGAATTCCGGCCCCTATGAAGAAGACGTATATCCCTGGGACTCTCATGCAGCCTATGGGCGCTCGGACTATGACGCGCGAGATGCATTCAAGCTTTTCGGCCTGTGGCAGCCGGTGATTTTCCATGGGTCAAACGGCTGGATGGAAAAAGCGGTCGGAGGATGGTCGCTGAGTGGCATCTTCAATTGGAGTACCGGATTCCCCTGGAACCCTATTTACAACCTCAATTTGGGGAGTGGGTGCAGCGGGCTTATCTATTGCACCAGCGGGTACAGCACATTGCGCCCTGCGGACTATGTGGGGGGCGCTGGAATCAAGACCGGCAACAGCATTTTCATGCAGACGCAAAACCCAAACTACAACGGGAATGGCACTGCTTATTACACGCCGCCGACCTTTGTTCCTGGTTCAACATTTCCCGCTACGTCCCCTGCACCTGCAATCGGAATCCATCGCAACAGCTTGAATGGTCCGAGTTACAACGATGTCGATGCGACTCTGAGCAAGGCGTTTGGATTCCCCCATATTCGAGGCTTGGGTGAAGATCCGAAGCTTGAATTTCGCGTGGATGCCTTCAACGTTTTTAACAAGCTGAACCTCAACAGTCAGTCGATCGACAACAACCTCGGTAATGTGAATCCCGACGGGAGCCTCAGCAAGATAAATTCGGACTTTGGAGTAGCCGGAGGGAATTCCAACGGTGCTTCCGCAGCCTTGGGCAGCAGAACCGTTCAATTGCAGGCACGATTTAGTTTCTGACTTCGACGAGGTTTCTCTAAGCCGGAGGAAGTCGTTCGGGCCGTGCGAGCACCAGGCTGCGACCTGCTGCTCGCATCGGCGTCATGGAGAGAATATTTGATTTAAGATTCTGACAATCAAATCAGGAGGTGGAAACTCGTGTTGAGACTCACGACCTGGCGATGCGTTATGCTGCTGGCTGGAATTCTGCTGGTTATTGTTCCTTGCGGCATGGCGCAGGAGCAGGTTGAGATCGACGCGCAGGCCAAAACTACACCATTTCCTCATTACTGGGAACAGATGTTTGGGTCGGGGAGAGCCATCTTATCCCTGCGCGAGAGTTATCGCGAAGATTTGCGCGCCGTCAAACAGGTTGCGGACTTTAAGTATGTGAGATTCCACGCAATTTTTCACGATGAACTGGATGTTTACAGCGAGGACGAGCACGGCAATCCGGTATACAACTTCTCTTATGTGGATCAGGTGTACGATGGGTTGCTCAAGAATGGCGTGAAGCCGTTCGTCGAAATCAGTTTCATGCCGAAGAAACTGGCGTTCAATCCCGATGCACTGCATCCATTCTGGTACAAGCAAAATGTCTCGCCGCCCAGGAACTTGGAGCGTTGGGACGACCTGGTGAAGCATTTTGCACAACATCTGGTGGAGCGCTACAGCATCGAAGAAGTTTCAACCTGGTATTTCGAGGTGTGGAACGAGCCTAACATCGATTTTTGGAATGGCATTCCGCGGCAGCGATCCTATTTTGAGTTATACGCTCACACGGCGCAGGATTTAAAGAGTGTTAGTCCGCGTTTACGCGTAGGCGGCCCGGCCACGGCAGCTGCGGCATGGATCAGCGATTTTCTCAAATACACATCGGAGAAGCATGTTCCGGTTGATTTCGTTTCCACGCATGGCTATGCAGACGATACGGTCGAAGACCTCTTCGGCACGAATGAAGAGATACCTATGGATGAGCGGGTCTGTCGCGCCGCGGCGAAAGTCGAGGACGAAATCAAGGCTTCACAAAAGCCGGATCTGCCGCTGATCTGGTCGGAGTGGAACGTTGAAGGGATGATGGGATCGCGTGACACGACGTTCGTTGCGGCCGCGCTGGCGAATACGGTTCGGCAATGCGATGGAATTGTGAACATGCTTTCATTCTGGACGTTTTCCGATGTGTTCGAAGAGGGCGGCCCGATTGCCAAGCCTTTTGAAGGACAATTCGGATTGCGAGCCAAGGGCGGCATTAACAAGCCGAGTTACTACGCGTACGGACTACTGCATCAACTTGGAGAAAAGCGGATAGCCAATGCATCGAAAAATCTGATCGCAACGAAAATGGCAGATGGAGGGATGGCGATCGCAGCATGGAATTTGGTCGATCCGGGCCAGAAGGGAACGACACAGGTGATCCATCTGTCTTTCGCGCATGTCCCGGAGAATTCTCGCGTGAGCGTCCAGCGACTTGATTCAGAGCACGGCAACGTTCTGAAGCAATATGCAACCATGGGACAGCCGTTAGACCCTACGCCAATCCAGGTGGAGCAAATGAATCGTGAGTCGGCTCTCCTTGCGCCGGAGGAAACGCGACTGCAAGGAGGCAAATTGACACTGAGCATAGCGCCAAATTCGCTGGCAATAGTCAAGGTCCTGCCTTGAAAACGACATGGCGCTCCAGGATCGATTGCCGATGCGGGAGACCTGCACGACAGCCGCTCTGGAGAGCGGCGCTACCAAACTCGCAATTTACGGAATAGCTCTAAAGCTTTTGACCTGCGCGGGCGAGGCGAGGTACGGCGATGAGTGTAATGGCGAACAAGAAGATGGAGCCCGCGATGAACTCGAAGTGGCCGTGGCGAAGGTCTTCAAAAACCAGTTTTGCAGCAACAAACGCCAATGTGGCATAGGCAATATTTGTCAGCTCTCTGCGTTTCCAGCACGAACCGGCAAAGGCAACAAAAAGGGCTGTCGCGCAGCAGATGAGAGTGCGGATGAAGGCAACATGATAGACGTCGGGAGTGAATCGGAGCGCAACAAGGAAGAGCAGTCCCTGAACGAGAATTGCCGCTAGAGCGAAAACCGCCAGGGCCGCCGGAACCATGCAAAGGAATTGCCGCACCCATCTCTCCCCAGCGGCAGGTTTGCAGGCCGCATAGCAGATGGCAGCAGAGATAGAAGCGACGCAAACGCTCGCCGTGAAGATTATGGGAAGTGTTCCGGCCAAGGAATGGAAAGCATAGCCGAAGAGGCTGGACGTGATACTCGCCGCTATCAGAAGTATCAGGCCATGTATCTGCAGCGTGAGAAAGTTGAGGCGAACCCCAAGAACTATGAACGTAATGGCAGAGAGGCCAAGACAGAGGGTTACTCCAAATGCGGGAAGGGACAGCAGAGTTCCGGCAACAAGCAGGCCTGTCCCCCAGGCGGAAAAGGTTTGGAAATTCCGTTCGGATGCCGAGCCACGAAAAACTGTAAGGACCAGCGCATAGCAGGCGACCGAAAGCACCGGGCAAGCCAAGCCCAGGCCAATGCCGCCGAAATGCGGTGCAAAGTAGAGCACGCTCGACGCGCACAGCAGGAAAGCGATCACCGACTGGAGAATCTCAAAAACTGTGAGGCTCCTTCCATGCCGAAGAATGCCGACCCCGATGCTCGCGGCATAAACGAAGAAGAGCACGCACCCGGGAAGCAGCAGTGCCGATGTGGTAAGGACCGGGTAATCGACGCGAGCATTTTGCGGGCCGGTGTAGATGAAGATCAAGGCCCAGATGGAGAAGTCCGCCGCTGCGGCAACCAGAGGGCGCAGGCTCGAACCACGATCGAGTTTCGCCCCCACTTCGCAAATCATGACGATGAGTAAAAGCGCAAATATGAAGGGGATGAGTTGGTGGGTGGCGATGGCCAATGCTACGGCTGTCACGACTGCCATGGCATTGGCTACCCAGAGCACAGGAGTGAGATTGTGCTTCCACGCCAGTGTGGTGGCGATGAGGACGAAGAACACAAGAATGGTTGCGGTGGCTGACGGCGAAAGCACATTGAATCTCAAAGTGAGTTCCCAGAGCATGGGAGCAAGAATCACGGCAGAGGTCCCTGCATAGATAGCGTGGGCAACCCAGTTCGCAGCCTTGACGCGGGCGGCCCAGACCAGCCACAGGATTGCGTAGGCGATGGCGATGGCGGCAACGGCGAGTTTGGGAAGGGAAGTTGACTCGGCGACCGCACGCAGCACGTAGGCGCCGGCAATACCAAGCATGGCCCTCCCGACGACTGAGAAGAGTCCGCCGGCCTGCGCGAAGGAGCGGTCCTCGACTACGTCATGAACGGGGGTTGGGTTGGCATCCAATTCCTGCAAGGCTTGGCAAGGATGCTCCAGGACGTAAACACGCTTCTCGAGAGTTTCAAGGCGCGCCGAGATCTGGTCGAGAGTGCCGGGAAGATCGTTCATTCATTCCACCCGAAGAACCGCAGATGCGTGTTTAAAGCTAGAGTAGGTTGCACAAATGCTTTCCAACCAAACAGAGAACAGCCCTCAGGGGCTAAAAGCCCGGATTTTATGCGTCTCATGCGGCACCACTAAATTGGTGCCCTTTCAAAGCCTGATTTATGCAATCAGTTCTAGTCTCCGGCGGCGGGAGCGTGGACAGCATTTTCAGACCACGGAGGGAGCAGCTTGACCAGGACCCACAAAAAGAGAAGAGGGAGCAGAGTCAGGAAAATCGCCACCAGGAGCCCTTCGCGCGTGATCAAGGTCATCTTGTAGGTGGTGTACCCGAGGAAGCTTTTAGAGAACAGCTGACCGCCAATGACGACGTTCCAGCGCATGGCGAAAATGCCGACCAGGGCAAGGCTTCCAGAGACCGCGTAAATACGCTTGCGCACGATTTCAGGCAGCTTCACCACCTGAGTAATAAACAGCAGGATGAGCGGCGTGAGGGTGCCGAGGCAAATCTGAATCACGATGTGCGGGATGTAGAGCTGCGAGTGGACCAGGAAGTTCAAGCTGCGAAACGATTCGTCCGCCTCGTAAATGCGGTGCACCAGGTCCAGCATCTC
>Ga0182016_10004147_pt1 | contig 16171 bp, 6 predicted proteins | sample 712S2MmetaG_FD_120491 | JGI IMG/M metagenome (GOLD analysis project Ga0182016, IMG submission 120491) | Permafrost microbial communities from Stordalen Mire, Sweden - 712S2M metaG | ecosystem: Environmental > Terrestrial > Soil > Wetlands > Permafrost | place: Sweden: Stordalen | collected...
CCCAGGGCCTCGGCAAAACGCTCGCGCCATTGCCTGGTAGCCTCGGCCTGTTCCGGCCACCCCACCAATTCATGGGCCTCCACGAGCGACTCGAATCCTTTCAACTGAAAACTGCCCAGGGCACGGGTCACCAGGCGTTCACCGAGTTCCGCCTTGGTCTGGCCGCTAATCAGCCGTTCGGTGCCCAACATTTTGTTTAAACCCTCAAGCCGCGAGGCAAGGTTCACGTTCTCGCCCAGCGCCGTGTAATCCACTCGCTCCACGCTGCCGAAATTTCCGACATTAGCCACTCCGGTGTGCAAGCCGATTCTCGTATGCAATTGGCGTCCCTGAATTTCCCGGCGGTTCAACTCGCTAAAATGCAAGGCCGCCTGACAGGCAAGGAACGCGTGGTCTATTTGCCCCTCTGGCGCGTTCCAAAAGGCGAAAATGGCGTCACCAATGTATTTAACCACCGTGCCATCGGTTTTGTGGATACAATCGCCAACCGCCGATTGGAAGTATGCGTTCATCAGGGCGGCCAATTCATCTGAGTCCATGCCCTCGGAAATGGTGGTAAAATCGGCGATGTCGCTGAAAAACAGCGTTAGTAATTGTTTTTTGGCGCCGGGTTTCAACAGCTCCCGATCGCTGGAGAATTTTTTAACCAGCTTGGGAGGCAGGTACATCTGCAACGAGTGTTCATACAAGCGGTTCTGGACGTAGAGTTGAACGGAATTGCTGACCACCGACCAGAGCAAAGCGATCGGTAGTTGCGCCGCAACGATAATCATCCAGGGAAACCAAAGCCTCTCACGATCAAAAAGCGACTGGGCGATTGTCGCGACACCCAGACCGCCCGCAGCGGCCAGCATAACGGCTGGCAATGGCCGGAAGAGCGAAAGTCCAAAACCGAGAACAATGCCAGCACCCACCACCAGTATTTTCTCGGCTTCCGGACTGGTGCGCGTGAGCCAGTCACCGCGAATTAAATTCAGTGCCTGGGTCGCGTGAATATCGACCGCAGGGCAAAACAAATCGCGGGTATACGGGGTGCGTAACTCATCCTTGCGCTGGTTCGCCGCCAGGGTTTTAAGACTGGAGCCAACTACGACCACTTTGTTTGAAAAAAAGCCTGCCGGACAAAAACCGTTCGTTTCCAGCGCCAGCTGGAAGCTAACGTTAGGGATTGTTCCCGGCGGACCATAATAATTTATCCAGCGGTCAACAAAACGTTCATCCTGGTTGGTAGTGCAAGTGGCGCCAGCTTCTTTCGCCAGCTGCCAGCTGACACTGGAATACATGTCGTCATCATGGCTTGGAACATGAAAATGCTTGCGGACGATAAAGTCCTGGTCGGGCATGACCGTGTCAATGCCCCAGCCGGCGGCCACGTCAGAAAACGCCTCAAGGCCGCGATCACAGGTCATGCCGCCATCTGCACCCGGTCCGTAATCTGCGTCGAGGATGACATGACCTTCTGACTTTATGGCCTGGATAAACTCTTTGTCGCCGTCGGGGTATTGCTGATTCGGGTCGCTGAAGACGATATCAAAATTAGCAGCCAGAGCTTTCTCCGCGGTAAGGCGGTTTAACAGGCGGGCATAGAGTTCGCGATTCCAAGGCCCAACATACGGCTGACCCAAATTTCGGAAGGAATCATCGTCGAGATAAACGAGCACCAACCCCTGGGGAGGCTTTTCCTGAGGACGAAAGCGAAATGGCACATCATAGCTCAAGTGAATAAGGTACTCACCCAAACGGAAATCGACATGGACCTCCTTGCTACCCAAGCGAAAGTTCAGCGGCAGCAAACTCAGTCCCAGCGAGACGGCCAGCACAGCGCCAGTTACGCCTCCTTTCCATGACTGTTTAATGGTCTGTTTCCAAGTCACTGCACCTTGATGATCATCAAAGCAATCCTACCCGATCCACAATCAGAAGAAAAATTTAAAACTAACCGACAACGTCCGCGAGCGGGGGAGATCGTCATACAGATTGAGGGGATTCAGCGAATAATTTTGATCGGCAATATTCAGGACACCGACCCGGATCTCCGCGGCGCGATGCAGGAAGCGATAGCCCATGTAGGCGTTGAACTGCCAAAAACCGGCATCACCCAGTTCCGGGGAATAGCCCAGATCGCTCTGGGCAGTCCAGATAGATTGCAACTGGCTGAAAAAGCCGCAGGGCAGGTAATAATTTAGATGCAACTCCAACTGTTGCATGCGGGCGCTGCTGATTTGCGTGGGAAGAATTCCGCTGAAATCACTGTGCAGCTGCGCCCAGCTCAATTGATAGCGCGCACCGGCTGACCACTGATCTCCCAGCAACTGGTCAACACTGGCGGCCAGGGTTTCCTCAGAATAATTGAGGGTTTCAGGGGTATTACCCACGCTCGTGGGAGTGCCAAAAACGGTTCCATTGAATACTCCAACGGACTGCGAGCCGTCGGAATCCAGGATCTGGCCTTGCACCGTGAAAAAAGTATGCGTTCTAAAAGACTGATCCAGCGCGAGGTCATACGTGGTAAACTTAGAGCCGGGAACGACCCCAACCACCGATTCGGGGATGATGCTGCGAAAAGCCTGGTTGAATCCGCTGACTTCGGTTGGCTCAAGTCGCACACTGTTGTCGAATGACAGACCGCCCAAAGATCGGGTATAACCAAAGCGAAGATCAGTGTCCGGCGTGATTGTCCAGATAAAACCTGCCTTCGGGGAAAACTGGTCAACCGAATTCTCCCGGGTGCTGATCGGGGCGCTTTCGATACCAACTGGGTACTTTAAATAGTCATACGCCATCCCGCCGGTCAACTGCAACTGGTCAAACAGATTTAGCGTTTCGTAACCGTACGCTACATAGCGATCCAGGGCGGTCCCATAATCAGGCTGGGAAAAACTGGTCGATCCAAAAGGTCCATTATTGTAGGCTTCCGTGGCAGTGGTCTGGTTCCAACCTTCCTGGTAGCGCCCGCCGATGACAAGCGTGTGCAGCGGGGTTTGAAAGATTTGCTGAAGTTCAGCGGAATACGCGGTAAAGTCGCGATGATAGGTGGTGTCGAAAACCGTGGGATTCAAGCCGCCATTGGCCGCAACCAATCCGATCGCATTGGGATCGCTGTATTGCAAAGTATCATTCAAATACCCCCCAAGGAACAGGGTGTGTACGCCCGGTGCCCATTCGTGATGGTATCCCAGGAAAACGTCCGGCTGCTGCCATTCCTTGCCGAGAAACGTGGGACTGGGGGTGGGATTCACGCCCGGCACCGTGCCGTATTGGTTGTAATATTGGCCGATGTCGCCAAAAGTGCTGGTGTAATAAATGCCTTCAACAAAGATGCTGTCTTGCGGCGTGATTTGCACCTTAGCCTTGGCCGAGGTCGTGTTATCCTCCGACCGGTCATTGCCACGCCACCCGTTTTGGGCGCTGTATTCATTGTCAATGGCATAACTCAAATCGTCATAGGTTCCGAATTGGGAGGATTGCTGCAACCAGCTGCCATTGCTCAAATATTCAGTGGATGAACTCAATCCGAGATGGTTTTGACCGAAAAGCCGGGCGTATTGCCGTTGGGAGCTGAATTCTGAGAGATTGCCCGCAGCCGCCGGGGAAAGCAGCTCTGACACAATCAATTCGTCAAACCAAGGAGTTTCGTATCGGACATTGATTTGGCTTGGATCGCGCAAGGCATTATAGCTATCCGCGAGGAACTGGTGCGCCGAATAATTTGCATAATCGTAATTCACGGCGGTGGAAGCTTCGCGCACACTCCAATCAGAAGCGGGGGCGTCCTGATTCCAATTGATGTAGCCGATATCCTGATAAACCCGCGCCAGATTTGCGCCGCGCACCGCCTGATCTTCGTCGAGCAAAAGACGGGAACGGAAAAGCTGACGGTTGTCGTTCAACTTTTGTGATTCCTCAAGGTCGCGCACCGCCGGGTTAATCAAATTTCCTTTCTGTTCCACCAAAGCGCGGTAAAACCAGGCCGTGGGATCGTTGGGATCGAGTTTTTGACCCAAGCTCAATTCCTTGAGCGCTCGCCGCTGGTCTCCCCCGGCGCTATAAGCTTTGCCTAGGTAGTTGCGAAATTCGCCTCGCTGGGGTTCCAATACTGCCGCCACGGTAAAGCACTTCCGGCCTTCCCGAATATCCCCGTGCCAGATGGTGCACAAGCCGCGACCGATCCAGGCATTCCCAAGTGCTCCATCCACCTCAATCGCCTGATCGAAAGACGCACGCGCGCGGCTTTCCGATCCCTGGGCCAATTGGATAAATCCTCGAACAGCCAAAGATTCGGCATTTCGGGGGGAGAGTTGCAAACTGCGGTCCAGCGCTGACAGCGCCGCCGGCAAGTGCCCGAAACTTAATTCCAGCTCCGCCACCCGCGCCCAGCCAAATCCAAAATCCGGGGAGACGGCGACGGCGGAACGCGCAGCGTTCAACGCGGCGGCCAATTGCGCGTGGGACTGGAAATAATAAGATTCAGCCAGCCACTCAGTTGCCAGCTTGGGAGAGGTCGCGCGCGGCCCCGGCTGGTCCTTTACCGCGGCAATCATCTCCAGCAACGCGGTGGCCAGTTTCCCTTCCCGGCTACTCTCTCCGACGCCGGTCGGCAAGGCAGCCAGCAATGACTTAGCCTGATCCACCTGCCCCACTGCCAACAGAGTGGCCGCGTGATAAACTTGTTCGGAATTCGAACCCGAAGTTTGATCGGCGGGGTAGCTAGCCACTGCTTCGAGCAGGTCGCCTGCGCGATAAGCGGCAAGAGAATTGCTTAAAGCCTGTTGCTCCCCGTGAGACAATTGCAATTCGTCAGCATCCAAAATGCCGGGATAATACAGACACCATTGGATTATATTGATGGCCGACAGCATGGGGGATTTGACCGGCGACTTGCCGTTCTCAACGACGCCCTGTTCGCCGGAACTTATTTCCACCGTGCCTAACTCATTACTCAAACCAACCTGACCATCGATCAAGGACACAACCGTGCGACCGTCATCGGCAACAGCGAGATCGAATTCCGTTCCGCGAATCGCTCCCGATGTCAACGGTGTCCGGAATTCCTGCTGGGTCGGCTTGTCCCGGTCAAGGAAGTAAATCGAGCCGGATTTCATGTCGATCATGGACTGTGCACCGGCCGTGACGGGTGCGTGGAGGGTGAGGGTGGTTAGCTCATTCAGCCGAAGGACGGTCTGATCAGAAAGCCGCACGGTGGCCCGGCTTCGCTCGAAGGTTCGCAATCGGTCGCCAAAGTGCAAAGGTTGGTTGGTCGCGGCCTTCATCCATCCGCTTCCTCCCTCGGGATAGACTTGGACAACGCCTTCCAAGGTCACGAATTGAGCGTCAGGAACTTGAGCCGGCGGGGAGCCTTGCCCCAGCAACTCCGTCGCCAAAGTTGACAAAAATAAAATTACGACAAACTGAATGATGATCATTTTTTTCATATCCGGCTGACGAAAAATCCGGGGAACCAACGATACCAATCCAGGCAACGGGACAAACCTCACGAATGAGCCAATGTGTTATCGGCAAAGTGACGACCGGAAACCAGGCGGACTGTCATTTGAAAAAAAAGCCCAATCATCACGACTGATGGATTGGGCTGACAATCTCACTTGCAGGTCTTTGTCCGAAGGCGAATCAAACCCACCAAAGCCAAACCCCAAAGCCCATAAGTGCCCGGCTCGGGAACCACCACCAACGGAACCGTCGCGACCTCGATATTATCCAAGTTTACGGAAGTGGTGCCCAATTGCGGAATAATGCTGATCAACAAACCGTCCACCGGGATGCCGGGGTCCGAAGTCAGCAGCGTTGAAAAATTAAAAGGTCCAAAGGTGCCGGGCAATTGACCGGATTCGTTGTAGGCTAGTGTACTCCCCAGGAAACCCTGAATATCATAAAGGCTATTGCCGTTATTACTGGAAAAATCGAAGGAACTTAAAGTGAACCTCCCGGCGCTGTCCGTAATCTGGATGACTGCAGGACCAGGTGCGTTGACCGGACCAACCAGGATGCTTGGAGAGGGACTGCCATAGATCGTGGATTCGTACCAACTGCCTGAGGTTGGGGTGACAGCAAAATTGCCCTCCACACTGCCATTATAAGGAGCCAAATTTGGCCCAGATAATCCGGTAAAGGTAATCCCACTTGATCCCACAATTGCCGGAGTGGGCACTTGAGCGTGTCCGGAACTGGCAGCGAACGATAAAATCCCGGCGAAAGCAGGCAAAAAGAGTTTTCCGAAAGATCCTCCGACAGTTCTTAAAAAAATTAAAGCAAAGTGCGTCCGCCACGTCATAGAGTCAGGTCTTAAGCCAGAATCAAAAGCGGCAGCGACTTTATTTTCCTTCTGAGCAACAAACAAACGCATTTAAGGTGAAAGTGTCGTAATTATGGACGGAAAAGTCAAGCCAATTCCGAGCCGAAAGAATGTGTTTAACAAAACAAAACCGAAGAATTCCCATTCTCCAACTGCAGAGCCCTGGCAGTAGACTTAACCACACGGACACGTTTGAGCCACGATAGGAGCACTTTTAGGCCAGCAACTTCACGCAGCACAGCCACAAACCCCGCTCTAGCCAGCTTAGCTGAAGACAGTTGGTCCACCATAAAGCCGCATCCTAGGCTGCAAATTCACCTACCAGCATTCTCTGAAGTTTGATTCCATGGCAGTTAAATTCAACAAAACACCCTCATCCGGAAATCGCGAAAAGGCCAGTCAACGTCGCCCCTTATTGTTTTTAAACTTGACTTTTCTCATATATAAGCTCAACTGGACTCGCCTCAGGACTAGTCATAATCGATGGTTCAAGGTTGTAAGGGTTCCCCGCAAAGCAGCAGGAAACCAGGGTAGATCGTCGTTACGAAATGGTTATTCAATGTCCTAAGGGCCGGGGATTTATTTGCGTTAAATAAAGCGAACAAGCCTGTCGTAACTATAATTAGTTGAAGTATTTAATCGGCTCGAAGTAGCATCAGGAAGTAACCGTGAACAACCACGTCGCATTTGGTTCGTTTAGCTTGAAAATCAATCGTCTTGCCGTTTCTGCCGACCGCTTAGGACGACGGCTACGTTCAGGAATCATTCGCTTCGGCTCAGGTTCACTACTCAGAATTTTTTCTTTAGGCCGGATGAATCTGTCCGGCTTTTTTGTGGGAACCATTCCCAATTATTCGTAACAGTTGAGTGATTATGCAAAGTTTTAAAAATATCAGAAAAACGATTTATGCCATTTTCTTTTTGGCTATTGCCGCTGTGGCAAGCTCCTCTTCCGGCCAGGTCTCGGGCACGGTGATTGGTGGAGCCCTGGTGACCACGCAAAACGACAGCGGGTTGGGCTCATTGCGCCAAGCGGTGCTCAGTTCAATTTCCGGCGGCACGATCAAGTTTTCGGCCAGTCTTTCCGGACAGGTGATTTTACTCACGAGCGGGTCGATTGACTTGAACAAAAACCTCACAATTGATGCCTCGGCACTGACGAATGCGGTTCAAGTTAACGGCAACCAGAACTCCTCCATTTTTACCGTTGAGCCTGGCGTCAACGTCGTTTTGGACTCATTGATCCTTACCAACGGGTATTCCACCAACGGCATCGGTGGCGCCATTTTCTCGGAGGGCAACCTCACCTTGAACGACTGCCAATTGGTCAATAATTGGTGCGGAGGCACGGGAGGAGCCTTGGGATCCGCGTTCGGCTCCCTGGTCATGAACCGCACAACTGTGTCCGGCAACGTTTGCGAAAATTGCTCGGCACTTTATCTCCAAGACGGCCCGGCGACCCTGGTTGGCTGCACCATCAGCGGCAACAGCGGCGCCCAGGGCGATGCTCTGAGGCTCCAGGCCGGATATGGCAATCCTACGTTGATGGCAATCAATACCACCTTCAGCGGCAATGAGGCCACCAACTCAGTTGGCGCGGCGATAAGCATAATGTCCGAGGACGATCTGTTGGCTTCCGCTTATTTCACCAATTGCACGGTAGCCGGCAATACGGAGATTCAGACGGGGCAACCCGGAGCCATCTTTTTGCAGTCTGGAGGCGGAATAAATACCCTTTCCCTTTATAACACCATCGTCGCAGGCAATACCTCCGGCGGGGCGGAGGAAGATATCACCGGAACGCTGGCTACCGGGAGTTCATTTAATCTCATCGGAACTGGTGGCGGACTTTCAAATGGTGTTAACGGCAACCTTGTGGGAATTGCATATCCGCAACTGGCTGCCCTCGGCAATTATGGTGGCACTACTCAGACCATGCCGCCGCTGCCGGGTTCGCCGGTCATCGACGCAGGCGGTCCCACGAGTTTAACGACCGATCAACGCGGCCTGCCACGCCCGGTCGGTACCGCTGCAGACATCGGAGCGGTGGAATCTCAAATCTGCTCAGGTTCAGTCACGGTCAACGCGCCAACGATTAATGAGGGTGATTCGGCGACCTTGACGGCCACCAATAGTGCAGCCAATCCAATCTACCTCTGGAGCGACGGCATAACCTCCCAGTCCATCACTGTGTCCCCCTCGTCGACCACCAACTATACGGTGCAGGTTTTCGACAGCTCGACTGCCTGCATCGCCAGCGGCACGGGGACGGTGACTGTAATCCCAAAAGTGGTGGCTCAAGTAACTTTCCAAGTGGATATGTCGGCGGAAATCCTGGCGGGCCAGTTCAATCCAACTTCCGACTTTGTTTCCGTGGCTGGCGGATTCAACGGCTGGAGCCCCGGGATTGAGTTTACCAACAATCCCGGCGCCACTAATCCGGGCCTTTACAGCGCGGTGATTACCATCACCGATATTCCCGGAACCACTGAGTATTATAAGTTTGTGGTGGATGATGGCCAAAACCTGGGTTGGGAAATGCCAATCAGCACCGGTGGAAACAACCGTACTTTTGTTTTTGCTCCCCCCACGAATAACCAGCAATTATTGCCGCCGGTTTACTTTTCCGACCTGTCCCCTTCGGAAATCATCATTTCCAACACCCTCGTGACGTTTACGGTGGATATGACCGGGGCGGTGGGCAGCGAGGGCCATGTCTTCGATCCCAACAACGACTCGCTTTACCTGAACGGCAACTTTTTTGGCTGGTGGTCGTGGGGCGAACCAGACCTCATCGATCTGCTGACCAATGTGCCGGGAACCGAACTTTACAGAATTACCGTCCCCGTGACGGCAGGTTCCTCGCGGATGTTGGTTTACAATTACGGCATCAATGGTTTTGATGACGAATCCAGTGACCAACAAAGCCACGTACGCTATGTCCGCGGTTCCGGCAATGTGATTTTGCCGACCGATGTGTTTGGCATGACCCTGGCGGAACCCCTGGTGACATGGTCTCCCCCCGCACCCATCACTTACGGCACCCTATTGGACTCCAATGAGCTGAACGCCACCGCGAATGTGCCAGGCTCTTTCATTTACAACCCCGCCGCCGGATCCGCGCTGAATGCCGGCACACAAACTCTTTCAGCGGTTTTCATCCCCGCCGCGGGCAACAATTTTTATACGCTGAGCAATACTGTGAGCCTGGTCGTCTTGCCGGCGCCCCTGACCTTGACGGCAAGCAATACCTCGCGGGTGTTCGGCCAGCCCAATCCCGTCTTCACCGGAAGCCTGCATGGGTTGCAGAATGGAGACAATATTACCGCTAGTTATAGTTGCGACGCCGGGCTTACCAGTCTTCCGGGAGATTATGCCATCGTGCCTTTTCTGATCGACCCCGGCCAGCTTCTGGCAAATTATCTGGTCACAACCAACGCCGGTTTCCTGACCGTAACATACGGCGCGCAAGTGGTTGCTTACGATGATGCGTCGGCGTACGCCGGGCCTCCGAACCCTCAAGGTCAATCAATCGTGGCAGATGCATCGACGAATGGGTCGGGCACAGGCGTTTGGATGAGCGGCCAGAATTTCGGCTACGGTTTCCTGCCGTGGATTATTCGGACGAACGGACCAGGCAGCCAAGGAACTTTCATTGGCGATGGCGGAAACATTGCCACGACCAATAATAGCGCGTGGGGCCTTTATGCCTACGGCCAACCGCTGACCAACACGGTCGTGGCTTATCGCGGACTGAGCAACTCGCTTCCGATTGGATTGGCCCTAAAACTCGAGTGGCGCTCAGGTTATATCGGAACAAACGACTATAATTTCGCCGGCTTCAGCTTGCGTTCGGGAAATGCGAGCAGTTCCACTGCAGATTTGCCGAACGGTGAGCGAGTGGCATTCTTTTACCGCGGCGCCGGAAGCGCAGTAAATGCGATGGATGACATCATCATCCGTGACGGATCCGGCGAGAATTATGCGCCGGCACCCGGGGTAAACTTTGCCAGCCTGAATGCCGGCGTTGCCATAGAGTTTACATTGCTTTCCAGCAACACGTACCGGTTAGGGGTGCTGGACGCGGCAACTTCAAATACCATCGCCCTTTTTGACAATCGCACACTTGCGGGTGGCGGCACGATCGACAGCGTTGCCCTTTTTGACAATCAAACTGATCGGCTCGACACGAATTACGACGGGAACCAGCTCTTCAACCGGCTGGAGATCTCCGACCCGTCGACTCCGGTGTTGCCCGGCGTCGTCGTCACTCCTGCAAACCAGGCGGCGACACAGGGCGGCACAGCGATCTTCCAGGCGAATGCCACTGGCACACCCCCGTTTGCTTACCAGTGGATGTTCAATGACAAGAGTGTACCCGGTGCCAACTCTGCTACTCTCACCCTCAATAATGTGCAGGTGGGCAATGGTGGCCAATATCGGGTGCAGGTGACCAGTCCTTACGGCAGCTTCCTGAGCGGAGACGCCTTGCTGACGCTGGTAACCCCGACGACAATTCTCATTCCACCGGCCAACGCGGAGGTAATCGTCGGCGGAACCGCCGGGTTTAATGTGGTGGCGCTGAGTTCCGGAGCGTTGACATATCAATGGCTTTTTGCTGGCGAAGCCATTCCGGGAGCCACCAACTCAGCTTTCCAGATTTCGAACGCTCAACTCACAAATGGCGGCACCTACACGGTTGAAATCTTTAACTCAGGGGGATCGGTCAGCAACGCCAGCGCCGCTCTGTTGGTTGCACCAGCCCCTGCGCCAACCATCCCCACCCTGTCTTATACCATCAATATTCAGGCCGGCACAAATCTGATCGCCAACCAGCTTGACCAGGGCGGCGACACACTTTACGAAATCATGCCCGTCGTCCCGGATGGGACGGTCGTTTCCAAATTCGACAACACGAACGGGGTTTGGTCCAGTTCCGCTTATAATGCAGCCTTGGGCGCCTGGATCCCTTCCAGCATCGTCTTGCGACCGGGAGACGGTGCCGAACTGATCAGCCCCACAAATTTCACCCTTACCTTTACTGGAACACCCCGTGTTCCCGGACTGCCCCCGAATATTCCGAGTGGTCAAGCCTGGCTCGTCAGCCGTCAGACCAACGACTTGGGCACCTACGAAAACATCATTGGGGCGCCTCCTTCGCCGGGCGCCGTTATCTATCAATGGAATCCCACCAATGAGAACTATACCCTTTATACTTATACTTCTGAAGGTTGGTCCGGCGGTGTCGAGCCCACGGCTGCCGTGGGTGAATCACTCTGGATCGGGCCGACTGGCGGCGAGCCGGTGGCGATACCGGTGGGGCCTATGATCACCCAGCAGCCCACGAATATTGCAGCTGCCGTAGGCGGTTCCGCCACCTTCAGCGTCGCCGCCACCGGCTCCGAACCACTGACTTATCAATGGCAGCTGGATGGAAATGGCGTTGCGGGCGCCACCAATCCGGTCTATACCGTCCCCAATGTACAAGCCACTGATGCGGGTAATTACAGTGTCGTTATCGTAAATTCCATCGGCGTTACCAACAGCGCGATTGCCGCCTTGACGATTCTGGACAGCGGAACCCTTCCGGTCGCGGATGATTTTGCCAACGCCGGAACGCTAGGTAGTTCCCAGAGTGGCGTCGGAACCGCCGCCAACTTCGGCGCAACCACTGAACCTGGCGAACCTGGACCCGGCAACATTCCTTTTGGGTCTTCCGTCTGGCTCCAATGGCAGCCTGAGGCAAGCGGCATTGCCAGTCTGGCCACGGCAGGAAGCAGCTTTGACACCGTCCTGGCAGTCTTTACCGGCTCTCAATTGACCAACCTGCAGCTCGTGGCAGCTAACGATGACGGTGGCCCGGACTTGTCTTCGGCGCTCACCTTTAATGCCGTCGCCGGCACCACCTATTATGTTCAGATATCAGGATTTCATGGTGATCAAGGCGATATCACCCTCTCCTGGAACCTGACGCCTAACAGCAGCACGGCGCCCGTGATCGTTGTCCAGCCACAAAACCAGACTCAGACCAATTCCGGGCCCGTCACACTTTCGGTGGTTGTGACCAATACTTTCCCGGGCGTTTACTATCAATGGTCCTTGACTAATGAGCCATTGCCTGGAGCCACCAATGACTTCTACCCCATTCCGAATCTGACTTCGGCGCAGGTTGGTTTGTATACTGTCGGGATCACAAATATTTTGTCGCTGGTTGGCGTCTCCAGCATTCCGGCCAGCGTCGAGATTTTCAACCCGGGCCCTGGTCAACCTGGCAACTTTGCCAATATTCATCCCCAGGATAAATTTTTTAATGCCGCCGCACTCACTCCGCACGACCCGAACATCCCCAACGACCCCAGCTTTGCGGGCGGTTTTACCGGCACTCAGACCTACAGTTCTGTCGACGCCACAGCCGACCAGGGCGAGCCTGATCACTGCGGTTTCGCGCCGTGTCACTCTGTATGGTACTCCTATGTGCCTCCCACCTCCGGCTTGTTGACCTTGACCACGACCAACGACTTTAACGCGGTGCTCGAAGTCTACACCGGGCCGGCGACAAGTTTTACGACGCTTATTCCGTTGGCTTGCAGCGCTAATCACGGCACCAATGGCGAGGAAGTGGCTCTCAGCGTACTCGGAGGCACCAACTACTGGATTGTGGTCGACGGTGTCGATTGTGCGAGCGGAACCTTCACCCTTGGCTACACTCTCTCCTCACCACCGGTCTTCACCTCGCTGCCGGTCGGGCAGACCCTGACCAATGGAAGCACGATCACCCTGCTCGCCAGCACGGCCGGTACGCCGCCTTTCTTTTACCAATGGAAATTCCAAGGAAGCAATCTGCCTTCCGCCACTAACAGTTCGCTTGTTATCAGCAACTTTCAATCGTGGGACCAGGGAAATTATTCCGTGACAACATGGAATCCCTCGGGGACTAATGTCAGCACCACGGCGTCGCTTTATTTCAGTTCGCCACCCCGATTTGTCAGCTTTGGCGTCATTAGTGGCGCTGTCTCGGCTCAATTCGCCGGTGCCGCCAACACCAACTACGTTTTCGAAGCCTCCTCAAACCTCATCAACTGGCAGCCTGTGACCACAAACAGTTCACCGGTTGGCATATTTAACTTCTACGATGAGGCGCCGCCGGACCAGCACGGGCGCTTCTATCGCGCCGTTTCCCAATAATAATAGGCACCAAAAACCGGGTCGAAGATTTAACATAGCCCGCGCGGGACGAAAGGTCACGGTTGACAATCTGGCTTAATGGAGACTCTGCTCCAGATTACCGGCATAACCGGTTAGCTCCAAATAGGCCGAGCCGATTTCTGCGCCCTGTTCATCGCGCACCCGACAAGCTCCCTCCCAATACGCAAGCCTTCCTTCACCGGCAAGTTCCTGATCTTCCGCCAGCGGTTGGAGCAGGAAAACCACCGGCTGGCCGGTAGTGGCATCAATGGTTTTCAACCGGATTTCGACGGGATACACGGCACCGGTTTGCGAGCTCCGCCACGTACGCACTGTTTCCATGCGAAAGCTGGCGGACGGCAGCTGAGTCACGTTGCCCTGCGCGTCCACCCAGGAAAGTGTGGAATAATCATCTTGTGAACCATCCTGCCGCCGCATCCGGTACGCCATGATTTCCCGATTGTTAGTAAACTGCAGGCAACACCAGTCCCAACCCGATTGGTTGGTGCCGAGTTGACTGCTGCTGATTTCGTGATCCATCCACGCCTGACCACGGACTTCGTTCGTCGAAGTTCCCCAAACCACCTGACCGGACGCACCCAGACGGGGGAAAGTAAGATAATAACTGGCCGCCGAAGGATCGGCCGCCTTTTGGGAAACTGAATTCTTGCCGAAAACAACCAAAGGCTTTGACGGCGTCAACTCGAGGCGAAACTCCGCCTGCCCCCGCACTGAGCCTTGCAAGGTCATCGTCAACCGGTTCGTATCCGTCATCCGCAACCACCAATTACCGTTGCGCATGTTCAAGTGATCGGTGGCGGACATCGCATCCCAACCCCGCCGGTTGAGTCTTTGTTGGTGGACAAACTTGCCGCGAGTGACATCCAGCAGGGCCATGTGCGCGAGATAAATCGTGTCGTTGCCGAAGGCCGGTAGGTTGGTCCCGGCTGCAACCCCTTTGGGCTGGATGGCAGCACTCCGGAAAAATGTGGCCTGAAAACCATAGCGCCCGCCATCGGTGCCAAACAAATGCCCGGTGATATACCACCACTCAATTTTAAAATCGTCGTGACTCCCATAATCGCGCGGAAAACTAAAAACATGACCCGGCTGTGGCAGTGAAAAACCATCCGTCGTGCGATTTTCCGGCCCGGCCTGAACCTCCGTAACGAAGACGAACGCAAACCAAATCAAAAAAGGTAATTTCATCGCTCTTGATTCAAGGTGCTATTCTTCACGGTCAGCCGCCAATCCTGAACCCCAGCGGCCCACCAGATAAGCCGTGGCGGTTCCCGAAACGATCACCAACAAGCCCATCGCCGATAGGGAGAGCCAGGGAATCTGAAACTGCAGTGTCCAGCCAAAGCTCTGCTTGTTGACCAGGTAAATCAGGATCCAACCCAGACCGAGGCTAACAATCGTGCCGGCCAAAACCGAGCCGATAGACAGAAAGGCTCCCTCCAAGGACGCGGCCATCGCCAGATCCTTGCGCCGCCAACCCAAGGCGCGCAGCGTTGTCAATTCATTACGCCGATCGACCACCATGCTGGAAAAAGTCATGCCCAATCCGGTCACGGCAACCACAATGCCAATCAATTCCAGCGCGTAAGTTACGGAGAAAGTCTGGTGAAAGACCCGTAAAACTTCCGTCCGTAAATGCCGGTTGGTCAGGAGGGCGAGGCCGGGAAAATCATGGGACAATCGCGCTTGCAACTGATCCGGATCAACGTCCGGCATTGCGATCAAGATCAAGCTGCTCGCCAACTCATCGCCAAACCAAGCCGCAAAATGGCTGCGCGCGATCAACAACGATCCACGTTCATTGCCGTAGTCACAAAACACTCCCGAAATCCTGACTGCTTTGGCTCCCGCTGGAGTAGGAATGTTCACTACATCGCCGCGGCGAACCTGAAAACGTTCACAGAAACTTTCACTGGCCAGGGCCAGACCTTCATCGCGCGCGTCGTAGAAAAAATCATCATTGGGGGGTGACTGAAGCCAGATCAAGTTGGGGTGTCGGCGGGAGAAATCCACGTCTACCCCCACCAGCATTGTGCTGATTCCGTTAAGTTGGATCTCGGCCACTTGCATGGCGTTTAATTCCGCCACACCAGGGTATTTCTCGATCCGCCGCCAGGTTTGTGCTGGAATCCGGTTCTGAGAGGAGGCGCTTTGTGCTCCCGCACTGGTCGCATAAAGATCGGCTTGAAAGGTGTTGCCGATCCAACGGCGCATTGTCGTGTCAAAACTGGCCACCAGAATGATCATACCCGCCGCCATTGCCACCGCGCACAGTAAGCTGGCCGCCGCCAGGCGATGTCGGCTGGAAGATCGCGCCAGATAACTGATGGCGATTTTCTCCGGCGCCGAGAAATCCCCCACGAAACGCGCGGCGCGCGCGCATTTTTGAAGGATGAACCCGCATAATATTCCGCCGGCAAAGATGAGCCCCACCGCTGCCAAGTAACCGCCCAGCGGCACGCGTAACGCCTCGGCGAGGCGCAAGGGTGGCAACCAGGTGAGACCCCAGCTGAGAACGAGAAGTGCAACTCCGAAGCCAGGCGATTGCAATAGCGTTTTCCGTCCCTGACTTTCCGTTGAGCGCGACAGAATTTGCGCCGGTGGGGTTTTAGCTGCCTGCCGCGCCGGCCACCACCCGGCAATGAGGCTCGCGCC
>Ga0182016_10004148_pt1 | contig 16168 bp, 14 predicted proteins | sample 712S2MmetaG_FD_120491 | JGI IMG/M metagenome (GOLD analysis project Ga0182016, IMG submission 120491) | Permafrost microbial communities from Stordalen Mire, Sweden - 712S2M metaG | ecosystem: Environmental > Terrestrial > Soil > Wetlands > Permafrost | place: Sweden: Stordalen | collected...
AGCCGGAGCGAGTTGGCGATCAACCGTCTGGAGCGCGAAATCGACCAGGCCGCACTGGACCTGCTGGCCATGGAGCAGCCGATGGCGATCGATCTGCGCTTCATTCTGAGCGTGATCAAGATCAATGCGGACCTGGAGCGGGTGGGCGATGCAGCCAAGAACATCAGCGACCGCGTGCGTCACATGGACAACATGGCACAGGTAGATCTGCCCGTGGATATTCCCAGGATGGCTGCGCTGGCGTCAGAGATGGTGCGCAAGAGCCTGCAGGCGTTTATTGAAGCCGACGCAGAACTTGCGCGCAACGTGCTGACGATGGACGATGCCGTGGATGCGATGAATCGCGCCGCGTACAAGGCGCTGACCAGGGTGATGGAAGAACAGTCGCACATGGCGCCGCAGGCATTGAACGCGCTGATGATCAGCCGAGCCCTTGAGCGCGTGGCCGACCATGCCACCAACATTGCCGAGGACGTGATCTTCTGGGTGGAGGGCACGGATGTGCGGCACCACAAGAGCCTGATCGTGGGACCAAACGATCCGCACGCCATGGGCTGAGACGGGATGATCGCCCGCAGATAGAAAGGCCCCGCGGGATGCGGGGCTGTGAAAAAAGCAAGTTTGGTTGTGCGAAATTAGCAGGGGCTAAAGCCCGGCATTTGTTTGGAGAGTCTTTCGGCACGAGTAAACTCGTGCCCTGATACAAGCCAGCTCGCCATTGGATTCTTTCCACACATGGAAAAGCCCCGCGCGAAGCGGGGCTTTTCAGTTCCGAGTGCGGAAGAATCTTGTTACTTGGCGACGATGTGCACGCCCATGCCGTTCAGTTTGGTGCGCGCGCTGGCGGCTTCAGGCGTGCGCGGATGGCGCTGAATGAGCAGGCGAAGCTCGCGAATGCCTGCGTCCTTCTTGTTTTCCGCAATCAGGGCAAGGCCCTTGTGCAGTTGCGCCGCGGGGGCCTTGGGGTTGCCGCTGAAGCCTTCGAGCACAGCATTGTAGGCGCCGATTGCGTCGTCGTACTTCTTTTGCTGGTAATCGATTTCACCGATGTAGAACTGGGCTGAACCGGCCAGGTCATCGAGCGGATAGTAGTGGAGCACATCCTGGAACTCGCCCGCGGCCAGCTCGTATCTGCCGGCATTAAAGTCGCGGAGGCCGCTCTGATAGGTATCCTGCAGCGGAGGCGTCTGCGCGGTGAGAGCCTGCGGTCCGGGAATGGTTCCAACCGCGCCGGGGCCGGAGGGCTGGGCGCCGGGGCCACTGGGCATTGCGCCATTATTCGGCGCCGCGCCCGGCTGGGGCTGAGACTGAATATTCTGCAACTGGGTCTGCAGATCCTCGACTGACTTGTTGAGCTTGGCGACGCGCGACTTCAACTCGTCAACCGAGTCATTGAGCGACTGCACCTGGCCGCTGACGGTGTCGACCTTGGCGCCGACGCCTTCATTCTGCGCATTCAGTTTCTGCTGCAGGTCAGCCACGGCCGCGCTGGTCACCTTGGCCTGGTCCGCGGTCTGCTGAGCCAGGTTCTGCAGAACGCCGAGGCGCGTGTCGAACGTTGACTGCAGGCGCTGCACCATGTCAAGCAGCTGCTGAACCTGCGTCTGCAGCTCGATCATTTCCTTTGACACGGCATGCGCGCGGACAGGGGCAGTAGCGAGGACTGCGGCGAATAGCGCCGCGGCGAGAAAGCGATTGCGAACTGAGTGGGCGATCTTCATAACTCTCCCATCTTAACAAAAACGTGCGGCAATCCCGACCCGAGGCGTGACTGCCGTTGGTAGTGTTCCGGCTTCCCCTAAGGGGGCCGAAGACGGCGCCGAAAGAGGCATCTGTGGGTGGGCGAAATTAGCAGTGGCTGAAGCCCGAGGCTTATTTTGCAGCTATTTCGGCACGAGTGAACTCGTGCCCTGATACAAACCACCTAACCCACTGAGTTTTTCCGCGGTCTGTAAAGCGCACAGATTTTGCTTAGCGTTGCACAGCATCCGCCGTGGCGGATGCTGTGCCCTTCAAGACCGGTTTATAGTAAAAGCGAAAATGCTTTCGTGCAGCAACTACTGGTCGATTGAGAAGCCTGCGCGGCGATTCTGCTGCCAGCATGCTTCATTCGATTCGCTGCAGAAGGGCTTTTCCTTGCCGTAGCTGATGACGCGGACGCGGGTAGCCGCCACGCCTGCCGTGACCAGGGCGTTCTTTGTGGCATCTGCGCGCCGCTGGCCGAGTGCGAGGTTGTACTCGTCAGAGCCGCGCTCGTCGCAGTAGCCGCCGATGACGATCTTGATGTCAGGATGGCTGGCCAGGTAGCTGGCATTGGCCGAGAGCGTGGCTTGGGCATCGGGGCGGATGGCGTCGGTGTCGTAATCAAAGAAGATGTCATGCACGCTGGCCTTGAATTCCTCAGCGGCGCTCATGGTGTTGCTCGGCACCACGATGGCGGGGGGCGAGTTGACGGTAACCGTGGCAGAAGCTTCGGCCGTGCCGCCTTCTCCGCGGGCCACAAGGTGATAGGTGGTGGCCACGGTCGGCGTGACCGTCTTTACGCCCACGGTGGGCACGTCGCCAATGCCGTCAATCGACACGGAAGTTGCGTCGGTGGTGCGCCAGGAGAGCTGCACCTGGTCACCCGCGGAGATGACGGTGGGTGTGGCACTCAACATCGCGGAGGGCGCTGGAATGGTTGCTGGCGGAGCCACCGTTGCGGGAGGCAGCGGGGCTTCTTTCTTTTTGCAGCCTGCAACAGCCATCAGGCCGCAAAGCAGGACAACTGGAACAAGGATTCGATTGCGTGCGTTCAATGTAGTGCTCCTTCCGAAAACTCAAAAAGTCTTATCGGCACGTTGCGGCGTATGGTTTTTGGCTGCCGCCGTCGCCAATTCAGTGATGCCCATGGTCACGGTCTAAACATTGCGGAGTTGTGAGCCGCAAGCAACCTTAAAATAATAGACCATTCGTTAGCGTTTTCGCTCGATCGAGTTTTGCGCCTGGCGATGTGAGGCTTCTGCTCACTTCCAACTCCAGTTAGGCATCGAATTGTCGCCTGCCTGCGTCAACTGCTTCTGGTGCGTGCCGTCGGCCAGCATGGTCCAGATTTGGGTGCGATGTCCGATGCTGCGCTGAAAGACGATGTGCCGCGTGTCCGGCGCCCAGGACGGAAAGTCGTTGCTTCCTGACTCGTGGGTTACCTGCAACCAGTGCATGCTGGCAATCTCGAAGACATAAATGTCTTGCCCGCCGGGATCGCCGGGCCCATATTTGCGGTTCCAGCTGAAGGCGAGCAATGCGCCACTCGGCGACCACGAGGGAGAGACGGCATACCCGCTGTCAGTCATGCGCTGCATGTTTGAGCCGTCCTGATCCATGGTGTAAATCTGGGGCTCGCTCGTGCGCCCGCTCACAAAGGCGAGTTGCGAGTTGGTGCGGGGATTCCATACCGGTGAAACGTTGGGACCCGTGATCGAGGTTACGCGGTGTGGACCGTTTCCATTGGCATCTGCCACCCAGATCTCCGAATCTCCCGACCGCGACGACGAGAACGCAACCTTTGAGCCGTCTGAAGACCATGCGGGAGAGAGGTTGCTGCCGCCTGCCGAGCCGCCCGGAAAACCGACCATGCGGCCGAGTTCCAGCGAGTACATGCGCACCGACCATCCATCGTGCCCAAGCGTAGAGAAGGCAAGACGGGAGCTATCAGGCGAGATGCGGGGCGAAATGGAAATGCTGCCCAGATGGGTAATTTGATGCTGATTTTGTCCGTCGTAATCCATGGCCCAGATTTCTTTTGATCCGGTGCGGTTGGAGACGAAGTAAATCTTGGTTTCGGCGATACCGTTGACGCCGCCGCCGAGCCGGGAGATGATTTCGTCGGCAAATCTGTGTGCTATGGTGCGCGCCATGTCGTCCGTGGCAGCCTCGTTGTACTGCTTTCCGAGGACCTGGGGATTGACAGTGTTGCTGGTATCAAAGAGCCAACCTGAGACCGCAATGCGACCACCGTTGACGGCAAATGCGCCAAAGGCCACCATGGCGGCGCTGGAGGGCGCGGCCGACCACTGGCTGGCCACCATTTCAGTAGGCGAGCCGGGCATGGCCTGCGGAGCCAGGCTCTTGGACACGACGTCAAAGATTCCAGCGTTGCCGAGATCGTTGTAGAGGGTGGCGTCAAAGACGGCTTTGAGGGCTGGCGTCTGGGCGTCGTAGCCGAGCGGCTTGAAGTCTGCCGCGGCGATGCGGATGGTCTGGTTGCCCAGGTTGGTGCCGGTGTGCACCCAATCCTGCGCCACAACCGGGCCGGCGCTGAAACCTGCCAATGAAACTACCAGGAGGGGAAGAAGCGGTCGTAATCCCTTCATGCGATGAACAATCCTTCCTCGAAAGCAATGGTCGGGTTGTGCGTGCAACCGCGCAGGGCCTGAGTTCGATGGAGCTGAGTTCGATACAACATCATTACTTGTGGAGTTAGATGCAACATTAGTACTCACAGTAGTATGAAACCTTGAGCGTGCTCTGATTATAAGCCGAGGGCAGGGCGCCAAAGGTCTCAGCGCGCTGCACGCCGCGCTCGCAGGAGAGATCGAGCGTGGGGCTTCCGCTGGAGCGGTCTAACTGGAGGTTGCTGGTGCTGCCGTCGCGGTGGATAGTAAAGACGAGGTAGACGCGGGCACCCCTGGGCGTGCGCGGATCAACTTCCTGCTTGTACCAGCTCTGCGCCATTTTGCTGTTGATCTGCGAGACGTACCAGCCGAACATGCTGGCGAAATCGCTGTCGCCTACGGCGGTGGGGCCATTGGAGCTGATCTGCGGCTGGGTGGCCCGCTGAATTGAGGTTCCCGTCTGCTCACCGTAATGGGCCAGATTGTCCGGCTTGGGCGGAGGGATGTGCATCTGGGTCTTGAGGGTGGTCTTGTCCTGGGGCTTGGACTGCTTGCCTGGAATCGGAATCGCCTTTTCGTCGATCTTTTGCGTTTCTTTGGGGCTGGGCGGCGCGGGGGCCACGCTGGGTTTTTCCGTGGTGAGCACATTCTGGTTGAACGGCTGATTGTTGGGCAGGGGTAGCGCATCGCTAACCAGGCTGACTTGCATCGCGCCGCCGAGGCCCTTGTTTCCCCACAGATTGTGATGGAAGAGCCCGCCGAGCACGCCCCAGAAGATGAGAGCGGCAAACAATACGCCGTGGAGCGCGACGGAGCCGGCTACCGGCGCCGCCAAGGGCTCCGGCATCAAATCGCGTTCAACAATAGCGCCGCCTTCGATGACTGTGTCCACGCGTTTGCCCGCTTAAAAAGCTAGTTTCCGCCAGCCGCGGCTTTTGCGTCCAGCGGCTGCGTGACGATCGACACGTTGGTGATGCCTGCCTGCTTGACCGCGTCCATCACGGTGGCAAAAACGCCGAAGGGCACGGCCTGATCGGAGCGCAGATAGATGACCTGATGCTCAGGATCGGTGCCCGCCTGCTGAAGCTTGAGCGGCAGGTCATGAATGTTGATGGGCTGATCGCCGAGAAAGATCTGCTGCTCGTGATCGATGGTGACGACCATGCGCTGCTCGGTGATCTGTTTCACGGTGCGGGTTTTGGGGACGTTGACTTCAATACCCGACTGCAGCACCGGCGCCGTGATCATGAAGATGACGAGCAGCACCAGCACCACGTCAACCAGGGGCGTGATGTTAATGTCAGCGAGCGAGGAGCGTGTCTGGCCGTTGCTGCTGGTAAACGCCACTGTCAGCCTCCCCTGGGAAGATCTGATCCCATAGCACGCGTCGATTGAACTGGCGCCTGGACGCTTCTCACCGGAATTTCTTCAAGCGAATTGAGCAGTTCGCGCGAAAAGTCGTCAATGGCCGAAGCGAACATGCGGACGCGGGCTGTGAGCTGGTTGTAGGCAACCACCGCCGGAACGGCGACAAAAAGCCCGGCCGCGGTGGTGATTAGCGCCTCGGCAATGCCCGGGGCCACGGCACGGAGCGTTCCAGAACCTGCTGTACCCAATCCGTGAAACGCATCGACAACGCCCATGACGGTTCCGAAGAGGCCGACAAAGGGGCTGGTGGAGGCGATGGTCGCCAGCCACGTCATGCGGCGCTCAAGACTGTTGACGGCGTTGTTGCCGGAGGTTTGCGCAGTGCGCTCAAGCGGAACGATGCTGCGGGGCGGACCCACGCCGCCGGTTTGCCGCTTGTAGGTCTCGTAGACGTCTTCGAAGACCTGGGCGAGGGGACTGGCGGCACACTCAGTGGCCAAGGTTGCAATTTCCTGCAGCTTGGTGGCCTTGCGGAAGGCGCGCACAAACTTGCGGCTGTCCCTGGTGGCTTTTCTGAAAGTGGAAATTTTGCCCAGGATGACGGTCCAGGAGTAGATGCTTGCCGCGAGCAAAAGCAAGAGGACGAAGACCGCAATGGTTCCGATATTACCCACCAGGTCTGCGAGTGCGCTAAAGCCGGTGATTCCACTTGGCGCCGCGGGGACGGCACCGCTGTCAGACTGCAAAAGGTAGACAAACATAGCAGTTAGAATCGGCATTTCACCTCAATATCAACGGTATCAGACGCGATGGGGGGCTCCAAGTTATCGACGTGGTCCCCCCACGGGGTGCTTAGGGGGCAACAGGAATCGCCCGGGGAAGCCATTCATGCTATGCTGCGCTCGGATTCGCTTTAAGGCACCATCATCGATCCCGTTGAATGAACGGGTTGAACGAGGTTAGCTGCTGATGCTCGTCGAATTGCGCGCAGAGAATTATGCTGTGATCGATCACGCGATTGCCGCCCTGGGTCCTGGTCTTAACCTGCTGACGGGGGAAACCGGCGCAGGCAAGTCCATATTGGTAGATGCACTTGCGCTGCTGATGGGTGGCAAGGCGTCAGCGGAAGTGGTGCGTCATGGGGCAGAAAAAGCCGTGGTTGCCTGCGTGTTTGAGTCCACGCCCGGGGCCGAGGCCATTCTTGAAGAGAACGGAATCGACTCGGAAGGCAACGACATCATTCTGCGCCGCGAGATTCTCTCGACGGGCAAAGGGCGCGTGTTTGTGAACAACCAGCCGGCGACGGTTGCCGTGCTGAAGCAGCTTGCTCCGGAGCTTGCGCTTGTGCACGCGCAGACCGAGACGCTCTCCAGCTTCGACCATGCGCAACAGCGGATTCTGCTTGACCGGTTTGCCGGCGTGTCGACTGATGCGGTGGCGGCGGCCTACGCTGGCTGGCGGACAGCGGAGGTGAAGCTGAACGATTTATTGGAGGGCGAGCAGGACCGGCTGCGCATGGTGGATCTGTGGAGTTATCAGCGCAAAGAGATTGAAGGGGCGCACCTGGTGGCCGGCGAAGACGAAGCGCTGGAGACTGAGAAGCGGGTACTGGGGAACGCGGAAAAGCTCTACGGCGCAGCCACGGGTGCCTTCGAGCAGTTGTACGAGGGAGGCGCTTCAGCCGAGGTGGCTCTGCGCGCGGCTCTGCGCAACGTGGAAGAGCTGGCGCGGTACGACAACAAGTTCACCGAGGCCGTTCAGCAACTGGGATCGGCGCGGGCTACGGTGGGCGACGTGGCTGCAACGCTTCGCGATTACGCTGAGGGGATCAACGCATCGCCGGAACGGCTCGCGGAGATTGAAGACCGGCTTGCGCTGCTGGACCGGCTGAAGCGCAAGTACGGGCACACGGTTGCTGAGGTTGTTGCGTTTGGCGAGGATGTGGCGCGGAAGCTGGCCGAAGTGGAAGACCGCGACGAGATTCTGAAGACTCTGCGCGCCGAACTGGAAAAAGCGGCGAAGGTGTATCAGAAGTGCGCGTCGGCGCTGACTACGGAGCGGAAGACGGCGGCGGCCAAGCTGGCCAAACAGGCTGAGACGCAGATCAACACGCTGGCGATGAAGGTGAAGTTTGAAGTGGCCGTGCATGCGGCGGCTAGCGAGACGGAGTGGACGTCGGCGGGTTGGGATTCGGTGGAGTGCCGCATCTCGACCAATCCCGGCGAGCCGCTGAAGCTGCTGACCGAGATTGCGTCGGGCGGCGAGATGTCGCGCGTGATGCTGGCGCTGAAGGTTGCCGTGGAGGAGAGCTCGGCGAAGGCGCGGAAGGCGAATCCTACGCCGCGGACGCTGGTGTTTGATGAGATCGACATCGGCATTGGTGGCCGTGCGGCTGAGGCAGTGGGTCAGAAGCTCAAGTCACTGAGCCGCGGGCAGCAGGTATTGTGCGTGACGCACCTGCCGCAGATTGCCTCGTTTGCCGATCAGCACCTGGTGGTGGAAAAGCGGCAGGCGGATGGACGGACGCGGACGCAAATTCGCGTGCTGGACGACCGCGCGCGGACGCATGAAGTGGCGCGCATGCTGAGCGGAGCCAAGGTGACTGAGACAAGCCTGCAGCATGCGGCGCAGATGATTGCCGGGAGCCGGTAGGAAACTTGAGGCTTATCCGAATAGCTCGCTATGCGAGCCAAGTCGGGCCAGGCGCAAGACTTTTTCTTCAGTCTGGCGGTAGATGAGGAGCAGGTCCGGCTTGACGTGGCACTCACGATATCCACTCCAGTCACCGCTCAACTCGTGGTCGCGATGTCTTGGCTCCAGTTGGAGATCGCTGGCGAGCGCGGTCAGGAGCGGCACGAGGTCGTCATCAAGCGTCGTTCTGTGTTGGCCCCGGCGTTGCCGCTTGTAGTCGCGCTTGAATGGGGTTGACCGTTCAATCGTTCGCATGGAGGTCGGCCATAAGCTTGCTCACGCTTGCGAATCGCTTTCCTTTGCCTGACTCCAGTTCGGCGATTGCCTTGCGAGTGGCTGTGGTGGGGACGCGGACTTCAAAAGGCAGGCGGCGCTCATCCGCCACTCGCACCATGAGAAGGCGGATGGCATCGGAGATCGACAGCCCCATTGCATCAAGCGCATCGGCCGCGCGTGCTTTGGTAGCGGAATCGATGCGTGCGCGAACGTAGGTGTCTACAGTTGCCATGTTTCCCCATTCACTTGCTTAAGAAGTTATTGTAGTCGCGTTGTGACTACAATTCAAGTGCGATCGGAAGAATCTCGAATCGCCCGCGAAGTGCTAGGATGCTTGCCAGAATCGGAGGCTTCCCAATGCATCGCCGCAAATTTCTGAAAGCTCTTTCTGCTGCTGCCGTCGCATCCGCCGCGGGCGCTGTGCCTGCCTTTGCTGCGCTGCCCAAGATGAAAATCACGCGCATTCGCGCGTACAATCCGCCGAACCCGACGCCGTTGTTCAACCAGAGCGACGTGGTGGTGACCATCGAGACGGATGCGGGCGTTACGGGCATTGGTGAAGGGGGCACGAAGGATCTGCTGGCGCCCTCGGCGGGCAGGCTGATCGGGCGGGACCCGCAGTTCATCGAGCACCTGTGGCAGGACATGAATCGCGCCTTCTTCTATCCGGCGGGCCGCGAGCGCACGGACGCGATTGGTGCGCTCGACCTGGCACTGTGGGACATCAAGGGCAAGGTGCAGAACATGCCCGTGCACGAGCTGCTGGGCGGCATGGTGCGCAACTACTGCGAGTGCTACAACACGGCGGGGATTATTCCGGGCGTCGAACCGGGCATGCAAATCAAGGACCGCGCGCGGCTGACGATTGAGGCGGGGTATCGGGCATTTCGATTCGGCGCGATGGACCTGCCGGCTAATACGACGTACAACACGCGCGAACGCATCAACCATCTGCGTGATGAGTGTACGCAGGCGCGTGAAGGCGTGGGCAATGACGGCGACTGGGTGATTGACTTCCACCAGCGCTTCGATTTGCCGGATGCAGTTCGCGGCTGCAATGAGATTGAGGACCTGGCTCCGTTCTTTGTGGAGGACCCGGTGCGCACGGAGGCATTTCTGCAGGATTTGCCGACACTGCGCTCTAAGGTGAATGTGCCTTTGGCAGCGGGCGAGGAGTGGGGCAACCGGTGGGACTTCAATCCGCTGATTGAGCACCACGACATCGACTTTGTGCGCGCCACGCTGCCCAACGTGGGCGGCATTACGGAGATGCTGAAGATCATGGCGCTGTGCGAGACGCACTTTGTGGGCATTGTGCCGCACTTTACGGGGCCCATTGCCACGGCGGCGCTGGTGAACACGCTGGGCACGTTCTCAGGCCCGGTGCTGATGGAGTACAACTACCAGGGCCGCACGCTGACCCATGTGCCTGTGTGTCTTGATTTCAAGAATGGAAAGCTCTATCCGAATGAGCGGCCGGGGCTGGGCGTGGAGCTCGATTACAAGCAGCTGACGCAGGTTGCCGAGTTCACGGAGCCGGTGACGGCGCGGGCGCAGACCTACTTCAGGCCGGACGGATCGATTACGAACTGGTAGGGAGTGCGTCGGGCGGCACATCCCTCAGGGGCTGAAGCCCACGATCTTCTTATAGACCGCGTTGTGGCGCAGCTAAAGCCGCGCCCTTTCAAAACCCGCTTTATGTTTCCAGCGTTGTGGCGCAGCGACCCCGATCCAGAGAGTCCCCGGCGCCCCGGCCGCGCCCTTTCAAAGTCCGAACTATGCAAGCAGTTCTGGTTTCAATGCGCAGGTGCGCTCTCGAGAAATTCGAATTCCGGGCGCAAGGGGTCAGTTCCGTTGCTGATAGTGCTGTCGAAGTGGAGGATTTTTTTCTCTGTGTCGTAGCGCGGCCATGGTGGCAGCCCTTTGCCATTGGGATCGCCGGTGCGGGCGAAGTTGGTCCAGTAGTGCGCGATCTGGTCACTGAGCCTGCGGTCTTCAGGACGCCACTGGGCACCATTGCGCACGTCGAGCGTACCGAAGACATACTCGAGCTCGTCGGAGTGCCAGGCGTATTTGCCTTCAGGGTGCATCTCGCTTTGCGTAGCGGGCAGATCGAAGCGGTAGCGGTAGACAGGTACGCCTGCTTTGGCCTGCGCCTCAACCCACTTCCAGGTTCCGAGGGCAATGAACTGATCGGTGGTGTAGTCGTCGGCTGCGCGGACGGCTTCGTCATCGGTTTTTGCGGGGAACGCAGCGAGGAAATCATCGGCATGCGCGCTGTAGTGTTCCTTGGCGAATGCCTTCCACTTCTCCACCGTCATGTCTTTTGACAAGGTTCCGGCGCGCTCGTCGCGGTTCCATCCGGCGAGCAGCGGTACGTGTGCTTGTTTGGCTTCGGCGTAGGTTTTTTGCACTTCTTCGGTAACAAACTGCCCGTCGACGACAGGCCCAAACCCTATGGTGCCGTGCTTTTGAGCTGCGTCGAGGATCGCGCTTGCGGGGAGGGCGCGCAACTCGGCAAGATTGTGGACGCCGAGTGACTCGGTCCACTTCTGGTCGCGTGGGGCGCGCGTGGCAAGGGGAGCCGAGAGCAGATCGCTGAACGCCGCTCCGCTTTCGCCGATTGCTTTTGCGAAGAGTTCGCGCGCCGGGGGGACGGCGAGGAGCGTACTCACGGCAAAGGAACCGGCGCTCTCACCGAAGATGGTCACGTTGTTCGGGTCGCCGCCGAAGCGGGCGATATTTGCGTGCACCCATTTGAGCGCGGCCACCATGTCCATGAGGCCGTAGTTGCCGGCAGAGCCGCTGTTCTCCTTGCCCAGATCATCGCTGGCGAGGAAGCCAAAGACATTGAGCCGGTAGTTGATGGTGACGAGGATGACGCCCATGGTGGGCAACACGGAGTTGGTGTAGCGCGGCTCGGAGGCGGAGCCCGCTGCGTAGCCGCCACCGTGGATCCAGAACATAACGGGCAACCGGTCGGCGTTCTTGGCTGTCGCTGGAACGTAGACGTTGAGGAAGAGACAATCTTCGCTGGGGCCGGCGTCGAGAAAGAGATAGTCGCTCCAGATGTGCCATTGCTCGCAGCGTGCGCCGAACTGCGTTGCGTCGCGTACGCCGGTCCAGTTGGAGGGTGGTTCGGGCGCCTTGAAGCGCAGCGGGCCTACGGGTGGAGCGGCGTAGGGAAGACCGAGAAAGGCACGGACTCTGCCGTCGTTGATGAGCTTTCCTTTCGCTTCGCCCTGCGCCGTTTTTACGGTCTGCGCGGCGCCTGTGCTGATGGCGATTGCGGCGAGGGCGAGAGTGGCAATCCAACGTGCCTTCGAGATCATGCGGGTCTCCGATTGTTGCTGGGAATTCTGCAAAGGAATGGTAACAGCGCAGGGGGTGTGGGCTCGGGTGGCGATGGTTGGCGCTGCGGTGGTTTTTTGAGTTTCGCGCCGCCCCTGCGGGGCTGAGAGTTTTTAGGGGACGGTACCCCAGGGTTCCGCTTCGCTTCACCCTGGGCTATTTTCGTGTTCTCCCTAACGGGAGATGGGCGGTGCAGGTTAAAAGCACAACTATCTCCGCTCAAGATGAGGGTTAATTATGGGAGGAGCTTTTTGGAAAAGACGCTTAGCCGAAGATGGCGGTGACGACGTGGTTCACCACAAAGGCCGCGCCGTAGGCCAGAGCAAGCATGTAGAGGAACTGCACGGCAGGCCACTTCCAGCTGTTGGTTTCGCGGCGGACCACGGCCATGGTGGAGGTGCACTGCATGGCGAAGGCGAAGAAGATCATGAGGGCGAGCGCGCCGCCGAGGGTCATATCGTGGTGGAGCGCGGTCTGCAGGTGCATGGCCTGGGTGCTGGGGTCAGCGCCGTAGAGCGTGCCCATGGTGCTGACCATTACCTCGCGCGCCAGCACGCTTGAGAGCAATCCGATGCCGATCTTCCAGTTGAAACCGAGTGGGGCAATGACGGGCTCAATGAAATGTCCGAGCCTTCCGATGATGCTGTCCGCCAGCTCCGGCGCGGCGAGCGTTCCGGTCGCGGTATGAATGATGGGCAGATGGGCAAGTACCCAGAGGGCCAGCGTGACGCAGAGGATAACGGTTCCGGCCTGGCGCAGGAAGATTTTTGCGCGGTCAATGAGGCGCAGCGCGAGCGAGTGCAGGGTGGGCATGCGGTACTGCGGCAGCTCAAGAATGAAGGGCGTTTCGCTCGACTTCAAAATGGAGCTTTTCAGGAGCCAAGCGGTCGTCATTGCGCCCCAAAATCCAGCAACGTAAAGACTGAGCATGACGATGGTCTGCAGGCCAAGAAATCCGTGCAGGTAATAAATGTGGGGAATGAAGGCTGCGATCAGCAACATGTACACGGGCAGGCGCGCAGAGCAGGTCATGAATGGCGTGACCAGGATGGTGGCGAGGCGGTCGCGGCGATTCTCAATGGTGCGCGTGGCCATGATGGCGGGAACGGCGCAGGCATAGGCCGAGAGCAGGGGAATGAAGGCTTTGCCGTTGAGGCCGATGGTGCGCATGACGCGGTCGGCAATGAGCGCGGCGCGGGCCAGGTAGCCGGAGTCCTCGAGGATGCCGATGAAGAGAAACAGCAGTAGAATCTGCGGCAGAAAGACGAGGACCGAGCCGATGCCCTTCCATGCGCCGTCAATGACGAGAGATTGCAGCCAACCGGCAGGCAGCAGGGGACGGACAAACTCTCCCATGCGCGCGAGGAAGTCGCCGAGACCGTTGGAAAGAGGCTGGCCGATGGAGAACACCACCTCGAAGACGCCGACGACGACGATGAGAAACAGCAGCGGTCCCCAGATGCGGTGCAGGAGAACGTTGTCGATCTTGCGGGTGTTTTCGACCGAGAGCGGAGCCTGATATCCGGTGCGACGGCTCACCTGCTCTGCCCACAAGTGGGTGCTGGCGGCATTGCCCAGCACGGGCAGCGCCAGTGGCTTGGCGGCCGCGCGCTCCGTGTGCTGATTGAGGAACAACGACACGGTGTCAAGTCCGGTGCCATTAACGGCGCTGATCAGTCCAACCGGCGCGCCGAGTTCTTTTGAGAGTTCGAGGGGATCGATGTGGCCGCCGCGCTGTTTCATCAGGTCGCTCATGTTGAGCAGGACCATGGTGGGCAGGCCGACGGCCAGCACGGGTGCGGCAAGCATCAGTTGCCGGGTCATGTGCAGCGAGTCAAGCACGAGGAGAACGGCGTCAGGCTTGGGCGTTCCTGGCATGCGTCCGCGCAGGACGTCGACGGCGACGCGCGCGTCTTCAGAGTAGGGCGTGAGCGAGTAGATTCCCGGCAGATCGATCAGGGTGAGGTCTTCGCGGCCGACACCGGCCATGAGGCCAAGCCGCTGCTCGACTGTGACGCCGGGGAAGTTGGCCACTTTCTGGCGGAGTCCGGTCAACTTGTTGAAAAGTGTAGATTTGCCGGAATTGGGAGGACCGATCAGTACGACCGTCTTTAGCGCGCTGTCAGGTCCGGGCGCGCGGGGGGGGACAAACGGTGGTGGGGTGCAGCAAGTGCTGCTCATCTGGCGGCCTCAACGAATTCAGGGACTTCCGATTCCGAGACTACCCTGGACGCTTCACGCTCGGCAGCCAGCAAGGCTTTGTCTACTGGCCCGTGGACCCGGATCGACTCAGCCGTCTCGTGGCGCAGGGCAATCTCCATGCCGTCAACGCCGTAGACCGTCGGATCGCCTGCCGGCGCCTTGCGTAGGGCAGTGACCACTGCGCCTGGAACAAAGCCCATGTGCATCAAGTGATTCTGAACGGATTCGGGCAGATCAAGGGCAATCAGCTCCCCGCTCTCCCCCACGTGCAATTGACTGAGTACACTCACCTGCCGAACCTCAACAGGCCGCTTGAACATCAGCAGCCGCAAACTACGACCTTTCTGGTCGTAATTTAGTATACGGCCTTTTGCCTCCGGCCCGCAAACTCTGCCAGTCAAACCAATCGCGCTAAGGATTCCCACCGCTCGGCCTCCCGAAGGGCGCAACTTTCCCGCTGTCGCCAGGACCGTTTGATCCCCCCTGGCGGGCCCTCTTTTTGCTTCATCGGAACGATGGTTCTGTTGTAGCAGTGGAATTTTGGTCTGCATGTGACCTAAATCACAAATGTCGAGGTTTCTTTTGACACTTTGCAACGGGATTGGGGGGTGCTACAAGGAAGATATGGACGTCAAGGAATTTCGCGCGACGCTTGGTGGGGAAAACCCGCCTGACGGCCTCTCCGTGCCGCTCCAGGCCCTTTGGTGGGATGGAAAAGGGGACTGGGCGCGTGCTCACGAGTTGGTGGACGAGCTCGAAACCCGGGATGGCATGGCCGTCCACGCCTACCTGCACCGCAAAGAGGGCGCGGAGGGTAACGCCGACTACTGGTATCAGCGGGCTGGCAAAGGCTTTCACCGGCCAGCGCTCGAGGACGAGTGGATTGCGCTGGTGGAAGGACTGGCGGGCTAGCGCCAGCTGGTCAGGTCGTTGGCGAGTTGGCGTCCCTGCGCCACCAATCGGAGCGGATCTGCTGGTTCGGGACCACTTCAGTGGGCTGGCCGGGCGTGGGCGACCAGAGGCTGAGGCCGTCCTGGGAGAACATGAATTCGATGGGCTCGGCCCAAGGGTGAAGGGCGAGGTCGAACAGGCCCCAGTGAATCGGCATGAGCAAGCCGTGGCCGCCGAGAGCGCGAAAAGTGCGCACTGCGCCCTCAGGACCCATATGGATGTTGGCCCAGAGTGGATTCGATGCGCCGATTTCAAGCATGGTGAGGTCGAACGGGCCGTACTGGCTGCCGATTTCGCGGAAGCCTTCTTCCCAGTTGCCGGAATCGGCGCCGTAGTAGACGCGGTGGCGCGGGCCGATGAGCGCGAAGGAAGCCCACAGAGTTTGAAATCGGTTGAAGAGACTGCGGCCTGAAAAATGACGGGCAGGCAAGGCCACGATTTTGAGCGCGCCGATCTCCACGCGGTCAGTCCAGTCGAGTTCGGTGCATCGGTCGGGCGCGACGCCGAAGGTCGAAAGGATTTTGGCCACGCCCAGAGCCGTGACCCAGCGCGAGTTCTTGAAACTCGCCATGCGGGCAAGCTTGCGGACGGTGCCTTCCCCCAGGTGATCAAAGTGATCGTGCGAGATGAGAACGACGTCGATGGGCGGCAGTTCCTGAAGCGCGATGGTTGGCGGGAAAAAGCGTTTGGGGCCGGCCCACTTCACAGGAGCAGCGCGTTCGTCCCAGACGGGATCGATGAGGATGCGCACGCCGTCGATTTCGAGCAGGGAAGCGGAGTGTCCAAACCAGGTGACGCGCAGGCCGGATGCGGGCGGTGCGCCATAGATGGTGTTGTCGGTACGGAAGGGCCCCGGCGGTGTTTTGGGCGAGCGAGCGGCCGAGCCGAAAAAGAATTCGGGGCCGATTTTTAACATGATGGAGAAGTCGCCCATTTTGGTTGGAACAGGATTCAGG
>Ga0182016_10004150_pt1 | contig 16160 bp, 10 predicted proteins | sample 712S2MmetaG_FD_120491 | JGI IMG/M metagenome (GOLD analysis project Ga0182016, IMG submission 120491) | Permafrost microbial communities from Stordalen Mire, Sweden - 712S2M metaG | ecosystem: Environmental > Terrestrial > Soil > Wetlands > Permafrost | place: Sweden: Stordalen | collected...
GCCGCATGGGCGTCATTACTTGAGGTAGGAGCCGGATGCGGGAAATCCGCCAGTCCGGATCTGTGCGGGGGGTACGGAGAAATCTGTATCCCTACCGCGACTGTCCGCTGCGGGAGAGGCTGCCCTGCCGCCGGCTGCAAAAGCCCAAACAGAAGACAGTTCAGCATCGCCTGCGTGCGCTCGCTGAGCGGAGCCCATCGAACCCACGCATCGTGCTTGTTGGTAATTTCCAACGCCGCCAGGCCGTGCACCGCCGCCCACAGAATCTGGCAGAGCAGATGCGCATCGTTGTACTCCGGCCGGAATAAGCCAGATTCGATAGCCGAGGTGACGATGCCGAACAGGAACGCATACGCGTCTTCGTTCGGATTCCCTTTGCGGGCGAGAGTTGCTTCGCCGGGACCGGCAGGATTGGGAGTGAGAAACATCAGCCGGTATTGGTTGGGCTTGTCGACGGCAAATTGGATATAGACCGAAGCACATCCTCGCAGCCGGTCAAGCGGATTGGGGAGAAGCGCGAGCTTTTGAAAGGCCTGTGAGAGCTGCGCAAAATCGGTACTGCACAACTCGCGGAACAGGGTCTCCTTGTCCGCAAAGTGGAGGTAGATGGTGGTGGGCGAATACTCGATGCGCTCGGCCACCTTTCTCATCGTCACACCCTCATAGCCGCATTCCACAAACAGCTCCCTGGCCGCATCGAGAATTCTCTCGCGTATCTCGTCCCGTTCGCGTTGGCGTCGTTCTTCAATTCCCACGGATGCCTCTCAACTTTCGAGCCGCACTTTATCTCGTTTTTAGTATTAACGATGTTAAGTATTTCGTCAAGCGTTAAGTTTATGGCCGAAGTTTTTCTAAGAACCGCGTCGCGGCCGTTCGCTCCAACTCAGCCGCCAACTTTAGGTCGCTAGCGGCCAACCAGTGAGATCGCTAGCCGGATTGGAAACGGAATCTGGGGCGCAAATTCGCGAAGCAGATTCCCCGCCGCGAACGATCCGAGCTGGAAGGTGGCTCTCTGGCCGGCGTGGGTGGCATCGCGGAACCCGGCGGGCAGATAGGCGTTGCCGGCGAATCCACCCGCGGCCGCTCCCGCGAAGTTCGAGAAGGCGGGCATGGGGTGTCCTGAATCGGATCGATCAATGAAGGTAAAGCTGATCGCGTGCGCGCTTCGGGCGAGAAAACCCCGACTGCCCGATGGCGTGTAATGCGGGTCTTCGCGAGTGACAGTGCCTGCGATGAACTGTCCCGTGTGCGCGCTGACGCGCGACGCAAACGCATCCGCGTAGTTGCGGCCGAAAGCTTCGGCGCCTTGCCGCCACGCAGGGGGATAGGCGGTTGTTCCCTTGCCGGGAGGGTAAGCCATCAGCGAGCCGGCGCGAAATGCCGGAGCTGTCAGGACGCTTGGATTCCAGTAGGTTTCTGTCATGTAATAGCTCAACCGACTTCCCGCAGGAGCGGTTGGATTGCCGGAGGGCGCAGCGAGCCGATTCGCGGCAGTCGCTGGCAGAGCGGATTGTTGCGGATCTTCCGGCAGGCTCGCGGCTTCCGGGTTCTGGCCGGAGTTGGCGGAATCGGCCGCTAAGAACGGCGCAGCGAGTTTTGCCGGATCCTGGCCGAAGCAAGTCAGTTGCGCCAGAGCAGCCAGCATCCACAGTGAGAGCAGGTTTCGCATTCATCCTCCTTAGAGCGGGGCCAATTTCGTACAAGCAGAGTGTGAGGCCATTGCCTTGGGTAGGGATTAGCCAATCGTCCAGGTGCGGAGAACCGCCGCTGAACGCGAAAGATGAAGATGCGAGCGCCGCGCAGTGACGACGAGGCGCGAAGCGAAGGCCGTGGTTCGCGCTGCAAAGACGAACCCTCTTTGATACGGGTATTCAAAACGCGGAAAGAGCCGCCGGAACCGCGTTCATCCGAGAATCTCCGCGTCTAGCTTGGTTCGCGGCGGGAATCGTCGCGCTGGCGGTATTCTGTACGCACGCGAGAGTGTATCCCGCGATTCTTATGACCGGACAAATCCTGCTCGGCCCTTATCTCGCCGCGAGCCTGATCGGCTTCGCGGCAGGAGCGGTCATCAGCGCTCTACTTCTGGCGCTCACCGCGCGGGCTGCCAGGCTGCCGGGCACTCCCACCGCCAACATTCTGTTTTCGGTTTGCTCGCTGGTTTGGAATCTGGGCGGGCTTGCTCACTCAGCCGCCATCGCGCTGGGCGCGCCCGAGAGTGCGCGAATTGCCCAGATCCTTCTCGCATCTCAGTTCACCGGGGCCGCGGCCTGGCCAATCTCGCTGCTTGCCATCTGGGGCCCTTTGGCGGAGCGCCCGTGGCAGAAAATCGGTTTCAGGGCGCTACAGGCCTTGGCGGTTGTGAGCTGCGCAGCCATTGCCATCTCCCTTTGGTCCTCCGTTTTTTTGAGCGTGAGCCATGCGGTGCCGCTCCTCCTCAAGGAGGGTACGGCGTACAACGGGACCATTCTGCTGGCGCTGGGAATGACCCTATTCCGGGATCGCCTGGCCTCTCGAAGTATGCGGATGAAGTCCCTGGCGATCCTGGCCGGCGCCTTATGCGCTTCGGTGGCAGTCGTTCTCTCTGAGGTTTTCCCGAAATACCCGGCCCTTTGCACCGCACTGGCGGTCACCGCCGAGCAGAGCACTCTTCTCATTGTTCTTGGCGCGTTTTTTCTGTTTACGCGCTTGCGCTTTTCCGATCTGTTCATTCGCTATAGCCTCCGGGTCATCGTGGCGGCGCTCACGGCGGTCGCATTTCTCCTGTTGGACAAGGCTTCTTTAATGGTACGAGCCGAGCAGGCGGCGGCATTTCCACTGGCCGCACGGGCGTTCCTCACCACACTGGCGATGGCCGCCTTGCTGTTCTCGTTTACTTTTGTTGACCGGCACATCGGAGCCTGTGTCGAGCGGTGGATCTTTGGCGCGCCCGATTACCGCGAACTGATTCGGCAACTGACCGAACGCCTGTTACAGGCCCATTCGGAGCCTGAGATTGCCAAAGCCGCGGAAGATGCCGCGCTCAATGCCTTGGACCTGAACGAAGCGCGCATTGTCGCGCTGGAAAAGACGCCGGCCTTCGACTGGCCGCAGGCGGTCTTAGACGGAGAGGTCGTCGAACTCGATGCGCGGAACCCGCTGCACGCGCGGCTTCCCGTCCCTGGCGTGGAGTTGGCGGTTCCGATCCGATCGTCGGGGCGAGTGAGCCATCTGCTTGCGGTTGCGCGTGGCCCGGCGCGCCGCGGACTGGTTACTCATGAGGTGAACTTCCTGCGTAACGCCACCGCTCAGGTTGGGCAGCGGCTAGACGCGCTGCGGCTTGAAGAGCGGATGGTGGAACAGCAGAGCCGCGAGGCGGTGCTGCTGCAACAGGTTACCGAGGCCGAACTGCGAGCTCTGCGCGCCCAGATCAACCCGCACTTCCTTTTCAATTCGCTGAACAGCATCGCCAATCTCGTTGTAACCCATCCGGATCAGGCGGAAACCATGACGTTACGGCTCGCCCGCGTCTTCCGGTATGTGCTGGCAAATTCCTCCCGGCCGCTCATCCCGCTGCGCGAGGAGATCGAGTTTCTGCGCACCTATCTGCAAATCGAGGAGGCCAGATTCGGCAGCCGCCTGACGGTCAGCATCGAGGTCGATCTGGCCATAGCCATGGAGCGCATTCCCTCGCTGATTCTACAGCCTCTGGTTGAAAACGCGCTGAAGCACGGATTGGGACCCAAGCCGGGCCCCGGTCATCTGTGGATTGCCGCCGAGGCCCAGGGAAATCTCATGCGATTGCGCGTGGAGGACGATGGCATGGGACCTGGCCGCGGAGGGCCGCAAAACGGACATGTATGGACCGTTGCGCAATCGGGCAACGGCGGACGATCCAATGGAGTGGGGCTTGAGAATATCGCACAGCGGTTGAAGGCGCTCTACCAGGAGCAGAGCGAGATGACTCTGCAAGCGCGGGAGGCTGGCGGGACAATTGTTACGATTGTTCTTCCCCGCGAGAAAGCGGGCGCGACGGCATGAGAAGCCTGATTATCGACGATGAGGCCGACTCGCGCATCCGGTTAATCCGGCTGCTCGGCAGCCATCCTGAGATTGCCGTGATCGGCGAGGCGCTGGACGGCCTGGAAGCGGTGGAGAAGATCGAAACCCTGCATCCCGATCTGCTCTTTCTGGATATCGAGATGCCAGGACTCACGGGCTTCGACGTCCTGCGATCGATTCGTTCGGAGATTCCGCTGCCGCTGGTTATCTTCATCACCGGCTACGATCAGCATGCGCTCGCCGCCTTCGAGGCCAATGCGCTTGCTTATCTGCTCAAGCCCATCGAGCCGGAGCGGCTTGCGGTTGCGGTGGAACGCGCGCTCAGGCTCGATGCCTTCTCCGCCGAGAAAGAGAAGGAGCAGGAGAAAATCCTCCGTGCAGCCCGCGCTGCGCCCGAGGTGCTTCGCCACATCGTGTGCCGGAAACATGGCCGCGCCCTGCTTGTCCCAGCCGAAAATATCCTCTGGTTCCAGGTGCAGGACGGCATCGTCAGAGCGCAAACTGCCGGCGATTCGTTTTGGGTGAACTATCAGCTTGCCGAACTCGAAGCCGGGTTGCCCCCGGAGCTTTTTTTTCGCGCGCGCCGCGAGGTGCTGGTGAACCTGGCCCAGGTGAAAGAGATCAAACCCTACTTCAAGAGCAGCTTTCTGCTGGTCATGTCCGACGCCGCGTGCACGGAGATCGCCGTCAGCGAGCGTCAGGCGCGCCCCCTGCGCCAGCGCCTGCCAGGATTGTGAAAACGCTATTCCCGACCGCTTCGCCTGGGCGCGCAAACCGCGCTCGTGAGAGTGGTTATTGCCCATCACTTGTCCAGTGATTTCCACAGAACTTATCGACGACTTATAGGAATCTTCATCCCGCATTCACACTTATGTTTAGATTTACGGATCGCGGCCCAACATTTCAATAACTTGAGAAAAAGCAAGAGCTATAAGAATCGACTCGAGTATTCGCGGAATTGAGCCGAACGGCGTTTCGGAAGCCGTCCCGGCCACCTGTTGACGTTTCATTTGCATAACTTTCATCCATTATTGATTTATCTATTGCGTCCCGGTAATCGCGCTTACTCATGCTGTGGTAAGTACTCATCGTCGAGTCTAGTTTTTTTCAATATTTCAACCCACGTTAACCTGGAGGAACGATATGAATCACCCCGGTAGCGATAAGCCGCGCAATTTGAGGTCAGTCACCCACTCGTCCAAGCTGTTTCATATACGCAGGCATTTTGCATTCTTGTTATTCCGCCCGGCCATTGCGTTGCTGGCTGTTCTTCTTTCGACGGCAATGCTTTCGGCGCAAACCGGCGGCATTGCGGGAAGCATCAACGGCGTGGTTACAGACGCCAGCGGCGGCAACCTGAAAGACGTAAACGTGACCGTGACTGGCGTGACGACAGGATTCGTCCGTTCCAGCGTCAGCGATGCCGAGGGAATCTTCACGATTCCATTTCTGCCCGCGGGTACCTACAACCTGACCGCAACGGCTTCCGGCTATGAGACGTATGTGCAGAAGGGAATCGAGGTGCATCTGGACAGCGCCAGCACCACCGACATTCTGCTGAAGACCGGATCGGTAAGCCAGATGGTGAGCGTGGAGGCGGATGCGACCATCCTGAACACCGACAAATTCGAGGTCAGCGGCCAACTGAGCGAGCAGTCGATGGTGAATATGCCCATCACTTCGCGCAACACCTTCAATCTGGCCTTGCTGACTCCGGGATTAAACGGCACCCGCGACAACGAGTTCGGCAACCCGACCTTTGCTTTCGGCGGAATGCAACGCAAAGACTACATGATCGACGGCATCGACAATTCGCAGCGCGGCGGGCCGGGCCGGCTGGGCATCTTTTCACCGGAAGACGTGAAGGAGATCAAGGTCGTTTCGGCCGGCATGGATGCCGAATTCGGCCGCACCGTTGGCGGCAAGATCAACATGATCACCAAAGGAGGCGACAATCAGTTCCGCGGCGAGGGGCTACTGCTGGAAAGACGTCCCGGACTAATCGCCAAGCCGCCGCTGACGCCGCCCACGCAGGGCAAGCCGTTTCAGCAGTGGGAAGTCTACTCAGTCAATGTGAGCGGGCCGATCGTGAAAGACAAGCTCTTCCATTTTCTAAGCGGCGAGTATGAACCGGAAGACGGATCTTATCCTGTGACCATCACGGCGGCAAACGCGGCGGCGCTCAATCTGCCGGCGTCGGAACTGGTCAATGCGCCCTTCAAGCAGAGATTCCAGTCGTATTTGGCGCGCCTGGACTACCAGTTGAATCCCAACAACAACTTCTATCTCCGCGGCAGCCTCTACAAGACTCCCTCTCAGTACAACACCTCGGGCGGGCTGATTGAAGATACGGCAGGCAACGACTTCAACGATCACGACTCGACCGCAGCGGCGCAATGGACGCACATTTTTTCTCCGCGGATGCTGAATGACGTTCGCTACGGATTCCTGCGCCGCATCTTCGACCGGCCGCCGGTCAGCGGGGTAGTGGGGCCGGTGATCTCGATCAGCGGCGTGGCGCAGTTGGGGTCGAATTCAAGCGCCAACCAGCACTATGAGGAAGATCAGTTCAATTTCATTGAGAACTTCAGCTACACGATGGGCAAACACCAGTTGAAGTTTGGCGCCGACGTGGACACCATTCACGTGCAATCGATCGACCGGCTGACGGAGCAATTTTCTTTTGCCAACCTGCCACTCTATTTGAATACGATCAAAGGCGTTCCAGGAGCGAACTACACAACGCTCACCGAGCAGTTCGGCGACAACACGGCCACGCATCGCACAACCCCATTGAACCTGTATGCGGAAGATCGCTTTCAGGTGTCGCAGAAGCTGGCTCTCTCCTACGGACTGCGCTGGGAGTACCGCTGGTGGCCAACCCTGAACCAGAACGCGCCGCTGGCAATTTCCCGGACCCTGCCGGCAGACGCGAGCAATTTTGCTCCGCGCATCGGATTCGATTATCGCCTGGGATCGAAGACTGTCCTCCGCGCCGGCTACGGCATCAACTACGATACGTTGAACCTCCGCCTGATCTCCCTGGTCGATCGTTCAAACGGCCAGCAGGTGCAGACCTACACCATCTCCGGCAGCACAGCCGGGGCACCTCAGTACCCGAACGCCTTCACAGGCCCTGCTTCCAGCTTTGCCGCCAAGCTGACGGTCTATGGCTTTGCGCCGAACATCAAGACCCAATACGCGCATCAAATGGATGTGCAAGTGGAGCGTGCCCTCTCGACCAATACCTCGATCACGCTGGGCTTGCAGGGCTATGTGGGAGGCAGAGCGCCGGTGCTGATCGACACCAATCTGGGACCGGCGGTTGGAACCCTGGCCGACGGCAGGCCTAGCTACGCTGGCTCGGTTAGGCCCAACCCATCCTACAATCAGATCTTCGCTCTCACGTCGATTGGCACTGCAAACTACTATGGCAGCTACATCCAGTTTGCCAAGCGCCTGACGCACGGCCTGGAGTTCACCACCTCCTATACGCTCGGCTGGGCCCACAACAACAACGACGCCGTGGGCGACAGCGGCAGCAACGTAACCGATTCCAACGATATCAACCGCGACTACGCTTACTCCTCGAGTGACCAGCGCAACCGCTGGGTCTTGCAAGGAGTTTGGCAGCCGGCGGTCAAGACCGATTACTCGGTCGCCAACACAATTCTTAACCACTGGACTTTCGCGCCCGACGTCACTATCACCTCCGGCTTCCCCTACTCCGCGCTGGCCGGATCGGACCTAAACGGCGATGGAGTGAACAACGACTATCCGCTCTACGGCTCCCGCAACAACTTCCGCGGACCCGGTTTCCAGGAGACCAATCTGCGCATAAGCCGCAAGTTTCCGATTCGCGGCGAGCTTCTGAGCCTGGAAGTAATCGGCGAGGCGGAGAACCTGACCAATTCTGTGAATGTAGCTTGTTCGGCGGCGGGGTGCGGCGGCATCGTCAACCAGACCTGGGGAAGTTCAATGCATAACCCGCTGCCCACCAATTCCACGTTCGGGACATCCACCTCGGACTTCAACTCCAGGCAGATTCAGCTTGGCGGCAGGCTGTGGTTCTAGGCTTGACCGCGTAAAGTTGCTTCTTGCGGCCGTTCATTTAGGGAGCGGCCGCATCTTGCTTTAATTTGCGGCTATTTGCAAGGAGCAGTCATCGTGAAGGGGTTTCTCGTCCTTATCTCACTGTCGATTTTCTGTGTCGGCGCGGTTTCTCCTGCGCAGCTGGCGGCCCAGCCTGAAGCCGCGCACCACAAGCTGCTTGTTCTCTCGGTAGACGGACTTGACTGGCGCTATCTCAAGCAGGCCGACGCCTTCGGTTTGAAGATTCCAAATATGCGCAAGCTGCTGCGCGAGGGCTGGCCAGCGGACGGCGTGGTGGGAGTCTATCCTTCGGTTACCTGGCCTTCTCACACCTCGATCATCACCGGCGTCACTCCCGCGGTGCATGGAATCCTCGGCAACCGGCGGCCCAAATCCGAGGGTGGCGACTACTATTGGACACCCGATCTGCTCAAGGCCCCAACCCTTTGGCAAGCCGCGCACGAGCAGGGTTTGACCACCGCCGCCGTTACTTGGCCGGTAACGGCCGGAGCCGAGATTACCTACGATCTGCCTGAGTACTTCCACGGCAGAAATGGCGGTTCGATGGACCTGGAAAGCATAGCGTCCAAGGCGACGCCAGGGCTGGCGGATGCCATCGCCGCGGCCTTCCCCTCGTTTCCTCAGCAGTGGATTGACGACCGCACGCGCACGCTTGCGGTGCTTTACCTGTTGCAGGCCAAACAGCCCGATCTGCTGCTCGTGCATCTGGTCGATCTGGACTCCGAGCAGCACGATCGCGGCCCCTTCGACAAGAATGCCTTTGCGATCCTCGAACGCACCGACGAGCTGATCGGGCAGACGCTCGCGGCGCTGCCCAAGAGCTATGACTTCGCTTTGGTCTCCGATCACGGTTTCGAGCGCATGGACGAGGACGCCAATCTGCGTATACTTCTCAAGCAGCATGGTATTGAAGGAGACCTGCAAATATTGGAGGGTCTGGTTGCGACCACCGACCCTGGCGTAGCCGCTTTTCTCCGCGACGCGGCGCGCGATCCGGCGAACAAGATCGGCCGCGAGATTCCGCACGACGAGCTTGTCCGCTACGCTCCGCAGTTGGCAGACGCAGTGGCCGCTTTCGAGCCCGTTGAGCACGTTGCGTTCAGCAGAGGAACCGAGGGCAGCTTCCTGACTCCCCCGCCGCAGAAGGGCGATCACGGCCGCTGGCCCACCGAGCCCGGCTACCGCAGTGTTTTTGTTATATGGGGGCCGGACGTGCATGCCGGCGCGGGTCCGCAGATGGAGATGACCGCCATCGCCGCCAAACTCGCCGCCCTGGCGGGTATTCGCTTTCAATAACCAGCCGTGTCGAGGCTCCTCCACTTTACAATTGCCCTAACGGCGCTTCGTGCGGTTCGGCGATCTTTCCTTGCGCCGTGAACCTGTTAAATGCGCGCGGCGCGAAGCAACGAGGAGCAGCCGCAACGTCATGTTTTACCGTGTCGATCGCGCACTTTCCGGGTTGTCAAAATTGGAGGCGAAAATGAGATTGAAAGCTGAGATAAGGCGATGCTGGTTAATCCGCTGCTTGCTTGGGGTACTTGCAGTATCGATCTGTGCGCACAGCAGTCCGGCGCAAACGGCCCTGACCATCTCTGCGGCGGCCAGTCTACAGGATGCGATTGTGGAGACTGAAGCTGCCTACCGGCATGTCCGCGCGGAAATCTCATTTACCAATAACTTCGGCTCCTCCGGCACCCTGGCCGCGCAGATCGATCAGGGTGCGCCGGCCGATATATTCATCTCCGCCGCGGCCAGGCCGATGGACGAATTGCAGGCCAAGGGATTGATTGCCGCGGGTACGCGGCGCAACCTGTTCGGGAACACACTGGTTCTCATTGCGCCGCTCGACTCGCAACTCAGGGACTTTCAGGGACTGACGGAGAAATCTATCCGGTTGATCGCGCTGGGCGATCCGGCCAGCGTTCCGGCCGGCCAATATGGGCGCGAAACACTGGCTGCGCTTCACCTGTTCGATTCGCTTGGTGCAAAACTTGTATTGGCGAAGGATGTTCGCCAGGTACTGACTTATGTTGAGACCGGCAATGCGGACGCGGGTCTTGTCTATGCCACCGATGCACAAAGCTCGAGGAAGGTTCGGGTTGTTGCTGAGGCGCCGGCGTGGACGCACGAGGCTATCGTCTATCCCGCGGCGGTGGTCAAGGGAAGCCACAGCGAGGCCGCCGCGCGCAGCTTCGTCGACTATCTCGGCACCCCAGCGGCACAGGCGATCTTTGTGAAACACGGGTTTACAATAGCAGCACCGTGACGCCGCCGATCGACTTATCGCCGCTGCTAATTTCGCTGGCAACCACCTGCGCGGCCACAGCCGCCACTTTCTTTCTTGGGTTGCTTGCGGCGTGGACAATGTTTCGCATTCACGGCGGACTCCGGGCCTGGATCGACGGTTTTCTGACGCTTCCGCTGGTTCTTCCGCCCACTGTGGTCGGTTTCATTCTGCTGCTTCTCCTGGGGCGGCGCAGCTTCATCGGCCACGCCTTTGAGAGCATTGGCATCACCATCGTCTTCTCCTGGCCAGCAACGGTCATCGCCGCCACGGTTGTTGCATTTCCGCTGATGTATCGCACCGCGCTAGGCGCCTTCGAGCAGGTCAATCCCAATCTTCTCGATGCGGCGCGCACGCTGGGCGCATCTGAGCGCGTGGTCTTCCGCCGCGTTCTTCTGCCACAAGCTGCGCCCGGTGTGCTGGCCGGAACGGTACTTGCCTTTGCGCGCTCTCTGGGAGAGTTTGGTGCAACGCTGATGCTGGCCGGCAACATTCCAGGCCGCACGCAGACAATGCCCATAGCCATCTTCTCCGCCGTGGAAGCAGGCGACAGCCGAATCGCCTACCTGTGGGTCGGCCTGATCGTCCTTTTGTCGCTGGCGATGATTCGCCTGCTGAATAAGAACAGTGGTGTACGAAGGGTGGCGCAACAGCAACGGGCGTCTTCGATAAATTCCAATCGGGCGCTTCCCATGCCTCGGCCGCTGGAAACAAATGAGCGCTCCAGTTCCTGCGCGCTCGAAGTAAGTATTGAAAAGGCTTTGGAGCGATTCAATCTGCAAGTGAAGTTACAAACTGGCAAGGGCGCAGTTGGTTTGTTGGGAGCCTCGGGCGCGGGAAAGACCATGACACTGCGCATGATCGCGGGCATCGTCGCACCGGATCGCGGACGCGTTGTTCTCAACGATCGGGTTCTTTTTGACAGCGCGGCAAAGCTGAATCTGCCTGCCGCACGGCGCAGGATCGGCGTAGTCTTTCAGGACTATGCTCTCTTTCCGAAGATGACTGTGGCTGAGAATATCGGCTTCGGCTTGAGCGCATTCTCGGCAAGCGAGCGGCGGGCGCGTGTGTGCCGACAGCTTGAACGGATGCGCATCGCCGAGTTAGCCGATCGTTATCCCGCCGAGATCTCAGGCGGGCAGAGGCAGCGCGTGGCGATTGCGCGCTGCATGGCGATCGAGCCGGATGCCCTGCTGTTTGACGAACCCTTTGCCGCGCTCGATCCGCATCTGCGCCGCCAGATGGAAGAACAGTTGCGCGAGACGCTGGCCGAGTTCAAGGGCGCTGTGATCTTTGTGACCCACGATATGGAGGAAGCCTTCCGCTTCTGCGCCGATCTGTTGGTTCTGGATCGCGGACAAGTGATTGCCAGCGGGCCGAAGCACCAGTTGTTCGAGCGTCCGCGGACCGTTGCCGCCGCGCGCTTGACCGGTTGCAAGAACATCGTTCCCGCGCGCCGCATGGATGCGCATCGGGTGGCCGTGGATGCGTGGAACTGCAACCTCGAGACGGCAATGCCGGTTCCTGAGGCACTAACTCATCTCGGCCTGCGTTCCCATCAAATCGCATTCGATCGCAAGGAAGATACGAGCAATGCTTTTCCGTGCTGGCTTGTCGGCACAAGCGAAGCGCCGCACGAGATGACGCTCTACCTGCGTCTGCACGTCGCGCCTCAAGCGGGCGAGCCGGCTCATTTGCAGGCCGATGTACCGAAGGATCTTTGGCGTAGATTAAGCGCGCAGCCGCAGCCGTGGAGAATCGAGCTGGATGCCGCCCGCCTGCTGCTGCTGGAGGGGTAGTGCGCTACGCAAATGGTTCAAGGCCGCGGTAAACTAAGGAGAGCGCAGGCAGAGTTTAGCCAGAGCATCTTGTCCGCGAAGCGTGTCCTTGCCTCGCAGATCTGCGATGCTACCCTATCCATAGTTCTTGTTGCCTGCCAATGTGGCCCCATAGCTCAGGTGGATAGAGCAGCAGTTTTCTAATTTTTATAAGTAGTTTACTATCAGTTACTTAATGAGACGTAAATGCACTAGAGAGTACCGAAAACGACAAAATCACCGCTCACTGGTTTGCCGCCTTGATAGCTTCTGTCAACGCCGGAACCACTTCAAAGAGATCGCCGACGATGCCGTAATCCGCGATTTCGAAGATGGGTGCGCCGGGATCTTTGTTGATGGCCACCACGCACTGCGAGCCTTTCATGCCGACCAAATGCTGGATGGCCCCGGAGATGCCAACGGCCACGTAGAGCTTGGGCGCGACGGTCTGGCCGGAGCTGCCTACTTGGCGCTCCAAAGGCAGCCAGCCGTTGTCGCAGATGGGGCGCGACGCGGCCAATTCCGCTCCCAGCGCAGTAGCCAGCTCCTGGACGAGCGGAATGCTCTCCGCATCCTTGATGCCGCGGCCGACGCTGACGATGAGAGGCGCGGAGGCGAGATCGACGGTTTGGGACGATGCGCGGAAGGGTTGGCTGGGGCGGGTGCGGATTTCGTTGACTGAAATCTCAGGCACAAAGTGGTAAATGGTGAATTTTCCCGCCGTCGGCGGATCTTGTCTAAACGCTCCTGACTGAACGGAGACAAAACAAGGTCCATCGCCCTGATGGCGATAAGTAGCATTCATCTTTCCTCGAAAAAGCTGCCGCTCAAACGATGGCCCCGTTTTTATCGCCGTAACATCGCCGATGAGTACCTGGCCGAATCGTGCCGCAAGACGCGGAACGAAATCGCGCACCTGATAGGTATGTGGAAAGACGACGTAGGTGGGTTGGAGTTTCCGAATCAGCTGCTCAAAGGCGAGTACATAGCCGTCGGAAGTGTAGTGTTGAAGCAGCGGATGCTGCACTGCATACGCAGTCGCCGGCGGCAGCCCCGAAGTTTCAACAAAAATATCGGCGTTTGGATCGCCCACAGCGGCGGTCTCCAGGGAAAGGCCGACTAGATTGGCTAGAGCCCGTCCGGCGGCCAGCGCTTCCAATGAAATCCGCTGACGGCCTGCTTCCAGCACAACCAAAACGCCGCTCATAGCACCCTCGCTTCGAATTTGAGCTTCTCGATCAAGGCTGCGGCAGCTTCTTTAGGCGAGCCGGAAAGAATCTGCGTGGATTTTTGTTTGTGCGGCAGCGCGACCTGCTCCAAGACGACTGTGGGAGCCGCATCCACTCCAAGTTCCTCGGCAGTCAGTTGGCGCACCTCTTTGGTCTTGGCGCGCTTGATACCCATCAGCGTGGCGTAGCGCAGCTTGTTGCCGCCAGATTGGATGGTGAGCACGGCCGGCGTGGGCAATTCAATGGTCTGAAACCAGCCTTCTTCGAGTTCTCGCTTGACGGTGAGGCGGGTCTCGGTTTTTTCAACGTGCAGGATCAGCGTGGCGTGGGGCAGGCCAAGTAACTCGGCAACGATAACTCCGGTCTGGCCGAGGCCGAGGTCTTCCGACTGCAAGCCGGTGAGGATGAGGTCCGGATTTTCGGGCTTGATGGCGGCGGCCAGCAGGCCGGCCACGCCGAGCGCATCGCGCGCGCCGAGATCGTCGCAGACAATCTGAATGGCGCGGTCTGCGCCCTTGGCCAGAGCCTCGCGGACCGTCGTTCCCACGCGTTCCGGTCCGGCGCTGACCACAATCACTTCGCCGCCGTGCTTTTCCTTGAGTTGTAGCGCCTCTTCAAGCGCATAGGCATCGCTCTCGTTCAGCGCAAACTGGAGATCGGCTTCTTCAATCCATTTGCCGGCGGCGTCGATGCGCACCTGCGCATCGCGTTCGGGGACCTGTTTGATGGCGACGATGATTTTCATGATGTTCAGACCTCGGTCATATTAACTTGCTTGAGGACACCCGGCGTGGCCGTTAGTTCACTTTGGCGAAGAAGACGGTAACGCTTGAAAAAACAAAGAGTGAAAGAAGCAGGAAAAAAACCAACGACGAAATATCTGTGGCGAGCTTTTCTTTTTCCTTTGCGCTAGCACGCATCTCGCGCAGCGTTTGCCAAAAACGAAGGTATTTCATTAACGAAGTGACGAGAAAGATCTGGAAGGCTAGGGCGGGCCAGATGTAGCCAGATTTCGCGTGAACGCCAATCAAGTGGATGAGGCTGGAAATGAATTCAAATTCGATAGCTAAGAATGCGAGTGCGCTGACGGTCACCGTCACAATAGCGCCGCGCAGCTTGATTCGATCTGGTGGCGAGTCCTCGGTGGCGAGTTGATTGTTTTCCATTGATCGATTTCCTTCCGTAGGGTTGGGGCCTTCTTGTAAGGGTAGCCCTTAGGTTTGAGGCAGGCTGCGCGCCGCCAACTGGGCAATGTCCAACAGTTGCGGCGCGGCTTCGCCTGTAGCTGCCAGCGCATCCCTCAACATGGTATTGCAGAAGGGACAGGCGGCGGCGATGGTCTGTGCGCCGGTTGCTACCAGTTCCGTGGCGCGATTGTGGCTGACTCGTTCGCCGGCCTCTTCGCCCAGAAAGGCAAGCCCGCCGCCGGCTCCGCAGCAGAAGCTGCGCTTGCCACTGCGTGGGGCCTCGATCAGTTGACCTGCGGCCCTAACAACCGTGCGCGGCTCCTCGTAAACATTGCGATAGCGGCCCAGATAGCAGGGATCGTGAAAGACGATTGTTCCCGGTCCCTCAGGGGCTAAAGCCCCAGACGGGTTGGCAGGCTGATCGGCACGGCTGAAGTCGTGCCCTTTCAAAGCAGCGGATCCGTCCGGGGCTAAAGCCCTTCCTTGTGTTGCAGGCTTAATGCGTGGGTTGAAACCCCCGCCTCCCTCCGACGAATGCCCGCCTGGTTGCGACGGGAGTTTATGGGCAAAGCGGGCTAGAAACTCGCTGTGGTGCTCAACCTCAGGCGGCGTGCCGTACTCCTTCCAGTCTTCCTGGATAGTGCGCACGCAGTGCGGGCAGATGGAGACGATCTTCTTGACCTTGTTCTGCGCCAGGATTTCGAGATTGGTCTCGGCGAGTTGCTGGAAGAGCAGATCGTTGCCCAGGCGGCGCACCGGGTCGCCCGTGCATTTCTCCTTGCGCAGCACGCCGTAGCTCGTGCCCAGGTAATTCATCACACGTGCGAAGTCGGCAACAATCTCCCGGCCCTTGGGGTCATAACCGCCCATGCAGCCCAGCCACAAACAGTACTCTTGCGTGCCGTCAAAGAGCGGCAGCTCCATCCGCTGGATGAATTTGTCGCGATCAGTGGGACTGAGGCCCAGAGCGTTCGATCCACGTTCGAGGGCGAGGAAGAGCTTGGAGCCTTGCCGGTTGTCCCAAGCCCCGGTGTCGACCGCGCCGCGGCGCAGGCCGACGAGGATGGGCACATGCTCGATGCCCACCGGGCATTGGAACTCACATGCGCCGCAGGTGGTGCATTGGAAGACGGCTTCCTGAGAGTTATATTTGCCGAGCAGTGGTTCGCTTGCCGCTGGGCCAAGGTCATTGAGATAGCTGCGCAGTCCGAGGACGATCTCTTTGGGGTTGAGCAGCTTGCCGGTGTTGGCTGCGGGGCAGTGCTCGGTGCAGCGGCCACACTCTACGCAGGAGTAGGCCTGGAGGCTGACAAGTTGCGTGAGGTCGGTTCCGGCGACGAGGCCGAAATCGTCCTCGCCAACAAGCGGAGGAATCTGGCTGAAGCTGCCGCGCGAGAGGAAGATGGTGGCCGGGCTGAGGACGAGGTGCAGGTGTTTGGTGTGGGGGCTGAGGGGAAGAAAAATGAGCCGGGTGAGCGTGTGAATCCACCAC
>Ga0182016_10004151_pt1 | contig 16152 bp, 16 predicted proteins | sample 712S2MmetaG_FD_120491 | JGI IMG/M metagenome (GOLD analysis project Ga0182016, IMG submission 120491) | Permafrost microbial communities from Stordalen Mire, Sweden - 712S2M metaG | ecosystem: Environmental > Terrestrial > Soil > Wetlands > Permafrost | place: Sweden: Stordalen | collected...
CGATCGACCAACCCGAGGGACTCGTCGCAGCGTCTCAGGGCAACGCGCAGACCGCAGACAACGGCGACCTGTTCGTCGGCTGGGGTGCGTTGCCCTACTTCTCGGAGTTCAGCCCGACCGGCCAACTGGTGTTCAACGCAGCCTTCCCCCAGGGCGTGAACACCTACCGGGCCTACCTGCTCCCCTGGGGGCAGGGCAGCTGAGCCCGGCACGGCGCCGGCGTCCCGCCGTGAGGCGGGGCGCCGCGCGCCCTCAGGCCCAACCGACGGCGCGCTCGACGGCTGCCCGCCAGCGAGCGCCCTCGCGCTCGCGCCACGCGGCGTCGGCGGCGGGCTCGAAGCACCCGCCGTCGCCCTCGCGCGCGAACTGCGCGTCGTAGACGCCGGCGACCGCACCGGCGATCAGCGCGGCACCCAGGGCTGTCGCTTCGCGCTCGGCGCCGCGGCGAACCGGGACGCCCAGCACGTCGGCCTGGATCTGCAGCAGCAGGTCATCGACGGTCATCCCACCGTCGACGCGCAGCTCCGCGCAGGGGGTGCCGGTCGCCGCGACGGCGCCGTCGAGCACATCGCGAACCTGCCAGGCGACGCCCTCGAGCGTGGCGCGGGCGAGGTGCCCGGCGTTCGCGAACGCGGTCAGCCCGACGATCGTGCCGCGCGCGTCGCTTCGCCAGTGGGGAGCGAACAGCCCGGAGAAGGCAGGCACGAAATAGACGCCGCCGTTGTCCGGGACCGAGGCGGCGAGCTGCTCGACGTCGTCCGCCTGCGCGATCAAGCCGAGACCGTCGCGCAGCCAGCGCACGGCCGAGCCGGCGTCGGCAATCGACCCCTCCAGCGCGAACGCCGCCGGCTCGCCCTCGAGCGTCGCCGCGGCGGTCGCGAGCAGCGCGCGGTCGTGAATCACCTCGCGGCCCGAGTGCTGCAACAGAAAGGCCCCCGTGCCGTACGTGCACTTGGCCTCTCCCGCGCGCCGGCAGTCCTGGCCCCACAGAGCGGCCTGCTGGTCGCCGACGAGCGCGCAGACAGCAACGCCGGTCAGTGGCCCCTCAGCGACCGTTCCGTAGCGGGCGCCCGACGCGCGAATCCGGGGCAGCATCGCCTCCGGGATGCCCATCAGCTCGAGCGCCGGCCGATGCCAGGCGCCGCTGCGCAGGTCCATCAGCAGCGTCCGCGACGCGTTCGTCAGGTCGGTCGCGTGCACGCCCGACTGCGTCCCCCCGGTCAGGCACCAAAGCAGCCAGCAGTCGATCGTGCCGCAGAGCAGTTCGCCGGCGGCGGCGCGCGCGGCGAGTCCCTCGTTCTCGATCAGCCAGGTCAGCTTCGGTCCCGAGAAGTAGGTCGACAGCGGCAGGCCGGTCTGCTCGCGCAGGACATCGGGGCCGGCGTCGTCCGCCAGGCGCTCGATCAGCGCCGCGGTGCGCGTGTCCTGCCAGACGATCGCGTTGTGCACCGGCTGGCCGGTCTCGCGGTCCCAGATGACCACCGTCTCGCGCTGGTTCGTGATCCCGAGCGCGGCGACCTCGCGCGCCTTGGCACCCGCCTGCGCGAGCGCGGCAGCGGCAACCGAATGCGTGCGGGCAACGATTTCGCGGGGATCGTGCTCGACGAGCCCGGGTGCCGGATGATGCTGGCGGTGCTCCTCCTGCGCCGCGGCGACGGCCCTGCCGTGCTCGTCGAAGAGCACGAGGCGTGTACTTCCGGTTCCCTGGTCGAGAGCCGCAACCAGCCGTCCCATGGCGGCATCGTACGGAGAGGCGCACCCGTTCACCTGCCGCCCGCGCAGCGACTAGCGTCTGCGTCATGGGAATCGTGCGGCTCGCCGGGATCATCGCGCTGACGGTCACGCTCACGGTGCTGGGCATCGCCCCGACGCGGACGGCGCCCGCGTCCGCCCGGCCGCCGGTCGCGACGCCGCTGTCGGCCCCGCCGCTGTTCCGCATCGTCGGCTGCCGGAGCGACGGTCAGCAGCACAGCCAGGGGCCCTCGGTGCGCGAGGTCGCGATCGGGTTCGACGACGGGCCCTGGCAGGACACCCCGCAGTTCGTGGCCATGCTCGAACAGCTGCACGTCAACGCGACGTTCTTCATGATCGGCGAGCAGATCTCCAGCGGCTATCGCTCAGTGCTGCTGCGCGAGCTGCACGCCGGGGACGTTCTCGGCGACCACACCTGGACGCATCCCGACCTCGTGACCTACGGCCACGTGCGCTGGGAGCTCGGCAGCGACCAGGCGCGGATCCGTGAACTGACGGGATACACGCCGTGCCTGTTCCGCCCGCCGTACGGCGCGATCGACAGCAACGTCGTCGGCGTTGCGCGGTCGCTGGGGATGGCGACGATCCTCTGGGACGTCGACCCCGTCGACTGGTCCACGCCGGGAACGTCGAAGATCATCTCGCGGGTGCTCGCACAGGTCCAGCCGGGGTCGATCATCCTCTCCCACGACGGCGGCGGCTACCGCGGCGAGACCCTCGCCGCCTACCGCACGATCATCCCGGCGCTGCGTGCGCGCGGCTACCGGATCGTCACGATCCCGCAGCTGCTCGGGTTTCGCCCGATCTACCACTCCTGCACGGGCGCAGGCTGCGACGGACTCGGGATCCCCGGCGACCAGCTGCCCGCGGACGCGATCGTCAGGGGCGGCCCGATCGCGATGATCGCGCGCCGATGACCGTCGACGCCTGGCTGCAGCACCCGACACGCGAGCTGCTCGCGCAGGACTTTCTTGCGCCGCTGCTGCGCTGGACCGGCGGCAACATACCCGCGCAGGAGCCGCCGATCGAGGCGACGCTCGCGGCGATGGACGAAGCCGGCGTCCAGCGCGCGGTGATCACCGCGTGGCATGGCCCGCGCGGGCCGCTGGTCCCGAACGAGCGGGTCGCCGAATGGGTCGCCGCCCATCCCGACCGTTTCGCCGGCGCCGCGGCCCTCGCGCTCGAGCGCCCGGTCGCAGCGGTCCGCGAGCTGCGCCGCCTGGTCCGGGACGAAGGTTTCGTCGCACTGCGCATGCTGCCCTGGCTGTGGGAGGTGCCGCCGACCGACCGGCGCTTCTATCCGCTCTACACCGAGTGCGTCGAACTGGGCATCCCGTTCTGTACGCAGGTAGGGCACACCGGCCCGCTGCGGCCGTCCGAGCCGGGCAGGCCGATCCCCTACATCGACCAGATCGCGATCGACTTCCCGGACCTGGTGATCGTCGGCGGGCACGTCGGCTACCCGTGGACCGAGGAGATGGTCGCCGTCGCACGCAAGCACGAGAACGTGTACATCGACACGTCGGCCTACGCGCTCACGCGCCTGCCCGACGAGCTGGTCGCGTACATGCGCTCGCGTTCGGGCAGGCGCAAGGTGCTGTTCGGCAGCAACCATCCGATGCTCTCGCCGGCGCAGGCCCTCGCCGGCCTCGACGCGCTCGAGCTCGACGCGGAGAGCCGCGAGCTGTTTCTCGACGGGAACGCGCGGCGGGTCTTCGCGCTGGAGTGATCGGCAACCTCTACCTGGCGACCCGCGCCAACTCATGCTTTCATTACGGACGTCGGACGGCCAGCCGTCCGCCAATGCGCCCGTAGCTCAGTGGTCAACGGTTCTCTTCGGGGAGCCAAAGAGCAGCGGTCTTTCAAGCCGCAGGCCGAGGGTTCGATTCCCTCCGGGCGCACTCGCGGCGGGGGTGGGGGTGCGTAGACTCCGTGGCCATGGACACCTCTCAGTCGCCCCTCACCGTCATCCTGAACCTGATCTGGCTCGTGCTCGCGGGCATCTGGCTCGCGATCGGCTACTTCCTGGCGGGGATCATCGCCTGCATCCTGATCATCACGATCCCGTTCGGGATCGCTTCGTTCCGGATCGGGATGTACGCGCTCTGGCCCTTCGGGCGCACCGTCCAGCGCCGCGCCGACGCCGGCGCCGGCTCGGCGATCGGCAACGTGATCTGGTTCATCTTCGCCGGCTGGTGGCTGGCGATCGAGCAGATCATCGCCGGTGTGCTGCTGTGCATCACGATCATCGGCATCCCGCTGGGCATCGCCTCGTTCAAAATGGTCCCGATCTCGCTGCTGCCGCTGGGCCGCGAAATCGTCCCGATCGTCAAGGACTGACGGCGCTCCGTGGCCGAGTCGGTCTGGGACTACCCCCGACCGCCACGCCTCGAAGCATCCTCACGCCGCGTCCAGGTCGTTCTCGCGGACATCGTGATCGCCGACAGCAGCCGCGCGCTGCGCGTCCTGGAGACCAGCCACCCGCCCGTCTACTACATCCCCCGCGAGGACATCGCGGCCGGCGTGCTCACGCCCTCCGGCGGACCGCAGAGCTTCTGCGAGTTCAAGGGCCTTGCGAGCTACCTGGACGTGACGGCCGGCGAACTGCGGGCAGAGCGCGCCGCCTGGACCTATGAGCAGCCGACCGCGCAGTACGCCCCGCTGGCCGGGGCGGTCGCGTTCTACCCCTCGCGAATGGACACCTGCACGATCGACGGCGTAGCCGTCACGGCCCAGGAGGGCGACTTCTACGGCGGCTGGATCACGCCCGAGATCGAAGGCCCGTTCAAGGGAGGACCAGGCACCCGGGGCTGGTGAGGGGCCGGCCCGGGCGGACTGACTGCCCGACGACGGACGCCACTCGAACCGGTCCGCCGCAGCGGATCGCTCCGAGTGGAGCTAGGGGGATTCGAACCCCCGACCTCCTGAGTGCGATTCAGGCGCTCTCCCAGCTGAGCTATAGCCCCGGGCAATCGCGGGTGCCGATCGCAGCCCGCTCGAGGATTCTAGAGCGCGAGCGCAATGGCCGCGCGCGATATCTTTCCCGGAGGATGGGACTGCTCGACGAGGCGATTCGGGAACACCTCGAGCTCAAGCTGCGCAACGGCGCCGACCCGCAGCAGGTCGCGCTCGAGGAGCGCGAAGCGCTCGAGCCGGTTCAGGTCGACCCGACAGGCGAGACGCCCTACGCCGAGGATTCGCCGGCGGTCTTCGATGAGCACGCGGTCTACGAGGAGCATCCCGGCGTCCAAGGTGCACCCGACGCACTGCCGCAGGAGACCGTCGAGTTCGACATGAGCACGGTCATGGAGCTCCCCGAGGAGCACAGCGCGCCGCATCCCGACGAGCAGGCGCAGCCGGGCCAGGAGCAGCTCGGCCTCGAGTAGCGGCGCTCGCCGCCGCGGTCCAGACTTTCAGCCGGTCAGCGTTGCGAGCCCGTCGCCGACGAGCTTGGCGGCGATCACGACGCACAGGACGACGATCACCGTCGTGTTCTCGCGCACCATCCAGTCACGCATCTCGGCCAGGACGGCCGAGGCGCGATCACGCGCCAGCAGGTAGACGACGAGTGGCAGCGCCGGTCCGAGCGTCCCGATCACGACGAACACGAGCAGGGCCGCGGCCTGCTGAGCGCTCGTCGCGCCGGTCTCGGCGATCGCTGTCGCCGCGCCGATCGTGAGCAGCAGGTTCTTTGGCTTGACGGTCGCGAACAGCAGCGCGCTCGTCGCCGCCTTCGCCGGCGTGAAGGACTCCACGCTCTCCATCCAGCCGGGGAGCTCCGCCTGCGCCTCGGAGCCTGGACGCCCGCGCCACTGGCGCCCTGCGACCCAGAGCAGGAGCGCCGCCAGCACGAGCTTCAGCACGCCGACCCAGGTCGCCGGCGTGCCCGACTGCGCGGCGTTCGCGCCGTCCGCGATCAGCAGCACGAGCGTCCCGAGCACGATCAGGCCAAGTGCCCACGCGGCGACAAAGACACACGCGGTCAACCGCCCGTGGGCGCCGCCGAGAAGCAGTGTCACCGCGATGATCGCGAGCGGGCTGATGGTGACCCCGACACCGAAGGCAACTACCTGTGCAGTGGCGGCGCCCATGGTTCAGCGCCGGGCGCGCCGAAGCTTGCGTGCGGATCCGCTCACCGCAGCGACTGTACTTGCCGTTCATTACAAGACGGATCGAATCGCGCAATTCCGAGTTTGGGAATCGGAATTCTGGTACCGTTGACACACGTCCCGCGAGCCCCAGCTCTTCTCGCTCGCGGGCCGACACTTTTTCAGAGGGGCAGAGAGGCGGTCGGCCATGGCCACCGCAACAAAGAAGGTCGACCTCGCTGCTGTGCCGACGCGCGCCGTGCGCTCAGGCCGCGACGGGACCGCTCCCGCATTCGCCGTCTACAGAGACAACGGCGGCGAATACCACTGGGAGATCATCCGCGGCGACGGGCAGAGCCTCGCCCACTCCACGGGGTTCGCCTCGCACAGGGACGCGGCGCGAGCCGCCCAGCACGTCTGCGGCGGCGCGGGCCTCGTGATGTCCGAGCCGACGACGACGCGCGAACCGGTGCAGGCCTGAGCCCGCTACAGCCGAGCCGCACGAGCAGCCAATGAGCATCTTCAAACGAACCCCGCACAGCTCCTCCTCCCCGGAGGACGCCGCGGCTGACGCCGCGCCGACCAGCCAGGCAGCGATCAACGAGGCCCGGCGCCAGGACGCGGAATCGAGCGCTCGACGCCAGAACGCCGAGAACGAGGCACGCCGTGTGACCTCCGAAGCCAACACGCGACGCCAGAACGCCGAGAACGAGGCACGCCGTGTGAGCTCCGAAGCCGACACGCGACGCCAGAAGGCCGAGAACGAGGCCCAGGGCGCGACCGTGAACGCCGGCGGCGACCCGGGGGCGGGCACCGATGCCTGACTTCGGTGAGAGCGACGAGTTCCCGGACCGGGCAGACACTCCCGTGGTCAGCGACCCGATCGACGATGACGCTGTCCGCGAGGTCGTAGTGCGTCTTGCCCGCCCGCACCGGAACGGCGGCTACGTAGTCGACCGGGCGGCGATCCTCGCCGAGGGCGCCGACGCGGTGGCGATCCTCGCCTGGATCATCGCCTCGGCGGGCGTCCCCGAGGCCGCGAGCACATCGTCGAAGAATCGTGGTCTCTACGGCTCCCTGTTCAGCGCCGAAGGCACGGCGCCTCCCAAGAACCCGGCGCGCTACATCCTGCCCGCCGGGGCCCTTTCGACGTCCGCGTAGCACTCGCGGGCGGCGGCTAGCCGCGCACGATCAAGACGGGCGTGCCGAGCGTGACGTGCCGTGCCAGCCAGCCGACGTCTCCGGGGAGCATCCGGATGCAGCCGTGCGACGGATCGCCCGGGATCCGGTCCGGTTCGCCAAAGTCGCCGTGGATCCCGACCTCACCGCCGCCCGGCCAGTCCGTCAGGGTCGAGTAGTCAGAGGTGCCGAGCACATACGGCCAATAGGGGCTCGTCGGGTTCGCGACCGGAATTCGCTCGGTGATCCAGAAGTGCCCGGTCGGCGTGGGCGTGCTCGGCTTGCCGATGCCGACCGGCGCGCGAAAGCGCACCCGTCCGTCGAAGACGGCCGTCAGGCGCCGGGCCGCAAGGTTCACGCGGAGCACCCAGTGCGTTATCTCATATGACCCGAGCGCCTCGCTGTGAACCCAACCGGTGCGCCCGTTAGGGCGTCCAGGGAGCCGGATCCGCAGCCAGCTCGCCCCGCTCGGTGACCGGTATTCGGCAAGCAGCACGTAGATCTCTGGAAAGCCGTCGCCGTTTTCGAGTACGACCCGGTCGATCCTCCGTGCGCGGGGACGCGGCGCCACGCGCACTGCGGCCCGTTCGAGCCCGTACGCCCAGATCGTCGTCGTCCGTTCGTTCGAAAGGCGCCGTTCGACTCCCCGCGCGGCTGCCGCCGGCGAAGCCCAGGGGCCCGCGAGCCACGCGAACGAGGCCGCAACGACGCACGCCGCATACGCGACACCGCGGCGTTGCGACCCTGATGCCATTGGCGCGGCTGAGCGCGTCAGCCGGTGAAGCTTGGTGCCGGTGACTGCGCCGCTTCCGTCGGCGTGACTTTCCTGATTTTCGCCTCGCAGCGCGCGAGCGTCAGCTGAGCCTTCTCGGTGCGCACACCGCGGGCGCCCGTGAGCCTGACGATCACCTCGAGGCGATGAGCCCGGCCGGCGGTGAGCGACACCCGCGCACGGAAGGCGCCCGCGCGATCGCGGCGGTAGATCGTCCGGATGCGGCGGCCGTCGAGCACCAGTGTCACGGACCTGACACCGCGGCCGGCGACGGTCGCGTAGTAGCCGGTCCCGGCGATGCAGGCCGGCGCGCCGCCGATCCGGGCAGAGCCGACATGATCCGCCGCCATGGCGGCAACCGGCGTGGCGAGCGCGGCCAGCGCTACTGCGGCAACGAGCGCGCGACGTCCTGCGTGAAGTGTTTGGCTCATGTTCCCCCCATGCGCGAATTTCCGGCCGTCGGCGGCCTTGACATATGCGCGGCGAGAATACCGGCTACGGCGCGCTTATGGGGTCGAGCCCGCGACGCCGCCGCCAAGCGCCGCAGCGGCGAGCGCGCGCTCGGCGCGGGCGACTCCGGGCCCGGCGCCGAGGTCCGCGTAGATTGCCGCTGCCTCGCGCAGCGAAGCCTCGGCGGCAACATACCTTCCCAGGCGCGACAGGCACTCGCCGTGGTCCAGCAGTGCGCGGGCGAGCGCATACGGGTGGCTCACGGGGCGCAGGAGCTCGACAGCGGTCGCGAGCTCCTCGAGCGCCGCTCCCGGGTCGCCTTCGCGGAGCCGCAGCAGGCCGCTCGCCCACGCGAGCTGGCCGCGGACGGCGGGCAGCGGGTGCGGTCCCGAACCGGCGGACAGCACGTCGCGCATCAGCGCGGCGTGGCCGTCCTCGAGCATGCCGTCGACGAGGTCACAGAGGTACAGGGCGACGTCGCTCGTGACACGACCGGTACTGCGGATCTCGGCCCAGACCGACTGGGCCAGCTCGCCGGCCTGCGCTGCACGGCCGACCGCACGCAGCGCCACGGACCGGGCGGCGGCCTCGTCGACGGACTGTTCGTACCACTCGGACGAGGTCGGCAGCTCGCGCTCGAGCCATTCGTGCAGGGCGGCGTGGTCGCCGCGCGCCGCGAGAATCAGCGGACGCATCTGCCAAGCGACGCGCTCGGCCATGTCGGCTTCGCGTTCACGCAGGACGTCTCCTTCGGCGAGGGCCAGATCCCATTCGCCCGCGTACGCGCGCACCGAGATCCGCTGGCTGATCAGGTCGCGTTCCCAGAGCCGGTCGCCGCGCTCGCGGGCCAGCTCGATGCCGGCGTCGAGCAGCTCGACCGCCTGCTCGGGAAGTCCGCCCTGCAATCTGTAGTAGGCGAGGTTGTTGTATGCCCGCAGAGCCTGGTCGGCAAGCTCGGCTTCGAGCCCGATCTCGAGCGCGAGCGTGCAGAGCGCCACGGCCTCGGTCAGGCGGCACTGGTCAAACAGCGTCTGCGCCTTGGTCGCCTGGGCATTCGCGACGACGGCACGCATGCCCGCCGGATCGGCGATCGCGAGCGCCGCCTCTGACTCCTTGTAGGCGCGATCGTAGTCCCCGGCCAACAGTGCGACGCGGGCTCGCCGCGCGGCGAGCTCCGCGAGGACTGCCGCGTCACTGATCGACTCGCGCACCGCGTCCATCAGCGCGGCGGCGTCGTCGAGCCGCAGCTCGGCGATCAGTACGTCGGCGAGCAGCGCCTGCGTCCTCGCCGCCTCGGCGCCCTGGCCGAGGCGCTCGAAGCCCGCGATCGCCTCGCCGAGCAGCCGGTGCGCCTGATCCGTGTTCCCCGAGCGGGTTGCCGCGACGCCCGCTTCGGCGAGCAGGTGCGCGCGCTGCGCGGGGTCGTTCGCAAGGTCAGCGGCCTGTTCGAAGTAGCTTCGCGCGGCGTCGGGCAGGGCCAGCGAACCAGTCCGTTCGCCGGCGACCGCGAGCTGCTCCCGCGCCGCGGCGCGAATCTCGTCGGCGTCCGCGGCGTCCGGGTCGAGCGCGACGGCGTCGAGCAGGTGGCTCGCCTCGACCTCCGCCGACTCGCCGGAGCGGTCCGGGAGCGAGTGCAGGTAGGCCGCGGCGGCGAGGTGCAGCGCCCGCCGGGCGTGCCGCGAGAGTGTGTTCAGCGCGACGTTGCGCAGGAGTGCCTGCAGGAAGCGGTACTGGCCCGCGACGGTGAGGTGTTCGCCGTCGTCACGGGCCAGGAACTGCTTGGTCACCAGGGACTCGAGAGGCTCGGCGAGTGCCTCCACCGGCAGGCCGCTCACGGCGGCCAGCGCCTCCGGCGTGAACGAGATGCCCAGCACCGCGGCGTCCTGCAGCAGCTCGCGCTCGCCGCGGCTGAGGTTGTCAAGCCGCGAGGCCGCGAGCGCCTGCAGGCTCTCGGGCACGTCGAGACGGCCGATCGCCGCCGCCGGCGCGTATCGCGCGCCCTCGCGCACGAGCATGCCGCGGTCGAGCAGCATCAGCACCGTCTCGACCGCGTAGAGCGGGATCCCCTCGGACTGCTCGACGATCCGGCCTGCCACGTCCTCCGGCAGGCCGGGCACCAGGCCGGCGAGCAGCTCCCGCATCTCGGCCAGGTCGAGCGGCTCGAGCGTGATCGCCTCGCCGCGCTCGGGCCGCTCGCCGGGCACCTCACGCGCGAGGCAGACGACGAGGATCGGCAGCTCTCGCGACCACTCGAGCAGGTAGTCGATGAAGTCGAGCAGCCCGCGCGGCGCGCGGTGCATGTCCTCGAAGACCATCACCACCGGGTCGGTCGCGGCGACCCGCTCGATGAACAGGCGCCAACCGCTGAACAGGTCCGCCGGCTCGCTGACGTTGCGATGCTCGAGACCCAACAGGTGGGCGAGCCGCGGCAGCACGAGCGAGCGCTCGCGCTCATCGGTGACGAACTGCTCAACCGTCGATCGCAGCTTCGTGCGCGCCGTGTTCGGGTCGTCCTCCTCGCCGATCCCGGCGCGCCCGCGGATCATTTCCGCGAGTGCGGCATAGGCCAAGCCGTCTCCGTAGGACGGGCAGCGACCCTGCAGCCACCAGCGCTCGGCGCCGATGCCGTCGACGTACTTGAAGTACTCCCACAGCAGGCGCGTCTTGCCGGACCCGGCGTCGCCGGTGACCGTCGCCTGGACCGCGCACCCCTCGCTCGCGCTGCGCTCGCCGAGGACGATCAGCGCCTGCAGCTCGCGTGTTCGTCCCGCGAGCGGTGCCTCGAGCCCGGCGCTGCGCCGCGCCCCGCCGACTCCCGCCACGACGCGCAGGGCGACCCAGGTGTGGACCGGCTTGCGCCGCCCCTTGACCTCGTGAACGCCGCCATCCTCGTACGCGATCGCCGCTTCGGTCGTGCGGCGCGTGACGTCGTCGACCAGGACGGTCCCGGGCTCCGCGATCGACTGCAGCCGCGAGGCCGTGTTCACCGTGTCTCCGTGGATCATGCCCTCCTTGGAGTCGGCGGCGCCGACGGCAGCCGTTCCCGTAAGCACGCCGACGCGCAGGCGCAGGTCCGCGACCCCGACCTCTTCGCCGAGCGCCTGCACGGCCCGCGTTAGACCCAGGGCGGCGCGCACGGCTCGCTCGGCGTCGTCCTCCTTCGCCACCGGTGCACCCCAGACGGCCATCACGGCGTCGCCGATGAACTTCTCCACGACACCTTCATGACGTTCGATGATCGCCCGGCAGCGGGCGAAGTAGAGCGACATCAGCGCCCTGACGTCCTCGGGATCGCGGGTCTCCGAGAGCGTGGTGAATCCGACGAGATCGGCGAACAGCACGCTGACCAGGCGCCGTTCGGCGCCGGCGGCGCGCCGGCGGACCGTGAGTTCGGGCGACGCGGCCGGCGCCTCTACGAGAGCTGTCCCGCAGGACGGACAGAATCGATCGGTCGGCCTGACCACTTGGCCGCAGCCCGCGCAGACGCGCTCCTGGACAGCGCCGCACTGCCCGCAGAAGCCGTCGCCGACCGGCACGACGGCGCCGCACGCTGCGCAGCTAGCCATCGTGTGGCGCCCCTACGCCACCAGATGCTGCCCCCATGCCCCCAAGGCTACCTGCGCGAGCCCGGCGTGACAGGGCGCCACTGTGCAGCGCGAACGAAGGCGTGAATACGTGCAGGCCAGTGTGTCGGCGTGCTTATAGTGATGGTCGCGGGGCCATAGCTCAGCTGGGAGAGCGCCTGCTTTGCAAGCAGGAGGTCACCGGTTCGATCCCGGTTGGCTCCATCCGACGAGATCGGCCGCCACGCCAAGAGTGGCAACAGCGGTCTTGGGTGCGTCCGCGGTTTGATCCGCTGCACGTCGAGCAATCCCCTTCCCGGCTTACAGCCCCGCAGTAATTCCAGGGGCAGCTGTCGGCCAGGGCGAAGCCGAATCGGATGTCGGCCGCGGCTGTATTCTCCCGAAAGCTGCGTGGCGGCCTCCTGTGGCCCTGCGGCTGTCGGGGGAAGAGCGAAACCGAGCGGGGAGAGGTGTACGCATGTCACGCAGGCTTAACGGTCGCCGGATGTCGACCGCGACCGTGCTGGCTTTGGTGGGGCTCTTGTTGTCAACGGCCAGCTCCTTCGCCGCGACGGTGACGTTCAAATACACCGGTGAAGAGCAGACCTTCACGGTCCCGGCGGGAGTCACGAGTGTGCACGTCACGGCGACGGGCGCCGCGGGCAGTGAAGGGTCTGAAGGCTCGGCGGCCGGTCACGCTGCGATCACTGAAGCCGAGCTCCCGGTGACCGTTGGGCAGATTCTCTACGTAGAGGTCGGCGGACTGCCCACCACGAGTCCAGGGTGCTACCCGCAAATCGCCTGCATTGGCGGTTTCAACGGCGGCGGGTCGAGCCATTATGGCGGCGGTGGCGGCGGCGCTTCCGATGTCCGTTTGACGAGCATGACCCAGGCAGGCACGCTCCAAAGCCGCCTGATAGTGGCAGCCGGCGGGGGCGGCGGCGGTTTTTTCTGCTCGGGTGGTGCCGGGGGAAACGCCGGAGAAGCGGGCAGTCAGGGTGGAGACTGCGGCGTCGCCGGAGGGACGGGCGGCGGAGCCGGCAACCTCCTCGAAGGTGGGGCGGGTGGCAACCCGTCCGGCGAAGCGGGCAGCCTGGGTCTCGGCGGCTCAAACGAATTCGCCGGTGGCGGCGGCGGCGGGCTGTACGGCGGCGGCAGCGGAGGCAAAGTGACCATCGGCCCCAATCCGGAACCTGAAACCGGGGGATCCGGCGGTGGCGGTGGCGGCTCGAGCCTTGTCCCAAGCGGCGGCACCATGCACCTGGCTACGGCGCTCGAAGCGGGCACCGTAATCGTCTCCTACCTCGCACCCTCGAAAATCACGTTTCCACCGCTGTCCGACAGAGCCTACGGCGAAGCACCCTTCACCGTCACGGCGTCAGCGTCCTCGGCGCTGCCCGTGACCTTCTCGGCGAGCGGTGAGTGCAAGACCAGCGCAGCCGGCCTCGTGAACCTCACGGGCGTCGGCGTGTGCACGATAACCGCGCACCAGGAAGGCGACTCGCAGAACGCCGCGGCCACCCCAGTCTCACAGTCCTTCAACGTCAAACCCCGCAAGACAGTGACGCGCCTGAGCCAGACGAAGCTGCACGCGCTTCGCTCGAGGACCACCACGATCACCGCGCTCGTCCATGCGGCGAGCGCCGAACAATCGGCGGGCGCGCTCGCCGGCACGGCGACGCTGTACATCGGTGGTCACCGACAACAGTCGGTGCGCGTGAGCAGCGGAATAGCGCGATTCACCTACACGCCCCGCAGCACGGGCCGACTCAACGTTCGCATCGTGTACCACGGGTCGCCCACCGACGAGTCGAGCAGCACAACGGCAACACTGACCGTGCGCGAACATCAGGTGCATCCGATCGTCACCGGCTGAACGCCCGGAACCCCGCTCCCGTCGGACCCTCCGGCCGTCCGGGCAGAGGAGTCGCGGTTCCACTGAGCGCCCGCCTGCTGCGCAAGGTGTCCCGGCCCGTCCGCCGTCTCCTGCGGACGGGCGGAAGCGATCGCGTCCAGAGTTGCCGATCAGTACTTGAGTTTCGCTTCGGCAGATTTGTATTCGGTGCCCGCCTTGCGTTTGGCCGTGAGCGTCACGTTGCCTTCGCCCGGCGGCGCCCTGAACGACGTTTCGGCCGTCGATTCGGCAGGCCCTTCAGACGCGATCGTCAGCGACGGTCCCGTGACGTTTCCGCTCGTGGCACCAACCGTCACTTCGTGGAGGAGAGGGCGTCGAAATGAGCCGTTATGAGCGGGAGATCGGACATGCTGGCCCACCTTTCATTGGCCTGGACAGCGCCGCGGCTTGGACGGCGCTGAGCTGGCGCTCCTATCGTGTTTGCATGAACCCTCGTCTGATCCAGTCGCGGTAGGCGTTGGAGAATGCCGGGAGCTCCACGACGAGCAACTGCGCGGACTCGTGGATCTGTTCGGCAGTGGCTGTCGCGTATTCGTGGACGAGGAGGCGACGTAATTCGCGTAGTCGCTGCAGACGGCGCGTCTGCTCGCGCGTGAGGACGCCTGCGTCCCGTAGCGCGTCTAGGTCGCGCCGCACGTTTGTTTCGTCGCGCCGGCCCCTGAGCTCGGCGAGCTCTAGGCCGAAGGCGCTGAGATCAGCGATGTAGTTGTAGAGAAGGTCGACGCCGCGCTCCACGGCCTTTACGCGGTTGAGCTCGACCGGGTCCTGTGAGTTGTACGCGCTTTGGAAGGGCTCGAGGTCGAAGTTTTCGCCGAACTCGCCCATCGCCACACGCAGGGCGGTCAGGTGACGACTAACGTCGCTGATTCGCTCAAGCGTTTTTGTCTTGAGGACTCGTGCGCGCTGAGGGTCGCTGCTCTCGAGGGGCGCTGGGGGTGGAGCTGGCGTGTTCACGAGCCACGCCGGCGAAGCTCGGCCTCGAGGACGCGTGCGGCCCGTAGGTTCTCGGTGCGTTGCGCGCGGCGTCTCCACGTTGGCGCGGCGTCGCTAATCGCCGGCCAGCGGCGGCTTCTGTCAACGAGGACCCGCCCGTGTTTGATGACCTCATCCATGAGTACGGGCGAGGCTTCGGCGTCCGCAAGCCGTACAAGCTGGACGTCGCGGCCCAGACGCCTAGAGAGCCGTTCTGTCGCGTCCGCCAGTCGCCCGACGCTCGGGTCCGCGGCGGCAACCAAGATGTCGAGGTCCGAGTGCTCGTCGAAGCTCCCCGCCGCGGCTGACCCAAAAAGAACCGCCAGCTGGAGATTCGGCTCGGTTCGAAGTGCGTCTCGCAACGCCCTCAGAAGCGGCCAAGATGTGCGCAGGTAGTTCTCCTCGCGCAGCGTCGTACGGAACCTGCGAGGACTTATCCGCTCGCCTCGTACCAAGCCCTCCCGGGCAGCACGGCGCAGCGTGCGCTCCGAGATCGAGAGCTCGGCGGCAAGTCGTCCTAGGGAATCCATGGTATGGCCGATACCCTAGCACGGTGTGGCCGCTCTTTCAGACCGATATGGCCGCTATTTCGTGATTGTATGGCCGCTCACTGCGTAGACCAAGCCTTCGTACCTGGTCGATCAAGGACACGGAACGCGCCGTGAGCCGCCCAGGCACTCACCGCGAGAAGTGCCTGAGTCGGCGAGAATCGCCGACAATCCACCTGCATCCGTAGCGATCTCATTGTCGCGGAGCTTGCCCAGACTCCCCGGCAAAACGGGGGAGTTGGGCGCCCTGTTCTGCGTCGGAGCGTGCGCTTTGCAAGCAGGAGGTCACCGGTTCGATCCCAGTTGGCTGCACTCAGTAAGGACCTGCCAACGGGCAGTAGCCAGGGCTTCGCGGAGCCAGGCACGGAGCGTCGCGAAAGGGTCTGCGCCTACTGTCCCTTGCGGAGATTTCGACACGCCGGTCGTCGGTTGAGTCGCGGCTGGATCCGGAGCGTCGAGCATCGGTCCAGCCTGACGAAGGCTTGGCAAGGTCCGCTGCCCAACCGCCGATGAATCGTCATGGCCTGCGATCACTCGGACCCGTATAGCGGCGCCGCGCGCTACCAGCGCGAGGCTGGCCAGATGCGGCTGGTGCTGGTGTGTGACGGCTGCGGCGCCGAGCGCGCCGAACTCGGCAGGGTCGACTACCGCCTCGAACCTCGGTGCCTGGTCGTGCACCTGGCGGAAAAGGTCGCGCGAGAGCTGGAATTGAGCGAGGAGTTGACCGCTAGGGTCCGGCTTGCCGCAATGGTGTGTAGCGTGGGGCGCGATCGGCTCTCACCCGAGATTCTCAGCAAGAACGGCCCGCTAACAAACGAGGAGTGGACCGAGGTTCGCCGTGAGCCCGAGCTCGCGGCGGCGCTGCTGAGCGACGTCGACTTGGACGACATACGTGAGTGGGTTCTCTGCCACC
>Ga0182016_10004154_pt1 | contig 16146 bp, 14 predicted proteins | sample 712S2MmetaG_FD_120491 | JGI IMG/M metagenome (GOLD analysis project Ga0182016, IMG submission 120491) | Permafrost microbial communities from Stordalen Mire, Sweden - 712S2M metaG | ecosystem: Environmental > Terrestrial > Soil > Wetlands > Permafrost | place: Sweden: Stordalen | collected...
AGATTCTCGACACCGCCGGCCAGAAGGGCACGGGCAAGTGGACCGTCTTCAGCGCTCTCGATCTTGGTCAACCCGTCACGCTTATCGGTGAGTCTGTATTTGCGCGATGCCTTTCGGCCCTCAAGGAAGAGCGCGTCAACGCCGCCAAGATCCTCGCCGGCCCAGCCGCTGCCCCTCTCGCCGCCGACCGCGCCGCATTCATTGAAGAGGTTCGCTGCGCACTCTACTGCTCCAAGATCATCTCCTACGCGCAGGGCTACATGCTTCTGAAGGCGGCGGCAAAGGAGAATAGCTGGAATCTCAACATGGGCGGCATCGCGCTGATGTGGCGCGGCGGCTGCATCATTCGCTCCCGCTTCCTGGGCAAGATCAAGGAAGCCTTCGACAAGAATCCAGCGCTGGAAAACCTGCTGCTCGACAGCTTTTTCTCTGACGCTCTCAACCGGTACCAAAGCTTGTGGCGCCGGGCATTGGTCCAGGCTGTTCAGCTCGGCGTTCCTACGCCGGCCTTCTCTACGGCGCTCGCATTCTTTGACGGTTACCGCACGGCGCGACTGCCGGCAAACCTGCTTCAGGCACAACGCGACTTCTTCGGCGCACACACCTATGAGCGCATCGACCAGCCGCGCGGAAAGTTCTTCCACACCAATTGGACCGGCCGAGGTGGCCGTGTCTCATCCACAACGTATAACGTTTAAGGCCGATTTACCGAGTCGTTCACCGAGTGAGGATAGGGCGCGTGCTGGCCGGCTGCCTCACCCGCCTAAACCTCCAAAGCTCTGCTTCCAGGCCCGCATCCAGCTCCTGACCGAACTCGCGTCCTTGCGTTGACGATTCGTTTCTCGGCTGGAGTACACTGGGTCAAACCTTTAATCGTGACGAAGATACAATCCAATTCGGAGGGCCGATCAAACGTGCCAGCCGCTCGTTTCTCTTTCACCAACAAGCTCAGCGCCTCAAACAAGACGCCTCGCCAAATTAACCGCAACCTCATCTTCAACCATATCCGCGCGCGCCAGCCCATCTCGCGTGCCGATCTCTCGCGCGTCTCCGGATTGCAGCGCAGCACGGTCTCGCTGATTGTGGAGGAACTGCTGACTGAGCGATGGATCGTCGAAGGATCCATGGGGCGCCTGCCCCGCGGGCGCCGGCCCACTTTCCTCAACGTCTCAAGCCAGCGCGGCGTGCTCGCTCTCGACATTCATCCTGCACAAACCACTCTGGCCATCGCCGACCTGGGCGGCGACATTCTCGTCGAAGATCAGATCGAGCTGCCAGAGGATCCGCAGAAAGTTATCGGCGCCATCATCGGCGCAATTCGCAAGATGATCGCCGCCAACAAGGACCGCTCCTTCGACGGCGTTGGCATCAGCCTTCCCGGCCGTCTCGATCTGCACCCTGGCCCTTCAAACACTGCGAAGCAAACGCCATCCAAAGCAATCTTTGCGCCCAACATCCGCTGGCCAATCGGCCAGATTAAGTCGCGCGTCGAGCAAGCCACGGGCCTGCCAACCTTCCTCGACAACGTCGCCAACGCCTGCGCACTCTCTGAGGTTTGGTTCGGTGACAGCGATGGCAACCACGATCTGGTCGTCGTCAACGTCTCTGAGGGACTGGGCACCGGCATCTTCGCCAACGGCCGCATCCTGCGCGGCGAAGGCGGATCGGCAGGCGAGTTTGGCCATGTGCAGGTTGACCCGCTCGGCCTACCCTGCGGCTGCGGCAGCACTGGATGCTGGGAGACGGTCGCATCCAACCGCGCCGGCATGCGCTACTATGCCGAGATCACTGGCAAACCATCCCCCTCTTTTGAAAACCTTCTCAAGCTCGCCGCATCGGGCGACCCAGCCGCTTGCCAGGCCATCGATCGCATGTGCGCAGCCCTCGGCCGCGGTATACACATGATCGCCTCCGCCCTCGCGCCATCTGAGATCGTCGTTGTCGGCGACATCACCACCATCTGGCGGCTCGCCGGCCCGCGCATCGAGCAGGAGATGCGTCGCATCCCCATGGTTCGTGTACCCCGTCTCCGCCCGGCACAGGACGGCAACAAAGCCCGCCTGCGCAGCGCCGTTGCCCTCGTCATGCACGATAACCAAGTCTAGGCCGTGCGTGCCGCCTGTGCACGATCCTGCGTGTCAGGCCCGGCCCAATTCATTCCTCTAATGATCGGAGAAATTCCGTGATTCTCGATTCCTTCCGTCTCACCGGCAAGAATGCTCTCGTCACCGGCTCCTCGCGCGGCATGGGCGCCGCAATCGCCATCGCGCTTGCTGAAGCCGGCGCAAACGTTGCATTGCACGCCTCGCAATCTGTCCCCGCCGAGGTCATCGCTAAAGTTGCCGCCACCGGCGCCCGCCATGTTGCGCTCACCGCCGACGTGCGCCACCCCGAGCTCGCGGTCACGCTCGTCGATCAGGCCGCCTCCGCTTTTGGGTCCCTCGATATTCTGATCAACAACGCCGGCATCACCCGCCGCGCTCCGGCCGTCGACTACCCCATCGCCGAATGGGACGAAGTTATTGCCGCCGACCTCACCAGCGTCTTTCGCCTTTGCCAGGCTGCTGGACGCCTGATGGTTACGCAGGGTTCGGGCAAGATTGTCAACATCGCTTCCCTGCTTAGTTTTCAAGGGGGCATCACTGTGCCCGCTTACGCCGCTGCAAAAGGCGGAGTTGCCCAGCTCACCAAGGCCCTCGCCAATGAGTGGGCATCCAAAGGCGTTTGCGTTAACGCCATCGCCCCCGGCTACATGGCCACCGACCTCACCGAAGCCTTGCAGAAAGACCCCAATCGCAATCGCCAGATCATGGAGCGCATTCCCGCCGGCCGCTGGGGCTCGCCGCAGGACGTCGCCGCCACTGCGGTCTTTCTCGCCTCGCCGGCCAGCGACTACGTTAACGGCCATGTGCTGGTTGTCGACGGGGGATGGATGGGTCGGTAACGAGTTGATCGTCACTTTCCCCAAGATCACCATCGCTCAAATGTGAGACAGTACTGGGTGAATCCCATGAAGCCAATTTCCGACGGCCAAAGCTCCTCCGCGCTATCCCGTTACAACGCCTTCCTGCTGCTCGTTGCCGGCCTAGGCGGCCTGCTCTATGGTGTCGACGTCGGCATCATCGGCGGCGCATATCCCTACCTTGCAGCAACCTCTGGCCTCACGCCGCCGCAGCTTTCTTACATCGTCGCGGCCGTCCTGCTGGGCAGCGTCTTCTCCACGCTCTTCGCCGGCCTGCTTGCCGACTGGATGGGCCGCAAGCCGCTCATGATTCTCAGCGGCGTCGCCTTCGCGATCAGCATCCCCATCATCGCCCTTTCGCAAGGCTTCGATCCGCTCTTCTTTGGCCGTCTGCTTCAGGGCATCAGCGGCGGTTTCATCGGCATCGTGGTCCCGCTCTACCTTGCTGAATGTCTTGGCGCAACCAACCGCGGCAAGGGCACGGCAATTTTCCAATGGCTGCTCACGCTTGGCATCGTTGCAGCCGCGCTCGTCGGCATCTACTACAGCTATCGTGTGCAATCCGTCGCCGCCGCCTCTGACGCAGCTACGCTCTTCGCATTCAAGAACGAAGCATGGCGGCGCATATTCTGGGTCTCGCTGCCGCCCGGAATCCTTTTTATTCTGGGCAGCTTTGCCGTATCCGAGTCGCCACGCTGGCTCTTTCTGCGTGGCCGCCGTGATCAGGCTCTTGCCGCTCTCCTCCGCTCACGCACGCCCCGGCAAGCCGAACTCGAGCTCAACGAAATGGTCGAGGCTTCGCACCAGAAATCGCAAAAGTCAGCCGGCCAGCGAACCCGTGAGCGCCTGCTTCAGCGCAAATACGTCATTCCCTTCCTGCTCGCGCTTGTCATACTCTCCTGCAACACTGCCACCGGAATTAACTCCATCGTGGGCTACAACGCCGGCATTCTCATGCAGAGCGGCCTCTCTGACTTGCAAGCGCACTGGGGCTACGTGCTCTTCACTACCATCAACTTCCTCATGACCATGGTCGGCATGTTCCTGGTCGATCGCAAAGGCCGCAAGTTCCTGCTCATCGTCGGCACCAGCGGCATCATCGTCTCGCTCATCGGCGTGGGCATTCTGTTTCTGCGCACTGAAAAACTCAACGTCGATAGCGGCGCACGACTGCAGTCGCTGGTCACTTCCGATCAGAGCCTGACCCTCCACTTCGATCCAGCAGCCGCGCAAACGTTGTTAGCTTCCGCAGGCCCGGCAGGTGCAGCCATCGACGGCAGCCACGCCTCGCTCGCCGTCATCTACTCCTATGGCGATTTCACCTCCACTACTAACTACGCGCGCTCCGACGACACAGCCGCCGCACCCATCCGCATCGACCGTGACGATTCCATCCCCGCCAACAGCGTCGAATCGTTCTTTCAAAATCCCTTCGCCGACCTCAATGCGGCGCGCACCGCACCACTGCGAATTCAAAAGGCGCTCGTCGGCCAAATCCCTGACGCCAGCCACGGCTGGATCGTCGCGCTCTGGCTTTATCTATTTGTCGCGTTCTACGCCATGGGGCCCGGGGTTTGCGTTTGGCTCGCGCTATCAGAGTTGATGCCCACACGCATCCGCTCCAACGGAATGAGCATCGCGCTGGTCAGCAACCAGCTCGTCTCAACCACGCTCGCCGCCATCTTTCTGCCCTTCGTAAGCAAGCATGGTTACTCTTCAATCTTCTTCCTCTTCGCCGGATTCACCGTGGTCTATTTCATCACCGCGGCCTTCTTCCTGCCGGAGACAAAAGGCAAAACGCTCGAAGAGATCGAGGCCCACTTCGAAGGCAAAACAATCGCCTGACGCGGCAGCTCCGGCTTGCCCCTTGCGATTGTCATTGATCTGCGTGAGCATTTCCGATGCGCTTAGTCGTAGTTGGCGCTGCCGTCCACCTGCTCCGCATCTTCGCCGATGGTGTCATTGGTCAGGCTGCAAATTCCACCGCAGCCCCAATTGGGCGACCTCCCACTGTGCCTCATTGGCACACTTTTCGAGAATGCCCCCTTTCGTGACGAAAACAAGAACAGGTTCGTGCACTGAATTTGCCTGGTTTGCACGCCCATTTGTGCGATTCCACGTCGCATGCGGTCGCGAATGCACCTTTGAACGTTCCGATATCCAGATGGCATTCAGGGCCAGCATTCAGCCAGCTCGCGGAGGCGTAATGAGATTGGCGGGAAAGATCGCTCTGCGCGCGGGACGGACTCTGCTGCTGATGATCTGTGCAGCCGGAGCAACGATCGCGCTGGTGCGCTCGGCGCCCGGCTTCCTCTCTGACTCTCGTGAAATCGACGCAAAATATGCGCAATCCGCGCGATCCCGCATGGATTCAGATGGCTCCCGCAAGTCCGCTGGCCTGATCGCGATCCACGTTGTCCAAGGCTGGATGCACGGCAACTTTGGACAGTCGCGCCAATTCGATGTACCTGTTGCGGAACTGGTTGCGGCCCGCATCCGCGTGTCGGCTTCACTGTTGGCGCATGGGCTCATTGGCGGATGGATATTGGCAATCTGCACCGCTCTCCCGATCAGCGCTCTGCGCCGCGGCAGGCTCTTGTGGGGATTGCCATTCACTATCTTGCTTGCGGCCCCCACCGCTGCCATGGGCACAGCCTGCATCCTTTCTCAGATGGGCGGCCCCGTCCTGGTACTTGCCCTGCTCATTGCGGCGCGAGATTTCAAGTTCCTCTCCGGCATGCTGGTGGGCGCGTGGAGTGCGCCACATCTGCTGCACGCCAGAGCCCAGGGAATGCCAGCGCGCGCGCTCGTCACCATGCACATACTGCCCAACGCAGCGCCGCAATTGTGCGCACTCATCACGCTTTCAATCGTGACGGCATTGGGAGCGCTGGTTCCCGTTGAAGTCATCTTCTCCGTGCCCGGCGTCGGCCAACTTGCGTGGTCCGCCGCGATGAACCGAGACCTTCCTGTGCTGGTCGCAGTCAGCCTGCTGATGGCGTGCGCTGTGGGCGTGGCAGGATTGCTTTCGACGCGCGCGTTCACACTCGAGGCCGCGTGAAGAATCGAATCTTGGCTGCCTTCCTCGTGCTGCTGGTTGTGGGCGCTGCGCTTGTCCTCCGATTCTCTCCCGACGACTACGCGGCTCAAGACCGCGACGCGACCATGGCTCCATCATCGCCGCGGCACCTTGCAGGCACGGATGAGCTCGGCCGCGATCGCATTGTCCGCACTGCCGCGGCTCTTCTCATTGGATTAACGGGCGCCGCCGTTGCCGCAGCCGTAAGCACTACCATCGCCGCTGGTGTTGGCTTGCTCGCTGCATTCAGCCCGTCGTGGGCGGCGGCCATCCTGATGTTTGTCAGCGATGCCTTCCTCGCCGTGCCGTGGCTCTTTCTCCTCATGATGGCGCGTTCCCTGCTCCCGCTTACCGCCTCGCCCATGGAAACAGCCGTGGCCACGTTCCTGGTGCTTGCCGCGCTCGGCTGGCCGGCTTGTGCGCGAGCAATATTCAGCGGCGCATCCGGGCTTCGCTCCGCGGAGTGGATGATTCACGGTCGCGCTTGCGGCCTCAAGCCTCGACAACTGATTCGCCTGCACATCGTTCCCCACCTCCGCCCACTGCTATTGCCGCAGTTCCTCATCTGCGTGCCGGCGTTCATTGTCGCCGAGGCGAACCTCGGCGCTCTCGGTCTCGGCGTTGGCGAGCCTCTGCCCTCCTGGGGTGCGATGCTCCTCGAACTGGACAACTCTGCCCTGCTGGCTCGCTCCCATTGGATATTCCTGCCGATTGCCCTGCTGGTTTTGGTGCTGATGGTTCTCGAGTCGTTCACCACCGAAGGTAAAAGACATGCGTAATTTGCCGCGTTTATTACTTCTGTCCGCCGGCATCATTCTGCTTTTCGCAGACCCTGCTTCACCGCAGGCTGCACCTCGCCAGCCCGGCGAGCTGGCTTGGGCAATCCACTGCGATCCCAGCACGTTCGACCCCGCAAAGGTGGATGAGCAGGTGTCGGAACTGGTGCGCTATTTGACTGGCGGTGTCCTGCTGCGGATCAACCGTCAGACGCAGGAGCCCGAAGCCCAGCTTGCCGAGAGTTATCGCGTCTCCCTGGACGGCAAGACAATCGTATTCAAGCTGCGCGATAAACTTCGCTTTTCCGACGGCTCCCCGCTCACCTCCGCCGATGTTGCCTGGTCGTTGCGTCGAGTTTTGGATCCTGCCACCGAGGCCCCTGCCGCTGACGAATTTCTTTCCCCGCGAGCTGTCACTGTCGCTACGCCAGACAGGCTCACCGTCACAGTTCGCCTGCCGCAGCGCATCGTCGGAGTCGAAAACATCTTCGACGAGATCGCTATCGAGCCTGCCAACCGGCCGAGTGAAGGCCGCATCACGGCAGGGCCATTCGTGGTGGCCGAATATAAGCGTGGACTGTATGTCCGCCTGCGCCGCAATCCAAATTATTGGCGGCACGACGGCGCAGGTGTGCAACTGCCTTACGCAACTGGCCTGCGGCTGGACATTCTCAACAACCGCGAACAGGAGATTGAACTCTTCCTGCGCGGCGAATACGACCTCGTCGACGCGCTCTCGCCCGATTACTTCGCCCTCCTGGCTCAAAAGTCTCCGCAATCCCTGCGCGATCTGGGCGCATCGCTCAACACCGAGCAGCTTTGGTTCAATCAGTCTTCCGCCGCTCCACTGCCGGACTTCGAAAAGGCATGGTTTCAGAATCGAGGCTTCCGCGTCGCAATCTCTCAGGCCATCCATCGCGCCGATCTGGCACGCATTGCATATGACGGGCACGCCACTCCCGCGTTCGGATTCATCTCCCCTACCAACAAGCTTTGGCATAACGACCAGCTCAAATATCCGCTTGAAAGCCTCGCCCACGCCAGGCAGGTGCTGGTCGCATCAGGCTTTCATCTGAGCAGCAACCATCTCTTCGACTCCAATGGACACCTGGTGAAGTTTTCCATAATCACCAACGCAGGCAACGCCGCTCGCCAGAAAATGGCAGTGATGATTCAGCAGGACCTGGCCGCAATCGGGATTGAGGTTACGATCGTGGCTCTCGATTTCCCCGCGCTGATTGAGCGGCTGATGCACAAGCAGGACTACGAAGCCTGCTTGCTGGGAGTTTCGAACGCCGAGCCAGATCCGAATTCCATGATGAACGTGTGGCTCAGCTCTTCTCCAAACCATCAATGGAATCCCTCCCAAAAAACACCTGCAACGGATTGGGAAGCGGAGATCGACTTAAATATGCGGGCGGAGGCCTCCAGCCCCGCGCAACGCGACCGCAAGCAGGCCGTAGACCGGGTGCAGCAGATTGTGGCCGATCAACAACCTTTCATCTACCTGGTCTATCCAAACGTACTTCAGGCCGTCTCGCCGCAGTTGCGCGGCGTGCAGGCCTCGATCCTCTCACCGGGGCCGGTGTCGAACATCGAGGCCATTCGCCGCGACGACGGCCGCAGTGAGAAAACCGGACATCCGGGAGGCACACGATGAGCACGCCACTGCTCCGCGTTCGGCTGCGCGCGGACTATGGAAACCGCTGCGTTCTTAGAGATGTGCAGTTCGACCTCTGCGCCGGAGAGGTGTTGGGGCTCGTTGGGACGAGCGGGGCCGGCAAGACGACACTAGCGATGGCGCTTCTCGGCCTGCTTCCATGGCGCGGCGGCAAGGCTTCAGGAGAAGTGCTGATCGAAGCTGGCAATCTGCTCACCATGGATGCCCGCGCGGCAAGGCGTATTCGCGGCCGGGCAGTTGCGCTTATTCCACAAAGCCCCATGACCGCGCTCAACGCTCAAGTCTCTTTGCGCTCGCACTTTGTCGAGGCATGGAGCGCCCATCAGTCAACTGGCCGAATAGCCCTCGATGCGCGCTTGCGCGAACTGATGGCGCAAGTTCAGTTGCCCATCGATGACAGCAGCTTCCTGAGCAGAAAGCCGGGACAAATCAGTGTTGGCCAAGCTCAGCGCGTACTCATCGCCCTGGCCCTGCTGCATCGCCCTGCCATCGTCATCGCCGACGAACCAACCAGCGCACTCGACCCCGTTACCCAGGCTGAGATTGTGAAGTTGCTTGGCCAACTCGCTCGTCAAAACGGAATGGCCCTGCTCTACATCTCTCACGATCTGGTGTCTGTCCTGCAATTGTGCGGCAGGATCGCCGTCCTTGACTCCGGCACCATCGTCGAGTGCATGCCTGTTGCCGAGATTGACCAGGCGCGCAATCCCGCCACTCTCTCCCTGCTGCGCGCTCTTCCCGTTCCCGCAAGATTTCTGCTTGATCATTTCAGCTCGCATTCAAATACTTGCGAACTGGACCAACTACCTGAACTGATCCTTCCCGCATCCCCCGCGACGAACCTCAAAGAGGAGCTCGGATGCGGCGACATGCCCAGGGGGCCGGCTTTAAGGGCATTCTTGACGCGGACTAAGAGAGAGCTTACCTCCTCGTGAACTAAAGATTCCAAAAATCGCTTACGCGTAATGTATGGATTCTGAGCCTGGCACTTTCGTAATATGCACAAACTCACTGTCTCCTCCGAAAACCAACACATGTGCCAGCACCAGCTCGACGACTTGCTGAGGCCTCAATCTGGCGAAAAAGGAGCAACAACGATGCAATCCAATAAAGCCCGGAGCGTTACGTGGGGTAAAACAATTTTTATCGGCTTCCTGTTCTTCTTTAGCGCCAGCCTTCTCTTTTCCGCCCCTCAAAAAATGTCCAAAGACCTTATAGGCAACAATGGATACGACCAGGTCGACGTGATCGTCCAGTTTACCCAAACGCCAACCGCCTTTGAACACCAGAAGGTCTTCGACAGAGGAGGCACGCTGAAACAGACGCTCGGCCAGTTCAAGGGCGCTGCATATCGCCTGCCTGCGTATGCGATTGAAGATCTATCTAACGATCCCGAGGTCGTCTACGTCTCGCCCGATCGTCCGTTGAAGGGCGCGAGCAATCCAGCACCGGCTCTGGTCAACGACTTCCACTACCTGACAATCAATGCCAACTACGCCGCGAGCAAGGGTCTGTATGGCGCCGGGATCGGCGTCGCAGTCATCGACAGCGGGATTGCCAATGTTCCAGACATAACAGCCAAAAACGTCGTTTACAGCCAGGACTTCACCGGCATCGGAAGCACGGTCGACCAATATGGCCATGGGACTCACGTTACAGGCATCCTTGCCGGGAATGGGGCCGAATCCATCGGGTCGGCCTACAACTACACCTTCATGGGTGCTGCCGATGGGGTGAGCCTGATCAACCTTCGCGTGCTCGACCAGAACGGCGCGGGCAACGACAGCCAGGTCATCGCGGCCATTCAGGAAGCGATCGCGTTAAAGTCCAAGTACAACATCCGCGTCATCAATCTTTCGCTCGGAAGGCCGGTGTGGGAGAGCTACAAGGTCGATCCTCTTTGCCAGGCTGTAGAGCAGGCTTGGAAGGCGGGCATTGTCGTCGTTGTGGCGGCAGGCAACTATGGCCGCGACAACAACTCAGGCACCAACGGTTATGGCACCATCACCGCTCCCGGCAACGACCCCTATGTCATCACTGTCGGCGCAATGAATTCCCTGGGAACCTCGAATCGCACGGTTCACTACATTGCCAGCTACAGTTCGAAGGGTCCTACGCTGATTGACAACGTAGTCAAGCCCGACATCGTCGCTCCGGGAAATCTTATGGTCTCGTTATACTTTCCGGCGTCAACTCTCAATCAGAACTATCCGCAGTTTGAAACCCCGCTCACCGCTTACTTGCAGCAGCGGGAAACCGGCCTCTCCGGATCCTATTTCAATCTAAGTGGAACGAGCATGGCCACGCCAGAGGTGAGCGCGGCGGCTGCGTTGATGCTGGAACAGACGCCCGCTCTTACGCCCGACCAGGTCAAGGCGCGGCTGATGGTGAACGCGTTCAAGGGGCTGGTACAGTCCAGCGTGGCCACGGATTTGGCCACCGGTCAAACCTTTGACGAGCAAGCCGACGTCTTTACGGTTGGCGCAGGCTATCTCGATATTCAGGCTGCGCTGACGAACACACAACTGGCCCCGGCAACTGTCGGCAGTGCGTTGTCGCCCATCGCAGTGAAGGGCTCTAACGGGTCCGTCACTGTGGTTCCCAACGGCTCCTCGATCCTGGGAGGGACTTCGATATTGTGGGGCACCGCTACCAATCTTTGGGGCAGCTCCATTCTTTGGGGAACCGGCTCGGAGACAGCCGAGAGCATTCTCTGGGGAACCGGCTCAACCTTGACCAGCAGCAGCATCCTCTGGGGTACGGCCTCTACGTCAAGTGATTCTATTCTGTGGGGTACCAGCGAGACACAGGTTGACGGCTCAAACGTACTCTTTAGCGGCACTACAGGAGATATCACTAACGATCAGGAATAAGCTCTGCCCGGATCAGGATTCCGGATGGTGGCTGCGCGGCCGTGCCGTGACCGCGCACCTGCCACTCGGGATCGAGGGAGCCCTCAATCAAATGCAGCCGAAAATCCAAGCAATAAACGGAATGGCTGTAATTGAATTGCACCTGATTGCCGATCTTGAACTCAGCTACCTGAGCCCGGGATGGAGAAGATGAAACAGTCCCTGCCAATTCGAGCCATGGCATTTGTCGTCCTGACCATCACGGTTGGTGCCGCGGTGCTCGGGGCAGCCTGCCTGAATTGGCATTCCAGCGATCTCTTGAAGTTCGCGTGCTACTTCCTCATCGCGATTCTAGCTTCCACAATGAAGGTAAGGCTGCCAGGTATCGAAAGCACGATGTCAGTGCATTTCCTGTTCGTCCTTCTGGGCGTGCTGGAACTCTCCCTCGCGGAGACTCTGGTCATCGGTTGCACCGCGGCGTTGATCCAGAGCTATTGGAAGTGCAAGCAGCGTCCGGACCCAATCAAAGTAGCCTTCAACGCTTTCGGCCTGATGCCCTGCGCCATCTGCCTCACTTTCTTCGCTTATCACTTGTCCACGCGGTTGCTCCACCAAAACACGGCCTTGTTGCTGCTGGTTGCAGGCTGTACCTATTTCCTCGGCAACACAGTGCCTCTTTCCATCGTGATCGGGTTGGCAGAAAGACGTCCGATACGCAGGATTTGGTTGGAGACCTACTTCTGGGGTCTGCCTTACAACCTGGCTGGGGCCGCCGTAGTCGGTGTCATCAGCTTTGCCAACCGATATGTCGGTTGGCAGAACGCGCTTCTCATCCTGCCAATCATGTACGGGATATACCGCTCCTTCCAGCTTTACCTTGGGCGTCTTGACGATCAGAAGCAGCGCGTCGAGATCGAGGCCAGGCAGGTCGAGACCGAAAAACGCCACGTGGAGCAGGTCTGCGCACTTCACCTGCGCACCATCGAAGCCCTCGCCCTGGCCATCGACGCCAAGGATCACACGACCCATCAGCATCTGCATCGCGTCCGAATCTACGCCACCGAAATCGCGAAGGAATTGGGATTGGGCGAAGAGGAAACGGATGCTCTTCGAGCCGCCGCGATGCTGCACGACATCGGCAAGCTGGCTGTGCCCGATCACATCATCAATAAGCCCGGACGCCTGACCCCGGAAGAGTTCGAGAAGATGAAGATTCATCCCATCGTTGGCTCGGACATTCTGGAAAGAGTTGCATTTCCCTATCCGGTGGCGCCAATCGTCAGAGCGCATCACGAAAAATGGAATGGCAGAGGCTATCCCGACGGCCTCAAAGGGGAACAGATCCCGATCGGCGCACGAATCCTGGCCGCTGTGGATTGCCTCGATGCCGTGGCCTCGGATCGGCAATATCGAAAGGCTCTTCCCCTGGATGAAGCGATGCAAGTGGTTGCTGCGGAAAGCGGCATATCCTACGACCCAAGGATCGTCGAGATTCTTCAGCGCCGCTATCTTGAATTGGAAAATCACGCGGTCAGCGGCCTGTTGGAGGCTCAGAAAGATTCACTCAGCTTCAGCTACAGGGTGGAACGAGGCGAACAGCCGGCTGCCGGATTTGAACACAACCGCAGCTCGCGCCAAGGCATCCAGGCAGATTTCCTCTCCTCTATCGCATCCGCCAGGCACGAGGCACACACGCTCTTCGAACTCAGCCAGGATCTGGGAAACTCACTTAGCCTCGACGAGACTCTCTCCCTCGTTGCAATGCGGCTCCGCAAACTCGTGCCTTACGATTCTTTTGTTGCGTTCTCCAAAAAAGACGACGTCTTGATCCCAGAATTCGTTAATGGAGATAACTTCCGACTGCTCTCATCGCTTAAAATCCCTGTCGGCACCGGCCTATGCGGCTGGGTTGCGCGTAACTCCACTCCCATCGTCAACGGCAATCCGGCGGTTGAGCACGGATTTACTTCTAACTCGCGAATGATCCCCGAACTCCGCTCCGCTCTGGTTGTGCCTCTCGAAGGTATCAGTGGGCTGGTAGGTGTGCTGGCGCTTTACCAGGCTGAACCGGATGCGTTTACCAGCGATCACCTACGCATCTTGCAAGTTATTACTTCAAGAGTTGCGCATTTCATTGAGAATGCCTTGAAGTATCGCCAGGCAGAGACTTCGGCAACCATCGATTTCCTCACCGGGTTGCCGAATGCGCGCGCGCTCTCCATCCATCTCGAGCAAGACCTCGCCCGCTGCGCTCGAGAGCATTCGACCCTCGTTGTGATGGTGTGTGACCTGAATGGGTTCAAGAATATTAATGATTGCTATGGCCATTTGGCGGGCGACAAAGTCCTTAAAACCTTCTCGAGCCTGATGCGAGACGTATGCCGCGAAAACGACTTTATAGCTCGAATGGGCGGCGACGAGTTTGTGATTGTCGCGCCCAACATGACGCCGGATTCCGTTTGCGAAAGAATCAAGCGGTTAGACTCGATGGCGCAGAAGTCTGGCCTGGAGGCGTGCGGCAAAGACCTACTGTCATTGAGCGTGGGCGCGGCGTTCTACCCTCTGGACGGCTCGGATGCGGAACAGCTCCTCGCCGAGGCCGACCGCAAGATGTATGCGGCTAAGCGATTCCTCTACGAGCACACGGAAATGGTCTCATCCAACCTGATCGATCATTCCAAATTCGCCACTGTGAATTGATCTGACTTGGCCACACGGTTGGGGAAGGCGTCGCAAAGGACAGTGACCGCGCCGCCGTTCATCTGCACAAGTTCATCTTCGCCGTTGAAGGCGAGCGGCTTGCCGGCGGTCGTCATTGACTAATTGCCGGTGTTCGGCACCCACCCTGTTACCACTTCTCCGTTCTTTGATTTCATGGTGGCATGGCCAGTGGCAAGATCCACCATGATAACCCTGAGATCGCTGGCGAAACTCTTTCGTTGATTGAGAAGCAGTCTTCTCCCGTCCGATGACCATAGGATGGGAGCATCGAGTGTATATTTCATCCATTTGCGCTCCTTATCCAGTACAAATCGGGCGCCGGTTCCATCGGGGTGGATGATCATGCACTGCACAGTCAAACCATATGCCATCCAGTCGCCCTTGGGAGACCAGGAAGGGTTCGTTCCCTCGGCAATCGTTGCGGAAAGAGAAAAGAATAAAGGTGGCACATATCCATGCACCGATTCCTCGTTCCAGATTCCCCAGGTGGATGAACAAGAACAACAACGGCGACGCACACAGAAGGGCCAGGAGGCCAAATGGTCTGATCAGTTCGTCACGGTCCTGCTTATCAGTCATAGAGCCCCGTTGGACTGCTGGTACATTTTTCGTAATCTCCGACTGTATGGGCTACATCGTAGATAAGTAGACCGAGATTAATTACCGTACCGGCAATTGGTACCGCTCTCCCCAACTCGGCATACCCCCTGTGCCCCAGCAGCGCAAACTGCGCACCTATAATATTTCCGACGCTTCCGACTGCTTTTTCGGTGTCCATATCTCCCGCTATAAGGCTATTGGCTGAGCCCGCAAGCACGGCACCGACCTTGACTCGGGTAGCCTGGCACCGCTTTCAATTGATAGAGGGAATGGCCGAAAACGCTCTAATACTTGGCCGTGGCAACCATCTGGTTTCCAAATGTATCCAGTGCGTCGCCCTCGGCATGCAAAATGCAATTCACCTCGTTCACATAAGGTGTGACGCCGAGAACCATGGCTGCCCGGACTACGCTCTTGGAAGAAAATGAAGTAATTGATGGGCAAGGCAAAAACGAGGGCGACCAAAAGGACCAGCACTGCCCGCTTCCGATGCTTACTGAGCGAATCAAGCGCCATATTCAGCTTCGCCTTTAAACAGTTTCGTCTATGAGCCGCTATTACACTTCCGTGCATCCGCTCTGCTCCTCCGCCAAAATGGGTTGCACTTGGCGTTGCCCTGACTATCGAAGCCAAAAACGCAAGCTAGACCTCATCGCGGAAAGGGGCGGCCGATGGCTTTCTCAATATTCTCTCAGCTAAACCGATACATCCATATACAGTGAGGAAGTCCAAAACGCCCACGGGGAAAAAAGTTATCCGCGTCAGGTTGCTGTCCTTCCACGGGATCAAGAGCACAATTGGTATCTGAAGAACTGCTGCGAATACAACTGTTGTCCAAAACCAGAAATACCTCCTCAGATCCCAGCGAATTCTGACAACTAACATAACTGTGAAAAAGCAGATCCACGCGCCAAACCCCATCCAGACCGCCCCGAAAACAGCAAAAATGACAAGTATCGGCAACGAGCAAAAGAGAACCAAATATGTAGCTTTCGCCGTTAACCTGCGGGGCGATTCATTTCCGCTTGGTTCCGTCATTGGTCCTCCAGACAGTCGTATGCTTCCATCTCTTCTTTGATGACATCGCGTACCAAGAAAGCAGCGCTCAAGCCATTTCCGTACAATGGAATTGCCTCAAGTGCCGTCGTGCCCAACCTCTGAGCACCAATCCCAACTAATACCGTTTGACCGCCCAGGATATTTCCGACCGCACCAGGAGCGTCGTCCTCCACGAGGGCGTTAACGAAGCCAACCCCAGCCACAACAATTTGACCTATTCGCAGAACCTCCGATTCGACAGGAATAGCGCCGAGCGCATCTGTAACAATTGCGATTCCCTCCTTCTTCAACGAGCGCGCATGACATGAAGCAGCCTTTTGAATAAGGCTTAAGATCGCGCATCCCGATCCTGAAGTCGTATCGCAGCCTGGAGGTGGTCCCGATCCGTTGCCGCCCCAGCCGCCTCCACCACCCCA
>Ga0182016_10004157_pt1 | contig 16143 bp, 15 predicted proteins | sample 712S2MmetaG_FD_120491 | JGI IMG/M metagenome (GOLD analysis project Ga0182016, IMG submission 120491) | Permafrost microbial communities from Stordalen Mire, Sweden - 712S2M metaG | ecosystem: Environmental > Terrestrial > Soil > Wetlands > Permafrost | place: Sweden: Stordalen | collected...
CCCGCATGCACAAGACGGCCGCATCCGATCCCTCGACATGAATCCCACGCCGGAGCACCCAACGTGAATCTTCCTCTCACCGTCAACGGCCGAACCTATCGCTGGATGGATCGGCCGCTGGTCGTCGTCTGTGTTGATGGCTGCCAGTTCGAATACATCACGGCCGCCGTCGCTGCGGGGGTCGCGCCTTTTCTCGGCCGATTGGTCGAGGGCGACGGGACAGCCTTCCTCGCCGACTGCGTCATGCCGAGCTTCACCAACCCCAACAATCTGTCAATCGTGACCGGTGCGCCTCCGTCGGTGCACGGCATCTGTGGCAATTACTTTTTCGATCCGGAGCGCGGCGAGGAAGTGATGATGAACGATCCGCGCCATCTGCGCGCCGGCACGATTCTCGCGGCGTTTTCCGAGGCGGGCGCGAAAGTCGCCGTGATCACGGCGAAAGACAAGCTGCGCAAGCTCCTCGGGCATCGGATGAAGGGCATCTGCTTCTCCTCGGAAAAAGCCGACCAGACCAGCCTCGCCGAGAACGGCATCGAGAACGTGCTCGAGCGGGTGGGCATGCCGGTGCCCTCCGTATACAGCGCAGCGCTCTCGGAGTTCGTGTTCGTCGCGGGCGTGAAGCTCATGGAGCGCGAACGACCCGACCTCATGTACCTGTCGACGACCGACTACATCCAGCACAAAGCGGCGCCCGGCACGCCGGCCGCGAATGATTTCTACGCGATGATGGACTCAAACCTCGCGCGGCTCGACGCCCTCGGCGCCACGGTGGTCATCACGGCCGACCATGGCATGAACGCCAAGCACGATGCGGCCGGCCGTCCCAACGTGATCTATCTGCAGGACAGCGTCGATGCCTGGATTGGGCAGGGCAAGGCCCGCGTGATCCTGCCGATCACCGATCCGTACGTGGTGCATCACGGCGCACTGGGGTCCTTTGCGCTGGTCTACCTGGACGAGGCGGATCGCAGCGCAATCGCTGCGCGCATCGCCGCGATTCCCGGAATAGAGCTCGTCGCGACGCGCGCCGAGGCCGCCGCACGCTTCGAGCTTCCGGCGGATCGCATCGGCGACCTGGTGGTGGTGTCGAAGCTCGATACGGTCATCGGCACCGCGCGCGACCGGCACGACCTGTCCGGGCTCGACGTGCCGTTGCGCTCGCACGGCGGCATCTCGGAGCAAAAGGTGCCGCTGCTGGTCAATCGTTCGGTGGCGGACCAGCCTCGCGGCCGGCGATGGCGTAATTTCGATGCGTTCGATCTGGGATTGAACCTGGCCGTGCAGCCCTCTTAAGGATCCTCCCATGTCCGCCGAGCCAAACTCGTCCGCCGCGCGCGCTCCGATCCGCGAGTCGCTGCGCATCGCCGGCGAGAAAGTGTCCCGGGATCGGGTCATCGAGGTGCGCCATCCTTACTCGGGAGAAACGATTGGAACCGTCCCGAAGGCCACGCTTGCGGACGTGAAACGCGCGCTCAGGATCGCGCGCGATTTTCATTCGAAGCTGACGCGTCACGAGCGCTACGCCATTCTCATGAGGGCCGGCGCCCTCGTCGCCGCGAAACGCGAGGCTCTCGCCCGCCTGATCACGCTCGAGTCGGGCCTCTGTCTCAAGGACTCGCTCTACGAGGTCGGGCGGGCCTCGGATGTTCTGCTGTTCGCCGCCAATCAGTCGCTGATCGATTCCAGCGAAGTGTTCTCGTGCGATCTGACCGCCCATGGCAAGAGCCGCAAGGTCTACACCTTGCGCGAGCCGCTGCTCGGCGCGATCACCGCGATCACTCCGTTCAATCATCCCTTGAACCAGGTGATTCACAAGGTGGCCCCGAGCATCGCCACCAACAACCGCGTGGTGCTCAAACCGAGCGAAAAAACACCGCTCACCGCTTACGCTCTCGCGGACATCCTGTACGAGGCGGGGTTGCCGCCGGAGATGCTCTCCGTGCTGACTGGGGATCCCGCCGAAATCGCGGACGAGTTGCTGACCAGCGCGGACGTGGACCTCGTCACCTTCACCGGCGGCGTGTCGATCGGCAAGTACATCGCCGCCACGGCGGTGTACAAGCGCCAGGTGCTGGAGCTAGGCGGCAACGATCCCCTCATCGTGCTCGAGGATGCGGATCTGGAGGAGGCGGCGAGTCTCGCGGCACGCGGCTCTTATGCCAACTCCGGGCAACGCTGCACGGCCGTCAAGCGCATTCTGGTTCAGGAAAGCGTCGCCGAGCGCTTCGTTGAGCTCCTGGTCGAGAAGACGAAGCGCGTGAAGTACGGCGACCCCTTCGACGCCACCATGGACATGGGGACGGTGATCGACGAGCCTTCGGCGCAGCGTTTCGAGGCCGTGGTGAACGAAGCGGCGGCGGCCGGCGCGAAACTCCTGGTCGGCAACCTCCGGCGCGGGGCACTCTATTCTCCGACGGTGCTCGATCGCGTAACGCCGGAGATGAACGTCGTGCGCCACGAAACCTTCGGTCCCGTCTCGCCCGTCATTCGCTTCAAGACCGTGGACGAGGCCATCGACATCGCCAACGGTACCGCCTATGGGCTGTCCTCCTCGCTCTGCACAAACCGGCTCGACTTGATCACCCGCTTCATCCAGGAGCTGCATGTCGGGACCGTCAACGTACGGGAGGTGCCCGGCTATCGGCTGGAGATCACCCCCTTCGGCGGCATCAAGGACTCGGGGCTCGGCTACAAGGAGGGCGTCCTGGAAGCCATGAAGAGCTTCTGCAACACCAAGACCTACTCGCTGCCATGGACGAGTTGAGCGGCCGCGGAGCCGCGTGCGCCATGAAGGAGTCCTCATGAAAGACCCGATTCTGCTGACGCCCGGCCCTTTGACCACCTCGGCGCAGACCAAATCCGCCATGCTCTCGGACTTCGGTTCGTGGGACGGCGCTTTCAACGCCATGACGGCCTCGGTGTGCCGCGACCTTCTCGCCATCGTCGATGGTCAGGCGGATCATGTGTGCGTGCCGCTCCAGGGCAGCGGCACGTTTGCCGTCGAGGCGGCGCTCGGCACGCTCGTGCCGCGAGGCGGCAAGGTGCTCGTTCCGGACAACGGCGCCTACTGCAAGCGCATCGTGCGGATACTGGGGTATCTCGGCCGGGAGGCGGTGGTGCTGCCACACGCCGAACAGGAGCCCGCCGATGTGGCGCGCATCGACGCTGCGTTGGCGGTCGACGCCGACATCACTCACGTCGCGCAGGTGCATTGCGAAACGGGCACCGGGATTCTGAACCCTTTGCCGGAGATCGCGGCGGCCGTGGCCCGGCACGGCCGCCGCTTGATCATCGATGCCATGAGCTCCTATGGCGCAATTCCCATCGATGCGCGCACCATCCGTTTCGACGCACTGATTGCGGCATCCGGTAAATGTCTCGAGGGCGTGCCCGGCATGGGGTTCGTCATCGCGCGGCGCACCGCGCTCGAGAGCTCCGCCGGAAATTCCGCGTCGCTCGCCATGGACCTCCTCGACCAGTGGCAGTACATGCAAAAGACCGGGCAGTGGCGCTTCACGCCGCCGACGCAGGTGGTCGCGGCGCTGCGCGCCGCCATCGATCAGCATCGGGCGCAAGGGGGGCAGGAAGGACGCCTCGCACGCTATCGGGACAATTGCGCCGCGTTGGTATCGGGCATGCGCGAGCTTGGTTTCGAGACGTTTCTGCCGGCGGCGCTGCAGGCGCCGATCATCGTCACGTTCCACGCGCCGCCCGACCCGAACTACGATTTCAAGCACTTCTACGCCCGGGTCCGCGACCGCGGCTTCATTCTTTATCCGGGAAAACTGACCGCCGTCGAGACGTTCCGGGTCGGATGCATCGGCGCGATCGGTGCAGACGCCATGCGCGAGGCCGTGGCCGCCATCGGGGAGGCCCTTCGCGAGATGCAGGTCCGCAGCATCGCCCCGGCGCCGGCCGCGGCCGCTGCGTCGGCGTCGGCGTCGGCGTCGGCCAAGCGGGTGGCCGTGTAGCTGCCCCAAGGGCCGTGCCGGGGACGGCGCTCGCGCTGCGGTCAGGTCACGAATCCCGTCCGCAGCGCTCGCACCCAATCCGGCCGGTCGCGTTGTTCGGCGAGCCGTGCGGCCGCCTCCCAATCGTAGGCGACTGCGAAAAACTCCACGGCCCAGCCGCTCTCACGGCGCTCGGTCACGGCGTAGCGCGCGTGCGGCGCTCCCATCTCGACCCGATGGGGCGCCGGGTCGTGGCCCTCGTACGCTTGAATTCCGACGCTTCCCGGATTGACGATCACCTGCCCGGACGGCAGATGCACGAGCTTCGGGATGTGCGAGTGCCCGCATAGGATCAGCGAGGCGGCGCATCCACGCGTGCGTTCCTCGATCCGCTCGAGCGGCGCCGGGCGCAGTTCGCGTTCCACCAGATCCTCGAGGTAGCAATCGACATCGTTGGCGGGCGTCGCGTGGCAGAGAAAGACACCGCCGTTGAGCGGCAGCACGCCGGGCAGAGCCTCCATCCAACGCCGTTGCGACTCGCCTAGCGTATCGAACGCGTAACGGTCCGAGGGCCCCATACGGTCGGGGTCCAGAGCCAGTACTTGCCGCTCGTGATTGCCGCGGATGGTCGGCAAGGCGAGCGCCATCAAGCGCTCGGCGGTCTCCTGCGGCAGCAGCGGGCCCGACACGATGTCGCCCAAGTTCACGATGAGGTCCACACCGCGGCGCTCGATGTCGGCAAGCACGGCGTTGAGGGCGAACAGGTTGCCGTGGATGTCGGAGACGGCGGCAATTCTCATACGTGCCCTTCGCTTTCCTGCCAGCACCGGCAGGTCTAATCGTTGCCGGCGACTCGCGCGATGTGATCCGGCCACACGAATTTGCCCAGCTCATTCGATTCCCAAATTCCATCGCCTTTTGACCTGAATCCCCGCTCTGCGTAGAGATCGGCGACGAGCGAGTTCTTTGGCGTCGCAACATATCGGCCCCGCAGCGTGGTGGCTTGCAACGAGCGAGCGTGGTCGGCCATGGCGGCGAATACGGCCTCTTCGACGCCGCGTCCTAGCACTCGGCAGCTCATCAGCAGGGTATCGATCTCGATCGCGTCGGCTTTGTGCAGCAGGATCGCGACGCCGACCAGGCCATAATCCCCGAACCGGTCCGCAACGCGCCACGCAAAGACCTTCGCCGCCGGCGAGTCGCAAAGCGTCGACACCTCGGCCGCAGTCCGCCGCCGAGTCGTCAAATTGAACTGGTTCGTCTTGTTGATCAGCTGCGTCACACGCGTGACGTGCTCGGCCTTGACCTCGAAGAAGCGGACCGACAGCCCGAGGGCTTTTGTGAACTCCTCCGAGGTCAGCGACGTCGCCAGGGCCTTGCGTCCGCTCTCCTGCAGCATCATCTCGGACCGGACCCGGTCCTCGTCGCTGATTTGCTCGCGATCGAAAAGCCGGAAGGAATTGAGGGTCGAGGGAAGGCGCGCGACATCGCTTGGCACCTGGATGCAGGCGACCATTGGAAGCGAGCTGCGGACGAAGTCGATTTCGAGCGGACTGTCGTCCACGAATACCAGGCTGTCCAACCCGATGTTGAGCTCTTTGGCGATACTCGCGATGTTCGCCGCCTTGTCGATCCAGTTGATGCGGTGGGCGACAAAATGCTCGCGCTTCAGCACCATGCCATCGTGGCGATCGAACACGTCCCAGACGTCGTTCTCGTTGTTCTTGCTGCAGATCGCGAGCATCACGCCCTTGGAGCGAAGCGTGAGGAGCTGGTGTTGAAAATCCTTGAATGCCGACCCGGGAAAATCCTCTCCGAGTGCGATCCCCTCCAGCCCATCCTCCCCGATGATTCCGCCCCACAGGGTGTTATCGCAATCGACCACCAGGCATTTCTTGGCGGCGGTTCGCTGTCTTTTCAATGTGGCCGAGAGATCTTCCGCGACTTCGTGCCAGAATTCCTCGGTGTAAGGTTGCCTGTAGAGGTACCACTTTCTCGCGTCGACGCTGTGCTCGATGCCAACCAGTCGCTGGATGCTGTCGAGGTCGATGAACGAGATACCCGCGACGTCCTCGAGCCCCGAAATCCACCTGTCGACGAGACGCCGATGGAACGAGCCGGCGGTCACCCCGGTGCGCGCCGCTCTGATGTCGTGGTCGGAACCATGGGGAAACGGCGGTATGGAGACCACGATGGTGCCTCCGAAATTGCGGCGCAGTCGCAAAACCGCGGTGCGCAACTCCTCGACTTTATCGAGCGCGCGCTCGAACGCCGCGTGATTTCCGCGCAGAAACTCCTGAAGGTCGGAGCGCAGCACGTCCTCGATGCGCCACATGAGAATGAAGGCCGTGGGAGCGCGGCCCGTGAACATCGCCTGCCAGTCGAGGCAGACTTGAAATATTTGATCGTAGGGCGCTACGGTAATCTGCGGCATCGGACCGGCGCCGTCCAGGCATTTCACCCCGAGATAGGGAACGAGAGGGTTCGCCGTGAAAGTGGCAGCGACGACCAGATGCTCTCCTTGCAGCTCCTCGGGGGTAAGACTCCGCGTGGCCTTCAACCAGCGGGCGCGCATTTCGATGAGGGACATGCTCCATTATAGCCCGGACACCCCAAGGCGCTGAAGCACGGCGCGTGCTCGTCCGATGTCCTTCATCGATTCGATATCCGAGGTGCTGAGCTCCACCCCAAACAGCGCCTCGATCTCCGTGATCAACATAATATTGGCCATGCTGTCCCAGGACGGCGTGTTGGCGGGCGAGCTTGCGTCGCTCAGCGTCTCCGGCTCGACGCCGAGAACGCTGGAGAATACTTCGATGAGGCGATCGTCCATGAGTGTCAGCCGCCAAGGTGTAGGAATTTAGACATCGAGCCGCTTGAAAATTCGCGCAGGCACGCCGAAAACGACCACATTGTCAGGGACGTCGCTGATCACGACCGCATTCGCGCCGATCGTCACGTTGTTGCCGACGGTCACCCGCCCCAAGACTTTCGCACCGGCGCCGATCTGCACGCGATTGCCGATCGTCGGCGCGCCCAGCGGATCGTCGTAGCCGATATTCCCCAAAGTGACGCCCTGGCGGATCAGGCAGTCGTCGCCGATGACGGCGTTTCCGTGAATGCAGATGCAGCCGTTATGCTCGATGCTCAGCCGCCGGCCGATGGTCGCACACGAGCCGATATTGATTCCGAAAAATATTTCGCACAATTTATGCAGAACGATGTAAACGATCGTCCAGGGTGCGCGAACGTACTTGTTCTTGATGATGAACCGCGCATGGCCGAATCGGTATACGAGAAGCGCCCAAAAGCCAAGGGCCAGAAGACCCTCGCGTTGCGTTTTGAGATCCTCGAAAATCCTTATCATCGTCAACCAGCTTTGCGGCGCCACGACTCGATGAGACGAACCTCCTCCTCGGCGTTGCGCAATGAATGATGGGCGGTTGCGTGCTCGCGCCCCCGCAATACGTAGCCTGCGCGCAGCTCGGGCTCATCCGTCAGGGTGCGCACCGCCGCGGCAAGCTGCGACTCGGAATGGGCCGCGATACCGACATGGCGTTGCTCCAAAACCCGATCGGGATCCACACTCAGACTGACCACCGCGACATCACGCTGCCATGCCTGAACGAAGGTGTTCGGAAATCCCTCATGCGTACTAGTATTGACGAAAATATGGGCTCGCGCCAGCAGTTCGTTGACCTCCGCCAGGGTCCTGGGCCCGACATATTGCAGATTGGGCGCGGCCTCGATACTGCGCAGCAAAGCGTCCTGCCACGCCCCCACTCTGCCGGTCGTCGGCGCGGCCGCACCGACCATCACGAAGCGCACGTCGTCCCGGCCCCTGAATCCTTCGGCCAGGCGAACGAACACTTCCGGCCGCTTCCAGGGTTTCAAGTTTGCGATCCAAACGACGGTGACGGGGCCCGACTTGTCGATGGTTTCCGTGGCCGGTGGATGAAAATTATGAATCACCGCGTCGGCCGGCCGGCCGTAGTTTTCCTTCATCAACTCGGCTTGATGCCGGGTCTGTACGACAATGCGAGTCGCATGCTTGAGACCGTATTCGATCGCCCACTTTTCCAGGCGCAGGCGCACGAAATTGCGTGCCGGGTCGAGGGTCTCCCGCGTAACGTCCGTGTCGTGAGCGACATGCCAAAGCAGAGGGACGGCACGGCGCCGAGAGTAGACCGCGCAGATGCCGGTGTAGGCGCAGGCGACCCGTTGGTAAATGAGGCACGGATCGATTGCGCGCAGTGTGCGGTAGAGCGACGGAGCATCCATGATGTATCCCAAACGGGAAATCGGCCCGCCGCGGCCGATTCTCGACACCTGGTAGTTTCGGACCCTGTCGCGCGCGTCCACGAAATGAGTCAGAAAGTGGACTTCATATCTTGCGCAGGCAACCAGCGCATCGATGAGCAGAGCCATCTGATACTCCGCGCCGCCCCCATGCTCGTACGGATTGACGACACAAATCCGAGGTTTTCGCCCGTTCAGAATTTGGCCTCGCGCGCCGACTTTGACATCGCATGTTCCGTGAATGATTGATGGCCCGCTCGGACTCGGGGAATTCGAGCCACGGCGTTGCCCCTACACTTGCCCCGACGTTCCCCGTGCCGGCGTCGCTGGATTCAGGCGGCGTCGGGTTGGCGTACCGCGAGAATGTCCTTCGAACCCACGGGACCAATCGACGCCGTCTCCAGCGTCGCCCGCGCTTGGGTACGGCCCGAAGCGGTGACGAATTCCGCCTCGACCGCGTCTTCCGAGTACACCTGCACCACGGCGCCAACGTCCCCGGTTTTCAGTCCGTGGCTCGGCATGTCGATCTTCAGCACCGAAGCGCACCCTCGCCCGCCAGTATAATCCACGCGTCGCGAATTCTAGCATTCGGTCAAATTCACGCCGTGGTGATGACGCGCAAATGCGAAGCTATATCCGCTTCGACACTGAAACCTTCGCCAATTGTTGGATTCTGTTGGTTATCCGTACCATGCCGTGCTTGCGCGCGCTCTGTTCGAGCTCCAGGCGCAGCTTCGCCGCCTCTTCTTTTTTGCCCGAAACCTCGGCCAGCCGCCACGCCGCCAACTTCGCCTCCAACGCCCACGCCAGCCAGTGACGGGCCAGGGCGTCGGCCGCCATGTCGTTCAAGCGCGCGATGGCATCGCTATGCGCGTCCGTGGCGAACCCGATTTGAGCCGACGCGATGTCGACGATGTACACCTCCTGACGGGCGGTGATGCCGGCACGCAACGCGCGTGCGCGCGCTATCGAACGGTCGCGACCGGCTATATCGCCCAACTCCTGCGCGCACAATGCCCGCAACGCTTCTGCATCGGCCTCGCCGGTCTTCTCCTCGCCGGCGGCAAATGCCGTAATGGCGCTGTTCAGTCCGTCGAGGGCCTTCTCGCAACCGTCACTCTCGAGATCGATTTGCGCCAGCGTCATTTGCGCGTTGGCGAGATAGAGCTGATTGCCCGCCGCCTTGCTGCGGTTCGCCGCATCGCGCAACATCGCGGCAGCCTGCGCCGGCTCACCCGCATCCATCCTGACCAATGCGCACGTAAACCCGCTGTAGATCCTGAACTGCGGATCGGTCAATGGCGCCGCCTCCGCGATCGCCTGAGCGCATGCGCTGCGCGCATCGCTCATCTCTCCACGCACCCGCGCTGCGTCCGCGTACGTGGCCAATGCCCACACGTGCCCGCCCGAATCTCCACTGCGCTCGGCGAGCCTTATGACTTCACGATAGTCGCGCATCACCTCGTCGCTTGCCGCCTCGTCGGCGGCGATGGTGGCCGAGGCCTGCAGCATCCATTTCTGCAGGAACAGATCGCCGATCTCGCGACTGATGGCGAGACCTTCGCGCGCCGCGGTCTGCGCACCGTCGCGATCTCCCGAGACCCACATCGCCTCACACAGGTCGCGGTAGACATCGGCCACGCCGCCTATGTCGCCGATACTTTGATAAATGGTCATGGCGCGCTGATCCTGATCGCGGGCGGCGGATATCTGGTTCTGTCCGGACAACAAAGGCGCGAGCGTGCGGCGCGCCTCGGCTTCGCCGTGCGGATTGCCGAGCGACAGGTATCCCTCGATCGCTGCCCTTGCCGCCGCCTCGGCCGGCGCAACTTGTCCAAGATGGCTCTGTGCCCGCGCCAACTCCAATTGCGCGTCGGCGATCAATCCCGGTGTCTCATGCAACTGCGCGAGGTCCAATGCCTTTTGTGCATCTACGGCGGCAGCCTTCGAGTCGTGCCGTGCTGCGTCGACATGGACCGCCGCAAGGTGCGCGCGCGGATTATTCTTTCCCGCGGGCATGGAGCGCAGCTGGACGAGAGCCGTCTGGGCTGCGGTCACTTCACCGGCGGCCAGCAGTGCTTCGATATGATGCAGCCGGTACTCCATCACGGCCGGACGCAAACGGACCAGTTCGCCCCAGTCATCCGCGGCCTTGCCCCATTGGTATCTTGCGGTCTGCAGCACGGCGTCGACCCGCAGGCGCAGTTGCGCAGGCAGCGCCTCTGCACGGGATGCAGCCTGTTCGGCCGCAGCAATCGCCTTTTGACGGTAGCCGAGTGCCGACCAGGCTTCGGATAAGTCCAGATAAGCCGGCGCATATCCCGGCGACTCGGCAATCGCCTCCAGAAGCTCATCCTTGGCGCGCGCCGCCTGATAGTGCTCCATGTCCTCATGCGCCTCGCTCAGGCGCCGTGCAACATCCGCGGTCGGCGGCTGCGCATTGGCGATTCCAGTGAGCGCCTCGGCGCTTGCAGCTTTGATGCCGAGCTTGTCGCGAATCGATGCGCCGGCATTCTTGACGAGTACACCGAGGTCTGGAAGCGTGGCTTGTTGCGTGAAGCTTGCCACACGCTGGCCGGTGTGGGCATCGCGCAGTACGAGATCGACGCGCAGTACCCGGTCGTCCGCGGACGACAAGAGGTAGCTGCCGCCCAGTAGGTAATCCGCGTCCAGGTGCTCTCCAAGGCGTACCAGCACGTCGGGGGAAAACTCGCTCGTGCCGCCGCGATTCATGCCCTTGAGTGCATCCCGGACCATCTCGTCCTCAACGACCTGCACGTTCTCGCCGCTGCTCAACTCCATTCCCAGCATTTCGGTGAGCGCGGCTCCCACCCAGGCATCGCTGTCCTTATTTTGCAGATCCTTGAAGCCGACCATGGCAAGAGTGTGGTCACCCACGGACCTGCGCATGACCGGCGATTGCCAGCGAACGGCTTGCCAGAGGGTCGCGGCGCAAACCAGCACCGCGGCGGTTGCGGCGAAGACCCAACGAAGGCGCCGCAACGTCCGGCCGGCGAGATAGAGTCGAGCCCCTTCGCGCGCGCGCACCGGAGCGCCTCGCAAAACCCTGCCAATGTCCGATTCGAACGCGGCGACCGTCGTGTAACGATGCGAAGGTTCCTTGCGCAGCGCTTTGGCGACGACGGCATCCAAATCACCCCGGATTGAGCGCGCCGGAACCGGCCGGGATTCGTTGGCCTCCGCGGCTCGACTGGCCAGAGGCGCGGGACGCTCGAGCACCGTTCGCATCGCCTGCAATATGGGTGTATCGACGCCCACCCAAGGATGCCTGCCCGTCAGCAGTTCGAACAACAGCAGTCCCAACGCATAGACATCGGTGGCCGCGGTGATCGGTTGCCCGGCAAGTTGTTCGGGAGCAGCGCACAGCGGCGTCATGGGCGCCGCTGCCGCCTGGGTCAAGCGCGCGACCTGCGCATCCAGCAGCTTCGCGATGCCGAAATCCAGCAGCTTTACCTTGCCGTCGGCCGTCACCAGGATATTCGACGGTTTCAGATCGCGATGTACGATGCGGCTGCGATGGGCAAAGGCGACCGCGGCACACACTTGTTTGAACAGATCGAGCCGCTGTTCGAGGTCGGCAGCGATGAGCGCGCAATAGTCGGTGATGGGCCGCCCCTCGACATACTCCATGACCATGTACGGCCTGCCGTCGTCGCTCACGCCGCCGTCGTGCAGCCGCGCAATTCCGGGATGATCGAGATTAGCCAGAATCTGCCTTTCGGCCTGGAAGCGCGGCAATTGCGACGCTGCCTCCCGCTGCAGCATCTTGATCGCGACGCGTTGTTCGAAGTTGCCGTCGGCGCGCACCGCTTCGTACACATCACCCATGCCGCCGCGGCCCACCAGGCGCGTGATGCGCCAGGCCCCCAGGCGCATTCCGACCCCTGTGTCCAGCGGCAGGTCCGCTTTCGCGGGACGTGCCGGGTTCGATAGGAAGTCAGCAGATGCCTGCGCGGAGCGCAGCAGACTTTCCACTTCGGCGACCACCATGGAATCGTTGATGCCACGGCCATGCAGCGCCGCGAGACGCTGTTGTTCGGGCAGATCGAGCATCTCGTCCAGCAACGCATCGACGTGGGTAAGTTGCTGACGTGTGAGGCTCACTTGGCGCTGCCCGGTAACGGTCGTGTGGATCTGCCGCCAGTGTAGCGACATTCATGGGCGATCAACAGGCGAGCGGCACCCTGCAATATGTTGAGTATTGGGAACGCTGCGATTCGGGTTGTCGCCGGCACCGTTGACGGCATTCTCGCTCACGCATCGCTCGCGGCTGCGCGCGCAAGATGGCCACCGCCTGGCTCGACAGGCCGCGGCCGTCGAACAAGCGGACGGTTTTGTTCTGAACCGTGGCGCTGTTTTATAAAACTATGGATTTACGGCCGCTGGGCCGCCGCGCTGAGACGCGCCGGGACGTGACCTCGGTCATCGGATCACGGTGACGCGGTCATCACCGCGACGAAATCGAGCGCCACACTTACGCAGATCCGGAAACTTCGAGTAAGACTGGTCGGGAACAGCCGCCTGATCGGACTCTAAAGCCCGGGCTATCGCGCGCCTCGGTGCGCGACGGCGCTTCACGGCGGTCCCTCGCGAAAGTCGGAAAATATGACGTACAGCCCCACGAGGAGCAGCGCCATGACGACTACTCCGGCTCCGAGCAGAAAATCGTCATTCATCGTTTGCCACTCACAAAGGCGGCGAGCTTGAAGTAGATTCCAAATATCAAAACGGTGGGGACCCAGATCTCGGTAAAGATCGCCTGCTCACGATCGTGCAACGAGAACCAAATATATATTGTGATGGCGAAGGAGATCATCACCGCCAGCAAGATGAAATAGTCGGACTTTCTCAGCATACTTACACCCCTCTACTCTTTGAGCCCAATTTGATGTTCCTCGTAACCATATCCAGCTGCGCTCAACAGACAACCCGCGACCGCCACTGACCCGATCACGCGTATTCCCGACGAAGGGCCGCTCCAAAATCTGTCGATGGAAATCAGGCCCGTGATTGCAAGCCCCAAGCCCACGCACCCGAGCGCAGTCAAGGTATTACCCACCGTGATGAGAAGCCGTGCCACGAATTTCATCGAGACTCGCATTGTGACCCTGCCACGCCGACTTAAGCGGCAGCTAGGCCCGCATCGCGTTGCGCGTGATCCTCGCATAGGCGGAGTGGTTGTGAATCGACTCGAAATTCTCGGCCTGCACGGTGTAACCGCACAAACGCGACTCGGCGTTCAGACTCGACGCGATGTCACGCACCAGGTCCTCGACAAATTTGGGATTGTCATACGCTCGCTCGGTCACGAATTTCTCGTCCCCGCGCTTGAGCAGCCCGTAGACTTCGCACGATGCGGCGCGCTCCGCGACGGCCACCAGTTCTTCGATTGCCATCGGCTCGAGGAGATCCGCACCGATGGTGATGTGCGAGCGCTGATTGTGGGCTCCATACTTCGATATCTCCTTCGAGCAGGGGCATAAGCTGGTGGCAGCGACAGTGACTTCCATGCGCAGGCGAAAGCCCTCGGTCAGGTCGTGACGCGCACTAAATTTGACGAGATGATCCAGCGCGCTCTCGACTCCAGACACCGGAGCGCGCTTACGGATGAAGTATGGAAAGCGTATTTCAAGCTCACCGTGATCGGCGCCGAGCCGATCGAGCATGTCATGCAATAGCTGCCGCACAGTCGAATAATCGAGCGGCGCGCCATGAGCCTCGAGGAGCTCGACGAATCGCGACATGTGAGTTCCTTTGACGTCGGGCGGCAATCCGACGTACATATCGAATTCCGCCACGGAGGGTTGCGCGCGACCGTCAAGAGCGCGGACGGTGATCGGATAGCGGATGCTTTTGATGCCGACGCAGTCTATCGAGATCGCTCGCGCGTCCGGACTCGCCTGTATGTCGGGAAGCCCAAGTTTCTCATCGGCAAGCATGCACACATACTCCACTCGTATCGGGGATGTCCGGGCGTTATCGCCGCATGGCGTCAGATGGCTAGACGCCCTGTTTGTCCTGGACAAAGTAACTCTCGATGCCTAAGATGCTACTTCGCATCCCCGTGTGGGTCAAGTTGTCTATGACAGTAATGGTTGAAGGCCATACAGACCGAACCGCATCCATCGCGGAGGTGGAGCGAGAAACCGGTCTCTCGAAAGACACGCTGCGGGCATGGGAACGCCGCTATGGGTTTCCAACGCCGGCTCGCGACCTCAAAGATGAGCGGGTCTATACGGACGAACAAATTCAACGTCTGCGGATCATTAGGCGCTTGTTGGATGCTGGCCTTCGCCCCGGGAAGATCGTCGGCCTGCCGCTGGAGAAATTGAGCACGGTGATCGCACCCGCGAGGACTATCGATGCGGCGGCTCCCGACGCGGTTGATTGGCAAAAGCGCGTCCTGCAACTGATCAAGTCTCATTGCACCAACCAACTTCGCCAGGAGTTGGCGCAACTGCTGCTGCAAAAGGGCCTCCGGCAGTTCATCGTCGACGTGATTGTGCCGCTGAACTCCTTGATCGGCAGAGCGTGGCTCCAAGGGGCGATCGAGATATTCGAGGAGCACCTCTACACGGCCCAAGTACAGGGCCTGCTGCAGCACGCGCTCGGTGCAATTCCGCCGTCCAGCCTGCCGCCACGCGTATTGCTCACCACCTTGCCCGGAGAGGAGCACCAGCTGGGAATGCTCATGGCGAACGCGTTTTTCTCGATGGAGGGCGCGCAGTGCGTTTCGCTCGGCACACAAACTCCGGCAGCGGATATTCTGAAGGCTGTCGATGCGCATAGGGTAGATATCGTCGGTTTGTCCTGTACCACTGCCAATGCGCCTCGCGCCACTCAAGCACAGTTGTCGGCGCTCCGGGAAAACCTGGATGCCGGGGTTGAGCTGTGGGTGGGCGGAACCGCTGCGCTGGACCAGCACAAGATCGCCGGCGTGCGGCGAGTTGCGTGCTTGACGGAAATTTCCAGTGAGCTCGCACGGTGGCGCGCGAATCCCAGAGCCTTGGAATCGAAAGTGCCAGGCGAGTCATAGCCGGTGTCATCGGTGGCAGCCACTGCCGACCGGTGCAATATGGACGGATCAGCTATCGATCGATCATCGGCCAATCCCGGTGCGCTGATGTTTGTCGTCGAGCTGATCGAGAAAGGCGTCCGCTTCGGCGAGGATCTTCGCTTGCCGTTCCAGCGGCCACCCGGCGAGCGTACGATAAGGCATCGCCATGCGCGGATTGGCTGAAAGCCGCTTTTTCTGTCGGATCAGAAAAGCCCAGTAGAGATAGTTGAACGGGCAGGCGTTTGGACCGCTTTTCTGTTCGACATGGTAGGCGCAGCCGGAACAAAAATCCGACATCCGGTCGATATAGGCTCCCGAGGAGGCGTAGGGTTTGGACGCCATCTGCCCGCCATCCGCAAAGACCGCCATCCCGAGCGTGTTGGGCATCTCCACCCACTCGAACGCATCGGCGTAGACGGCGAGGTACCAGCGCTCGATTTCCCGCGGCGCAACGCCGGCCAGCAAGGCGAAGTTACCCGTCACCATCAGCCGCTGGATATGGTGCGAGTAGGCGTATCGCGCCGTGCTGCCGATCGCCTCACGCAGGCAGCGCATGTCGGTTTGGCCGCTCCAATAGAACGCCGGCAGATTTCGCGTCGCATGCAGAGCGTTGCGCTCCGCGTACTTCGGCATCAAGGTCCAGTAGACCCCGCGAACATATTCCCGCCAGCCGAGGATCTGACGCACGAACCCCTCCACTGCGTTCAGCGGCGCCGCCTCCGCCCTCCAGGCAGCTTCCGCGGCCTGGCAAACCTCGCGAGGAGACAGCAGCCCGAGGTTCAAAGGCGGCGCCAGCAGCGAGTGAAACAGGAA
>Ga0182016_10004158_pt1 | contig 16142 bp, 8 predicted proteins | sample 712S2MmetaG_FD_120491 | JGI IMG/M metagenome (GOLD analysis project Ga0182016, IMG submission 120491) | Permafrost microbial communities from Stordalen Mire, Sweden - 712S2M metaG | ecosystem: Environmental > Terrestrial > Soil > Wetlands > Permafrost | place: Sweden: Stordalen | collected...
AACCGCCTTTTGGGGCGGTTTGTAAAGTGCTTATTTTATTGATGTTATGGTGGACGCGGTAGGAATCGAACCTACAACCTGTCGGTTAAGAGCCGAATGCTCTGCCAGTTGAGCTACGCGTCCGTGCCACCAGAAAAAACCGTGCGGCGGAGTTGGCGCGCGGCTGGAGGGGATGGAATTCAACCCTTGCTCCATCAAAAATATATCACAGATGCAGGGCCGATTCCAAACGCGCGCGCTGCCTGCCGAGTGCGCTAGAAGTTGAAGGCCAGCCCGGCGCGCACGCTGCGCTGCTGCTGGGCAAAGATCAGCAGCGAACCATCGCTGAGCAGATAGGGACGGTAGCCCTGAGCCAGCAGGTTGCGCAGGTCCAGCAGCGCCTCAAAGCTGCCGCAGCGGATGCGCCGCAGATGAACGGTCTGCCCCAAATGAAGGTTGATATAAGGCTCCACTGCACCCTCTTCGTAGGGATCGACAGGGGTTACCGAGTTCTCCGGCTGCCAGCGATAGCTGGCGCGCCAGCGCGTTCCCGCGCCGTCCAGCGTGCCCGAGAGCGAGAGCGAAAAGGCCTGAGTTCGCCGGGGATGCAGCCCGTCAAGCAGTTCAAGCAAGGAGGCAGGCGAGGCCCCCGAGGCTGCCGTGAAGACCAGGGCATCGCTATTGGCATACTCGATGCGGGCGCGCAGGCCCTCGGGCAACTGGTGCTCCAAGCTGGCCTCGGCGCCTAAAGAGGACAAATGCGGCCCGGCCGCGCGCAGCAACCCGCTCTCCGGATCCAGCAGCGCCGCGGAGTCTGCCGCTTTTCCCGCGGCCAGATGGCTCATCGCCTCCACCGCAGGATTGTCGACACTGTCGTCGAGAACCAAAATCGTGATTTCCGACCGATCGGTCTGCCGCTCCCAGCCGATCTCCTGGTGCAATCCATCTTCGATGGCCAATGCGCCGTTGCGCGCGGAGAGCGCGGGCAGCCAACTGCTTGCCTCCGAGTCGTCCTGATCCGCCGCGCCGGGCAGTTGCGTGCGCACGCGGTAGCGAATTCCACTATTGCCACTGCGCCAGTTCACCGAGGCAAAGGGCAGCAGCTTGGAGACAGTATCTGGAGCATCGCCGGAGAGCCGGGCCACAACCCCGCTCGAGCCCGCTTCCACCTGGACGGCATCACCCAGATGAATCGTCTCCGAGGCGTTCACCAGCAGCTCCACCAGTCCATTCAGCGGCTCCGGGCCGGTGCTCTCGATCTCGGGATGAAAGGCCACGGCGGCCACCGACTGCAACGAGCCGGCAAAGCCCAGTTGCTGACGCACGCCGGCCATCGACTCGACACTCGCGTCGGCGCCGGAGTCGACGGCAACGCTGGCCATCAGCTCGCGCCGCTGGTTGGGCCGGCTATCGATCGCCGCCGAGAGGCGCTCGCTGCTCTGGGCAAAGACATTCTCCTGGCCGGAGGCCTCCAGGCGGGCCTTGAGCTTGGGGCGGGCATCCGTGTTGCCCTCGACGACCACCAGCGGTCCGTCCTCCAGCCATCGCAGCAGCGGGCGGTTGGCCGCCGAGCGCAGCGTCCAGGCCCAATCCTCCGCCTGCGTCTTGCCGGTGCCCGGCTCCGCCGGCAACCATTGCATCGCCTCGTACAGGCTGTTCAGGGTTAGATTGACGATGGTCTTCGAGCGAATCCGCAGGTCTTCGCGCAAGGCGGGAAGAAACCAGGCGCCGGTGGCCTTCAGCGCATAGCGCCCGGGCTCGACCGAGGAGAACGAATAGCTGCCGGCGGCGTCCGTATAGACGCTGGCGATCACGCTCAGATTCGGGCGCAGCAATTGGACTTCAGCGCCGATCTGCGGCACGCCCGACGAGTCGCGCACCACTCCGGAGACCGAGCCGGTGGAGGCCGCGCGCGCCGAGCCGACGATGGAAACAATCAGCAGCGCGAAAACAACGAGATGGAATCGGTGCGGCGTCACTGTCCAAAAAGACCTGGCGGCGTCACTGGCATCCTTCACAGAGCAATACTCCGCACGGCTGCCCGGATCTAACGCCCGGTCCTGATGCTGTGGGAGCTCCACGCTATTCAACGACAAAGGGCGCCGACTGCGCAAGCTCCTGCTTCGAGATCGCGTCGATCACCTTCACCGTCACCTTGTATCTTCCCGGCTCCAGCCCCGCCATCGGCAGCGACTTCTCCACCGTGATCTGGTCGCTGTGCGATCCCAGATCCTTGGAATCCACCTGCTTTTCGAAGACAACAGTTTCCGTGGCCGCGGCGGCTGCCGTGGCCGGGTTCACCTTCACAATCTGATAGGTTACCGTGGCCTGATTACTCTTGCTGGTCTCGTCGATGCCCAGGTTGTAAAACTGAACCCAGAAACTCAACTGTTGCGAGCGCTGGAATGTGACCGGCGGATTGGGATTCCTGGCCGTCGGCGTGCTCACGCGCGGACGGAGGAAGGTGTTGCCGATGATGAAGTTTCCGCTGCCGATCTCATGCGAGGAGACGGTCTTCATCTGATCGGCCAGGATCAGCGTCGAAGAGCCCAGCTTCTCGTCGTGATAGGTGGGAACTTCGATTCCGCGCCCATAGTAGCCTTTGTGGTCCGGATTGTTCACGTCCTTGATGGCGATATCCAGCCGGTAGAGTCCCGGCATCAGCGGCAGCGCCTTCCAGTAGACCGACTGGTGATCGAGGGCCTTTTCCAAAAGCTCCGAAGGCTCCTCCACCTGCACCGTGTCCTCAAAGGTCTGCACCGTCTTGTGGGTCATCGTGGCCACGCGCCCAAGAATGTTGACATATCCCTTGGAGACGCCATCCTTGGTCTCGAAGGTGATGTCGCGGTTTTTGATCTGCACGGTGATCGGAACCAGCACCGCGCTCTCAGTCACCTTTACATAATCCGTGCGCACATCGAAGGGAAAGATCGGACCGGTCAGAATCTTGTGCTCGGAGATGAAGGCGTCCAGATCGGCGAACTTGACCGGCGGCGGCTGAAAGAGCTTCTCCGCCAACTCCATGCGGTTGAAGGAGTCCGACTCATGGGCGTTCTTCTCCTGCTTGCTCAGGCCCAGCGATTCCAGGCCGTCAAAGCGATACTGCTTCCCGCCGCCCATCTGCTCGGCCATCGTCAGGCCGGCGTTGGCAATGTGCGCCATCGCATCCTTGGCGCCGCGATCGATGGTGAAGCGATACTCGCCGCACATACAGTCGTCCACAAACTCCAGCTCGACATTTTCGCCGATCCCCTCCAGCTCGCGATAGCGCCAGACTTCAAAGGGATAGGTCTCCGTCTCGCCGCCGCCTTCGCTCACCGGCCGGTCATACTTTCCGCCCGAGGCGTGCGAGGTGATCTCATCCGGCTGTCCGAAGTTGATGTAGATGTGGCCGCGGTCGGTCTTCCATCCCGGCTTGCCGGCGGCAAAATGCTCGTTGGCATAGGCAATGCGCCGGTAATGCTCCTCGCGGAAGGTATTCTCCGGCGAATCCGGATCGGGGTTGCGCCGCTGCCAGAACTGCTCGATGAAGGCCTCGCGCTCCTCGTCGTTGCCCAGACCTTTGAAGGCCCTGCGCTCTTCATCCGTGATGATGTAGGCCACGTCCTGCTCCAGCCAGGTCTTGTACGCGCCCTTGATCTCCTGGCGCACCGCCTTGCGCGCCTCCCGCTTCTCCTGATCCGTACGCTCCCGCTTCAGCGGGTCAACATCCTCGGGCGTTGCCGAGGGGCTCGTGGCCGCCGGTAGGGTCGGCGCGTTATTCGTCTGCTGGGCGCGAAGCACGGCGGCGGGAAGAAAAACCAGGCCGCATCCAACAGCAGCAATCAGAAGAAAAGTGCGGTTCTGCGTCATGTTCCTTGAAGACTCCTGCAAACCCTCATTCTACGGCTTCCCGGTGGGCCGGGCAACCGGCGATCAAGAGGGCTGCCTCTTGGACGCCCACGGCAGGCGAACGAGAGCGAAGGCAGCTTCTATCCGGCCCACAAGTTCCATGACCCGCCCATTCCCGCGTAAAGGGGCGGAGATGGCGGATACCGTGTTGCAAAACCGACGGTCCGGATGAGAAATTTCTTTGTAAGACAAATGTAAGACAGAAAATTCGGCCACCCATCAGCATCCTCCGCTGCTCATCTTTCTCGATTCAGCACACCAGAGTGCACCTATCCACTGGATTCCTCCTTACCATCCGTGGCTTCCCTGCCCTTTAATGACCTGAGTTTGAGACCTGCCGGGCCGCTCTCGCGTCCAAGAAACAAGTCCATTCAGAGATCGCGGGCCGGAAGACGGGCAACCGCGAGCGCAGGAGCCGGCTGTAGCCCGAGGGAACCGGACGAGCGGCGATTGCGTACACTGAATCGAAGAGACCTGGAGCTTAATTCTGGCATGAACATCAAAAAGATTCTGTTGATCTCACTCGCCGCAGTGGCCGTTGTCGCCCTCGTTGCTCTCTTCATCTGGCGGCAGCAGTCCGGTTACACCAAGGTTCTGACCGCCAAGATCGCGCGCCAGGACCTGACCACTGTGGTCAGCGGTACTGGCCAGATCAAGCCAACCACCTACGTCAACGTCGGCGCCAACGTCATGGGCCGCGTCACCCGCTTCTACGTCAAAGAGGGTGACTCGGTGAAGAAGGGCGAAGTTCTGGCCCAGATCGAGAATGTGCAGCAAACAGCCAACGTTGTTGGCCAGGAGGCGGCCATCGCCGCCGCCAAGACCGACATCTCTTCTTATATTGCCGCGGAAAAGACCGCCGAAGCCAATGTGGAACACGCCAAGGCCGATCTGGAGCAGAAGAAGCTCGATTGGGAGCGCGAGCAGGCCCTCTATCAGGCCGGCATCGAGTCCAAGGCAAACTTCGACGCCAAGAAGGCCTTGTACGACACTGACGTCGCCAGCGTGGCCCAGGCCGTGGCGCAGTTGAACCAGGCCAAAGCCCAGACCGATTCCGCGCGCGGACACCTCGGCACGCAGGTCGCCACGCTGCGCGCCAATCAGGATATGCTCGACAAGACCATCGCCAGCGCGCCCTTTGACGGCATTGTGACCAATATGCCCATCAAAGAAGGCGAGACGGTTGTGACCGGCATTCAGAACACGGCCGGCTCCACGCTGATGACCCTGGCCGACATGAGCGTCATCACCGCCGAGATCAAGGTGGATGAGACCGACATCGTCAGCGTCCAGCTGGGCCAGCCGGCCGATGTCACCGTCGACGCCCTGCCCGGCAAGGTCTTCAAGGGCCATGTCACGCTGGTCGGCGATCAGGCACTGCTGCGCTCGACCGGTCAGGCCACCTCCACCTCGACCTCCGGCACCGAGGAGGCCAAGGACTTCAAGGTCGTCGTCACCCTCGACCAGCCCAGCAGCGAACTCCGCCCCGGCCTGTCGACCACCGCCAAGATCACCACCGCGCAAAAGCCGGGCGTGATCGCTCTTCCCATTCAGGCGCTCGTCATGCACTCGCCCGACGACGACAAAGCCAAGGGCGGCGTGCAGGCCGCCTCCAGCGCGGCCGCCGTCAAAGCACCGGCGCAGCAGGGCGTCTTTGTGATCGAAGGCAAGAGCGGCAAGCTGCGCACCCGCTTCGTACCCGTTACCACCGGCATCACCGGAACAACCGACATCGAGGCGCTCAGCGGCATCAAGGAGGGCGACGAGATCGTCCTCGGCCCTTACAAGACGCTGCGCACGCTCAAAAGCAATACACTGGTCAAGCGGGATACCGCAAAGCCGATGGCCGCCGAGCCGGGCAGCGGCTCATAACCGGCAGATCTTCGCAGGCAAAGGACAACTAGCGATGGCATTGTTCGACACCACCACTGAAGTCGATACGCAAACCGAGCAGCGGCCCACCGGCAACGTCATCGTCGTCGAGGATCTCTGGCGCACCTACGATATGGGCTCCGAGCAGCAGGTGAACGCCCTGTGCGGCGTCAACCTGAGCATCCGCCACAACGAATATGTGGCCATCATGGGGCCCTCCGGCTCCGGCAAATCCACGCTGATGAATCTGATCGGCTGCCTGGATACGCCTTCCAGGGGAAAGTATTGGCTCAATGGCCAGCTGGTCAGCGAACTGGACGACGATCAACTGGCCCGCATCCGCAACAAGGAGATCGGCTTCGTCTTCCAGACTTTCAACCTGCTGGCCCGCGCCTCCTCACTGCACAACGTCGAGCTGCCGCTGATCTACAACGGCACCCCCGCGGCCGAGCGCATCGAGCGCGCCAAGCAATCGCTGACCAGCGTCGGCCTGGAATCGCGTATGTACCACAAGCCCAACGAACTCTCCGGCGGCCAGCGCCAGAGAGTCGCCGTCGCCCGCGCCCTGGTCAACAACCCCTCGATCATCCTGGCCGACGAGCCCACCGGCAACCTCGACTCCAAGACCGGCATTGAGATCATGGCGCTCTTCGATACTCTGCACGCCAAGGGCAACACCATCGTGCTCGTCACCCACGAGCCCGACATCGCCGAGTACGCCCATCGCGTGGTGCATATCCGCGACGGCCAGATCTTCAGCGACGAGCCCTCCAAGCGCTTCCGTTAGAGAATGCTCATCCGGAGCTGCGCTCATTCTGCGATGCACAGAGATTCTGAGCAGTGAGAATATCCCTGTCCTCCTGGGCGACCGTCATCAAATCTGTGCTCCTGAGCGGCCAACGCGTAGCAAAGGGAGTCGAAGGAGCTGCGGTTGTTCCTATTGTGGCATTTAGAGCATTTTCGCTTCACTTGTTGACATCAAGAGTGAGTCGAAGGTGGCTTTTTCTTGAGGAAAAAGCCACTTTTCTGCATGGATTCTGTAAACACCAGAATCGAAAATGCTGTAGAGCAAAACCACGATTTCCATGCCCAAGGCGTTTTCTAGAAGGTGTTGTTTTCTTGAGGAAAACAATACTTGAGTGCCGTTGCGCTGGGTACACCTATCGTGGTTTTGCTATACTGGCCTGCCGATCCCCGGCATCGGGGAACGATCCCCTGCGTTGAAGCCTTTGAAATCAAAGACAATTCCTCCCAATTCTCCTCCACAAATATTCAAACTCTTTCCCGTTCATGTTTTTTTTCCTTGTGCCGATGAAACCAGTGTCGGACATGGAAGTAGCTGCCCGGCCAGGGAGGCGAGGTGCGTTGAGAGCTATGCAAAATGCCGCTCAGTTCCAGCCTCATCCCCCGGCTCCGGCCTCCCGTCTGACTCTCGTCGAGGTCGATTCTCCCTCCGAATCCCAGCCCGTAGGCGTCAGCGCTGCCTGGCGCAAGCTGCTGATGCAGGCCGAGATGGCAGCTCCTCATGTGCAGGTGGCCGCGATCGAAGGCGAACACGGCTCCGGCAAGCATACCCTGGCCCGCTATCTTTACAGCCGATCGCCTTTGGCCTCCACCAGCTTCCTGCGCCGCGATGCGCGCGAGTGGCTGGTCACCGACGCCGATCCCGCCACGCTGGCCGGCTGCACCTACCTGGACCGGGTTGACCTGCTGGCGCCTCCGGGACAAGGCTTGCTTCTGAGCGTGCTCAAATCCCTCCAGGACCGTCCGCCGGGCCGCTTCGTTCTGCTTGCCTCCTCGCAGACTTCGCTGCGGCAGATGGCCGCGCAGGGCCTCTTGCTGCCCGATCTGGCCTTCCGCCTGACCGCCGTCCGCTTTGCCATTCCCCCCTTGCGCCAGCGCCGCGAAGACATCACCGTCCTCGCCCAGTCGCTGCTGGACCGCATCTGCCATCTCTATCAGCAGCGCCCTGTGATCCTCGGCCCCGGAACCCTGGCCCGCCTGCTGCAACACAACTGGCCGGGCAATGTGCGCGAGCTGGCCGCCGTCCTTGAAACTGCGTTGCTGGAAGCCGCGAACGGCGTCATCCGTCCCGACGACCTCGCCCTGCCCACCGGCATGGAAGTCTCGCTGGATGCCCAGCAGCAATCGGCCGCCCTGCACACCGACACCCTCAACCTGGACGCCGTCATCCAGCATCACGTGCAATATGTTCTGGATCTGAATCGCGGCAACAAGCTGCGCGCCGCCCGCCAACTCGGCATCAGCCGGTCAACTCTTTATCGCATCCTCGGCAACGAAAATATCCTCGCCCATTAAATAAATGCCCTCATTTCCCACGACGCGACACTAGCCCGTCGCGGTAAACTCGTCTTACGTCATGAACCTGAGCCTGCCTGAATTCATTCGCCGCTGGAAGGACAGCGAGTTGTCCGAGCGCGCGGGCTCGCATTCGCATTTCATCGATCTCTGCCAAATCCTCAACGAACTGCATCCGGCCGCCGCCGATCCCAAGGGCCTCGATTACGCCTTCGAGAAGCGCGTCAACAAAACCGGTGACGACAAGGGTTTTGCCGACGTCTGGAAGCGCGGCTTCTTCGGCTGGGAGTACAAGGGCAAGCATAAGGACCTCAAAGCAGCCTACCAGCAACTCTTCAATTACAGCGCTGACCTCGATAATCCTCCGCTGCTGGTTGTCTGCGACTTTCTTCGCTTCGAGGTCCACACCAATTTCACCAATACAAAGCCGCTGATCTACAAGTTCACCCTTGACGACCTGATGCTGCCCGCGCCGAATCCCGGCTCGGACCTATCCGCGCTCGATATTCTGCGCGCCGTCTTTTCAGATCCCGGCAAGCTCAAGCCGGGCGCATTCGAAGTTCGTGTCACGGAAAGGGCGGCGGAGGAATTCACCAAGCTGATTCCGAACCTGCGCAAGCCGGAAGCAGATAACGAGGCGCTGGCGCGTTTCATCATGCGGCTGCTCTTCTGCCTCTTCGCCGACAGCGTGGGTCTGCTGCCGGATAACATCTTCCGCAAGATGATCGAGGCGGATCGCCAGGAGCCGCGCAAGTTCGTACGCAAACTCAAGAATCTCTTCCGCGCCATGGCCCTCGGCGACGAAAGCTTCGGATACATCAGCATTCACCAATTCAACGGCGGACTCTTTCGCGCCGATGACACGACTGTCTTCGATCTGACGCATGAGGATATGGGCATTCTCCGCAACGCCTCGCAGTTGGATTGGAGCCGCGTCGAGCCGGCTATCTTTGGCACCCTCTTCGAGCGCATTCTGGATGAAGGCAAGCGCGCGCAGTTGGGCGCGCACTATACCAGCCGCGAAGACATCCTGCTGATTCTGGAGCCGGTGGTGATGGCCCCCCTGCGCCGCCGTTGGGACGAGGTCAAGGCCGGAGCGGAAGAGATCGCCGCAGCCATGGAGACCGCTAGCAACAGCTCCCGGGCCAAACTCCGCGCTCAACTGGAATCCAAGCTGCTGGATTGGATGGATGAACTGGCCAACGTGCGCATCCTCGACCCGGCATGCGGCAGCGGCAACTTCCTCTACCTCTCGCTCAACCTGCTGCTCAACCTATGGAAAGAGACGCAGGTCTTCTCAATCGACCACCATCTGGCATACCTGCCCTGCAAGGTCGGCCCCTCGCAGTTGTACGGCATCGAGACCAACGTCTACGCGCATGAACTGGCCTCGGTCGTGGTCTGGATCGGCTACCTGCAATGGCGCAAGGATAACGCCATGGGCGAGGAGGAAGAGCCGATCCTGAGGGTGCTCGACAACATCCAGCATCGCGACGCGATCATGGAACTCGACGGCAAGGGCAAACCGAAGCTGGATGCGGAGGGCAATCCCCGCGAGCCGGTCTGGCCCAGCGTGGATTTCATCGTCAGCAATCCGCCGTTCCTGGGTGGCAAGCTGCTACGCCGCAACCTCGGCGACACCTATGTCGATAGTCTCCTCAAACTCTATAACGACCGCGTCCCCGCCGAAGCCGATCTTGTGACCTACTGGTTTGAGAAAGCGCGGAGGATGGTCGAGCGCAAGCACGTCCGCGCCGCGGGATTGGTGGCGACACAGGGCATCCGCGGCGGCGCCAATCGCGAGGTGCTCAAGCGCATCGCCGACTCGGGAAGCATCTTCATGGCGTGGAGCGATCGCAATTGGATCAACGAGGGAGCGGCGGTTCATATATCCATCGTTGGCTTTGACGGCGGCGAACAGATGGAACGCACGCTGGATGGCGTTGCGGTCGATGCCATCAATCCCGATCTTACCTCCGGCGCGGATGCCACGCGCGCACGGCTGCTCAAGGAAAATGCCGGCCTCTGCTTCATGGGCACCACCAAGGTCGGAGCCTTCGACCTCGATCCGGAGACTGCGCGACGGATGCTGGCCGCGCCTATCAACCCGAACGGCAGGCCCAACTCCGATGTGGTGCGTCCCTGGGTCAACGCCCTCGACATCACGCGCCGCCCGCGCGGCATGTACATCGTCGACTTTGGCGTGGATATGCCGGAAGAAGAGGCAGCGCTCTACGAGATGCCGTTCGAGTATCTGAGAGTGCACGTGGAGGCCAAGCGGCTGGAGAATAATCGGGAGGGTTATCGTGTCAAGTGGTGGATTCACGGCGAACCACGAACGGATTACCGCAAAGCAACTGCAATGTTCAACCGTTACATCGCGACGCCTGGCGTTTCAAAACACCGTATATTCACATGGATGAAAGCAGAAATATTGCCAGATCATGCGGTTTTCGCCATCGCCCGCTCCGACGATTACTTTTTCGGCGTGCTGCATTCGCGCGTGCATGAACTTTGGGCGCGGGCGCAGGGGACGCAACTGCGCGAGGTGGAGAGCGGCTTCCGCTATACGCCCACCTCGACGTTCGAGACCTTCCCCTTTCCCTGGCCGCCGGGCAAGGAGCCGCAGGATTCTCCATTGGTCGAAGCCATTGCCGAGGCCGCGCGGGGGCTCGTCCGCCAGCGCGACAATTGGCTCAACCCGCCCGATGCCGCGCCGGAGGCCCTGGCCAAGCTGACCCTGACCAATCTCTACAACAAGCGTCCCACCTGGCTGGAGAACGCCCACCGCAAACTGGACGAGGCGGTCTTCGCGGCCTACGGCTGGCCGGCGACGCTGACGGATGCCGAGCTGCTGGAGCGTCTACTGGCTCTGAACCGCGAGCGCGCCGACTCTCAGCAAAAATAGAGAACATACAATGTTCATCCAATGACTGGATGTCCCGCCCAGGCAGCGTCCTTCTTTTGCACTTCACTCGGGATTCCATCGATGGAGCGATGAAATTCCCTCCAAATAAAAGCGGCCCGCTTCTCGTCGAGAGGAGCGGGCAATCCCACCCTAGCCGCAAAAACAAATACGCGGCGAGGATGGGGCACCCAGTTGAGTTATGCCTTGGCAGAGGTGAGCGCGCCGAGGTCGGCGGCCAGCTTTTCCGTGGAGAAGGCTTCGATCAGATCGCCTTCCTTGAGGTCGTTGAAGCCACCCAGGCCGATGCCGCACTCCATGCCGTTGGTGACCTCGCGGGCATCGTCCTTGACGCGCTTGAGCGAGCTGATCTTGCCCTTGAACAGCTGCACGCCGTCGCGCATCACCTTGACCTCGGCATCGCGGCGGATGACGCCGTCTTGCACGCGGCAGCCGGCGATGGTGCCGACTTTGGGAATGCGGAAGACCTGCAGGACCTCGGCCCGGCCCGCATAGTTCTCGCGGAAGGTGGGATCGAGCAGGCCGAGCATCGCGAGCTGCATCTCGTCCTGCAGCTCGTAGATGATCGAGTGCAGGCGAATCTGCACATTTTCCTGCTGGGCCAGCTCTGCGGCCTTGCGCTCCGGACGGACGTTGAAGCCGATGATGATGGCGTTCGAGGCCGTGGCCAGAAGAACGTCGCTCTCGGTAATGGAACCGACGCCGGAGTGGATGACCTTGACCCTGACCTTCTCGGTGGACTTGAGGACGAGCGAGTCGGCCAGCACTTCGACCGAGCCGGTGACGTCGCCCTTGATGATGAGCGGCAGATCCTTGACGCCGGCAGTGCGAATCTGCTCGGCCAGGCCTTCAAGTGAAACGCGGCTGCTCTTGGCCAGTTGGGCGTCGCGCTCCTTCATCTTGCGATACTGGGCGATGCCCTTGGCCTTGTCGCGATCGGCGACGACCAGGAAGGTGTCGCCGGAGTCGGGCATGGCCTCGAGGCCGAGAACTTCGACCGGCGTCGATGGACCGGCCTCTTCCAGAGCCCGTCCGCGATCGTCAAAGAGGGCGCGGACCTTGCCGAAGGTGTTGCCGACAATGTAGGAGTCGTTGAGGCGGAGGGTTCCGTCCTGGACGAGAACGGTGGCGACTGCGCCGCGGCCGCGATCGAGCTTGGCCTCGAGAACCGAGCCGACGGCCTTGCGTCCGGGGGTCGCCTTGGGCGCTTTGACGTCGGAAACCAGGCAGATCATCTCCAGCAAACCGTCGAGATTGATCCGCTTCTTGGCGGAAACCTTGACGTAGGGCGTGTCGCCGCCCCAATCGTCGGGAACCAGGCCGCGATCGGCAAGCTGCTTCTGCACCCGGTCCGGATCGGCTTCGGGCTTGTCGATCTTGTTGACGGCGACGATGATGGGCACGCCGGCTGCCTTGGCGTGGTCGATCGCCTCGAGGGTCTGCGGCATGACGCCGTCGTCGGCGGCAACGACGATGACGACGATGTCGGTCACCTTGGCGCCGCGGGCGCGCATCCGGGTAAAGGCCTCGTGGCCGGGCGTATCGAGGAAGACGATCTCGCGACCCGAGGCCGGTGAGCCTTCCTTGGCGAACTTCACCTTGTAAGCGCCGATGTGTTGGGTGATGCCTCCGGCTTCACCGGCGACAACGTCGGTCTCGCGGATGGCGTCCAGCAGCGAGGTCTTGCCGTGATCGACGTGGCCCATGACGGTGACGACGGGCGCACGGGGAACTTCAAGCTCTCCCGTGTTTTCGGCCTCGAGAACCTCTTCGATGGCCTGATTGGCGATCTCTTCTTCGTAGCTGATGACCGTGGCCGCGGCGCCGAATTTGGCCGCCACATCCTTGACCATCTCGGCATCCAGCGACTGGTTGACGGTGACGAAGATGCCGCTCATCAGCAGGGTGGCGATCAGATCCTTGGCGCGGACTTCAAGCTTCTCGGCCAGATCCTTGACGCTGATGCCTTCGGTGACGGTGACCTCGCGGGTGATGGGCAGGGGTTCGCCGCCGTATTGCACCCCGCCGTAACGAGGCGGCGGCACAAAGCCCTTCATCGGGCCTTCCTTCGTCTTGGGATACTGCTGCTGGCGTCCGCCACGGCCGCGCGAAGGAGCGCGCGCGGGACGCGGAGGCGCTTCACCGGTGGAAGGCGCGCCGCCGGGACGGGGCGGTCCGCCGGGGCGCGGAGCAAAGCCGGGCCGTGCGCCAAAGCCGGGACGCGCGCCGGGTGCGCCCGTGGCTGCGCCGCCATAACCGCCGCCCGTGCCGGCGTAACCGCCGGGCGTTGTGCGGGTGGGATGCTTGGGGCGCGGGCCGCCGGCAAATTGACCGGGTGAGCCGGGCGCGCCGGAGTAGTTGCGCGGCGGATAACTGCCGGGCGCGCCGGCTGGGCGGTTGCGGTCGAAGATCGGTCGTCCGCGCTGAATGCTGCCCGCGGCGATTCCGCTGTTGGCCGATGCGGGCGTCTCGACGACCGGGGGCGCGGTGTAGACCGGACGCGGGCCGGTCTGCGGCATCACCATGCGCCGAGCGGGCGGCGCAGGCGGCGCCGGATGAACCTTGGGGCGGTGCGCGGGCTGGGCTGCGTCGGGCGCGGCGGCAGAGACCTGCGCAACTGTGGCGGCTTCAGAAACGGGCGCGGCCTGATCGGTCGACTCGCCAGAGTCCTTGACGGCAGCGGCGACTGTTGGCGCTTCCGCAGGCGCGGCGGGTGCAACGGCCTCGGGCGCGGCAACCGGAGCAGTGACAGGCTCAGCCACGGGCTCGGCGGGAGGAACGACTTTGGCGACCGGCGGCTTGACCACAACAGGCGGCTGGGCGGCGGCCGGACGATGCGCGGGCACAGCACCTGCCGGGGCCTTGGCAACGACGGCGCCAACCGGCGGACGCGAGGCGATGGCGGGCGCGGCGGGAGCCGAGACGATGGGCGGCGCGGAGCGGGGCAGAGGAACGATCTTGCGCGGCTCGGGACGAACGGCAGCGGCCGGGGGCGGCGCCACTGAAACCACCGGCGGAGTAGGCTTGGCAGGCACGGCGACGACAGGCGCGGCCGCTGGCCGATGCGGCAGACGGCTCTGCCGCGCCTCCTCTTCCTGCGCCTGCTTCTTGGCCAGCACGGCCTTCAGCACATCGCCGGGCTTGGAGATATGCGACAGATCGATCTTGGGCGCAACACTCTGCGCCGAGCGGCCGGCCTGCGAGCCGGACTGGCCTGCCGGCCGCGAGCCGCGCTCGAAGTGCTGCCGCACCTTGTCGGCCTCATACTCCTCCAGAGAACTGGAGTGGGTCTTGCCGGCGCCCAGGCCGAGCTCCGTCAACACGTCAAGAATCTGACGGCTCTTGACTTCCATCTCGCGCGCGAGATCGTTAATACGAACCTTACTCATCCGCCTCTTTTCAAATCGTCTTCCAAAGCCGTCAGATGCTCATAGCTACCTCTTGGCATTGGTTGAGTTTCAACGTTTCGTGATCGAACAAATCGGCTGCAAGTGCGGGGCGCATCTTACGCGCCATCCTCTTTTGCGGCCTCTTCGTCCGTTGTTGCGCTTTCAATCTTCTCCAGCAGCGACTCTTCGCGGCCTTGCTCGGCTTCCTCGACCGCCTCGGCAGAGGAAGATTCGACTTCCGCCGATTCGCTCACCGCTTCCTTGATGACCGAGGCCGCGCTCTCCGCTTCCGCCGCATCGGTTTCGAGAACCGCCTCGCGCTCTTCTTCGCCGACGGCGGCTTCCGTGCTCTCCGCCTCGGCGGGCACATGGCCCGCCTCGCCCTGTTCAAACTGGCCGAAGTAGTGGCGCACGGCGATGCTGATCTTCTCCAGCGTCTTTTCACCGATGCCGGGAATCTCTTCCAGTTGCTCGGGCGTCATGTCGGCCAGCGACTCGACGGTGGTGATGCCGGCAGCGACCAGCTTCTGGATAATGCCGTCGCCCAGCTCGCTGACCTGCTCGATCGGCGTGGAGGCTCCGCCGGAGAGAGCCTGCATCTGCTGCTCGACCTCCTGGCGCTTCTCTTCCTCGCTCTTGATATCGATCTTCCAGCCGAGCAGCTTGGCGGCCAGGCGCACATTCTGCCCCTTCTTGCCGATGGCGAGCGACAACTGCGTGTCGTCGACGATCACTTCGAGTTGCTTCTCCGTCAGGTCGGCGATGGAGACGCGGCTCACCTTGGCCGGCTGCAGGGCCTTCTCGGCGAAGGTGGTGATCTCCTCGCTGAATTCGATGATGTCGATCTTTTCGCCGCGCAGCTCGCGGATGATCGACTGCACGCGCATGCCCTTCATGCCCACGCAGGCGCCGACCGGGTCCACGTCCTTGTCGCGGGATTGGACGGCGATCTTGGTGCGCTCGCCGGCCTCGCGGGCAATCGCGCGGATGACCACCGTGTTGTCGTAGATCTCCGGAACCTCGGACTGAAAGAGATTCGAAACCAGTTCGGGCGCGGCGCGGGAGACGATCACCTGCGGACCCTTGGCCGCGCGATCCACCTTGAGCAGAACCACGCGCACCCGCTCGCCGATGGAGAACTGCTCCAGCCGCGATTGCTCGCGCTTGGGGCAGCGCGCCTCGGCCTTGCCAAGGTCGTAAATAATGTCCTGGCCCTCGATGCGCTTCACCGTCGCGTTCAGCACTTCCTTTTCCCGGTGGGCATACTCCTGGAAGACGGTGTCGCGCTCGGCCTCGCGGACCTTCTGGAAGATGACCTGCTTGGCCAGTTGTGCGGCAATACGGCCGAGCGGCGTGGTGTCGCGATAGAAGCGCAGCTCGCTGCCCACCTCCACCTCGGGAGAGATTGCCTTGGCCTCGGTGAGCGCGATCTGATTCAGCGCGTCCTCGATCGGCTCGTCGTCGGCCACGACGGTCTTGTAAATGTAGGCCAGAATCTCGCCCGTCTCTTTGTTCAGCTCGCCGCGCATATTCTCCTGCGTCTTGTAAAACTTGCGCGTGGCCAGGGCAATGGCCTCCTCGACCGCGCCGACGACGATGGCGGGGTCAATGCTCTTCTCCTGGCTCAAGAGCTCGATTGTCTGATACAAAACGCTGGCCATAACTCTGCTTGCTCTCTCGGTGTCGCTTGCGGCTTTCGCCGGTTCAGTTGATTGCGTTGAAGGGCGAGTCCCTTAGTCCCTCAGTCCCTTAGTCCCTCAGTCCCT
>Ga0182016_10004159_pt1 | contig 16141 bp, 9 predicted proteins | sample 712S2MmetaG_FD_120491 | JGI IMG/M metagenome (GOLD analysis project Ga0182016, IMG submission 120491) | Permafrost microbial communities from Stordalen Mire, Sweden - 712S2M metaG | ecosystem: Environmental > Terrestrial > Soil > Wetlands > Permafrost | place: Sweden: Stordalen | collected...
AATCATGGCGTAGTTGTGTGTCGGAGTGAAGGTGAAGATCAGTTTACCCTGCGTGTTCGGCGCCAGGCCTTTAAATGTCTTGTCGAGAGCGTGCAAGCTTCCCGCCTCTCTGAAAACATCGAAGTTGGCGAGCAAAATTCGGCCGTTGTAGCTGATGTCGAACACCCTGCCGCCCACACCGCGACCTCCCGTTCGGCCGTCGCCGAACCATGCTTCGCAGAATCTCATGGTCACGGTATAGCGGCCATTCTGCGCCACCGGAATTACGTAGGAGAAATTCCCGAAGCGCTCACCTTGGTAGAGCGTTTCCTCTTCGGCATTGGCGACCGGATCGTGCCGTTGTACCAGCACGCCATTGTGAAAATAGCGGTCCGCACTCCATTGCCGGCTGAACTGGTCGGTATGGGCGCCATCGCGGGCCAGAATCCGAATGGGACGGATGGCGCCCGGTCTGGATGGCAGGATCTCGATCGCATTGACAAATGGGATTTCATTATTCCCGTGCAGAAATTCCAGGTGCAGCATGCCATCGGCGGCCGGTTGGACGTCACGGAACACCTTGATGTCGGCAGTGTTGCTTCCACCGGCGTCGCTAGTGACGTCCAAAGTGTTTATCAGCACAGCGCCGTTAGTGCGAACTTGGAAAACGCGACTGGTCTCTCCTCCACCGGCGATATTGTTCTCACCGAACACAGTTTCGGCGAAGTGGAGCCGCATCTCGTAAGCGCCCTGCTTCAATGGGATGTGATACGAAAAAGTTCCTTGGCGGGAGTGCAAATACAAAGCCGGATCCTGCGAGTAGGCGATCACCCTTGCGGGAACCGATCGCGCCTCGCCTCCTTGAAAGAACCGATCACCCAACCAGGTGTTCCCGTAGTGGTCCACGAAGCGCTCGGTCGTGGAGCCGGCAAGGATTCGGATCTCCGAATCAGGCGCACTGGCAAGAGCCAGAACGGCCGGCGCTTTGGCCGCTACCGAAGGCCATTTCAGTAGCCCGTTTCGACCCCAGAAGTAAGCCGCGACGGCGAGCGCGAGGATGCTGACGGCGATTCCAACGCCGCTCAGCAGCCGAACACGAGGCCGTGGCGCCGCTTTTGTCTGAGACGCTTCCACGGGTAGTTCTTGAGATATCACCGGCGTTTCGACAGGCTGTGTGATTTCCGAGGTGACGGCTGCGGGTTCCGCGACGCTCATTGCTTCGGAAATCCCATAACGCCGAACGAACAGCGGAACGTAATTTCCGGTCGGAACCGTGATTTGAACCGTGTGTTGCGATCCAGGTCCGTGATAGTACTCCTGCAGGCGCTTGCGCAGGCGGTGTGCCTCTACGCGGACGATTGAATCTTGCGCCTGATCGAAACTGGTTGGCCGGCCGAGCGCCTCAACCGCGATGTTGTACTCTTTGACTTCGTGCGAAAGCCCGGCGAAATGTCGCTCACAGATGTAGTTGAGCATGTGAGCGGCCGTCGGCGAGCGCACGAACGCTTCCGAGGACAAGACCGCCTCAAGTTCAGATCGTTCGACTTGGAAGTCACCGGTGTCCGGCGTCATGGCGCGGCGTAAGGTAGGAGTATCCGGCTACTTATCCTTCTTAATCACAGTCTTTGGTGGGGTTTTGCCCTGAGTATCTTCCTCGCCCGGTGGAGGCGCGCTGGCGCCGCGACCGCCGGCGTTAGGGTTTATCCACCCGTCGAACGCGGGGCCGTTCTGGAAGAACTTGGCATCGATACTAAACATATTGCCCTTGGCGTAAGTGGCGTTGGCCTGGCCGAAGATCTTGCCCGCGCGCAGCGTGTCGTCGTGGACTTTCTTCACCAGCGCCCAATACCGGTCGTCGGTCTGCGGATAGCCCGAAAACACGCTCAGGTCGTTGTTGCCGATGATCACCACGTCGACTCCGGGAACCGACGCGATGTCGTAGGCGTTAGCTACCCCGGTGGGCGTCTCGATCATGACCACCACCAGCATGTTGTCGTTGATGGTTTTGGCATAGTCGATGCCATTGATCCCCCAAATCGAGCGCGCCTGTCCCTGGCCGGAACTGCGCCGCGCGACTGGTGGATACCGCGACCACTTGGCGGCTTCCCGCGCGCGGTCGACATCGTCCACGGTAGGGACAATCACGCCCAGCACGCCGATATCGGTAGCGTGTTGGATATGCCATTCCTGCGCGTCCGGCAGCCGGATCATGGGAATCGCCGGCACGTTCGGGCAGGCCGCGATCATCGCCTCGATATCCTTGAATTCCAGGGTGCTGTGCTGCATTTCAAACCAGGTGTAGTCGTAGTGTTTGGCGGCTTCGCAGTAGGCTTGGGGGGCGTTCTTGCTCTGCGTGAAGCTAAACACCTGTTTGCCTTCGAGCAGCTTTCGCTTGACGGTGTTATAGAGCGGTGGATTGGTTGTCGACTGCGCCAGCGCGGGCACAGCCAATAGGGCGGCGGATAGAAGCGAACTAAACGTGGATGAGAATCTCATCGTTGGCCATCCTTTCTCACATGGGCCCGACTAAGGGATTGCGAGCGCGACCAATTCGGCCGGCGTCCCTCGCGCACCGACCGCGACCACAATATACTGCCTGTCATCGACCATATAGGTCATAGGGAATCCCGTCGTACTCGCCGGCAGTGCGAACTCGTATATCACCGTCCCCGTCTTCTTGTCGATGGCGCGAAACATTTTGCCTCCCGCGCCCGGTCCAGCGTTGAACAAGCCGGAACCATCGGCGCCGAAGAGCAGAGTCTTGGTCACTAACAACGGAGAGCGCTCGGGTTTTCCCGCATTACTGAGATCGATGCCCTTCAGCGCCGGGTGATTCTTGACGGTTTCCGGGGCGTCGCCGTTGGCGATCATCCACACATGTTCGCCGGTATTCAGGTCAATAGCCGTAATCCGGCCCCAGGGCGGTTTGATCAGCGGCAAGCCTTGAGGCCCGATATCCGGACGCGGGGCGCCTTCTCCACCGCTGAATCGCGGCATCCCGCCGGAGGGATCGCCGGCCTTGCTCGGAGCGCGTCCGCTTCCGGCGACATACCCCATCTCGGACCGCTTAGGGTCCGCTACAGTTAGGCCCAGATTGTCCGGATTGGTGACGGAGGAAACGTAGAGTATGCCGGTTTCCGGATCCAGTGCACCACCCGGCCAGTTAGCGCCTCCGGTATGGTTCGGAAGAATGAGCGAACCCAATTTGCCGTCGGCATCGCGCACGCTGGGAGGGAGGAACAGGGGTCCGGTGCGATATTGAGCGACGATCTTGATGGCTTCCTCTCGCAATTGCGGCGTGAAATCGATCAGATCGTCGGTGGTAATGCCTTGCCGGTCGAACGGCGCGGGCTTGGTTGGAAACGGCTGGGTGGGAGATGTCCTCTCGCCGGGTACGTTCGATTGGGGCACCGGTCGCTCTTCGATGGGCCACACCGGCTGGCCGGTCACGCGATCGAATACGAAAGTGAAAGCCTGCTTGGTAATCTGCGCAACAGCCTTGATCTTCTTCCCGCCGACCGTAATGTCGGCGAGGACGGGAGGCGACGAAAGGTCCCAGTCCCAGAGGTCATGGTGAACGATCTGGAAGTGCCAGATGCGTTTCCCGGTCCGCGCGTCCAGACACACCAGGCTGTCGGCAAAAAGGTTGTCCCCCAGGCGATGGGCACCGTAGAAATCGCTGGTGGGCATTTCGACCGGAATATAAACATAGCCGAGCTCTTCGTCACCGCTCAGCGGAGCCCAAGCGCCGGTATTTCCGGTGTACTCCCACGAGTTGTTTTCCCACGTTGCATTACCGAACTCGCCGGCATGGGGAATCGTGCGAAAGGTCCAGATGCGCTTGCCGGTGCGGACGTCGTAGCCGCGAATGTATCCGGGCACATTGGTTTTCGAGGCGGGAGCGGTGCCGGCCTGGAGCGCTGCACCGACCACCACCACGTCGCGAATGACTATTGCCGGCGAACTGGAGCCTATCTGCCCAGGTTTGACGACATCCCGGTCGAGCCCTTCGGTCAATTCCACAATGCCGCTCTTGCCAAAAGTGGCAATGGGCGCGCCGGTGTCCGCATTGAGCGCCACTAGCTGAAATCCCGGCGTGATCAAGAGTATCCGGCGGTCATTCTTCCCATCCGTCCAATAGGCCAACCCGCGGTTTTGTGTACGCACCGCGCGGTCGCCGCGTTCTCCCTCGTCCAGCCGGTAGAACCACAGCGTCTCGCCCGTCGCGGCGTCCACCGCGACCGCGTCGCGCCTGGATCCGGCCGTGAAATAGAGCACACCGCGGACCATCAGGGGCGTGACTTCCCAGTTGTAGTCGGGTCGCGGACCGAAATTCTCGGCCTTCCACCTCCATGCGATCGTCAACTGCTTTACATTAGAGGCGTTGATCTGGTCGAGCGGGGCATACTTGGTGCTGCCGGCATCGCCGCCGTAAAAGCGCCACTCCCCTTGGGCCGCGCCATGCTGCGAAGAGGCAGGGACAGCGGCCAGCATGAACAGAATCGGCGGAAATAGCGGCGCCCGGCGCGGTTTCATTTCTTGGCCTGGAAGAGGATCTCGTTCAACGTGTCGGCATCCGTTGTGAGATCGCCGTCACCCGCGGGAAAGTTGTTGGCGCTGAGCAGGTAAGCAGCGATATCCGTACATTGCTGCCGACTCAGCTTTCCGGGTCCGTCCGAGGGCATAGTGATGCGAATTCGTTCGACGAAGCTTCCCAGAGACTTACCATTCCATTTTTCAAGAAAATCCTGATCGACCAGCGCGGGGGCGTTCTCACCGCCGAGCAGCGCATCGCCGTGGCAGCGCGCGCACCTGGAATTGTAAACGGTCTGTCCGCGGCCGGCCTGCTGTTTGGAATAGACGGCATCCCACACCGTGCGCGACGCAGCGCCCGCCGCCATTGCCAAAACGATCGGACTGATTGCGAAAAGCAGTTTTGACATTATTGATCAACGCGACATGCCGGGCTTTTTGTACTCCTTCGGAAAGGCCACCGGCGTCTCCCCGCGGCTCATGATGATTTCAGCCATGCGCTGAATCGGCTTATCAAGTGGGATGCCGTCGCCGGCCTGTATCGGCGTTCTCCCCCGGCCGTCCTTGTCATCCAGCGGAACGCCGATATCGGCCAGGTACTGCACGAGTTGGGTCATATCGTCCTGCGTGGCGCCGCCGCCCGGGTTGCTCACGCACTCATGCATGGCGGTGCGGCCGGAATTATCGGTGGCCTTGACATCCTTGTCGAACTCATAGGCGTACTTCGTGACAGCCACGTGGCCGCTGGCTGCGGCGGCAAGAAAAAGGGTGGTCCCATCCTGCGCCTTGAGCTTGGGATCGGCGCCTTCCTCGATCAACGCGCGCATGACGTCCAGACGGTTATTTCGGGCAGCCAGCAGCAGCGGTGTCTGCTCCCCGGCAATGCCCCGGAAATCCCCCGGCGCGGGTGTGAACGGCTGGTTGTGCACATTCGGCTTGGCGCCCTTCGCCAGCAAAGTTTTTGCTAATTCCAGCGAGCCGGCTTGTGCGGCTATGTGCAACGGCGTGTTTCCCATGCGGTCGGCAACATTCGGATCGGCGCCGCCGTCCAGCAGCGCCACCGCCGCGGCGTAGCTGCGATTCGATGTAGCGGCGGTCAGAAGCCTGGTCTGGTCGGGAAGCGCGTAATTGGGGTCGGCGCCAGCGGCCAGGAGCCTTCGCACCGCGGAAGCATTGTCCTTGAGCGTCGCGAACACCAGGGCGGTGAAACCGTTTTTGGTGGCGGCATTGACGTTGGCCCCTTTCCGGATCAGCAGATCTACCACGTCGAGGTGCCCTTCAGAAGCCGCCCACATGAGCGCATTCTGCTGCCGATTCGGATCCGTGCCATTCACGTTCGCACCGCGATCGAGCAGCATGGTCACTTCTTCCACGCTGCCGGCGCCGGCGGCAATCATCAGCGCCGTCTCGCCGTTCCAGCGAGTAGCTTTCGGGTCCGCGCCAGCCTGCAGCAGTTTTTCGCACAGCCGCGCATTGCCATTCGCCAGCGCCAACGTGAGAGGCGTCTCCCCGTAGTCGTTCGACGTATTGATCTTAGCGCCTCGGGACATCAGTCTTTCTGCTATGGCCTGCAAGTCGAGAAATACGGCCCATGAGAGGGCGGTGGCGCCGTCAGGCGCGGCAGCGTCGATATCCACACCTTGCGCCAGGAGGTTCTCGAAGGCTTTGGTATCGCGGCGTTGGACCGCGTAGTTCAGGCGGAGATCGGCGGCGCCCCAAGCCGTCGCCACGGCCAGGCATATCGCAACTCCATACCTCATCCACCTTGCGCAGGTCATGGTCCCGCCTAAATGTCGGAAAGGTGCTCGAGCGTTCCCGTGCTATCGCCGAGTTTGTCGGTGTGAACTCCTGCCTTATCGAGCATCGCCAGGAGCAGGTTGGTCATCGGTGTTTCGGGGGCATAGCGGATGTGTCGGCCACCCTTCAGCTTTCCGTTCCCTCCGCCAATCAGCGCCACCGGCAGATCGGTGTGGGTGTGCCGATTACCGTCATTAATGCTGCTGCCATACAAAATCATGGAGTGATCGAGCAGTGTGCCATCGCCGTCCGGGGTGCTTTTCAACCGATCGATCAGATAGGCCAGTTGCTCGACATGGTAGGTGTTGATCTTGATCGTCTTCTCGATCTTCTCCGGATTATTCTGATGATGCGTGCAGTCGTGGTGCCCGTCGGAGATGCCGATGGCGCGATAGTTGCGGTTGCTGCCTTCGCGAGCGAGCATGAACGACACCACCCGCGTCAAATCCGCCTGATAAGCGATCACCATCAGATCCGCCATCAGCCGGGCATGGTCCACGAACTCTTCCGGGACCGCCACGGGAAGATCGACCGTCGGCATCTTGAGCGTGGTGTTCTGCTCTTCCGCCTTCTGAATGCGGCGCTCGATATCGCGAATGGCATCGAGATATTCCGTGAGCTTATGCCGGTCGCCCTGTCCAATACGCGTCTCCAGGCGATCGACGCTGCCCTTGACGAAATCCAGCAGGCTCCCGCGCTCCTTCAATGCCGCTGCCCGTGAAGCGGCGTCGGTGTTGTCGCTGTCGCCGAATAGCCGTTCGAACAGCACCCGCGGGTTGACCTCCATGGGATTCGGAGTGGTGGGGCTGCTCCAGGAAACCGTGTTGGTATACGCGCAGCTATAACCGGAGTCGCAGCCGCCGGCGAGGCTGGGCGCTTCCACGCCGATTTCGAGCGAGCCGAACTGCGTGCTCTTGCTGAATTCGCGGGCGGCAATCTGATCGGCGGAAACACCGGCGTGGATGTCGGCGCCCTCAGTCTTCTTGGGGTGTACGCCCGTAAGCCAGGTGGCCCCGGCGCGCGCATGGTCGCCGCCCCCATCGCCCAAGGATCGGCCGTTGATCTGCGCGAGATTGCTGAGCACCAGCAGTTGTTCGCGGAACGGAGCGAGCGCCTTCATGGTGTTATTGAACTCGAACCCGGCGCCTTCACCCTTCGGGAGCCAGCTGGTATCGATGATTCCGTTAGGGACGTACACGAATCCCATGCGGGTCGGTGAAGTCGCTGTACCCTTCGCGGCGAGCGCCGGCACCATGGAATCGAGGAATGGAAGGGCCAGCATGGCGCCGGTGCCTTTCAGAAATGCGCGGCGTGGAAGATGTTTGCGGGTAACGATCATGGGTTTGCCGATCTCCTCATTTGAAATGGGGTGCTCATTACAACCGCCGTAATCAGGTCTCGGAAGCGGTAAGAGTTGGGCTCGCAGTCGTGCAGAATGGCTCTCACCGACGGTTGGTCGTAGTATTCGAGTCCGCGTCCGAGCGCATAAGTGAGCAGCTTGGAAGCGACAGTTGACGCGAATTCCTCGCGCCGTGCAGTGGTCAGGGCTTGTCTCAGGCCTGCCGGCCCATTAAATTTCGTTCCGTCGGGTAGCTGCCCGGTGGCGTCAATCGGGGAGCCGCCATCCTTGGTGCGCCACTGCCCGATTCCGTTGTAGTTCTCCAGGGCAAAGCCGATTGGGTCCATTACGGCGTGGCAGCCGGCACAACTGGGGTTCGCCCGATGCTGCTCCAAGGCCGCACGGAGGCTGATGTTGTGGTTGCCGTTGGTAGTCGCGTCGAGGGGAGGGATATCCGGAGGGGCCGGCGGGGGCGGCGCACCGAGAAGGTTCTCGAGCACCCACTTGCCGCGCTGCACGACGGAAGTGCGGTTGGGCGGCGAGGTCACCGTGAGCAGGCTGGCCTGCCCCAGAAGGCCTCCACGATTCGTGTCCTGAAGAGTTACCCGGCGGAACTGTGAACCGTATATGTCCGGTATGCCGTAATGTTTCGCCAGGCGTTCATTCAGAAAAGTATAGTTCGCGGAAAGCAGTTCCAGGGCGCTGCGATTCTCGCGCACGATGCTGTCGAAGAACAGCTCGGTTTCCCGGCGCATGCTGGCGCGCAGGCTCTCGTCAAAGGCAGGGAAGATCACCGGGTCGGGTTTGACGGCCGCCAGATTCCGAATGGCCAGCCATTGTCCCGCGAAATTCGATGTCAGGGCCTCCGACCGCGGGTCGTCCAGCATTCTTTGCACCTGCTGTTTGACCACCTCGGGATTCGACAGCTTGCCCTTCTCCGCGAGGCCTAGCAGTTCGTCATCCGGAACGCTGCTCCACAGGAAGAATGACAGTCGCGACGCCAGTTCAACGCCGTTCACGCAGTGCACGGGGGCCGGCCCTCTCGATGGCGGGTCGGATTCCACGCGGAACAGAAAATCAGGGGAAATCAGGACCGCCTCGATGGCTTTCTGAATGCCGTAATCGAATGAACCCTTGGCGCGGGCCTGCTGGTAAAAAGCCAGCAGCGGCCGCACATCGGCATCCGTCACAGGCCGCCGATAAGCGCGGCGCGTCAGTTGGGCGAATATCTTTTGCGCGCAGCCATTTTCTTCGGCTGGCGTGCTGGGATGGCAGATCAGGATTTTGCGGCGGCTGGCGCTATCGCCAGGGCCGGCGGCATTGAAAGGTCCGGAGATCGCAAGGTTCATCAGGCGTGGCAGAGTACTCGCGGGCCCCTCGACCGTGTAGCGCTTGATGCTTGCGCCGTCCAGCCGCAAGTCCACGGCAAGCGGAACTGACGGTCCTCGGCCGCCGGGACCATTTCCGCCTCCTAAGCTCTCAGGGAGCAGCGATTCCCTGGGAAAGGTGACGCCCACGGAATGCAGACCAGCCTTGATGGGGATCCGCAATTCGTTGGACTTGTCTGCCGACGCGTTTCCCGAATTCGCTCGTATAACATACTCGGCGTCGAGCGGGAAATAATAACGGACGGAGACGCCACCGGCCGAATTAAAGGGAAAATCGTCGCTCACCCAATCCAGCCTGGTGGGTACCGGTCGATTGCCGCCAGTCTCGCGGCGAGGTTCGAACGTCTCTTCCACCGGCTTGATAGACGGATCGCCGAGCGCCAGGCGGGAGATCTTGCGTGCCGCCACCAGGTAGTTGTCGAGCAGGGTCGAAGAGAGCGAAAGTACGTCTCCGATGTTGTCGAAGCCGTAACCGGAGTCGTCCACCGGCAACCAGGCGCCGGCGTTCACATCCAGACCAAGGACGTCACGGACCGCGTTGCTGTATTCGGCGCGATTCAACCGATGGATGGCCGGATGACCCGGATTTGGGTGGGCTGCGGCTTCCGCATCCAGCGCCCCTGTCAGCCATTTCGTGAATGTGCCGGCAGTCGCCGCGTCGGGACGGGGCATGCCGGCCGGGGGCATCTGGCCAGTCTTGACCTTACGGAGCACTCTTTCTAGGAGTTCGGCGTTATCGCCAATTTTGGCCGGATCCAGCTCTTCCAATACCACTCCCGCGGTTGCCAAATCTCTGGCATGGCAGCCCAGGCAATAAGTCTCGGTCAGGGACCAGTTTGCGGCGGCCGCAGACTGGCTCTGGCCGCTTCCGGGGACAACCATGGCGGCGAAGTATACCGCAAACGAAGCTAAGGCGGTCACCCGCCGGATAGACAGTCTCATTTACCCAGTTTTTGGCCCAGTCGAATGTGATCTTATCGTGACTGGGCTCAGATTGCCCCTATCGGAGGTTAGGTTTGGGAAGTGGTTCCGCCATCACACTGCGCTTGCGCCATTCCGGCCGGCCCGGATACCATCAATGTGTCGTGCGACTCCGCTTGTTGATCGTTCTGACAGCCAGCTTGCTAGAAGCGGCACCCGGTTGGTTGCCGAATGGTGGGTATAGCCACAGAAACTGGCGAGTCGAAGACGGACTTCCCGATAGCCGGGTGCAAGCCATCTCGCAAACGGCCGACGGCTACCTGTGGATCGGCACAGCGGGCGGACTAGTCCGTTTCGACGGTCTGAACTTTGTCGTTTTCGATCGATCCAACACTCGTGAGTTCGCGGACGACAGCGTTTTGTCTCTGCTGTCCGTGGGTAACGGCGATCTGTGGATCGGCACCGAGGGCGGCGGACTCATTCGCTATTCCCATAAGATCTTCACACTGTATTCCAGCCAGCAGGGACTCACGAATCTGTTTGTGCGCGCCATTTACCAGGACCGTTCGGGAACACTTTGGGCGGGCACGGATCGCGGGGTTTTTCAGAAACAAGGCGAACGGTTCGTGAGGGTGGACGGAACAGCTTCCGCTTCTAATGTCAGCGCTGCGGAAATCAGGCAGGATCGCGCCGGACAGCTTTGGGTCTACGGAAACGGCATTTATCGAGTAGAAGGCGGCGTTTTGGCCAGACAAAACAGCGGCCTTACGAGAGGTGTCACCGCGATTCAGGAACAGGCGGACGGTTCCGTCTGGCTGGCTACCGCGATCGGCGTCCTGGAATCGCGGGACGACCGATTGAAGCCAATCGTCTCCCCGGCAGCCGAACCGGTTCGGCTTTTGCGGGATGACTTGGGCAACATCTGGATTGGCGCTACCAACGGGCTTTTTCTAGCACGCGACGGTCATGTGGTTCGGTTTGAAGACTCCGAGCCGATGCCCAACAACTCTGTTTCGGCCCTGTATCAGGATCACGAGAAGAATATCTGGGTCGGCACCGGAGACGGATTGGTACGGTTGCATAAGACGGCCGTAACCACGCTGAACGGCAGGGATGGGATCCGCGGGGATGCCGTTTCTGCCATCGCCAAGGATCGGTCTGGCAGAATCTGGGCCGTCGCCGACGCTGGAATGTTGTATCGAATCGATAATGGCAAGGCCGTGAAGCAATCCGTGGACGGACTCCCCGCGGATGCGCGGATCCGTACTATTTTCCAAGACCGAAAGGGGTGCTATTGGATCGGGACTTCCAACCTGGGATTCTTTCGCTGGCAATGCGGACCGCTCGAAGCTTACAACAAGGCGAGCGGGCTTCGGCATAACGGCATCCGTGCATTTCTAGAGGACCGCAACGGCAGCCTGTGGGTGGCAACCGGCAGCGGTTTGGCCAGGATACAGGACGGAAAGCTCCGCCTCTACTACACCGACGATGGTCTCGCCTATGGAAGCGTCCGATCGCTACTGGAAGCCCGCGACGGCGAGATTTGGATCGGTACCGACGGGGGCTTGAGCCGCATCAGCGACGGCAGATTCATCAAAGATACGGTGACAGAAAGGCTCGCCTCCGAACGTATCTGGGCACTCCATCAGGATGCAGACGGAGCGATCTGGATCGGCACTCGCGGTGCGGGCCTGTTTCGCTTCCTGAACGGTCGAATGGACGGGCTGGGTTCGCAGGCTGGGCTGCCGAACACCATTCACGAGATTCTCGAAGATGAGTCGGGCAACATGTGGATCAGCGGTCCCCGTGGGGCCTTGAAAGTACAGGGGCGGGATTTGAATCGGGCATTGGAGAGCAAGGCCAAACAGATTCCCATGATTTGGTACGGAACCGCCGAGGGAATGAGATCGGTGGAGATGAGCGGAGGCGCTCAGCCGGCAGGCGCGATCTCGTTGAACGGCGACGTATGGTTTCCCAGTGTGCAAGGCGCGGTCGTCATCCCCGCAGACGCCGTTTCCAGCAGCCAGGCGCCGACCGCCTTAGTGGACGCGGTTCTGGTGGACGGACGACCCGTTCCCTTCAGGCAGCGTGTCCGCATTCCGCCCGGCACCCACACATTGGAACTACAATATACCGCACCAAATCTCATCTCTCCCAAACGGATTGCCTTCTCCTACAAGCTCGAACCCTTCGACAAGGATTGGAGTGAACCTTCCTCGCGCCGGGCCGCATTCTACACCGAGCTTCCTGCCGGCGACTATCGATTTCGCGTCATCGCCGAGCACCGGGCCCTGCCCAATCGCCCCTCAGAAGCGACATTGGAATTTCGCTGGGAACCGCATTTCTATCAAACGCCCTGGTTCTTCGCGCTGCTGGCGGCTTCATTTGCGGCCGGGCTGGGCGGCGGCTTCTGGATGTACACCCGTCAGACCAGAGTGCGCTATGCGCTCCTGTTGGCAGAGCGCACCCGGCTCGCCCGGGAAATGCACGACACGGTGATTCAAGGCTGCGTTGGTGTGTCGACCCTGCTCGAGGCTGCGTCCAGCTTTGCGCGAACCGATTCCTCCATGCTGCTCGATATGGTGAATCGGGCGCGCCGCGAAGTCCGGGTCACATTGGAGGATGCCCGGCAAGCAGTTTGGGGTCTCCGCCACGGGACAGGCGGCGGCCAAATGCTCGCCAGTTTGCCGGAGTTTGCCCGGCAGCTCAGCCGCGACACTGGTGTGACGGTCGATATCGAAGTATCCGGCGAGCCGATCACACTCAATCCTGATGTGGATCGCAACCTGTTTGCCGCCGCGCGCGAAGCACTGCGCAACGCCATCACACACGGGCAGCCGAAGCGAGTGCGCATACTCCTCACTTATGAGCCCGAACAGATACGCATGGAGGTAATTGACGACGGAGTTGGTTTCGAAGCGGGCGAGGCGAGGGTCGGCGCTGGACATTACGGTCTGTTGGGAATGCGCGAGCGTATGGAACAGATGGGAGGCTCGCTACGCCTGATCAGCCACCGCGCGCAAGGCACGCAGGTGATCGCGGAGCTGCCCATCGGCCGCAAGCGCACGGTATCGATCTCATGAATAATGCCGCCCCGATCAGGATCATGGTAGTCGACGATCATCCCGTCGTCCGCTTTGGCCTGGTGGCGATGTTGGGGGCTCAACCGGATTTCGTCGTGGTGGCCCAGGCAAGCACCGGCGAAGAGGCGATCGCTCTGTTCCGGCGGCATCAGCCCGATGTCTGCCTAATGGATCTTCGTCTGCCGGAAATCGGCGGAGCAGAAGCCATTCGTCTGATCCGCAAAGAATTTCCAAAGAGCAACTTTATCGTGCTCACTACGTTCCATGGCGACGAGGACATCCATAAGGCGATGTCGGCTGGAGCCCGCTCGTACCTTCTAAAAGGCATGTCGCACGACGAACTGCTGGACGCCGTTCGCAAAGTCCATGCGGGGCGGCAATACCTTCCGAAAACAGTGCAACAGTCGCTGGCCAATCGCATGCCCAGTTCCGATCTCAGCGCTCGCGAGGCCGAGATACTCGGATTGATCGTGAAAGGACTGACCAACAAAGAGATTGCCACGAAGCTGAATATTACGGTAGGGACGGTGAAGTGGCACTTGAACATCCTGTTCGCGAGGCTCAACGTCACGGATCGCACCCAGGCTGCAGTGGCGGCCCTGCACCGCGGAATTGTGGAACTCTAGCGTCCGATAACCTCCAGTATTCCAGCATCGGGACCAGTCCACGCCTGGAACCCTTCATGGCTGAGGCGGCCGGCCGCATTGTTCCAGTGCAGGCGCGTGAGTTTTCGATCCCCGCCTTCGTAGGCGTAGGTCCGGCCATCGTCGTCGTAAAGCGTGAAGTCGCCGTCGGCGCCGCGATACACCCGCACGCGGGCCAGTTTCTGCGTTCCGCTGGTGCTCTCGACGGGCTCTCCGAGGGGCACGATGGACCCGGCCCGAACGAATAGCGGCAGGGTGTCGATAGATGCGCTCACCTTGATCGTCTGGCCGCCGCGGATACGCTGGTTCGTCCAATAGTTGTACCAGTCCGTGCCGGCCGGCAGGTAGACCGAGCGGCTGGTGGCGCCTTGTTCCGTGACTGGGGCCACCAGAAACGCCGGGCCAAACATGTACTCGTCGCCCATGCCGGCCACGTTGGGGTCGTGGGGGAAGTCCATGAACAGAGCTCGCATGTAGGGAGCGCCGGATTCGTACGTCCGGTAGCCCAGCGAATAAATGTAGGGCATGAGCTGGTAGCGCAGCTTCAGATACTTCTCCAGAATCGGCTCAGCCGCCTTTCCGTAGGCCCAGACCTCGTTGTACAAGCGGCTGCCGTGGGTGCGGAAGATGGGCAGAAAGGAGCCGTACTCGAACCAGCGGGTGTAGAGCTCGGGGTAGTCTTCGTAGCCGCCGATATTGTCGCGCGCATCGGAGCCATCCAGCAGCGGCGGTTGTGCGGGACGATGCTCGGCCGGCAGATATTGCCATCCGCCGATGTCGTTGCTCCAGTACGCCATGCCGGAGGCGGTGAAATCGAGCCCGGTGGGGACCTGTCGCTTCAGCGTGTCCCAGGTGGGATAGATATCCGAGGACCAGAACATGGCGCCATTCCGTTGTGCGCCAAGGTCGGAATCTCGGGAGAGGATCAGCGCGCGTCGCTTCAAATCCCGGCGAAAGCCGTCGTATAGAGCGGCCGTGTGAAACAGCGGATAGATATTGAAGTAGCGCGTGCCGGGGCCGACATGGAAGTAGGCGCCGTTGGGGGGCAGATCGGGTTCGGTTTCATCCGACCAGAGCGAGTCGAAGCCCTTGCTCAGGATGTTGTCGCGGATGGTTTCCCAATACCAGCGGGCCGCTTCCGGATTGGTGGTATCGATGTCGGAACCGGCTCGATCGTAAGGCAGCCCGTTAATGGGAGTTCCATCGGCAAGGTGCAGCAGCCAGCCATTCTTAAGCAACAGGTCGTAATAGCGGTCTTCGGGAACGAAGCGCGGCCACACGCTGATCATGGTCTGCAATCCCATGTCGTGGAGCTGCCGGTTCATCTCCGCCGGATCGGGCCACTTCACAGGATCCAAGTCGATTTGGCCCATCTTGGTCCAATAGAACCAGTCGACCACGACTACGTCGAGCGGGAGATGCCGGTCGCGGTAGCCTTTTGCTACCGCCAGCACTTCATCCTGCGAACTGTATCGCTGCTTGCACTGGATAAACCCATAGGCGGCTTTCGGCAGCATCGGCGTGGTCCCGGTAAGCAGCCGATACCCGGCGTAGATCTCGTCCGTCGTGTTTCCCGCGATCACGAAGAACGATACGCGGTCGCCCACCTCGGAGGTCCAGCGGGTCTGCTCGTTAAAGCCGGGCTCGATGACTGTCCTGGATGGATTGTCCCAGACGATGCCGTAACCTTTGTTGGTGACCAGAAACGGTACACAGATGCTGGGGGCCGCGGTGGCGGTGTAATTGTGCCAGCATTCGATTCTGCGGCCACGATGATCGAGAAATCCCTCCTGGTTCTGACCCAGGCCGTAGTAGTGTTCGTCATCGGGCGAAACGAAGGTCGCGCCCACCTGGTAAAACGGCGGGTCCGAAGGACGCTTGTCATTCAATACGCCAGCGTTGCCGTCTTTGTGATTGGGCACGGACATCGACCAGTCCGTCATCTCCGCCAGTTTCTTGCCGGCGGGGGTGGTAATGACGATGTGCGCGGGAGGAGTGGAGCCGTTGAAGAACTTGGCAATATCCAATTCCGTCGCCAAGGGCTTATGCGGGCGGTTCGCCGCCACCGTGACCACCAGGCGCTGCGACCGGTACACGTCGCCCTGGGCATCCTGCTGCCGGGTCCAGCCCTCAGTGGACGGGCTTGCGACAAACCCGTAGCCCGGCGCGGACGTTGCCGGTTCCTTCAGAAGACTCAGTGTGACCCGGATGATATTGGGGGCGTAGGGTTCGAGGACGATCGTGCCGCCATCCCGGTCCAGTACGATCTGCGGTCTCTGGGCGCGTGCGTCGCCGCTGACTAGCAGCACGGCCAACATCGCTACCGCAAGGTGTGATGTGCGAATCATGATGAACTCCGCTTATATGCGTCGGCGCTGTTACCTGCTCTCGACTGGCGCCGCGCCTTAGAAGAGCGTAGCAACTTTCCCGGCGACTGACGGGTGCTGCAAACTTCCG
>Ga0182016_10004160_pt1 | contig 16140 bp, 11 predicted proteins | sample 712S2MmetaG_FD_120491 | JGI IMG/M metagenome (GOLD analysis project Ga0182016, IMG submission 120491) | Permafrost microbial communities from Stordalen Mire, Sweden - 712S2M metaG | ecosystem: Environmental > Terrestrial > Soil > Wetlands > Permafrost | place: Sweden: Stordalen | collected...
CGCGCAGACGCTGACGACGGTCGCATTCGGCGCCCTTGCGCCCAGAAACTCCACGGCAAATCTGCTTGCGGCTTTCGATGCGAGGGTGGGTCTGCTCGGATTCGCGGTAGCCACGGGAATCATGTTTGGCCGTGTCTCGCGCCCTTCAGCGCGCATTGGATTCAGCGAGCGGGCGATGATAGCGCCTTACCAGGACGGTCTGAGTTTTCAGTTCCGCATGGTGAACCGGCGCGCTAATTCGCTGATCGAGCCGGAGGTGACGCTCATGATGATGACGGTGGACCGGAGCGACGGCTCAGCGCGGCGCGAATTCAAAATTCTGCGGCTCGAGCGCGACAAGATCATGCTGTTTCCTCTTACATGGACAGTGGTGCATCCAATCGACGGAGAGAGTCCACTGGCGGGTAAGTCGGCGACGAATCTGGCGGAACTGCAGGCTGAATTCATGGTGCTGGTTAAAGCCTGGGATGAGACCTTCAGTCAAACCGTTCACCAGCGCTTCTCCTATCGCTACGATGAGATCGTCTGGGGAGGGCGATTCGAGCCCGCATTCCGCATCGGCGACTCCGGCGATTTGTGGCTCGATGTCGACAAGGTCGGCGCTCACGTGCGGTCTACAGCGCTTCCTGAATAACGGCAGTCAGTTCCCGTGGCGTCAGCGCGACGGGATTGGCTTTCATACTGCTTGCGCGCGCGGCCTTCTCTACCAGATCCGGAATGTGCTCTTCGCGTATTCCCCAGGCATGCAACGGCGGAATGTTGAGCCGGCGCACCAGATCGCGTACCCACTCGACGCCTTCTTCGGGAGTGGCGTGCGCTCCATGGGTGAGGATGCCGGCGATATCGGCGTAGCGGATCAGGGCCTGGCTTTGCGGCGCGCGCGAACGCAGAGCGGCGATGTTCTGCCGGATGCCTGCGGCGAGAAGAGCCGCGCAGACCGCACCGTGTGGCGCGTCGAACATGCCTCCAACCGGCGCTGCGAAGCCATGAACCACTCCCAGTCCCGCATTGGTGAGCGCGATACCCCCGAGCAGGCTGGCATACGACATTCCCGCGCGCGCTTCCATATCCTCGCCATTGGCGTATGCACGCGGCAGACTGGATGCGGCCTGGCGCATGCCGTCGAGGCAAACCGCATCCGTCACCGGATTGGCGCGGCGGCAAACATAGGGTTCGATGAGCTGGGTCAGGGCGTCCAGACCGGTACTCGCGGTGATGGCGGACGGAAGTCCGGCGGTCAGTTCCGGATCGACAACAGCGACGCGTGGCAGCATCCGGGGGTCGCGCAGGCTCACCTTTACTCCGTGCTCAGGGGAGCCGAGGACGCTGTTTCGCGTGACCTCCGAGCCCGTACCGGCGGTCGTCGGAACCGCGATGAAAGGAAAGGGATCGCGCGCCAGAGGCTGTCCTTTGCCAATGACCTCGAGGTAATCGGAGACATCGCCCGGATTGGCGGCCGCGGCGGCAATCGCTTTACCCGCGTCGATTGCACTGCCACCGCCGACGGCGATCACGAATTCGCTGCCGGAGCTGCGAAAGAATGCCGCGCCCTGCCGGACAAGGGCAATGGTGGGCTCCTTTTCCACCGGAAAGAATTCGCAGCTGAGACCGGCGGGTTCGAACGCCTGGAACAGGGATGCGGTGCGTTCCCGATGCGCGCCCGTGACGATGAGCGCGCGCCGCCCAAAGCTCGCCGCGATGGCGGGCAATTCAGCCGAGACGCCGGCGCCGAAGACGATGCGTCCGGCGGTGGCGAATTCGAACCGCATTACCAGCTCTCATCCGGCGGAAAAACGTTCGTGTATGTCACGCGTGTGCGAGGTTCGGCCATCATGTCGGCGGCGGTATCACGCCATTTGGCGTAATGTGCGGTTTCTCTGTGGCGCGCGGGAGCGTCGGCATGGCGATAAACCTCGAGGAGCAGGAAGCGCGTGGGATCGTCGTCCTGGCGGAGAAGGTCGAAGCGCGCAATCCCAGGTTCCAGAACGCTGTTGCGCGCGTTTTCCAGCGTCGCCTCCACGAAGACATCGAGAAACTCGGGCTTGACCCGTATTTGCACATGAACGATCAACATAGGCTTTCCTTTATGATCGTTCACCGGGCCGCGAGAGGGGTGATGCGAAGCTCGTAAATTGGACGCCTACGCTTCCTTCCGGCACCGCGACTACCGCCTTCTCCTGACGGGGAACTTCGTCTCCAGCTTCGGCCTGCAGATGCTCTCGGTCGCGGTGAGCTGGGACCTCTACGTACAGACCAGATCGGCGCTGGTGCTCGGCAATGTCGGGTTCGTGCAGGTGGCGCCTTTCCTGTTGTTCGCCGTTTTTGCCGGCGGGCTGGCGGATCGGGTGGACCGGCGGCGCATTCTCATCGTCACGCAGGTTTTGTTTCTGATCGCCTCGGCGCTGTTGATCCTGGGCTTCCGTTCGGTGGCGACGGTCTATACGTGCCTGTTCTTAACGGCGGCGGCGCGGGCGTTCCAATGGCCGGCGCGTTTATCGGTGCTTCCGCACACGGTCCCGGTGGAGGCGTTGGGGAATGCGATCGCCTGGAGCAGCAGCGCGCAGGAGATCGCAAGCATCAGCGGACCGGGGCTGGCCGGTATCCTCCTTGCGTCGGTGGGAAGCAGGACCGTATACATTTTGCAGGCCCTTTGCGCGATTCTCACTCTGATCTGCTACACGTTGGTTCGCTATCGGGGTGAGGCTGCAACCGAACTCGCCACGCGAAACAAACGATCGCTGCTCGAGGGGATGCGCTTCGTGCGCGACAACAAACTGATTCTCTCGGCCATTTCGCTGGATATGTTCGCGGTTCTGTTTGGCGGCGCCACGGCTTTGCTGCCTATCTACGCGGTGGATATTCTGCATACCGGGGCGCGCGGACTGGGGTGGCTGCGGGCGGCGCCAGCGGTTGGGTCCGTCACGATGGCCCTCACACTGGCGCATTCGCGAAGGATCCGGCAGGCTGGCCGTGCCCTGCTTTGGGCCGTCGCGGGGTTCGGCGCCGCGACCATGGTGTTCGGAATCTCGCGTTCCTTCTGGCTCTCGTTCGCCATGCTTCTGCTGATTGGAGCCTTCGACAACGTGAGCGTCGTTCTGCGCCAGTCGCTGGTGCAGAGGGAGACGCCCGACCACGTGAAGGGACGCGTGATGGCCGTGAACAGCATGTTTATCAGTAGCTCCAACCAGTTTGGCGCGGTGGAATCCGGCTGGACCGCGGCGTGGTTCGGCGCGGTTACGAGCGTAGTGGCGGGAGGCGCGGCCGCCATCGTGGTGGTCGGCTTGTGCGCAGTGTTGTCGGCGCCGTTACGAAACTGGAAGCAATAACCCGGTCCTACCGTCGCGGCACGAAAACCACGCATACCGGCTCGGGAACCTGCTCCAGTATCTGGCCCGACGGCGTCAGGCGTCCCGTGGCGGGGTTTATGCGGAACAGAACGATGTTGTCGGAGTTCTGATTGGCGGCGAAGAGAAATGAGCTGGTGGGATCGAGGGCAAAATCCCTGGGTGTCTTGCCCTGGGTGGGAACGTGTTCGACCAGCGTAAGCATCCCCGTGCCGGGATCGATGGAAAAAACAGCGATGGTATCGCTGCCGCGATTGGAAACGTAGAGGAATTTGCCGGTGCGATCCAGCTGGAGCTGAGCCGTGGCATTGGATCCGGTGAATCCGGCGGGAAGCGTCGTGATTTCCTGGACGCGGCTCAGAGTTCCCGCATTTGCCCCGTAAGCGAAGACCGTGACGCTTGACCCCAGTTCGTTCAGCGCATAAAGAATCTTACCTTCCGGATGAAAGGCCAGATGGCGAGGCGCCGCACCCGGCGTGGTCTTGAAAAACGGCGGATCGTTGGGCGTGAGGGAGCCTTTTTCCGTATCCAAACGATAGATCATTACTTCATCGATGCCATGCTCAGCGACCAATGCAAAGCGATCGTCCGGCGAGAAGGCGCCTCCATGGGCGTGCGGTCCTGCCTGGCGAACCTTGTCAGGGCCGGAACCATGGTGCTGATCGAACGCGGTCGCCTCGCTCAATCGACCGTCAGGCTGAATCGGCAGGAGCGCGATGCTGCCACTTCGATAGTTCGCGACGAGCAGGTCCTTACCCAGTTTATCGACGGAAATGTGCGCGGGACCTTCGCCGCGGCTCGAGACTTTGTTCAAAAAGGTAAGCGCGCCGGTTTTGGGATCGATGGAATACGCACTCACCGAGTTGTTCTTGCCCGGCATATCTTCCCCCTCATGCTCACTGGCCGCATAGAGAAATCTGCCATTCGGATGGACAGCCAGAAAGGCGGGGCTGGAGACCTCGGCCGCCAGGGAAACAGGCGTCAGTTTCCCGGTGGCGGGCTGGAAGCGGAAAGTATAAATACCCTTACCGTGAGTCCGGGTATAAGTGCCAATGTAAACGAAATATTCTTTGCCGGCCGCGCGAGCGCTCGCCGTTAAAGCCGTTAACGCGAAGATCTGGCCAATGAGTAAGAGCCCGGCCATCCCGCGGAGCGACTTCCGATGGATGTTCATGCGGCCTATTAGATCACGAATCGGCGGTCACGCGTCGACGCAGACTCGATTGCGGCCGGAGGACTTGGCGCGATACAGGGCACGGTCGGCGGCTTCCATGAGATGTTTTGCATCCATGTTGTGCTGGGACTGGGATACGCCGAAAGTGGCCGTGACCGAAAAGGTCACGCCGGCGTTCATGCCAAAAGCAAGCGTGCTGAGGCGGGCGCGCACACGCTCAGCCACGCGTGCGGCTTCGTTCTCATCGGTGCCGGGCAGAGCGAAGCAGAACTCGTCGCCGCCGAGACGTCCGGGAATATCGTTCGACCGGAGTTCGGCGCGCACGATGTTCCCCACTTCCTCGAGGACTTCGTCGCCGGCATTGTGCCCGAAGCGATCGTTAATCTCTTTGAAGTGATCGATGTCGAAGAGGCAAAGCGAGGTCTCGACATGCTCGATGCTGGCGCGCCGGAGAGCACCCTGCAGGCGTGTCCAGAAGTAGTGCCGGTTGGGAAGTCCGGTGAGAGCGTCGTAGTTCGCCTGCCAGGCAAGTTTCTCCTGCGCGGCCTTGCGCGCCGTGATGTCCTGTGAAATTCCGACGACCTGCTTAACGAGTCCGTTTGCGCCGCGCTCGAAGGGAGTTTCGCGGCCGGACAGCCATACCCAATGTCCGTCGGCATGGCGAGCGCGATACTCGAGACGCCTGATCTCGCCGTCCTGGACCTGGCGAATGGTTTCATAGTGGGCGTTGATCATGGGCTGGTCGTCGGGGTGGACGATCATTTTCATGAAGTCGTCGATCTTCAGGACTTCTTCCGGGGTATAGCCGAGTACGGTGATGATTTCGCGATTGTTGAAAACGTTGCGGCGCTCTTCCAGATCGTAGACGTAGAGGATGCCAGGCGTTGTGGCGGCGATGCGCTCGACGAAATTCCGGCTCCGGCGCAACTCGAATTCGGCGCGCTTGCGTTCGGTGATCTCGCGCGCGATGGCCTGGAATCCCACGACATCCGAGCCCTCGAACACCAATTGAACGTTCTGATCTATCCATCGCTCGTGTCCGTGGCCGTCGATGACAGGGAATTCGAAGTAGGTGCTTCTTTGGCGCCGCACGAACTGGCGCAGATAGAAGCGCTCCGCTTCCCTCCGCTTATCGGCGCGGATCAGTTTCAAATACGAGCGTCCGAGGACTTCAGCCTCGGTGTAATGAAGCATGGCTAATGCCGCCTGATTGCAGAAGGTGAACCGGCCCTGCGGATCGGTGCGGTAGATGATGTCACCGGCGAGCTCGACGACCTGGCGGTATTGCGCTTCGCGAACAGCCAGGGTGCGCTCGGCGGCCATGCGGCGCTCGCGGTCAATCAGGATCTGCCATGCCGCGCCAAGGATCAGCGCGATCGAGAGGACGCCCCGCAGGATGAAGGCGTCATAGCTGAGAGCTTGCTGCCGGTCGCGGAGAACCGTCTGTAGGGCCAGGAGGCGATGCTGCTCGGTCTCCATGCGGGAGATGGCATCGCGGAGGTTGGGACCGGACAACGTGGCCGGGTTGCCGAAGAGGCGCTGCAGAGCCAGCAGATTTTCTTTTTGGGATGGAGTGTCGGCAGCGAGGCTTTCCAAGGCGGCTTCGTCCTGCTGTGCCAGGGCGAAATTGCCGGGATACTGTGCGTTCAGAGCCAATTCGTCAAGTTTTTCGATGATTTCGTGACTATGCGTGACCTTCCGCACGGTGTCTTCCCAGCGGAAAGTTTCGAACAAGGCGGCGATGCCGCTGCTTACCAGGATCGCAACGCCAATGCCAAATCCGACTTTGATTTTGGCGGTAGGGCTCAATCCTTCAATTTTGTACCTATTAGTACCAGGACCGCAAGTCCCCTTAACTATGGGAGTCGTTTAAAGCACAGTCAGTCAGAGCTGCTAGTGTTGTGTCCAGCAAATAACTGGGCTGCATTTCCGGTACACGCGACTTCAGTCGCGTTCGTTTTCTCCCGAAAAAACGCGACTGAAGTCGCGTGTACCAGCCGTATGAACATGGTCCAGCTATTTCCTGGACACAACACTAGACCTTCGGAGTGGGGAGAACGACGATATCGGTGCGCGCAAACGTGAACTTCCGCCCGGTTTCGTCAACGATATTGATTTGGCACGTATACCGGCCGGCGGCCAACTGCGCCAGTGGCGCCTGGAATCGAAGAGGGAGAGTTTGGCCGCGTTTTTGCGCAAACTCATCGAGTCGCACCGGCTGGGATTCAAAGCTCTTGATCTTGCCGCGATAGAAGGAGAGAGTCGCAGCCACGCTGGGCTTCTTCCGATCGGCGTCGACACCCGGGTCGTAAACCTCGAGATACACGTAGAGGTTCTGGTCCTTGCGGAAGACATGGGTAATGCTGGGGACAAGCTTCTGTCCCTCCTGGACGAGCGGATCGGATTCGATGAGTTTTTTCTTGTTCTCGGCCGAAGCCAGCACGTCGCTCAGGGGCTGGCGCTGATTACTCCAGACGACGGAACTCATCTTCAGCGTGGGCCGGTCCGGCGCCAGGTCGGGGATGGTGAATTTCGTTTCGTACGTGCCCATCTTGCCGGTTTCGTTCTCTCGCGCAAGGAACTTGAGGTTGTAAGTCCCCGGTGGAAGCGTGAATCCCGTGTCGTATGCGATCGGCCGGGAAGAGAGCTGAGCCGCGGTCTGCTGGGCCAGCTTAATTTTGATTCCATCGCGCACCACGCTGACTAATTTGGTGTGATCGTCGCGAACCTGACCGATGAAATCGAACTCGGTCTGTTCATTCCCCCGGCTTTTGGCGAGCGCAATCTCGGAGCCGGGAATCTTCACGGAGAAGGGCACGAAGTAACGGTCCCGCGCCAGTCGGAAATAATCGATTTCGGCGGAGAGCGAGAGATCGGTGAGTGGATCGCCCAGCATCAGAGCCTGCTGCAGTTGATTCTCTTTGTCGGTCGCGGTGAACTTGCCGAACTCTTTCTGTCCGAAGTACCCGCTGCGGTAATCGAGCTTCGCCTGAATGTCGGCGTTGAGTTTGACCTGGACGCGGCGGTATTTGCCATCCAGTTTTATGTCGGTGGAGTAGTAGCCGATGATGTAGTAGCTGGTGATATCGTCGCGCGCTTTTTCCATGCCGAGCGCGAGGTCGTTGTCGTCGACGAAGAGTTTGCCGCCGGTGTCGAAGGCAAGGGTGGAGAGCGTCTCCTGGGAATCGTTGAAGGTATCCCGCTGGCTTTGCATCTGCGTGCCGGTCAGGCTGCTGGTGCCTCGCGATGCGGCGGCGCTGGCATCGCCTGCCGGCGCCGAAGCCACCAGACCGCGGGCGTCAATCGGATAGAAGGCGACGTTGGAGCGCTTGGCTGCATTTACGGCCGCTTCCAGGGACGCCTGGTTGTCAAAACCCGATTTTGAAATGCCGCTCGAAAAATAGATCAGAGCTTTCTTTTCCGGAAAAGCGGCCAGCAGCTTGGCAGCGGATTCGAGCGTAGCCAGCTGCTTGTCGGTGTTGAAAATATTGAATTCGGTTTCGTCGGCGTTAAAGGCCGTTCCGGTGTCCTCGCCCGTGGTATTGTCGCCGCCATTGCCTGCCACGCCCGCCAGTTCGCTGGCTTCGCCGATCTGGAATTGTTTGACCACTTCCACGAGGCGGTCGCGATCGCTGGTGAAATCCTGGACCATTTTCAGCGGGCCGGTGCTGGCCGTCATGATTGCGACGAGATCGGCCGGTTTCAATTGCTCGCGGATGAATTTTTGCGCGGCGACCTGCACGCGGGACTGTTCCGGAATTCCCATCGTACTGAAATCGAAAAGCATGGCCACGAGACGCCGATCCTGAAATCGAATGACGGGCGCCGGCTTACCCACCGGCGCAGTGATTTCAGCGCGGCGCGGCGCGGGAGCACTGCCCGCTTCCACCGGCTTTGTGGCGGGCACAGGAGGCAGATTCGCATCGCCTTCCAGCTTCTGAAATTCGAAGACCGAGATCTGCTGCGGCTTGCCGTCTTCCAGAACCGTGAAGTCGCCCTTCCTGAGATCGGGAATCACTTTACCGGAACGGTCTTTCACGTTCACGTCGATGACGACGAGATTGGCGTTCGAGGTGAAAGTTGGCTCCTGCGCCTCGACGCGGGCCAGGAGCAGCAGGAGAGCGGGGACAAAGAACAGACGTCGCATCAGAATCTCAGCCTCACTGTCGCGGTTGCCGACCGCATGGCCGCCGCGTTTGTCGGCAAGCCGTATTGTATAGAACCAACTGTTGTATTGATGCCCGTAATCGCGACGTGATTGATCGGGTTCGTGCTGTCGAGGCGGAACTCGATGCGCCGCTTATCGTCGATCCGGAAGGAGCGGAAGAACGAAGCCGTCAGAGTGAAATGCGGGATGCCTGGAATGGTGTCGCGCCCGGCATCGCCAAAAGTACCCGCGGCGGGCACCGTGAAGGCCCCCGGATTGAAGAAACCAGAGCCAGAGGATACGGGCAGGCCGGTGGCTTGCGCCCTCGCATCCCCGGTGTAGCCGGTACCGGAGGTGTCGCCATTCACGGTGGCGGTGAAAGGCGTCCCCGACGTCGCGTTTAAAACGCCGCCAATCGTCCAGCCGCGCAGCAGAGTGGCCATGGTTCCCGTGCGCGTATTGGCGATCGGCGACTGGAAATTGTAATTGACGCGCAAAGTGTGCCGCTGATCGAAGGGCGAAAGCGCTCGTTCCGCGCCGATGTCGCCGGGGATCAGTACGGGGCCTCCACCTAAAGTGGACGAATCGTCGATGGCTTTGGAGTACGTATAGAGAATGGCAAAAGAAGCGAAGCGCGAGAAGCGCCGCTGCAGCTGCAGCTGAAGGGCGTTGTACGAAGAGTTGCCCAGCGAATTGTCGTAAGTGAATTCACCCGCGTTCGGAATGCTCAGGCTGCTTTGCACGAGGAGTTGCGGGGTGCCGAGAGGAGCGCGGTTCGGCAGCTGGAGAACGTCCAGATCCGTGCCTTTGATGCCGTTATAGATGACGGAGAACACATAAATCCTGGCGAACGTTTCCTGAATCGAGATGGTCCGGTTCTGCGAGTAGCCGGGATGGTAATTTTTGTCCACGACGAAAGTATTCGCAATCAGATCGGACTGTTCCATGGGAAACCCGCTTTCCAGAGACAAAGGGGTGGTCGAGCTCTGAAAGAGCTGCGTCGTTGTGGCAAAGGGCGGCTGGCCGACCAGCCGCGACGCGAGTTGACCGTAAATACTGCCGTTGAAGTAGACTCCGTAACCGCTGCGAATCACGATCTGCTTCGACTTCCAGGGCTTCCAGGCGATGCCGATTCGCGGAGAGAAGAGCTTGTAATCGGGCTTGATGAAACCCTGCGGGAACGCTCCCGAATAAGGGCCGGTCTGCCCTGGCAACACCGGCGCGACCGCGGTGAAGTTCGGGGTGAAATCCAGATCGGCCATTTGCCCGTACTTTTCGGTGTACGGCGCGAAATATTCCCAGCGCAGCCCTCCGTTGATCGTGAGGTTGGAGAGCACCCTGTAATCGTCGGTGGCGAAAGCGCTCAACGTCGTCTCGCGAAGATAACGGGCGTCGTTATTGTTCAGATACGACACCACGGAAGTCTGATAGGGCAGACCCAGCAGGAAATCGGAAAAATCGTAGCCGGTCTCGACGCCTGTGAAGTTGAAAGTGCCGCGCGCGTTGGAATCGGATGTTGTATTGTTCTGCCGCCGCTGAAAACCAACTCCGTAGGTAATGGTTTGGTTGCCATGAATATGGATCAGCGAATCGTTGACGGCCGAGGTCTGCGCCCGCGTCGATGAGGGTGTCGCGTCGGTCAGCGAGCCGAAGTTCGTGAACGTAAGCGTGGGCGGGCCGTACTGCGCGGGAGTGGGCGAAACCCCCGTGATCCCCAGATTTCCTTCGATGTTCGGGCCATACGAAAACGCGGACAGCGTCTGGCTCAGGTTACGGCTGAAATTCCAGGCCAGGCTGTTGATGAAGGACCGGTTGAACGTGTGCCGGTACGTGAGCGCGCTGCTGAGGCCGTAGCCCCGGGTTGGATCGGCAAAACCGAAGGGCTGGATCGTTTCGGAATCCCGATGCTGGTAGTTGAAGTTGATATCCAGTCCGTCTTTAGCGGTGATGGTCTGGTTAATGCGTGTCTGAAGATTATCGTTGTTCGACGGGTTGGCGCCGATCACCTGGTAGTTGTTCTTCACCCCCGGCGCGTTGGGCAACGGGATATAACTAAGCAGCCCCGGAATACCAGGCAGCCCCACGACGGCGGGATTCAGCATACTCGCGGGGATCACATTATTCGCGAACGGGGTCGTGGTTCCGGGATAGTTGATAGGAGTGCCGATGGCCGAAAAATCACCGGTCCGCTCCGCTGCCGTGGGGACGGTCGTGACATTATCGAATCCGGTTCTGGACCGCACACCGGTGTAATTCACGAACCAAAAAGTTTTGTCGCCGCTGAAGAGGTGCGGGATGACCAGCGGACCGCCCCCGGAGAAGCCGAAGCGATTATAGGCGTACGGCGCCTTGGGGACTTCCGCCCCGGTCAGGGTGGTGGGTGACGTAAACGAATACGGCCGTGCACTTAAAACGGAATTTCCGATTGTGTAAAAGACGCTTCCCTGAAACTGGTTGCGGCGTCCACGATTGATACGATTGCCAAACTGGACGTTGCGATTGGGCGGACCGCCGCGTCCACGGCCGCCACCGCGTCCGCCAAATCCACCGCCGCCGAATCCGCCCCCACCACCGCCGCGTCCGCCTCCACCACCGCCAAAGCCGCCGCCGGGTCCGCCACCTGGAACGGCGGCCGCCGGGCCGCCGCCGTCGGCCAGAGCCGCGCCGCCAGGTCCGCCAAACGGGTTCCCGGCGCCGGCGCCTCCGGCAATCCCGCCAGGTCCGCCTGGACCGAAGCCGAAAGCTCCGCCCATCCCTTGTCCATCACCGGCCTGCGCCTGAACGCCCTGGCTGAGGCTTCCGTTCACCAGGAAGGCTTGATTAGCGCCGCCAGCGGTATCCGGCGCGTTGGGATCGGGGACTATTTCAGCCTCCACCGGGATCTCGCCGTTCTGCACAAGATCCAGGTTCTGGAAAGCTCCGCCCTGAGCGTTGGGCCCATTCTGATTTCCACCGCGGCCGCCGCCAGCCTGTTGAGCGCCACCCTGTTGAGCCCCACCCTGGCCGTTGGCTTGTGGGTAGCCGCCGCGTCCAAACCCGCCTCGGCCCTGGCCGCCGCGCCCCTGTCCCCCTCGGCCAAAACCACGGCCCGGTCCGTTGGCATTGCCAGCCTGCTGACTGGTGTCCGGCGAGGGTGGGTTCGCCGGCGCGGGAGCCGCTGCGATTGTCTCGGCGGGAGGAAGCGTGGCATGCGTCTGGAGCTTAAGATCGAGGACGAGCGCGGAGGACGACGGAGCGGCCTCTCGTTGCAATGGTTCGAATCCGAACATCGCCACGGAGAACCTGCAGGGGGTGGCGGCCAGCCCGCCGATTTCGAAATTGCCGGCGTCGTCAGTGACGGTGGAGATCTTTTGGCCGGCGCAATCGGCCGTGACCGCGGCGCCAGGAATGGCCTGACCGCCGGAGCGGACACTGCCATTTTGCGTCTCGGCGATTGCCAGTCCGGCAAAAGCAACAATCAGCCACGATCTGCGCAGCATGCACGAATCCTTCTTCAAGTTCGCACAACACGCGCCTTGGCGCTGTTGCCTGTCCATCCGCGGACGGTCTGTTTCTCAATTGCTGACGGACACCCGAAAAGTTCCCATCAAAGGAACCTGTCTTCTATTTCCTGACAAAGAAGATGGCCCAGCAGGCCGTGCATCTCCTGAATACGGGCAGTTTCAACGCTGGGGACGGCGATCACCAGGTCGGCGACTTCGCGCAGAGTGCCGCCGGAGGAGCCCGTGAAGGCAGCGGTGAAGATTCCGGTTTCGCGGGATTTGGCCAGTCCGAGCATGACGTTACGGCTGTTCCCGGAAGTGGAAAAACCGATCGCGAGATCTCCAGGACGTCCGAGCGCTTCGATTTGGCGGGAGAAGATCCGCTCGAATCCGAAATCGTTGCCGCAAGCCGTGAGAGCCGAAGCGTCGGTTGCCAGCGCGAGGCCGGCCAGCGCACGGCGGTTGCGAACGAACCGGATGGTGAATTCAGCCGCGAGGTGCTGCGCATCGGCCGCGCTGCCGCCATTGCCGAACAGCAGAATTTTCCCGCCGCGCGCGAGGCTCTCCACCGTCTTTTCGGTCAGCTGCTCCAGTGCGTCGAGACAGGCGGTTTCGGTTTCGGCGAGAACCCTGGCATGTTCGCGAAGGGACTCACTCCAGCGGCTTCGATTCATGCGACGGGCGTTTCATCAGGATCATACCAGCCATGTATTGACAAGAGTAAAATACAATACAGTCAGCATTGCGTCAGTTATTTAATATTCTCTGGTTACCCCTGCTGATCGCTTTGGTGGTGGTAGCAGGTATCCCCGCTTTGTTCAAACACCTGCAGGTAAGGGGCAGTTGCCGGCGGTGCGGCGAAGCTTTGCCTCACCGTGGTTTCGTGAAGTGCCCCTGGTGCGACCGGTGGTGTCTGATGTTAAGGCGCGGTTAGCGGGCAGTTTTTCGAGCCGCGTCAGCCAGGCCGGAAGTACCCCACTCCTGCAACGGCGTTACCCGGCCCTTTCCATACGGTGAGTTGAGCTCCCTGAACTGGAAAGTAGCCTCGCCGGCGCGGGCCTCGACAACCGTATAACCGAAAAACGAACCATCTTCATACTTTCCGCCCGCGCGAAGATGTCCCCCGGAGCTTGGCACAGACAGATAAGTTACGCCCTCGATCTCCCCATGGATCAAGGCGTGAAGATGTCCGGCGATCACATACTTTACCCCGTATTTTTTCGCGAGCTGCTGCAAAGGGAAATCAGGGTCCTTGATCATCACATTGAGTATCCAGCCCGGGCGGTGGGAAACGATGAATTTCAGTGGCTGCGCCGCGTGTGTCCTGAGATCGTCTTCGAGGAAGGCTAACTCGTCCGCGGAAAACTGATCTGACCGGCTGTTATCCAGAATTATAAAGTGAGCCTCTTCATAGTCGAAGCTATAGTGCGTTGGATGCCCGGTATATTTTTGGAACAACGCAGCGGAACGTTCCGACCAGATGTCGTGATTACCCGGAGCGAGATACAGGCGGTAACGGCGATAGGGTGCCAGTAAGTCCTCCGCCTCTCGCCATTCCGCTTCACTTGTTTCATCGTTCAGGCCCTGAATCGTATCGCCGACCCCGACGAGAAACGCGGGATTCCGCGCAGTGGCCTCGCGCAAAGTCTGAGCAAAGACGCCGGGAACGGTCTCGCCGGTGCGATCGCCGAGAATGACGAACCGGAATCCCGCGGGCTGCTGTCCGGCCGCAACAGCCAAAAAAGCCAGAAGCGCAGCAACAGCGGGAACAAATCGTAAGTGCCGGTATGCAGGCTTCGGCACCTCACGTATCCGCAGTATAACCATCGACGGATATTCTCATATAACTACCGAATAATAGCAGCCTAAACCCCTTATAACCTTTGGGCAATGGTTTGTATGACGAATCTGTAGTTACCTGAATATGTAAGGTACTTAGTGAAAGCAGGACTACAGATGAGAAGTAGGTTCGGACTATCACTCGCCGGCCTGTTGATGGTGCTGGGAGCGTTGCCGGCCGCCGCGGGTGAGGTTTATTCCGTTTTTTACGATAACCGGTTTGGCGCGATCGACACTTCTACCGGGTCCTTTACCGAAATCGGCACGCTCCCGCTCGCGCAGTCGGGTGGAATCGCCTACGACGACGGAGTTCTCTACACGCAGGATCTGCAGGGCAATCTGATGGATATCAATCCCATCTCCGGAGCTGCCTCGATACTTGGAAGCGCGGGGCTGAATATCACCTCGGCAGGATTTGCGGGCGGAGACAACGGGTTATACGAAGTCGACTACATGTCGAACCTGTATACGATCAATCCCACGACGGGCGCAGCTTCGCTGGTTGGCGCGACCGGTCTGGCCCCCAATTACGGCTATTGGGACACGAGCCTCTCGGAGGATGGCACGTACCTCTATTTCACAGCGGGTGGAGCGGGCGCGACTGACGAGTTGTATCGCATCAATATTGCGACGGGCCTGGCGACCGATCTGGGGAGTACCGGGGTATCGGGAATCGCAGGATCGGCGATCGTCGATGGCGAACTTGAATTATTTCAATATCACTGGAGTGGCGCGACGGATTACATCTACAGCGCCCCATTGGGTTCGACGGACTTCACAGCGATGTCTGTATTGGACGCACAGGTCGTGGATGGCGGCACGGTGATGGGAACGCCACTGGGTTTCGCCGCCGACATCCAGACTTCGTCCGTGCCGGAACCGTTCTCGCTCTTACTGATGGGTTCGGGTCTAATCGCGCTGGCCCTGTTGGGTCGGCGAAGAAACGCTCCCGAACGGATGAAGCGCGAAAAATCCAGGGATTTTCCCGATGTCAATGGTCAGGGAATCGGGTCGAACGGCTCAGTTTCCTGTTAACTAAAGTTAACATTTGCGTTCAAATCAGCCCGTCCTGCCAGTTCCTCGCGCACGAGGCGAGCCCCTTCCACCATGGCCTTTAACTTTCCGAAGGCCACTTCGGCCGGCAAGTACTTCATGCCACAATCGGGCGCCACGATGAGCCGGTCGGGACTGACAAAGGGCAGCGCTCTTCGTATCCTCGCGGCTACCGTTGCCGGCGTTTCGACCTCGTGACTGGAGAGGTCCAGGACGCCCAGAATGATGGTCTTTCCGCGCAGCCCGGCGAGGACAGAGCAATCCAGCGACGGTTGCGCGGTTTCAATCGAAATCTGATGCATTGGCGCCTCGGCCAGTTCGGTGAGGAATGAATAAGCGGCAGGCTTGTCACGAACCATGGCGGCGTACCCAAAACAGAGGTGGACGGCGGTGGTACCAGTGACTCCTTCGAGAGCGCGGCGAAGGGCTGCGAGGCCGTAGTGACGAGCTTTGTCGGGGTGGGCTTCCATATAGGGCTCGTCGATCTGGACGACGTCCGCGCCGGCTGCGAACAGGTCCTTAATCTCTTCGTTCACCGCTGCCGCGTAATCGAGCGCCATCTCCGGCAGGCTTCCGTAGAAATCGTCCTGGGCCTGCTGGGACATGGTGAAGGGGCCTGGCACTGTGATCTTGATCCGGCGGTCCGTATTGGCTCGCAGAAACCGAAGATCGCGCACTTCCACCGGATGCTTTCGGCGAATTTTGCCGATCACGCGCGGCACGGAAACGGACTGGCCCGAGCGGCTGATCACGGTGCCGGGATTTTCCAGATCAACGCCTTCGAGTGCGGTGGCAAACCGGTTCGAGTAGCTCTCGCGGCGCATCTCGCCGTCCGTGAGGATATCGAGTCCGGCGCGTTCCTGGTGGCGGATGGCCAGAATGGTGGCATCGTCCTGGGCCTGCTCCAGGAACTCCGGCGCAACGCGCCACAATTGCTGAGCGCGCACTCGCGGCGGAAGCTGATGGGAAAGCTTTGCGCGATCGATGAGCCAGTCGGGTTGCGGATAGGACCCCACCAAAGAAGCGGGAAAGAGAGCGGTCGACACGACATAATGGTGACATGGCGCGCGAACTGTTCGAAATCAAATGCCCCTGCTGCGA
>Ga0182016_10004162_pt1 | contig 16138 bp, 12 predicted proteins | sample 712S2MmetaG_FD_120491 | JGI IMG/M metagenome (GOLD analysis project Ga0182016, IMG submission 120491) | Permafrost microbial communities from Stordalen Mire, Sweden - 712S2M metaG | ecosystem: Environmental > Terrestrial > Soil > Wetlands > Permafrost | place: Sweden: Stordalen | collected...
AAATTAAGCTTCATTTGAAAGGAGTTAGGCCGCGTAATTTGGGAATCGCATGGGGGTGCCGGATGCGGCGAAACAAGGCGCTTAAGCGCGGCCTGCAACATCGAAGCGGCTCCGTCCGAATCCGTATCATCCAGATCCTGGCTGCGGGCAGCTTCGGCTACCTGTTCGGCGGTCTGAACACGACCGCGTTGCGTACGGTCGAGCCGTCGGCGGCCGAAATCGTTGCCGTGCGCTTTCCCGCAATGACGGATACCTCTGCAAATCCCGCAAGCGCGCGCATCGCGGCGGCCGCGACGCGGCGCACGACGGATCTTGCCGAACTCGCGCTGTTGAACCCCGAGCCCATGGCGCCGCCAGCCGAGGCGCAAGCGGCCACGACGTCGGCCTTGCAAGCCAATCGGCAAACGCCGGCAAAGATCGCGGCCCTAGACGGTGGCGCAATGCCGCCCGCGCCGGAGGTGGCAGCCCCGGTACAGCCGAAGCTCCAGCGAGGGGCCAAGGCCGTTGCGGCCTTCCCGCCAAGTGCGGGTGAATCCAGGCCGGTTGCACCGGCCATCCATCGCACCGTCGCCAATCGGCCGGGTTACATGCTCAACGATGCGCAGATCGCGAGCATCAAAACGCGACTTAATCTGACGCCCGACCAGGAACAGATGTGGCCCGCCGTCGAAGCCGCGCTCCGCAACATGAGCTATGCGCACGGGCAGCCGGTGCATGAACGCAGCGCTTCAGAAATACAGAGTGCGGCGGTCGATCCCAACGCGGTGCAAGGTCTCAAATCCGCGGCGAGCCCGCTGATCATGAGTTTTAACGCCGAGCAAAAAGAGGAAGTGCGCAACCTCGTCCACGTGATGGGACTGGATCAGCTCGCGTCGGAATTCTGAGCCCAGAATTATTCTTTCGCGACGTTGTGCTGCGAAAGATTGACGACCGGCCGCAACAGATCGGCTGTGCATTTCGAGCCGATCAAAGCGAGCCCCGCAAAGCACAGTAGCTCGCCCATTTCCACGGGCTTTTCGACATAGACGCTGTAGAGCGGGTCGTAGAGGAAAAAGGCGGCGCAGACCGTGGCCGCCAGCGCGCACAACACCGCCATCCGGGTGCCGTAGAGCACCGCCATTAGCGCAGTCGGCAGCAGATAGAAGAAAACGAGATGCTGCGGCCCCACAGCTTCGAGCCTGACCAGCCACAGCACGGCGGTCGCGAGTGACATGACGGCAAAGGCCACGACGACGGGTAACGCCGCTTTGACGATCCGCATGCTTGTGCTCCCCCAACGCCAGACGGCCGATTGTCCCCCGGCCGTTTAGTGTTGCACCAATCATAGCGGAGCGGACTTACAGAGAGAATAGGTCAAACAGTTCATGCTTGAATTAAGTTATTCCATTCTTGAACATGTTGCAGCGCAAACAAAACTAGCCGGGCGCCGTCGTTTTATTCGACGACGATCTTGACCTCGCTCCCAGGCTTGAGCCGATCGCCGGGATCGAGGCCGTTTAGCACCCGGAAACGCTCGACGGCGCGGTCGGCAACCGCCATCCGTCCCGCCAATTTATCCACCGTGTCGCCCGGTCCGACCGTGACGAGCTGCAGCCTTAGCGGCTTGGCATCCTCGATCTCGGCCAGGCTCATGCGCCGAAATGTGCCGATCGATTCACGAAAGGCACGATCGACCTCGGGCGTGCGGTGCTTGGCGGCAAAGATAAAGCGATAAACGTCGCTGCCGAAGCGGATGGCGTAAAGCCGAAAATCCCACTGGTCGCCTTTGGCGACGCCACTGGCGCCTGGGAAGCCGTTGATGGTGACGTCTTCGACGGTCGCAGGGTCGATATTCTCGATCCAGCCCGAGGTCAGATATTCGGCGAGCGTCTGTTCGGCCGGCACCCGCACCACGTCGAGCCGCAGCGCCTCGCCGCCGCCGCGCTTGATGCCGAGCACCGCTTGGGCGGTATTGTCGAGTGCAAAGCCGTCAGGCGCAGTGAAAGTGAAGCCGAGCTTCGGATGCAGGAAGCGCCGGCCGCGCACAAAACCCTCGCTCGGGTCCTCGCCATAGACAATGCCGTCGATGTCGGACAGATAGGCGGCCTTCGCCCGCGCGAAATCCGTACCCCCGTCGGTCGCCGGCGCCCGGTATTGACGCGCGTTGGCGAGCGCGTTGGTGATGCGCTCGGGCGTCGCCGGGTGCGACGACAGAAAGTCGGGCGCGCTCGGATTGATGGCGCCGGACTGCTCCGGCTTCATTTCGGAATTGTGCTCCATCGAGGTGAGGAAGCGAACCGCGCCATAGGGGTCGTAACCGGCGCGCGCGGCGATGCCGACGCCAATACCGTCGGCCTCGAATTCCTGGGCGCGCGAGAAGCTCGCCAGCGCGAGCTTCGATTTGGCGAGTGCCAAGGCGCCCGCCGCCGGATCGGTGACCACGTCGGTGACGACGCGGCTGACAAGGTCGGCCTGGCGCGCCTGCTCTTCGCGGATCTCGGCGTGGCGGGCGATCACATGGCCCATCTCATGCGCCAGCACCGAGGCGAGCTCGGAATCGTCGTTGGCCAAGGCGATCAGGCCGCGCGTGACGTAAAGCTGACCGGTCGGCAACGCGAAGGCGTTGACCGATTTCGAATTGAGCATCGTGACTTTGTAGTGCAGGTCCGGTCGTTCCGACGCTGCTACCAGGCGCTCGACCATCTGCTCGATCATCGCCTGCAGGCGCGGGTCGTTATAGACGCCCCCATAGGCGCCGAGGATGCGCTGGTGCTCGCGCAGGACCGCGGGCGACATGCCCGTCGCGTCGGCCTGCTTCATGGGCGCGGCGAGAGAAGTCTGCGGCGCGCCTGACGGCGGCGCGGCGGTACAGGCCGCCAATGCCAGCGCCGCCAAAGCGAAGCCCGCATAGCCGATGCGCCGGCTAAGCCGATAGACCGCGATTGCCGCTCGTCCCCGTCCCACCAGTCACTCCAAGACCCGCCGACCTAAGCCCCGCGATTTAATCGCGATCCAAGGTCTCGATCTGTCCCGGCCGTTCGGCCTCCATGCGCGGACTGGCCCAAACTGTCCCCGCCGCTCCGTCGCCCGTTCTGCCGCGCGCCTCGATGAAGCCGCGGACGAGAACGCGCCTGCCCTCGAGGCCCTTCAAATCGAGCCCCACCGCAGCGAAATTGCGCTCGTTTCGTTTCAGGATCGTAACTGCAAAATCCTCGGACCAGCGCCGCCCAAAGTTCAGGTAGATCGTCGACCCGCTTTCACGCACGGACACCACTTCGCCCTCAACCAGCGCAAATCGGCCACGACGCGCCAGTACATCCGTAGGGGTCTCGGCGTTGACAACATTATAGTCGGGATCGGCCCACAGGCCAAGCTTGGCGGTCCGGGCGGCGCGCTCGCGGCCGAGGAGTTCCGTGGCGCAGGTTCGGCTGCCGATACGATCGCCGACTTGGGCGAAGCCAGCGGCGACGAGTTCGCCCTGCACGAATAATTCGTCGCCGTCACGCAAAGTATAGACATAAGCGACGATGCGGCCGTAGCGGTCGGAGGGGAATTCGGCTTGGCGGAGCAGAACCTGGTCGCCGCCCGCGAGCGCGTTGAGGGCGTCTTTCGCGGCTGCGGCCCCCGATGCCGCAGCGGCGTCCTGCGACTGTGGCAGAGACGGCACCTCGATCCCCGCAAGCCGCACTTCGCGGCCGTCGTCGAGCACGAAAGTGCGGCCGTCGACGACGCGGCTCACGGTGGCGTGGGCGGTCTCGGCGCTGCCGCAGGGGTCGGCATTCGGCCGATTCTGGGCGAGGGCTCGAATACCCCCGCACGTCGCCATGGTAACTGCCAAAATCCCGGCTAGAGCGCCGACTCCCCAATTCATCATCGGTCCGAGTGGAGGCGGCACGCACCGCGGCGCTGCCGCAGAAGACGCCAAGGCAATCACCAGCAGGTCGTCGTATGAATCTCTACCAGCGGCGCCGAGCAATCATTCCGTTGACTGCGTATCGCGTCAAGTTGGCTTTGATCCAACCCCTGTGGCGGATCGTTTGGGTCATAACAGGCGTTCGTCAGAACGATGCTCTTGAGGTGCTGTGCGCCGGTAAAGTCGGCTCGGCTGATCCGTGTATTGCTGAAATCCGTGCAGTAGAGATCGGCCGCCGTGAATACGGCTCCTTCGACGGAAGTGTTCAAGAAGGAAGCTTTGCGCAGCATCGCATGTTCGAAATTCACTAGAAAGTGAAACCTGCTGTACTTCCAAGCACTGTCGGTTTGCTCTTTCTCTGAAAGCTCCGATCCGCCGCCAAGCGCGTCCGCATCGGACATGTGGGCTCCATCGAATTTTGCCGAATTCAAATTCGCCCAACCCATATAGCTTCCAAACAGCCAGGAGTTTTCCAGATGCGCACCCTGGAAGGACTGTGATGGGCTAAAGCTCGCTCCAGCCATATAGCCATCGGTCAATTGCAGGGAGGGAACGCAGAGCGGTGTCGATCCCAAGACCGCTACGGCGGCGGCTATGTTGCCTGGCACATGAGGGGCCAGGGTCCCCATGACGGTGTGATAAGGATTTAGATCGGACGTGTATGTGGCAATCTGATTGGTCAGTATGTTCGTAATCGTCGGGCAATAGTCCGGATAGGCCCGAACCAGCTTCGCAAATGCATAGTCGCCGGCAGCGCTCAACGCGGGTGAATCGTCCGCTGCAAGCTTCGATGCATCGATGAATTGCTGGTTCGCCGATTGGACCGCGGTTTGGCGAAGCGTTATGCCGCCACTTAAAACGGTCCAGACAAACGTCAAAAGAACGGCAGTCCCGCCGATCAGCTGTATGGGTCCCGACGTCTGGGAATTGCGAAATTTGGCAATCTGTTTTGGATCGGTAATGCCTTGAAGGCTGGCTTCCTTGGGGATTTTAATCAAATACCAGTTCAGAAATACCAGCGAGATTGCGCCAAGCAAAACGATCCCGGCAATCATCCACGTTTCCATGAGCACCCCCGATGCACACACCATAAACTGCAGCGCAGGGATCGGATCGAGTCAGCCGTGCTGCACGGTGCCGAAAATCATAATCACCGAAGAGGCGGGCGTCGCGCAACAGTTGTGCAGGCTCGTCGTGCGCCCAGGCCGTTGACCACAGGTTATGGCCTAAGATATCGAACGTCACGCAGGTCCCGTAGCTCAGCCGGATAGAGCAGCGGTTTCCTAAACATACCTGCGCATAGGCACGCGCTGCTTAGATTGGATGAAGCGTGAGAGCCGGCCCTTTTCGCGTCACGTGCCAGCGGCGGCTATCGAGGGAAGATCAGCCTCTAGCATTTTGTTTGAGCATGATCTTTTCGGAAAACCGGATTCCACTTTTCCGGATCATGCTCTGGCGCCTTTCACAGGCGCGGCAGTTAATGACCGATACTTTTCCGTGTCGGCCTCCAGGGCGTCAGTATCTTCGGCGGCGTCACCAATACCTTCGGCGACGTCACTGTTTTCCTTGGCGGCGGCGTCACCACTTTTAGCGGTGTCACTATTGTGTTCTTCGGCTTCGTCGATTTTTTCTCACAGCCGCGATCCGCGCGCACCTCGCCGGCCGGGCAGGTTGTGGTTTGTTGTAGCGGTTTCTGGCATCCGTGGGGGCCCATGGTTTCGCCGGACGGGCAAGTCGTTTGCCTCATCGGCACGCAACCGCCAGTGCCGTTGGGTTCCTCACCGGCCTGACAACTAGTTGTTGGCGGCCCGCAAACGCCGTCGGCATTGCGTACTTCACCGCGCTGACAAGGAGTTGTAGTTGTAGAGCTTAAACCGCATCCGCCGGCGGCGTTGCGTGGTTCGCCGTTCGGGCATGGCGTCGGCAGTATCGGCAGTCTTTGCTGTGGCGTCGGCGGTGTCAGCGTTTCCACTGGTGGCAGCAAGCAGGTGTTATCAGGACCAGCAACCCGCCCAGCCGGACATGCACAGCTGCCGTCGGGATTGCGCACCTCGTTGGCCGGACAACGCGCCGGGGGTATCACGCAGGTGTCAGAAGGGCCGGGCACTTGTCCGGGCGGGCAACGGGCCGGCGGCGATACGCAGGTGGTGCCAGAAGGACCGGGCCCCATGCCGGGGGGGCAGCATTGGTGTGTGGATGTCTCTCGTCCCGCCGGACAGGGTTTTTCCGCCGGGGGGCACCTTTGGCCGTTGGCGAGATCGCCGCCGGGGCACTGGCAGACGCCGGTGGGTCCCATGCTCGCCCCGATCGGGCAATGACACGTGCCATTCGGACCGAGCACCTCACCCTGCGCACACACTGTGGTCGTACGTATGCAAGTGCCGTTGCTAAGCGTGTAGCCGGGGTAGCACCCCGGCACCGGCGGAGCGGGCGGCAGCGGGGAAGGCGGGAGCGGCGTTGAAGACGTCGAAGGCGACGAGGATTTTGCCGGGACACAATTGCCGTCGGGATTTCTCGATCCGCCACCAGGACAATCGGGCAGCACGCAAGTGTCGAGGAAGATGGCATAAGGCGAGGGACAGGAAGGCTCTAGACCAGTTTCGACGCACGAATACGTTCCGTCCCCGACGGTTCCCAAGGTGGCGCCAGGAGGGCAAGTCGGTGTCGTTGGCGTACCGGATGTTACCGGCCCGGAGCAAACCGCCGCAAGCCCAGACACAGAGCAACTACACGACGATGCCGGAACATTTAAAGGACATCCATATAAACTCGAGAGGACCGCCCCACACACTGGTTGTCCAGATTCGCTCGTCGTCACATATTGTGCTCCCGGGGAGCAGCACTGGCCGACGCCATTGAGCGGTTGATTGAAGCCAGGACAAACGAGGGCGGCCAGGCATTGGCCTTTATTGTTAAGTGTGAAACCGGTTGGACACGTCGGGGTCGGCGCATTGAGCTGGCATGAACCGTTGGCTTGCGGCACCTGGCCGAACGGGCAACACGTCAGTCCACCCTTGTCGAGCTGGCCGAGTGGGCACGCCGACGCCGATGACGATCCATTGTGCGGCTGGCAGGTGCCGTCGGATTGGGGGGTCGAGGACGGGGGGCAGCAGGTGCCGGAATACGTCAGTTGCGCGAGCGGACAGGACGCCGCCAGGCTGCCGCCCGGCAACTGGCAAGTGTCATCGCCGGTTGGCGTCGAACCCGGCGCGCAACAGGCACGCCCGTCGGCCGTTATCGGGCCGGGACACGTGGGGGCCGCGCACGAGCCGTCGGTTTGTGGCTCCTGACCAGCCGGACAGCATGACAGGCTACTTTGGTTGAGCTGATTGAGCGGACAGGCCGACGCTGATGACGATCCATTGGCCGGCCGGCATGTACCATCGGATTGCGGGCTTGAGAACGACGGACAACACAAGCCGAATGTCGTCAGTTGGGCGAGCGGACAGGACGCCGCGAGGCGTCCGCCCGGCATCTTACAGGTGTCATCGCCGGTCGGCGTTGAACCCGGCGCGCAGCAGGCAAGTCCGTCGGCCGTCATCCGACCGGGACACGGTGAGACCGTCGCGATTTGCGGGCACGAACCCTGGGGCGCGCTTAAGCTGCTACAAGCTCGGTTCGCATTCGGGTCGTCGCCTTTCGCAATGCTCGAGCCCACGATTATCGCAGCTGCCGCGATCAGGCTTAGTGCTGCAACGCGTCGTCTTTGATGGCCAAACATCATTTTCGCCGACACTTCATTGTTGAACTCGCAGTCCGTGTTTGCCCCCCGTTTCAGCAAGTCGATCTCGATCAATTCAGAAACGTGCGACGCAGTGCGCAATCTAAAAATGCAGTGCCGCAAGATACGCAGCGAATGAGATGGCGCATGCGCAAAATAGAGCTAGGAGTGCACGGCGCCAATTTTTGCGGATGAGTTCATAAAGTACCGCACCCCAGAAAAAACCGGCAATACCAGCGAGACTCATGACATGCCATACGGCTGGCTGCATTCTGGCCTTCCTCTTTCAATATGAGGATTAAAAGTCCTGGTTTGCGGTGACGGCCCGGAAGCGACGCCCTTATCCGCCTCGGGTCGGCGTCATGTAGGCGAGCCCGCCGGGCAAGCCTTCTCCTCAATTTGCCGCCGGTGCCCGCGTGGCATCGATATCACCCTTAAGGCTCGCGATACCGACCGCACCCAGAACAACGTTTTTGCCGATCACGTATCCGGGCGTTCCGGTAATGCCGAGCGCGCCGGCAAGCTTCAAATCCTCGTCGAGCGTGGCGCCGGCTTCGTCGCTGTCCATGTCGTGCTCGATTCGCGGCATATCGAGGCCCTGATCTTTCGCCGCCGCGAGCGCTTTTTCCTTGCCCGCTTGGCCCGGACCGCCAAGCAACTCTTGATGAAACGCCAAGTATTTCTGCCCGTTGGCATCCTGCATGCGAACCGCAATGGCGACACGGGCGGCATCGTTCGAGCCGGGACCCAGAATGGGAAACTCCTTGAGCACGATCTTCAATTTCGGATCATTCTTGATCAAAGTAAGCATGTCGGGCAGCGCGCGCTTGCAGTAGCCGCAGTTGTAATCGAAGAATTCGACGAGCGTCGCGTCGCCATGGGGATTGCCGAGCGTGACCTGGTGCGGCGAAGAGAACAGCGTCTCCGCATTGCTGGAGATCGCGCTGCCCCGTTCGGTGCCGGTTTTGACATTGGTATCGAGCGTGGCGCGATGCTTGAGCACTTCGACCAGGATTTCTCCGACCGCTGCCGGGTGCTTTATCAAATAGGTTTTGACGATTTCTCCGACTTCGTCGGGATGCGCCGCAAGGTAATCTTTGATGATCTGCTCGATCTCGCCGCGCACCTCTTGCGCTTGTGCCAGGCAGGGCGCGAGCAGAATAAATCCGCCAAAGATCGCTGTCGTTGCAAGTTTGATCGGTCTCACGGGCTTCTCCATTTCTGCATGCTTGTTCCGTCGCGCCTGTTGACGCTAATGATGAAAAATATTGCGACCGCCGGTTGGGGCACGGAAGACCGGAGCCCGCGGGGTCGCGGTTAACCCGCCGCGTTGGCGCAGGACGAAGGGGGGTCTTGGCGGTCCGCTCGGATTAGGGTGAGCCACGCGACCGACGATACTGGGCGGCGGTCCGACCAAAACGCATTCACCCCTGGCGTTTCGCACCTCGCCTGATAGGCAGGCGGTTTGTCGGGCCGCCACGCATACTCCATCGCGGTCGCGTTCCTCGCCGGCCGGACACGCAGTCGTCTGGCTCGGCATGCAAGTGCCATCGGAGTTGTGCGCTCGACCGGGCGGACAAGCCGATATCGGAATGGTTTGGCAAACGCCGCTGCTGTCAAGGAACTGACCGGGCGCACAAGATTGCGGCTGTCCGACGCCGCAGGACTTGCCGTCGGAGCCGACCGAACGATTATTGCAGCAGCTGCCATCCGGCATCTTGGTGTAGCCGGGAGCGCATGCCGGGGTGGGATGAGTGATGGCGGGGCATGTCGAGCGGTTCCTCGGATCGACCGGCCCTGAACAACAAGCGCCGCCTGTCGTCACGTTGGCGGCCGGGCAACAGGTGCCGCCTTTGGCAGGGATCTGACCGGCGGCGCAGCACTGCGGCCCAACCGGGATATGAACGATCGGGATACATTGGTTCTTATTGGCGCCGCCTGGCATCTGGCCGCTGGGACAGCAGGTGCCGGCCGATGTCATCTGTCCGGCAAGGCAGCACGATTTCCCCGTAGACACGTAGCCTTTGCTGCAGCATTGCGGACTGGTTGATCCTGGCGAACAGTCCGGGTTTGTCGGCGGCGGCGGCAAGCATTGACCGTTGGCAACGTGGCCGGAAAGACAGCACGCCTGAGCGCCGTTGCTGCCGCTGTAAGTCTGCCCACTGGGGCAGCAAGCGTTGCTCGGGCCGACAGGGGTTTCTCCCGCCGCGCAACCGGGATTGTTTTTAACGCACCGACCGCCCGGTGCGAGGTCTGCCGGCGAGCAACATTGATCGCCAACCCGCACGCTGGGGCGTGTGCATGTTCCGCAGGTCCCTGCGCTATTTCTGCCCTGGCCCGGCAAGCACAGGACGGGCGTGCCGGTCGGACAATTGCCGGACGGACAAGAAGCCGACGGTGGCGTGTTTGGTGGCGGCGGTGGCGTGTTGGGCGGTGTATTGGGCGGCACGGCAGGTATATTGGGCAGCGGTGTCGGAGGGATCACTGTCGGCTGACCGCCAGACGGGAGAGGCAAGAATGTGCTTTGGCCGGGAACTGTCGGAGCGCATGTCGGCACTATAGCGACGTCACCCATGTAGCCTCGCGATCCGGCGTCGCCGATCTCATCGCCATAGGCGACGAAATAAGCGTAAAGCGGCGGCGTATCGTCGATGCTCCACGTTGCATTGCCTTGCAATCCGTTGACATTGAGCGGCCCGGTTTTTTCGAGCCATTGCGCCAGGGCGGTGTCGGACGAATCGCGCAGATCTTCGCCGGTCGACCACAGGAACCCGCCGCACGATTGCGATGAGAGATTCCCGCTGGTGTCGTAGCGATAGCCGATTGCAGCGCCGCCATTGCCGTTGTGCAGGGCAAGCGGAAATCCGATTGCGTAACTGTCAGGCAGTCCTTGCCAGACCCGCGGTCCGACCGGGCTCACCAAGGCGTAGCGCAGCACGCGGCCGACACCCGGCTGGGTCAGGGCTTCGAAGTCGTAAGCGCCGGTGGGTGCCGGCCGCTCCGCGAGATACATGCGGCCTTGCTCGTCAAAAGTGATCTTCGAAATTTCGGTCGGACCGGCGGCGGGCGGCACCACGAATTCGATCACCGCGTCGGTATCGAACGAGCCGTCGGCTTGCAGGCCGACCGACCAAATCTGCAGACCATCGGCTATCGCGTAGTACAGACGGTGCTGGTAAACGGCGAGCCCGTAGACGCGGCGCTCGGGCACCGCATAGTTCCAGGTCGCGGGCTGTTCGCTGTCGAATTGCGGGGAGGTGATGTCGATTCGCTGCGGCACATCCCAATGAGCCGGCGGCATTCCTAAAGCCTGGCGTCCGGTGACGCCATGCCCATAACGGCCGAGTTCGCGACCGTTCATTGCGAAGCGATGAATGAACCCGGTTTCGCGGTCGGAGACAAAAAGAGATTTCGAATCCGGATCGAACGCCAAGCCACCCAGCGCCGCACCGGAATTCGTTCTGCTCCCCAGCACCACATTGGCAAAGAGCGTCACTTGGCCGGTTGTGCCGTCGATCTTCCAGATCGATCCCGGCCCGCCGCCCGGGCCCCACAAGCCCGGCATGAAGGTCGCATTCGGCGCACCGACCTTAATGTGCATCGGCTGCCCGTCGGGTCCGGGCGCGACGATCGGCAGGCCATAGGCTGAGGTCGCCGCAAGGTAAATGTTGGGCGGCGTGGCATCGTCGGCGACGACGCCAAAAACCTGGCCGATCTGATTGGCGAGCCAGGTATAGGGTTTCGGTGCGCCGACCAACTGGGCGGCCGGAGGCCCGCCCATGAGCTGCAGATCGACGATGCGCAGCGACGGTCCGCCTCCGTCGATGAACGTCAGTTCGCCGGGATCGATGCCGGGTGCGATCTGAGCCGGCGGAGACGCGCCGGAAAAGCCTGTGACGGCCGCATTGCCGGGCGCAAGGATCGCCTGCTGCGCCAAAGCGCTTCCGCCAAGGCTAACTCCGAACGCAATCGCGATCGCCGCCACGCCGCGCGCGCTGTTGCCGACATGGAGCAGAAAATCGCCGCGGCCCAGCATGGCGCGTTACCGCAAATTTGGCGGTTGGCGCGGAGAGACGCAGTTTCCCGTCGCGGGGTCAGGTCTTTGGCCGCTGGGACAACACGTGCCGCATGAACTCGCTTGTGCAGGATCGCAGCATGAGCCGTTGGCGAGCTGGATTTTGGTCGGATCCGAACAACCGCTGGCGACGCACTTGCCGTCGCTCGCTTCTTCACCGGCCGGGCAGCTCGCGACACATTTGCCGGCGGATTCGATCTCGCCCGCGGGACAGCCGGAGGTCCCTGACGCCGGACATTCACCGCTGGTGGGGGCGGCCTGGCCCTTTAAGGGGCCGCTGTCGCAGAGGCAGGCAGGCGTCGACGTACCGGGTGCACTGGCGGCCGTCGTGCCGGCGGGACAGGTGCAAGTCAGATATGGGTAGTTGATGGTCTGGGTGCCGGTATTGCTGACGGCATTCGACCATCCGATCTGCATCGGATAGGGGCAGAAGCATTCGTAAACTGTCTGGGCCCCCGTCGCGCTATAGCCGGGTTGGGTCTGCGTGACCACCACGCCTGCTGCCGTTCCCTGGTACGTAACCGGCGCGCCGGACATGCTCCCCGCTTCGGGAGAAGGGCCCCAGATGCCCAGGATCGGGTTTTGCGAGGTGCCGCCGCAGTTATAAAGCTGATTGAAAGAGCCAGGCGGGCAAGGGCTTATTTCGCAATCGATCTGTTGGATGTTGACGGACGATCCGGTGCAATCATTGTCGGCGGTGCAGAACAACTGCTGCAGACAATTATCGAATTGCGCAAAGAAAGATGGCCAACCCGGATCTTCGGCGGTTTGACAGGCACAAGACGCAATGTTCGCCGCATCGGCCGCATCGCTCAGCAGGCTACTGACATCGGACAGCGCGTTGACATTGGAAATTCCGGACTTGGATAATAATGTATTGGCCTTGCTGAGATCGCCGCCGGCGGCTTCGATAGCGCTGCAGATCGTTGCGCCCTGGCCGTTCGGCAGTTGAAGAATGCCGATGACATAGGGCAAAGCGATGACGAATTCCGGGTCGTCGAGACATCCAGCGGGAAATTTTGAAATGAGCGTCCCGATCGCGCTCGCCAGATCGCTTGCCGAACAGCCGGCATAGGCCGGAGCAAAGGAGGCGCAAATCGTCGATGCGGCTACCAGCAAAATACGGGCACTGGCCTTAAGGACACGCCACCCTGCCGTGACGGAAACGCGATCGCGGTATGATCTCAAGGTACCACCCCAATCGCCAGTTTAGGCAGAGCGCCGAAGCTGGCGCATCAACCGAACGGTTGAGAAGGGATGCCTTGAATTTAGGCGAGCGGGCTCGAGAACGCCGCGATAAGCTTCATCAGTTCGGACTGTCGTTTCGTTCCGGTCTTCCCATACAGATTGTGCAGGTGAGTTTTGATGGTCGCTTGCGACAGCCCGAGTATCTTTGCGATGTCCCGAACACCCGGGGCGTCTGTCATTGTGAACAGGACCGTGAGCTCGCTTGGCGTGAGACCGTAGGCCTTGGCGATGACTTCGGGTTGAGAGCTGACGTTCAGGGTCGCCTTGTGGACGAACAGCGCCGCGCTAGCAGCGTGGGCGTCGCCTGTCCGGCGCCTGGTCCCGGAGTTGAGCGGCAGCACATGGGCCACATAGTGCTCGCCGTGTCGTGCGGTCAGCGGAACAGCGGTGCCTTTGGCACCAAGATTGAGGTCGCCGTCGAGATTGGCAGCGGCGAGTGCTTCAGACAGGATGCGGGCGACCGTCGGATTGTGGGGCAGCAGGCGGCCGCCAACGGCACAAAGCAGATCGTCCTGGGCGAGCAGCGCCGCGCCGCTGCGGTTGGCGTGCACCATGCGTCCGTCTGCATTGACAAGATAAATGGCGGCCGCTACGGCGTCGAGTGTATCGGCGAGGTCCGCTGCACTGACGCTTTTCTGGTCGAGGGTTTTGCCTATGAGGACTGCGCGGCGAATATGCGGCACCAGAAGCGCCATGCGTTCGCGCGCCGTTTCGTCAATCCTGCCGCCGCGTTGGTCCCGGAAAACAACAAACACCGCGCAACTCGCCGGCGACTTTTCCAGAACCATGCCAACGCAATCGACGTAGCCCTGCGGTGCAAGCCATTCTTTGTAGAAGCGCGTCTTCTGCAATTGCGGATCTGGAACCACGTCGTTGCTGGCGATGACTTCCCCGACTTTGAACAGCAGCATGGTGGGAAATGCCGGATTGATCCTGGCATATTTGGTGAGATAGGAATCGTGAAAAGCGGGATTCTCGGTCCAGGAATAAACGATGTTTGAGGCCTTGATGAAGTTGTCCTGTACGAACATATAGGCGCAATAACCGCCCAGATAATCGCAGACCTTCTTCAGAACGGCCGGCCACGATGACGAATCGAGTGCCGCATCGTAGATGTCTCCGATCAGCGCCGAGAGGTCTGCAAGCTCAGCCATCATCCGCCCCGTCACGACGCTCCGCGTGCTGCTGCGGAGACGAGGCGACGACTAGGCCACTTCGATAGTGTGACCGGCGAATCTATCGGACTGCCGTCATCGAGATCGACCGCGAACTGCTGCCTCGACCAGCATTGGGCGGATCGGACGGCAAGTCAACGATCTCATGGTCTTGCGCCGTCTTGCGGCGTCCCAAATCTCACCGCTTGTGGTTGCGGCCCGAGGGCAAGTTCAGCCCGGGCGTATTCGGCCTTGATCGCGGCCTCACGATATTCAGCTTAGGTCGCGCCACGGTCGGTCAATATTTAATCCTGCCATTTGTATTGCGCCGCTTGGCGGGTGGGCCATTGTACAGGCTCGGCGAGGCCGAGTTGACTTTCTTTGGTATGCCCATGGCGTGAAGACTGATTTTTCCTGTACCACCGCCCGAGCCGGCTGTTGCCTTTGTACTCACGGACGCTGTTGCGACCATACCAATAACGACAAAAATAACGGAGCCGGCGAATATTTTGGCCATGGTGTGCCCTTGTACCAAAACGACATCGGCATGGCTTATCATAAAAAGCCGGCGCTAGATCAAAGGATTCATATAGCCAGCGATGAGCTTCACGAGATCGGTCTGTCGATGAGTGCCGGTCTTGGCGAACACGTTATTCAAATGGGTTTTTACGGTTGCCTTGGATATCCCAAGCGCATCGGACACGACCGGCACGCCGCCAACCTCGACGAGTGCAAGCATGATACGAGCCTCGCTCGGAGTAAGCTTGTAGAGTCTTGCGACAGTTTCCATCGGCGACCACAAGTTAAGTGCGGTTTTGCACACGAAGACAGCAGTAGTCGCGGCATAAGCGATACCAGCCCGTTGCCGGGCCCCCGATGTCAGCGGTAACGCATGGGCGATGTAGCGTTCGCCGTGCCGCGCCATCAGCGGCACCGCAATGCCCCTGGCGCCGACGGCCGCATCGCCGTTGCTGGCCGCCGCGAAGAAGCTGTGCAGTACGCGACCGGCGTCCGCATCATTCACGGCGAGTTTTCCGTCCTTACTCCGCAGGAGTGAGCCATCGGTCAACATAGCGAGCCCACTGGTATTGGCGTGAGCGATGTGCGCACTCGCATCGACGATGAACACGCCGGCGTCGATCCCGTCCAAGGAATCGGCCATGCTTGCCGACTCCATCGTCTTAAGGTCGATGGTTTTACCAATGAGCGCGGCCCGGCGAATGTGCGGCATGATCAGCCGAAGGCACCTAAGCATCTCATCGTCAACCACGCCGTCGCGTTCTTGGCGGACGATGGTGAAAACGACAGAGCTGGTGATGGATTTCTCAAGATTCGAGAATGCGACGTCCAGGAGGCCTTGCGGTCGTAACCATTCCTTGTAAAAAAGCGTTCTCCGCATCTCTTCAACGGGGAGAACATCGATAACTGTATGTATCCCGCCGACCTCAAAAAAGGTGAGTGCCGGATAAAGAGGATTCATAGCAATATATTTCTCGAAATAGCGACGCTCATAGTCCGAAGAAATGCCGACCTGATAATAAACGTTGCCGGTCTGGCGAACCGAATCCTGCCAGTAAAGTGTCGAAGCATGGCCGTGAACAAATTCGCAGATACGCAATTGCACGCGAGGCCACTGGGTTGGGTCGAGCGCGGCGTCGTAAATCTCGCCGATGAGTAACGAAATCTGCTCTACCTCTGACATGATGCCCCACGCGCTACCGCAAACGTCGGCGATGGTTCACAAAGGGAAAGACGGACAAGCGTTACTGGAAAAATTGCCGAACCAGCGCCGATCGCAATGCATCACAGCCTTCTGCACCACGCCCCATGCGTTCACTCTGGCTTAAACTGAAGGATACGCAACCAAAAAAATACCAAAGGCATGGCATGCTATACACAGGAATGTTACGTGAACGGAAAAGGGTTTGAAATTGGTACCTGGAAAGTACCTAGAATTGAAATTCCTCAATTGGTCCCGTAGCTCAGCCGGATAGAGCAGCGGTTTCCTAAACCGAAGGTCGGAAGTTCGAGTCTTCCCGGGACCGCCA
>Ga0182016_10004163_pt1 | contig 16135 bp, 10 predicted proteins | sample 712S2MmetaG_FD_120491 | JGI IMG/M metagenome (GOLD analysis project Ga0182016, IMG submission 120491) | Permafrost microbial communities from Stordalen Mire, Sweden - 712S2M metaG | ecosystem: Environmental > Terrestrial > Soil > Wetlands > Permafrost | place: Sweden: Stordalen | collected...
CCGGCGGAAGTCTGTTTATCCTGATCAACCTCTACACCGAGAACCCCTACTCTCTGCGCTGGGTCAAGGAGCTGAACGTGCCGGTGCACGCGCGCTCGGAGAAGGATTACGTCAAGATGCTTACCGCCGCCGGCTTTGTTCAGGCCGCCAGTGTACGCATCCCCGACCCCACGCCCACGCCGGAGACTTACAGCGGCAAGTGGTTTTCAAGCGCCGAGGAGTTGCGTGACTTCAAGCGCATCGGAGCCCTGCTGCTCACTGCGCGCAAGCCTCCGGCGGAATAACCAGGGCGGGGGATGGGTTACAATGCTCAGTCAACGGGGCGGCTTTTTGTGGGATGGCGGCACGCTCCATGGTTTGGCAGCCAGGCAGGCGCCCTGCGGCGCACACGGGTGAGGATTCTATGAGCAGTTGGTTGGACGATCGCTTCGAAAACAACTTCATGATCAGTTCGGTGGACTACGTCTTCAACTGGGCGCGCAAGTCCGCCATCTGGCCCATGACCTTCGGCCTGGCCTGCTGCGCCATTGAGATGATTGCCAGCTCCACCTCGCGCTTTGACATCGCGCGCTTCGGCAGTGAGGTCTTTCGCCCCTCGCCGCGCCAGAGCGACCTGATGATCGTCGCCGGCACGGTGACGCTCAAGATGGCGCCGGTCGTGCAGCGCATCTACGCCCAGATGCCGGATCCCAAGTGGGTCATCGCCATGGGTGCCTGCGCCAGCGTCGGCGGCCCGTTCAATTCCTACTCGGTGTTGCAGGGCGTGGATAAGATCGTGCCCGTGGATGTGTACGTGGTGGGCTGCCCGCCGCGTCCGGAAAATCTTTTTTACGGCCTGCTCAAACTGCAGGACAAGATTGACCAGATGTCGGTCGCGCGCCGCCCCACCGCAATCCGCCTGAAAGAGGAGATGGTGGAGGACTTTGCCCAGCGCATGCAGGTGGTGCAGCAGGTCAAGGAAGGCGCGGTTAGCGAGATCGCCGACACTCACGGCGCCTGATCCCACCGTCATCCGTTTCTTATCGCGGCCCGGGGAATACCGGGTCGCTTTTTATTTGGGCCGTCCCGGCGTTGGCCATTAGTCACTGCCGTATGTGATGCTTATCACTTCCCATTGGCCCGTCTAACCCACAGAATGTTCGGTTGGCGTGAGGAGGCCCTATGGCCCGTGGCAGTGTGTCTATTGTCGTCGAGCGATGCAAAGCTTGCGGTTTTTGCGTTGAGTTCTGTCCCAGCAAAGTGCTGGCCCTTTCCGATGCATTCAATTCCAAGGGGTATCATCCGCCCCATGCAGTGAATCCCGACAAATGCAGTGGCTGCGATCTTTGCGGCATGTATTGCCCGGACTTCGCCATTCACGGATTCCGCCCCGGTAAAGCCGATGCGGCCGATGTGGCGGAAGAAGAGAAGGAGGCCCAATGACGCACGCAGATCCCGTCGGAGTACTGACCGGTGCGCACTTCCTGGATGGCGATCACGCCGCCTGCGAAGGCGCCATTTGCGCGGGTGCCCGCTTCTCGGCCGGGTATCCCATCACGCCATCCACTGAGGTGGTGGAGCGCTTTTCCGGTCGCGCGCCCAAGATTGGCGCAACCTTCATCCAGATGGAAGACGAACTGGCGGCCTCGATCGCCATCCTCGGCGCCGTCTGGGGAGGCGTGAAGGCTTTCACCGTCACCAGCGGCCCCGGCTTCAGCCTGATGATGGAGCACATTGGCTACGCGGCGATGACCGAAACACCCTGCGTCTTTATTGACGTGCAGCGCGGCGGTCCCAGCACCGGTTTGCCCACGCTGCCCGCACAGGCCGACATGATGCAGGTCAAGTGGGGCTCACATGGCGATTACGAGATTATCGCCCTGTGCCCCAACTCGCCGCAGGAGTGCTTCGACCTGACCATCAAGGCCTTCAACCTCTCTGAGAAGTACCGCGTGCCGGTCTTCGTCATGATGGATGAAGTCGTTGGCCATATGACGGAGAAGGTTGTCATTCCGCGCGCCGAAGAGATTGAAGTCGAGCCGCGCCACTTCACCAACAAGGACAAGAGCAGCTTCCAGCTTTACGCGCCCGTAGGGGAGGAGCAGACGCCGGAGATGGCCAAGGCCGGCGACGGCTACAAGCTGCACGTTACAGGACTCACCCACGACGAGCGCGGCTATCCCAACATGACGCCCGCCGTGCAGGAACGCATGGTCAAGCGCCTGGTTACCAAGATTCGCGACAACGTCGAGAAGATCACCATCACCGAGCAGAATGAGATCGAAGGCGCCGACGTGGTTGTAGTCAGCTACGGCATTACTTCTCGCGTGGCGCAGCGCGCCGTGGAACTGGCCCGCGCCAAGGGCCTGAAGGTGGGCACGCTGCGGCTGATCACCGCATGGCCCTTCCCGGATCACATCATCCGCGCCATCGCCCCCAAGGTGAAGGGTTTCGTGGTGGCCGAGCTCAACCTGGGCCAGATGGTCCGCGAGGTGGAGCGTGCCGTGGCCGGCAAGTGCCAGGTGACACTGGTGGGCCATGCCGGCGGTACCGTGCACAAGCCCGAACAAATCCTGAAGGCCATTGAGGAGGTGGCGCGATGAGCACTCCCATCTGTATTCAGAAAGCACCGGAGAACCCGGTGGAGAGCTTCCTGCGCACCGACCGCATGCCGCACATCTGGTGTCCCGGATGCGGCATCGGCACTACGGTTAATTGCTTTACCCGTGCGCTCATTGACTCCAAAACCGACCTCGACAAGCTGAGCATCGTCAGCGGCATCGGCTGCACCGGCCGCGTGGCGGGCTATGTCAACCTGGACAGCTTCCACACTACGCACGGCCGCGCCATCCCCTTTGCCACCGGCCTCAAGCTGGCCAGCCCGGAGATGAACGTGGTGGTCTACAGCGGCGATGGCGATCTGTTCGCCATCGGCGGCAATCACCTCATCCACGCCGCGCGCCGCAACGTGGACCTCAAGGTGATCTGCGTCAACAACCTCACCTACGCCATGACCGGAGGCCAGACCGGCCCGGCCACGCCGCTCGATGTGATCACTTCCACCGCGCCTTACGGCACCTACGACCCGGCCTTCAACCTGCCCTACCTGGTGGAAGCGGCCGGCGCCGTGTATGTGGCGCGCTGGACGACCTTCCACGTTCGCCAGCTGGCCAAGTCCATGGCGGAGATGTTCAAGAAGAAGGGCTTCTGCTTTATCGAAGTCGTCTCGCCCTGCCCGACGCTTTACCAGCGCCGCAATAAGATGGGCGACGCGCTCGATACGATGAAGTTCTACAAGGAAGTCAGCAAGGTCAAGCACGGCGCGCTCACCAGCGAAGTCGGCCTCAGCAAGAGTGGAGAGATTATCGTGGGCAAGTTCGTGGATCGCGAACGCCCCGACTTTGAGACCATGATGAAGGCCCATCTGGAGGCGTCACTCGGAGAAAAATACATCCCGGCGGAGGTGCCCACATGCAGCTAACTGAACTTCGCATTGCCGGCTTCGGCGGTCAGGGCGTCATCATGTGCGCCAGCGTCATCGGCCGCGCCGCCTCCATTGTGGAGAACGGCTTTGCCACCATGACGCAGAACTTTGGACCCGAGGCGCGCGGCGGAGCCTGCTCGGCGCAGCTCGTGCTGTCGCCCACGCCGGTTCTTTACCCCTACGTCGCCAATCCGGACCTGATGGTGCTCATGTCGCAGGAGGCCTACGTGAAGTTTGCGCAGGACATCAAGCCCGGCGGCACGCTCATCGTGGAGCAGGACTTGGTGCGCGTGCAGGGTCTCAACGTTCCGGACGTGAAGGTCTTCGCCATCCCGGCCACTCGCATTGCCGAGGAGATGGGCAAGAAGATGGTGCAGAACGTGGTGATGACCGGCTTCTTCGGCGCCATCAGCCAGCTCATCCCGCGTGAGTCGCTGCGCAAGGCCGTGCTGGACTCGGTGCCTGCGGCCTTCGCCGAGTTGAATGGCAAGGCCTACGATGCCGGATACGAATACGGCATCAAGCACATGCAGTCCGGCGCGCTCGAACTGGGTGAAGAAGATCCGGTCGCGGTCAGCGAGTAGCCTGGCACATTCTTTTTCAGGCAGCCCCGGCTTTGGCCGGGGCTTTTCTTGCGCATCTTCAATCAACTACCTCTGTATTTTTTCTGTTCATCCGTTCTCGTCACGATTTCTATTCGCCGCGTCGTCGCGCGGCGCCACCACACACGCAACGTTCCGCCTGTGGCACAATGGAACTGCATCCCACAGGCGGGGATGGTGAAATGGCAGACACACCAGCCTTAGGAGCTGGCGCCGCAAGGCATGGGGGTTCAAGTCCCCCTCCCCGCACCAGACAAAAGACCCTGGAGCATGAAAGAGGCCGGTCTCTGACCGGCCATCTCGTGATTCCGTGCGTTCGTCTCTCATGGCGAAAAAGTTGGCTGGTGTGACCGGATTGCGGCCACAGGAACAAAGAAGCCAAAAGGCACAAGTCCCCCTGTGGTGCCGTTTACGGGGCACACCCACATCTTTCCTCACACCCGGGCGATTGATCAGTACTTACGAGTCTGCCGGCGGGCGCTCTTGGGCGGGGCAGTCGAGTTGCGCACGATGAGCTTTGGAATGAAGACGATCTGTTGATCCTTGGAGCCTTCTGTAATTGCCGAGATGATTTCACGCGCCGCAGTTTCGCCCATCAGCCGCAGGGGCTGCTGCACGGTGGTGAGTGTGGGGTATGTGATCGAGGCTTCCGCCACATCGTCAAAGCCGACGATGGAAATGTCGTCCGGGATACTGAATCCAGCCTCGCGGAAGCAGTTGATGGCGCCGATGGCAGATATGTCATTGAAGGCCATGACCGCGGTGAAGTTTCTCCGGTATGGCAACAGGCGCTGTGCACAGCGCACACCCTCCTCCACATGAGCCATGGGCAGGTTGCCCAGGCGCTCCAGTTGCGTGACCAGGGCGGGGTCAATTGTAAGATTGAGCTGGCGCGCCGCTTCGACCACGGCGTCCCAGCGGTCTTCGGTATCTGAGCTATCCGTGTGTCCTTTGATAAAGGCAATTTTGCGATGTCCCAGCGAAACCAGGTGTCCGAGCGCGCTCCGAATGCCGGCGTGATTGTCCACGATGAGCGAGGTTCCCTTGGTCGGCGGATCGTGGCGGCCGATGCGGACCACGGGGAGATCAATCTCGGGGAAGAAGTCGCTGTTGACCAGGATGACGCCTTCTGCGCCACGCTCCTCGAAAAGCTCCGCGGTCCGGGTGATGCGGGCCTCCGACCATTGATGGCTGGCGACGAAAAACTGGTATTCCCCATGGATGAGGTATTGCTCAATCCCGGCCAGCAAGCTGGCATCGTAGCCCTCGGCCAGGTCCGGTGACAGCACCCCGATTAAGTAGCTGCGCCCCTGGTTCAAATACCGGGCGAAGAAGTTTGGTTTGTACCCGAAGTCCTTTGCTGCTTGTACGATACGCTCCCGGGTGCGGGGCGCGATGGTGCTGGCGATGGGGGAGTTATTGAGAACGACAGAGATGGTGGTGCTGGATAGGCCGAGGTGCTGGGCTAGGAATTTTAGGGTTACTTTCTTGCCGAAACGGGTGGCCACGGAGGAAGTCTAGCATGATTTTACTAAAGCGCTTCAGGAAATGTGTTGACACAAAATATGAAGTTGAGGTTAAATCTCAACCGTTTTACTAAACCGTTTCAGATATTTCGTCTTTCTGGCGATCGGCATCAGAGAAGGACCTGGGGATTCTGCAAACGGAAGAGTCCTCTTTCCTGGCGCGGCAGAAGGGGTGAAAGCAGCGGCGGGGCGGGAACGCGGTTCGAAGTTTACTGGGACATTTTGAATTTTGGTTTGAGGGACAGGAGGCAACACATGAAGCAACGAGTCCACGCTCTTGCCTGTTTGCTCGTTGTACTACTCTGCTGCAGTTTGATGATGGCGCAGTCGGATCGTGCAACGATTTCGGGCATGGTCAAGGACGCCTCTTCGGCAATTCTGCCGGGAGTGCAGGTGCGAATCACCAACGTGGGCACCAACGACGTGCAAGTCACGACCACGGACAACGCCGGATATTACAGGGTCGGCAATCTCCCCATCGGTGACTACAAAATTATTTTCAGCAAGGAAGGTTTCAAGAGCCTGGACCGCAAGGGCATCACCCTGCTGGTCAGCCAAGTGGCGGAGATCAACGCTACGCTGCAGGTGGGCGCCAGGGCAGAGACCATCGAAGTGGTCAGCCAGGCGCCGGTGTTGCAGACGGAAGACGCCGCGGTTTCCACCAACCTTACCAATGACGCGGTCAGCGAACTGCCGTTGAACGTTGCCGGCGGCCGCAACCTGTCAACCTTCATGTTCAACTATGTGCCGGGTGTGGAAGGCAACGACTACGGCTCGCATGTCAACGGCAGCCTGGCCATGACCAAGGAAGTCATGATTGACGGCACCTCGGCGGTCTCGCAGTTGGGCGGCTACATCAGTGAGTCGTCACCCCCGATGGAGTCCATCCAGGAATTCGAAGCGGACACCGCCGGCATCAGCGGCGATGCAGGGCGCAGCGGCGGCGGCGTCTTCCGCTACGAAATGAAGTCGGGCACCAACAAGATCCATGGCTCGTTGTTCGGATTCATGCATGAAGCGGCGCTGGACGCCATCAGCGCGCAGGACCATCTGAACGCAAAGACCGACCCGAACAACGCGGCGGCCTACCTGAAAAAGAGTGATTCCCTGAGTGACTGGGGAGGCAGCATCGGCGGCGCCCTGGTCAAGGACAAGCTTTTCTACTACCTCTCATTTGAACGCTACATGCAGGCACAGTGGTTGCTGGGCGCCAACTCGCGCACGGTGCCTACCGATGCCATGATGGGTTTGAACAGCGATGGCAGCGTCGCGCCATACGCGAACCTGGGCGCAATGCTGAGCACCGGGACGGTCGTCGGCACCGATCCCTGCTCCAACACCATTTACAAGGGCGCTGTCTTCAATCCGGCCACGGGCTGCGTCTTTGTCAACAACCTGATCCCCACGGGCTTGATCAGCAACACGACGGCCAAGATCCTGCAGTTGTATCACAAGTACTATCAGCCGGAGTCGCCCTATACTTTGAACGACGCCGGAGCGGCCTACAATCCGGATCCGTGGTTCCATAACACGCAGACGGCGATCAAGATTGACTACAACCTGAGCAGCAAGCACCGTCTGAACGGGTCTTACTATTACGATGACATTCCGCGCATCAATGCCGATCAGGGCGGTGTGTGGTCTGCCAACGCGCCGTACGGCGGCCCGATGGCCAACTCGTACTGGCATGACACGACTGCGCCGTCGCTGCGCTTCAGCGACTCGTACACCTTCTCTCCCCACCTGTTGAATATTTTCCATTTCACGTTCAACCGCTTCCGCGTACCCAGCGATGCGGTATCGAAGACCGGCAAGTGGGACCAGGACCTGGGGCTGCTGAGCGGGGCAGGTAACTTCCCGCTGATCACCTTCAGCACCGGAATGTACACCAACGGCGGCAACTATCAGAACGGCTGGGGCTTCTCCAACCTGGGCAGCCAGTTCAATGACGTCTACGCCGGCAACACCTTCATCTACAGTGACGAGGTTGACTGGAACAAAGGCCGCCACAACTTCAAGTTTGGTGCCGAGTTCCGCGCCATGCAGATGAACGAGCACCCTGACAACGCCATCTTCAACAACATCACCTTCGACCCGACCTCAACGGCCGGATCGTGGTGGAATTACGGCGCCTACAACATGGTGGGCAACGCCTTCGGCAGCTTCCTTATGGGCGATGTGTACCTGGCCACCGAGATGCCGAAGGACAATGAGTACGGCCGCCGCAAGACGTTCGCCTGGTATGCGACCGATGACTTCAAGGTCAACAATCGTTTGACCCTGAATGTCAGCCTGCGCTGGGATTACAACAGCCGCTTTAAGGAAAAGTACGGACACTGGTCGAGCTTCGTAACTGGCGCCGCGAACCCGGTGACCGGCGAAATGGGCGAATACCAGTACCTTAGCAAGGGCAGCCAGAGCTTCGAAACCAAGCAGAACCCCTACAACTACTCGCCGCACATTGGCGCTGCCTACAAGGTGAATGAAAAGACGGTGGTGCGTGGCAACTTCAGCGTCTTCTACGTTCCACTGAATATGAACCAGTGGGGCGGCGTGCCTTATCAGCAGACCGGCAACCCGGGCTACTTCCAGCACGCGTCGGAATCGGCCTTCAATTGGGACAACGGCTTCACTCCCGTTCTCTCCCAGGTGAAGACTCCGGACTACACCCAGTGGGGCGTGGTCAGCACCGATCCTCACTCGCTGCTGCTGGGCAACACGCAGCAGTGGAACATCGGCGTGCAGCGCGAGCTGGACAAGGCCACCAAGGTGGACGTGAGCTGGACCGAGAGCGACAGCTATCACCTGCACAGCGGTTTTCTGCGCACTAACCAGCCGACGGTAGCCAACATGCAGAACTACGTGCTGCATGGCCAGTATCCATCCACCTATAACGGCTACTTTGGTTATGGCGGCACGGGACCTGGCTACCAGGGCATCACGCCGTATCCGCAGGTGGCAGTCGCTTATGGTCCGTTGTTCTCGGTGAATCCGCCGCGGGGCAACGCCGACTACAAGAGCTTCCAGGTCAGCGTGACGCGGCGTGCCTCGCATGGCATCTCCTTGCAGGCCAGCTACAACTGGTCGCGCTCGCATGGCGATGTGGATCAGGACTTCGGCGAGCCGTGGTGGGCTGGCAGCATCCAGAACATCTACGACTTGAAGAACGAACGCAAGTCCATTTCCAGCTTTGACATGACCCATATTGTGAAGGGCTATGTCATCTACGAACTGCCCTTCGGCCGCGGTAAGATGCTGCTGGGCAATGCTGGTCCGGTGGCGAACGCCCTGGTGGGTGGGTGGAGCCTGAACGGCGACTTCCACTACAACACGGGCACGCCGATCCAGTTGTTCTCGCAGAACTCCTATCCGGGCTTCAACTCCGTCTATGTGGACATAGCGCCAGGTTGCCACCTGACGAATGGCAGTCCGGAGCTCAACAAGCAGTGGTTGAATGCGAGTTGCTTCCTGAACCCTGCCGCCGGCAACCTGGGAACGGCTGGCCATTACATCGGCCAGGTGCGCAACCCGGGTCTGGCAACGGAGAACCTTGGCGTTCACAAGACCATGGCAATGGGTGACCGGAGTCAATACCGGCTGACCCTGCGTATGGAGTTCTTCAACGTATTCAATCGCCATCAGATGGGCGGACCGGACACCAATATGTCGGATTCCACCTACGGACAAATCATCAGCTACGGCGGCTTGGGAGGCCGCGTCGGACAGTTTGGCGCGCGCTTTACCTTCTAGGCGAAACGTGGCTCAATCTTCCGGGCAGTCGCTCGCGGCTGCCCGGGATCCTCTACCAATCCACTTCACCAGAACTCAGCCGCAGGAGTTTTGGCGCCAGCGGGGGAGACGTGGCAATGGCAGCGCAGCCGGGCAAACTCACATTCGGTGAAAAAGTCGGCTACGGACTGGGCGACACGGCCTCGAACTTCTACTGGCAGATGTTCCTCAACTTTCTGGCTTTTTTTTACACCGACGTATTTGGAATCACCGCTGCAGCCGCAGCCACCATGTTCCTGGTGGTTCGCATCCCGGACACATTCATAGACCCTGTGATGGGCATTGTCGCCGACCGCACCCAAACGCGCTGGGGGCACTACCGCCCCTATCTGCTGTGGGGCTGCCTGCCGATGGCCGTCATGGGCGTGCTCACCTTTACCACGCCATCGTTTGGGCCGCATGGCAAGCTGATTTACGCCTACGTGACGTACAGCCTGATCATGCTGGCCTACACATTCGTCAACATTCCTTACGGGGCGCTGATGGGAGTGATCTCGCCCAACTCTTTGGAACGGACCAGCGTTTCGAGCTATCGCTTTGTGCTGGCCTACGTCGGGCTGTTCATGGTGCAGGGTCTAACCATCCCAATGGTCAGGCGTTTTGGACACGGCAACGATCAACGCGGATTCCAACTGGCGATGGTCGTTTATGGGGTGATGGCCCTGGCCTTGTTCATGATCACCTTCTTCACCACGCGGGAGCGGGTACAGCCGGCGCGGGAGAGCAGCCATGTGCTGCGCGACGACCTCCGCGACCTGACGCACAACCTGCCCTGGGTGATGGTCAGCCTGGTGGGCGTCTTTGCCGTCTTCTATATCTCCATCCGCATGGGCGCCATCCTTTATTACTTCAAATACTGCGTGGTGCGGCCCGGCGAACTGATCCACCTCGACTACCGCCTACTTGGTTACCATCTACAAACCGAGTTGAGCGGTGAGGCGCTGGCGTCGTGGTTCATGGCAATCGGCACGGCGGGAGTCATCGCGGGTGCGGCCATGGCACGCCCATTGAGCGAACTTATGGGCGGCAAGCGCAGGGCCTACATCATCCTGATGACCCTGGCCAGCACACTGACCGTGCTCTTCTACTTCGTGCCGCTCAGCAATATTCCGCTGATCTTCGCGACGCACATCGGCATCTCCACCCTGTTTGCCCCGACTTCGCCTCTGCTGTGGGCGTTTTACGCCGACACGGCGGATTACTCCGAGTGGCGGAACGGACGGCGGGCCACGGGATTGGTCTTCAGCGCCGCGTCGTTCTCCCAGAAGATCGGCTGGGCCGTTGGAAGCTCACTCTTCCTCTGGCTCATTGGAACAGTAGGGTTCCATGCCAACGTGCAGCAGTCGCAGCACGTGCAACTGGGCATTCGATACATGATGAGTTTCTTTCCAGCGGCCGTCGGCTTTCTCTCCGCGGCCTGTGCCGTGTTCTACCGGCTGGATGACAAGGTGATGGTGGAAATAGAAAAAGAACTGCAACAACGAAAAGCAGCGCAATCATAAGCAGGCATCGTGCAATGGAGCTGGTTGTGTCAAAACATAGATTGGCTGTCGTACTGATCATTCTCTGGATTCAAGTCGCAGTGTCACAGGGTGCGGGGCTGCCCGGACCGCGGAAGGTTGATCTCCGCCGTCAACAATGGAACGGTGACGCAATCTGTTATTCAGGATTTCGCAGCGGGGAAAGTCCAAACCTGGGCATATTTCCCACACGCGCGGAAGTCGCGGAAGATGCGAGCCTGCTGGCGCGGCACTGGCGGGTACTTCGCGTCTACGGCGCCGACCCGCAGGCGGAGCGTCTGTTACAGGTCATTCGCGAACAGAAGCTGCCCGTGCGGGTCATGCTCGGCATCTGGCTGACGGGAGCACCGGGGCGCAAGGCGGAGAACGAGGCACAGTTGGCGGAAGGCATCCGGCTGGCGAATCAATATCGCAGCCTGATTGCGGCCGTAAGCATTGGAAACGAGGCCCTGGTCGAGTGGAGTGACCACAAGATGACCGAGGCGGCGCTGATTGCCGCTGTGGAGCGCGTGCGCAGCGCGGTGCATGTGCCAATCACCGTGGCCGATGATTACCTGTACTGGGTGAAGCCGGACGCGGCGCTGGTCAGCCACGTGGATTTCATCACCCTGCATACGTATCCCGTGTGGGGGCGTGAGGACATTGATACGGCGCTGGCCACCACGGAGAAGAATTACCGCAAAGTACAGGCTGCCCATCCCGGCAAGACGATTGTGCTGGGAGAAGTCGGCTGGCCGAGCTACACCGAAGGCGACAAGCACGTGCCGCGCGCCGGAGACGAGCAGAAACAGAAGACATACTTCGAGCAGATTAGTGGCTGGGCGCGCGCACACCAGGTTACGGCCTTCCTGTTTGAGGCGTTTGACGAATCATGGAAGGGAAGCGGCACCGAAGGTCACTGGGGATTGTTCAGCGAGCAGCGCAAGGCCAAGCCGGCTGTTCTCAGCCTCTATCCTGACCGGAAGCCCAGCGCGCCGACATCACCCACCTATGACGCCATACCAGGGCAGGTAGCGAAGTGAGCGCGCCACTGGTAACAAGGAAGCCATCCGCCGAGCACGGGCCTGTGCAGCCGGAGGGCAGCTTCGTGGAACTCCACGGCGAGCCTTTCTATCTGATTGCGCATTGCGATGCGATGGAGCCGTTCTTTCTGAGCGTCGTCAGCGCCAGCGACCACTATTTGTTTGCGTCGAGCAATGGCGGACTTACGGTGGGGCGGCGGAATCGGGACAAGGCCCTCTTTCCCTACTATACGGACGATCGTGTGCACGACAGCGTGGAACACACCGGCTGCAAGACCATTCTGCGAGTACGCGACGCCGGATTAAACGCTGTGTGGGAGCCCTTCAGTGAGCGCGGTACCTCGGGCCGTCCTACGCATGGTGAGCGCGAGCGCAACCTGTACAAAAGCGTTTACGGCAATCGCATTGTCTTCGAGGAGATTCATCATGGCCTCGGGCTCAGCTTCCGTTATGAGTGGGCGACCAGCGAGCGCTTTGGCTTTGTACGAAGCGTGCGGCTGGCAAACCTGCGCGCCCAGGCGCGGCAAGTAGAGGTTCTGGATGGACTGCAGAACCTGTTGCCGGCGGGCGTGACGCAACGCTTCCAGCTGGAGTACAGCACGCTTGTGGATGGCTACAAACGCGCGGAGCTCGAACCCAGGAGCGGCATGGCGATCCTGCAATTGACCAGCGTTCCGCAGGACCGCGCTGAACCCAGTGAGGCACTGAGTGCCAACGTGGTGTGGGCCGTTGGGATGCAGTCGCCCTGCCATCTTCTTAGCAGTACGCAACTGGAGGCCTTCCGTAACGGCGAGTCTCTGCGGGAGGAGACGGAGATTCACGGGCGGCGCCTTGCCTACTTCATAAGCACGGCCACCACGCTCAGCCCGCATGGCAGCAGCGAATGGGCGATTGTCGCGGATGTAAGTCTCGATACCGCCGCGGTGAAGAATCTGTTGCATCTGCTGGAAGAAGAGAGTGATCCCGGTGCGCTGCTGAAGCAGGATATAGATCGCGGCACCGAGAGCCTGCTGCGTATCGTCGGGGCGGCCGACGGCCTGCAATGCACATCCAGCCAGCCAAACACATGGCATCACTTTGCCAGCACCATGTTCAACGTCATGCGCGGCGGCATCCCCGCAGATCAATATTTTGTGAACGCCGAGGATTTCAGGCTCTTTGTGTCGCAGATCAATCGCAGAGTTGCGCGGCGGCACGCCCGCTTCCTGCGGAAGCTGCCCGAGCGGCTGACCTACGACGAGCTGGTGGAAAGTGCCACCGCAAAAGATGATCCCGATCTCGAGCGCATCGCTCGTGAATACCTCCCGCTGACCTTCAGTCGCAGGCATGGTGATCCCAGCCGTCCGTGGAATGTCTTTGAAATTCGATTAAAGGATGAACGAGGGCGTCCTCTGTTGAACTACCAGGGGAACTGGCGGGATATTTTCCAGAACTGGGAGGCCCTGAGCCACTCCTATCCGGGCTTTGCCACGGCGATGATCTTCAAGTTTCTCGATTCATCCACCGTGGATGGCCACAATCCCTACCGCATCTCGCGCGAGGGGTCTGAGTGGGAGGTGTTGGAGCCGCATGATGCGTGGTCGTTTATTGGTTACTGGGGCGACCACCAGGTGGTGTATCTGCTGCGTTTGCTGGAGCAGGCAAAGCGAACCGCTCCGGGAGAGCTGGCTCCGCTGCTCGTCCGTGATGTGTTTGTCTACGCCAACGTTCCATACCGAATCCGGCCTTACTCAGAGATGCTGGCCGACCCGCGGAACACAATCCTGTTTGACCAGGCCGCGCATAAGCGCGCCTTGCGGCAGGCGGCGAAGATGGGCGCGGATGGCAAGGTCCTGCTCAACGCGGAAGGCAATCCTGTCCGCGCCAACCTGGCGGAAAAACTCCTTCTACTGTTGCTGACCAAACTGACCAGCTTTGTGCCGGAGGCTGGCATCTGGCTGAACACGCAGCGTCCAGAGTGGAACGACGCAAACAATGCGCTGGTCGGATATGGCGCTTCCATGGTGACCCTGTATGCGCTACGCCACTACCTGCATTTTCTGGACGAGCTGTTCACAGAGAGCGCGATTTCTGAGTTTACGATCTCCGGCGAGTTGGCTAAGTTGCTTGCTGATGTGCTCGGCACACTCCAGGCGAATGAACCTGAACTGGGTGTAGCCACGACGGACGCGCGACGCAAACAACTTCTGGATGCTCTGGGCAACGCGGGCGGTAGCTATCGAAAGCAAGTGTATGACGCCGCCTTTGGAAACCCGCGCTGCGCCATCGGCGTGGATCAGATTCGCGCACTCTTCGCCACGGCACTTCGCCATGTGGATCACTCGATCCGCAGCAATCGCCGTAGCGATGGTCTCTACCATGCCTACAACGTGCTGGAATTCACTGCGAACGAGATTCGGGTCCGCCGCCTTCCGCTTATGTTGGAGGGCCAGGTGGCGGTGCTGGGCAGCGGTGCGCTGTCGGCCGAAGAGGCGAGCAGTCTTTTGCAATCCCTGCGTTCCAGCGCGCTCTACCGGCCAGACCAGCACAGCTACATTCTCTATCCATTAAGCCGCCAGCCGTCTTTTCTGGGGAAGAACAACCTGAAGCCGGAGCAACTGAAGCGCTCGCGGCTGCTGGAGAAGATGATTGCCGGCGGAGACCATCGTCTGGTGGTAAGCGACGTGCGGGGCGAGGTGCATTTCCGGGCTGAATTCCAGAATGTGACCGTTCTGCGGAAGGCGGTCGCCGCGTTGAAAGACCCTGCGCTGGCGGCCTTGGCCAGGGAGGAAGAGCAACTCATCTGCGACCTGTACGAAGAGGTATTTCAACATCGCTTCTTCACCGGACGCTCGCAGACGATGTTCAAGTACGAGGGAGTTGGCTGCATTTATTGGCACATGGTCAGCAAGTTGTTGCTGGCCGTGCGCGAGGTGCTGACCGAAGCCGCGAACAGCGGATGCAAGGAATCAACCCTCGCCAGGCTGCGTGGGCAATATAACGGCATTCGCGATGGCCTGGGGCCGTACAAGACACCCGGAGAGTTCGGAGCCGTGCCCATGGACCCGTATTCCCACACGCCTGGGTTTACAGGCGCGCAGCAGCCCGGCATGACCGGCCAGGTGAAGGAAGACTTCATCGCCCGACTGGGTGAAATGGGTCTGACCGTGCGCGGAGGTGAGATTCATTTTGATCCACGCCTGGTTACGCGCGAGGAATTTCTAACGGCTGAAGCCGCACTGCATTATTGGGATGTAGGTGGTCGTCCGCAGATTGTGGAACTGGAGGCCGGCACGCTGGCATTTACCTTCTGCCAGGTTCCGGTGGTTGTCCATCGCAGCGGTACCGAGCGGATTGAAATAAGTGATGGAGCGGAGACGCGCCACGTTATGCAGGGGTTGGGTCTGAATCGCGAAGTCAGCTCCCGAATATTCCAGCGCGATGGCGAGGTTACTCGTCTGGATGTGTATTTCGGGATGGCGTGACCCACAAGGGCAACGCCGGTGGACAACGGAGGGAGGAACGGAGAATGAGAGGGGATGAGATGACACAAATTGCAACGGGACGTTTGAGCCAGGGTTCGCGTTCCCAAACGCTCCGCGCCATCCTGGTGGGTGTCCTGCTGGTGGCCATGCAGACCATGAGCGCGTGCGGAGGCAGTGGTAGTTCTGGTGGAGGCGGTGGCGGCGGTACAGCGGCAGCCACACCTTCCATTACCTCGAGCGCGGCCTTGAACGGGGCGGTTCTGGTGTCGCTTTCCGACAGTACGAACGGCGCCACGATCTACTACACCACCGATGGCACAACTCCCGGCACCAGTTCGCGCCAGTACTTCTCGCCGTTTCTCCTGGCCTCCAACGTCACGGTCAAGGCCATGGCTACTGCCGTGGGATCCACCAACAGCGCGGTGGCCAGCCAGAGTTATAGCCCGAATGTGGCCAGCGGCACATTGGTGTGGAGTGACGAATTCACCAACACCACAAGCTCCAACACTGCGCCGAATTCCGCGGTGTGGACCTATGAAACCGGCGCCGGTGGCTGGGGCAACAACGAACTGGAAACCTACTGTGCCTACGGCAGCACGGCTACTCCCTGCAGCACGAGCACTCCCAATTCCTACGTTGGCACAGATGGCTATTTGCACATTGTGGCCCAGCAGCCGAGCAATGGTGTTTACACTTCCGCCCGCATGAAAACTCAGGGATTGTTCAGCTTTAACTACGGACGGATTGAG
>Ga0182016_10004165_pt1 | contig 16132 bp, 10 predicted proteins | sample 712S2MmetaG_FD_120491 | JGI IMG/M metagenome (GOLD analysis project Ga0182016, IMG submission 120491) | Permafrost microbial communities from Stordalen Mire, Sweden - 712S2M metaG | ecosystem: Environmental > Terrestrial > Soil > Wetlands > Permafrost | place: Sweden: Stordalen | collected...
GGCTGAGCTTTTTTGCGCCAGTGATCTGAAGGCGGATGTCCTTTGCGTTGGCATTAGGCGCGACGACAAAGTCGTATTCGAGCTGACGCCGGTTGCCGTAGTAGAGCAGATCGATGCCGGGGTACACGCTGCTGTAGCGGACTTTGGCATAGGTAGGAACGCCGGTGCGCCAGTTGGCAGGGTCGCTGCCTATGAAGTAGTTCGCAACGCCCGGCAACTGAGCTTCTCCCACGGGGCTCGAGTTGCTGCCCTTAACTCCCACCAGGCGCATGCTTACCAGAGCTGTGTCTTTTTTGCAGGCCGCTGACTCGGCGATCCCATTGTGAGCGGGCGCATGGCTCTTGTCGCAGGCGGATCTGCTCAGAGAGAGCACCGCCGCATCACTGGTGAGGTAAAGGCCGTATCCGTTGCCTCTGGAAGTGAATTTGACGCTCTTGTCGGTTTGACCGAGATTGGCCTCAAAGCTAAAGGGAAGGTCACCGTAGTTGGCGACGAGCTGGGCATGATCGTTGGCGGAGTTTTGAGATGGTTGGATGGCTGGTTCCGCGGAATAGCTGTGTGTCGAAATGGTTGCGATGAGTCCAGATAAGAGCAGCGCTCGGAGATGCCTGCCTTTCAATCGTACGATCATGACGCCCTTTCCTTGCCGACGGTCGAATGAGTTACGTGAGTAACCATGACCTGTTCATTCGACCAATCCTTTCTCATCTCACGCCCAGTGGCGACCGCTTGAAATTCCTCTTTTGAGCCACTTAGATACACACGGTGTGGTCAAATGTGCCCACCTCGTAACTAAAGGTAACGTAACTATGGGCCAATTCTCGGCGTTTTTGGGCTGGTTTCGGCACCGGGGGATGGTCAGGCAAAAGGGTGCAAAAACGCCTGCTTTGGTGGCATTTTGCCGAACGGCTGAGGCTTGAGAAGGGCGGGCGACGGCCGGCTCGAACTAGGGTGTTTTGGGCGGAGCGCTGTCCTTGGGAGCGGCTGCTTCAGGGGTCGCTTGAGGAGGCGCAACGGCTGGCTTGGTTGCCGGCGCCTGGCCTGAAGCTCTCTGACGTTGCTCGGCAGCTGCTTTCAGCTCTTCATCATGCTTGGCTTTTTCGGCAGCAGCCTCGGCATCGGTCACGTAGTGGAACTCCTGCATGCGGCCTGGAAACTGCTCGGTGGTGAACACGCGGTTTTGCTTGTCAATGGCAACGCCGATGAGCGCTTTGAACTGGCCAGGCAACTCTCCATGCCCTCCGATATAAGCCAGCAGATCGCCCTGGCGATTGAAGACCTGGAGCCGATCTTCCATCTCGTCGGCTACCCAGATGTGCCCATCGGCATCAACGGCGATGCCTTTGGGGCGAGCGAAATACCCGGGCCCGTCTCCGTGCTTGCCGAAGAGGCTGACAAAGTTTCCGTCCGCATCGAAGATCTCAACCCGATTGTTCAAAGTGTCGGTGACATAGACATTTCCGTCAGCATCGAGCGCCACACCCTGCGGCGCGCCAAAGTCGCCCGGTGTGGTGAGGTAGTGATTCTTGCCGCCGGTTCCGATGCGGCGGAGCAGCTTGAGGCTGTCTGCGTCATAGACGATCACTTGGTCCTGTTGCGTATCGACGACGTAGAGAAAGCGATTTGCCGTATCGATAGCGAGGCCGACAGGATCCACAAGCCCTTCTGTGATCTGGCCTTCCACTTCGTGCTTTGGGTTAAAGATCATCACGCGGCGCATCTTAGCGTCGGAGACAAAAAGCCGGTCGTCATCATCGATGGCCAGGCCGTTAATCCAGCCGAAGTGAGCTTCGTAGCCGTTGCGGATGAGCTGAGTGTCGTGGGTCTTTGGGTCGAAGATAAACACAGCGCCGACTCTTTGATCGGCCACATAGACTAGGCCTTTCGAATCGAAGGCGATACCGTAGGGTCCAATCAGTTGGAAAGGAAAAGTCTTCGGGTTGTACTTTTCATCCTGGGTCTGTGTGCCGGCAAGGCGGTCCATCCAGGTTGCTTTGGGTTTGGCGGTCGCCGCCTGGGAGGTATCAATCTTCTCTCCGGCGAAGTAATCGACCCAGTGCACGCGGCCAACGCTGGGCGGGCTCGGCCATACCAGCTTGGTTGGGTCGAAGGGGAACTTGCGCGGCCCTGCTTCGGGCGCGGGCGTGGCGTCCGTCTTCTTTTTCTTGTCCGCACTGGCGGAATGCGGGAGCGCCATGGCCAGCGCCATGAGGAGGAGCATGGCGGGCAGCTTGCGAAAATGCATCGAGGTGAAGGGGAATTGAACCATCGCAGTCTCCGTTATTTTCCAGGCGAAGTCGTTTGCTTCATATTCATTCTGTTCTTGTGGCAGTCGTCGCAGAAGGCCATGTTATTGGTTTGGTCATTGACCAGCAGATCGGGTTGCGCCGATGCGTGTGGCTGATGGCAGGAGAGACAACTAAGCGGCGTCAACACCTTGGATTGATTGGTTGGATCCATGACGTCAGATACGGGATGGTAATCCACCGGGTGCCCCAACCCAAAGCGCAGAGGCAGGATCACAACCTTGTTCTTGCTGAAGTAGTCCTCGGGCAGTTTCACTGTTCCGTTAAAAATAGTGAGCAAGCGCGTGGAACTATCCTGCTGCGGAGAGGAATCGGGACCGTGGCACTCAAGGCAGAGCGCATTGCCCTTGGCACGCAGCAAGTGATCGATGTCGCCCCCATGAGGGGTATGGCAGATTGAGCAGCCCTGCGCAAACGCAGGTTGATGGTGCACGGCTTTTTTGGCCAGGTCGCCAATGTCGCCGTGACAGCCCAGGCAGATACTTACAGCGTCGGTCTTCGGCAAGCCAGGCTGACTGCTGGCGTGCGCGCTGTGGCAATCCGTGCAATCTCCCATTGCGCCGGGATGCTGCACTTTCGAAGACTCGATGAGCTTGGCCTTGTCGTCATGGCAGGTTACGCACAGCGCTTTGGCGTCGGCCTGAGTTAGAACGACTTTGCCGTCCTTGGCTGGCGCATGGCAGATATCGCAGCCGCGGGCCTCGAAGGGCGGATGCTGGAACTTCGCCATCAGCTTGGGAGCAGCCGACTGGTGGGGATCGTGGCACTCAATGCAGTTGGACGTTGCGAATGGCTGGCTCTGATGGGCTTTCTGGAGATCCGCATCCTTTGCGTCGTGGCAATCGAGGCAGAGCGCGGGTGCCCCCTTGGTGAGATGGAACTGGTTGTCCATCGTCGGTTCGGCGCCGGTTTTGTGAGTTACATGGCAGGTGTCACAGCCCATATCGAGCGCGGCATGACGACTGCCTTTTTCCGGGACATTCAAACCTGTCTGGTGACAACTCAGGCAGAGGTTTTCCCTCTGGTCGCCGGATTCGGGCTTCAAGAGCTGATTCTTGTTGTCGCTGGTGTGCGGATCGTGGCAGGTAAGGCAGTCGCGGACCGCAGGAGGATGCACCATTCCCTTGATGTCTGCCGCCTTTTTGTCGGCATGGCATGTGAAGCAAAGGTTGGACGGAGTGGCAGTGATGAGTACTACCCGCGTGACATCTTTATTGACCCTGACTTGATGGCAGCCCAAACATCCTGCGGCCATTGCGGAATGAACGGCTTTGCCCTTGGCTTTGTCGTCATGACATTCCAGGCATTTGGTGGCATCGGTCTTGGGGTCGAGCGGGACTGGATGAACAGCAGCGCCGGCCCGGGAGGCAAACAGAGCGAACAGCGCAACCAGGACGATGCCAAGCCTTGCCTCGGTAGGAGACGCCTGGATTCGAGGCTTGCGGTCATCGGGAGTGGCAACCGTTTTGTGAAACCAGATGCGATGCATGAGCACTCTCATACGGCCATTGAGGGAAGTCTGTTGCACTCTAAGGTCGCCTTGATGCGGGGAAACGCGAGCGAATTGCAATGCGCGGCCAGACGACAGAAGGAGAACAACTTCTCAAAGGAAAGTAGAAATTGGGACGCGGAGTTGTGACGGTGATTTGGATCACAACGTTATCGCTGCTGGGCAGCGTGAGCGGGTAGGATTTTCGGGGCGGTTTGCAAGGGGTTGTCGAGGCCGGCGCGGATGCTTCAAATGGGGGGGTATGGGGCCAGCGCGGTGCAGGGCGGTCACTTTCTGAAGATAGGGCTTCTGCGGAAGCTGGCCGGCGCGATGGTGCCATCGGGATTGTGCGCGGCCTGGTGGCAGACCATGACACAGGTATTCGTAGCGCGGTTGTAGGAGATAGGCAGGGCGCCATTCGGGGCAACGACATTCATGTCAAAGTTGACCAGCCGCTCGCCGCTGAATGCGCCGCTAGCCGCGCCCATGCCGTGCGCAGTGTGGCATGTAGAGCAGGTAAAGCCAGCCATAATGTGGCTGTTGTGCTGGTTCCAGCTTGTGTTCTTGAGGATCTGTCCGGCCACATCGTGGCATTTTGCGCACAGGCCATAGGGGCCATTCACGCTCGTATCTGGACTTGGAAAGAGGTTTGTGATGAGCTGGCCGGGCGTCGGCGCCATGCTGAATTCGTAGCGGCGCTCGAGGATATGGGTCCACTTCGATCCGTGGGGGCCGTTGGGACCAGCGCCGCCAAATTCGCGGTTATCGTCGCTGTTGTGGCAATCGGTGCAGAGGATTTGTGTACCCATGGCGCGCCCCAGGGTAGCGCCGTCGAGGTTCAACATGTTGGGCAAGAGGCTGGGCTGCGGAAGGGAGCTGCTCATGGGGTGCATGACTGGATGGCTCGAGGTAGCTGAGACGGCAAACTGCGGAATCAGGTTGAGCGGATCGCCTGCCGATACTGCTCGCACCGGGAAGTATCCATAGATCGGCTGCACCTGCTTGCCTGCGCTAGTTCCATGGCAGCGAAGGCAATTCTCATATTGATTGATTGCCGGAGTCAGCACGCTGACTCCATCCGTGGCATTGATGCCCGCGACATCCTTCTGCGAGATGCGGAGCAGCGGCGCTGTGGGAAATAGGCCAACCTGCTGTGAACCATGGGGGCTATGGCAATCCACACATGTCGCATGCCGATTGTTGTTGAGCAGCGTGCTCTCCGCAGCGTCGTGCGGATTGCTGGTGGTGGGGAATGGATGTCCGATCTTGGGTACAGCGTACTCGGGAGCGAGATTAGCGTACGCGGCCATGGGCGAAACGCTTGGGCCTCCGTTATGGCAGGTGAGGCAATCCTGTTCATTGAGCCCGCGCAGCAGCCGCGCGCCCGCGCCGGCATTATGCGGCGTGTGGCAGGCTATGCAAGCATCGACGCCCACGTTCGAATAACTTCCGAGCAAAGCCTTGGCAGAAAGGGTTCCGCTGGATAGGGCATGCGCGCTGGTGGCCCAGTCGGAGAGCGGGTTAACCTGGCCACCTATTTGACGCAAGGGATCGTGGCAGGCAAGGCATAACTGACCCTTGGAGCTATCCTTCACCAGGAAATTCAAGCTGATGCTGTCCTTGGCTTGCACGTGCGGATTGTGACAAGACGTGCACTCGATATTCCCGCCAATCAGCTTGACTGCGCCGGTAGTGTCGGCTGTCTTGTGGTTCGCCACCAGTGTGGAAACAAGGTCGATGTTATCTTTCAGAGGCAGAGCCAAGCTGAATGGATGCGATAACTGCATGTTGTTGCCGAACACATCCTGGGAGTTCATCCCCCCACGCATAGTTACCTGGCCATAGGCAAGCGTGTCTCCCACAGCTACTGTGCCGTCATGGCAACTCAGGCATTCATTACTGTCGCCACCTAACTTCGGCTGTCGCCCGTGGTTCTTTTCCGTGGTGCTGGTGTAAGTGGTGTAAGTCTGCTTAGTGAGCTTTTGATTCCAGAGTCCCGCCGAGCCGGAGTGCGGCGCGTGGCAATAAGCGCAGGCATCTGGCCGAGCGCCAACAATGGGCGAATTTCCGCCAGGCCCGAGATTATGCATTCCCAAAACATCGCCGGTGATTTGAGCTGCAAGTGGGCTTGCAGTCAGCGAAATGGTGAGGACGGCCAAGAGGAGTCTGAACTTCACCTTGTGCCCCCCTGGACCGGCTGCTTCAAGCCAACATAGTGAAACACCTGTACACGGCGGTTGAATGAATCCACCACAAAAACCCTGTCGTCCCGGTCAATGAACAAGCCCGCCGGTAACTGAAATTCTCCTGCGTTGGTGCCGCGAGCGCCAAAGTAATAGAGGAGCTGGCCCTGGGGATTGAAGACCTGCACAATGCCCCACAAGCCATCGACAACGTAAAGATCGCCTTCCGAGTCGACACCGACACCCTTGGGACGAAACATGGAACCGGGACTGTCGCCGATGGTTCCGACGGAGTATTGGAAAGTTCCGGAGCGATCGAACACCTGGACGCGAAAGTTCATCGCATCTACCACCATCAGGCTTGGGCCTACCAGTCGCAGCTCGGTGGGAAGATTGAACTCGCCTTTGTCAGCCCCTGACTTGCCGATTGTCTGGAGCACGTTACCCTGCATGTCGAGCACGAATACCTGATCGCGGAGGGTATCGGCCACGTAAATCTTTTGAGCAGTGGAATCAACCGCGATACCAGTTGGGCGTTTGAAATATCCTTCGCCGCCCTTCAAGCTACCTAGCGCGCGGAGGAATTTGCCGTTGGAATCGAAGACAAAAACGTAGCCCGCTTCTGAATCGGTTACATAGATGTTGTCCTGTGCATCGACAGCCACGCACTGCGGGGTGCGCATTGATTCTTTCTTGTCGATGCGCTGGATGAACTTGTATTTATGCTGAGCAAAGTCGAAGATGTGGACGCCTTCCGCGCCGGGATCGGTGACGAGAATTCGTCCGTGCGAATCGGTGGCGACGCTGTAGGGTCGCACCAGCAAGCGGTAGTCAGGCGCTCCGGCGATCACATCGACAACTTTGGTCCAGAAGCCGCGATTCGGCTTCACCTCGGATTCCGAACTGAAACTCCGCTCCCAGCTGAGCGTGCGTCCGCCTTCGAGTGACATCTCCCACTGCTCTGGCGCAGCGGCCGGGGTCTTGGAATTTGCGGATTTGCAGATGGACGGCGCCAGCAGCAAGATGCCACCCAACGTCACGGCCACAGCTAGAAACCGTCGCATATCTCGACTTAGAAGAGATTGAACCAACGCATCACTCCGATATAAAACGACGATACAACCTCCGGGCCTGTGCCGGTCCCGCTGAAGCCCTGCCCCAGGCGAGCGTATCCGCTGTCGAAGTTCAGCTTGCGAACCCGATACTGGATTAGTGCACTGTATTGATCCGTCTCGTTTGTCGATGTAGCTCCGCTGTCGATGGTATTGCTGAGCGACTTGGAGTAGGAGGCTGAAAGAATCAGGTTCCTCGCGGGAGCACTGGAAAGCGCAAAGGAATAGCTATCTCCTCCGTACAAGCTGACCTGGCTGGAGGGCAGGATGGGTGCGGGGATCGGCAACGGCACGAGACCCGCGCCAGTTGCCAGCGCCTGGCCGCTTGCTTTTGAGTAGCTGCCATTGGCTGTGAAGTACTTACCATAGCCCATGCTGGCGTAGTAACTCTGGTTGGAACTCGCATCGCCGGCTTGCTGGGTCAAGGCGGTGCGGGCGGCACCCGCGCCCATACTCAGGTTGAATTGGCCCCAATGCCGCCGTATGTTGCCGGAGTAGTTGAAGGACGAGTTCATATAAGTGACGAGCAACGTCTGTACGTTTTGCGAGTAGCCGAACATTCCAGTCAAGTGCCACCCTAGAATGTTACCGGAGTAATTCTCGGTTGTTGAGAAGCCCAGAGTGTCCTCGGCAGCCTGGTCCGAGGTCGGGTCCTCCATATTCTCGGTCACAGTTATCGCGGCGTTGAGGGTGCCGTCAAGAACGTTGTGAGAGTAGGCCGCGCTCCCGCCGACGGAGTTTTCACCGTAGTTGTCGCCACCGAATAGTTGGGTGCGGCGCTCAGCATAGACCGAAGTCTGCATGCTCGGTGCCGGAACGTAACTGGCAACACCGAGCAGGTCAAGAGAGTTTGATGCCCCGCTCGTGGCGGGAATGGAAATCCCACCACCACCGGCGTTGACGACAGACTCGATGAGTTGTCCAGCCAGGTTGTCGGAGTAGTTTGCGCTGGCCGAGAATGACACCTTTTGGGACGGGTGCACGGTGGCGATCATATTGACCAGGTCAACGGTACCGCTGCTGGTTATTCCCTCGTAGTTGTCGTTCCATTCGGACCGGCTGATGCTTGCCGAGGCTGAGCCCTGCAATGGCAGGCGGTGCGAGACGTTGAACCCGTACGCGTTGTCATTGGACTGCGATTCTGATCCCGCTTCGCCGGTGACCACCTCTGGAATCAATGCGTGACTGGCGCCGTCGGTATAGAAAGCGCCCATGCTGAAGCCATCCAACCGATAACTCGAATGAAGGTTGAGGGTATGGAACTTGTTTGCACCTTCATCATTGGTTCCGTACACCGAATACTGGCTGTTGCCCATCTGGAAACCCGCGTTGAAACTCGGGACGTGGGGTAGATTCTCACCCCAGTTAATCGCGAATGCGTCGTTGTTGCCATGAGTCACATAATTCGCGAGCCCGGGAACACCGTAACTTCCTTCGCTGTTGTACGCCCTCGTATAGCTGACTGCCCCAGGAAATCGGCTTCCAGCGAAGATGTTGGCGCCAACGTTTACCCCGCTGGCATCGGAAATGGACTGGAAGTCGGAGTTCGCCCGCGATTGATTAATGTATACCGAGGCGTTGAACGACAGAAAATTGGGGTTGTAGAAAGAGCCCGAGTAATTTGCGACGCCGCCCAGCAACCAACTGTGGTCGGAGCTAGTCATATTTCCGTAATCCGCGTTATATCCGGCGGAGAGGGTTCCGCTAAGGCTTGAGCTTACGTCGCCGGTCTTCACCTGAGCAGCGAGGTGCGTTGCCAGGAGTAGTAGCCCTGTTTGCGCAAGCAACGCGACTCGGGAAAAAGTGTTCAAGATAATCCAACCCTGACTGTTCAAAACTCAAGCCTGCTGCAAAATGGCTTTCATTCGTGCCATGAACTGCCTCTGCCATGCCGCCTGTCCTTTGAGACTCGGGCCCAGCCAAGATATGGGTCCGAATCCAGACTGTTTCATAAGCCTCTTAAAGCAGCTCAACCTTTGCGTTTTCCCGCAGCTTCTTGTCGAGCGCGGCGCGCAATTGTTCTTTCTTGTTCCGCTGCACTTCCATTTCCAATTGGGCTTTTACTTCTTCAAATTTCGCCTTGCCTGCCGGGGTGTGTTCTCCGAGGCGGACAATGGTGAGGATTTGACCTACCTGAATCAAATCGCTGACATCGCCAGGCTTCATTGCTGCAAGTGCCTTGATGACCTGGGGCGCAAAATCGCTTACGGGAATTGGCTTGTGCTGGCCCATCGTCACCCGATAATCGTCATCGGAGATTTTCTCCGCGAGCAGTCCAAACTCCTCGGGGGTCTTTGTCGCCTTGGCTTGGCGCAGTGCAGCCTCGGCACGCGTGTGGCCTTCCTTCAACTGCTCCGCAGTGGCTTTGTCCGGAGGGATAACGGAGATTGTTTGAATGGTGTAGGACTCGGGGTGTTCGAAGCGGATCGGATTTTTGTCGTACCAGGCTCTCACTTCCGCTGGGGTCACGGTATCGTTTCTGTCGACCTCGGCCTTGAGAAACGCATCAATCAGCAGCGAGCGCCGGATTTTTTCGTCGAGCAACTTAGTTGAGCCATGAAACTCGGCCTGCATAAGGCTATTGAACTCTTCAGGCGAGGGGAATGACTTGCGGAATTCAACCTCAGCCCTTTCAATTGTCGCGGCCGGAATCGTCATTTTCCGGCGTTGCGTTTCCTGGTAAACCAGCTCTTCGAAGACGATCATCTTCAAGGCGCCAGCGCGAATTCCCGGCTCCAGATCTTTTGGAATGCCGTTGTGTTGCCGGCCATAAGGGAAGATTGCATACTCTTCGCGGAGCAGATCGGCAGCAGTCAACACCGCGCCGTTCACGCGCGCGACTGGCTTCTCAAGTTGTTGGGCGGGGACGGTGCCAGGAGAAGATTTTGCGGCGGGCGCTTGGGTGAAAAGGGTGGGTGCATGTGACGCGACCTGGCCACAGGCAGCAGCTATGGCGAGAAAAAAGATACTGCAGGGGAAAAGTTTGTGCTTCATGATGACCATCCTGTTTCAATAAAGGGAAGCGATGTTTCAAAAAAGAGGGGGAGAGAGAATCTTGCTCTCTCCCCCGTTCATGCAAGGGGTTCAGAACACTGTTCCAGCGGTGCTGCCGGCCATCTCGTTCGACTCACCACCATGGCACTGGCGGCAGAATTGCGCCGTCTGATTGGTCAGGGGGTTGGGGTCGGCGGGGTTGTAGGGCGCACGAACGAAGAACATGGTCGCGTAGTTGCCAGTCGGCAGGCCGGAGGTGCCAGCGGAGATTCCCGTGGTGTTGCCGGCATTGTAGGTCTGCGTGGCCTGAGCTATAGCGACAACGTTCATCGAGTGCTGGTTGTGGCAGGTGGTGCACATGACCGCGGGCTCCTGGGTGGTAACGCCCTTGGCGGTGACGCCGACGGCGGAGGGCGAGACAAAGAAGCCGTAGTTATTGATGAACTGGGTCATCAGCGGACCGGGCAGAATACCGCCAGAAGCCGAGTAAGAGCAGTCCCATCCGTGGCCGCCGCAAGGAATGATTGCATTGGCGCCAACCGGGTGATCGGTGAGATAGCTGGCCGCACCAGCGCCGCTGGTGCCGTTATTTCCAATCAGGGTCGGGATGGGGTTGTTTCCGTAGGTTGAGGGAAGCAACGCTGTCTCATATACCTTGTTCTTCATCATCGCGCCCTGGGCGAGGTTGCCATCGTGGCAGCTCAGGCACATGAGGATGCCGGAAACATCAGGCGTCCCAGCGCCGAGGTTGACGGGGAGGGTCTCAGAGTACTTGGCGGCGCCAAATGCATAAGTTTGGCCGTAGAGAGGGCTGGCATCCTCGCCCCAGAGAGCCAGCGAGCCGGTATCCGTGCCGTTCTTTTCAGCTTTGCCGTTGCCAAGAGAGCCGCTGTGCGGAGCGTGACAGCCTGCGCAGCCACGACCGTAGTTAAGGTGGGCGCCCAAAACGTCATTGGACTGGGTCTGAATTTGGGCGGCCGCGAATCCCGCGGTTGCCAGAAGCATGATGGCGATTGAAGAAATGCGATTCATTGGGTGGTGCCTCCTAGTTGATCTTGATGGTGCTCGTCTGGCCCGTGAGGTCGAATCCTGCCGGCCGCAAGGGTTGTCGTTTCAGCACAGCCTTCCCCCGGAAATCGATTGAAGGCTGATGCCCTTGCCGCGAGCTAAGCCCATGGTGCAGGCTGGCACTCGCAAGTGGTCGTTGAGAAGAATGGCTCGACTTTCTTCGAAGTATGGATGGAGCCATTCCCGGCAATTCGCCGCCCGACACTGGGCATTCTGAAAGGGTGACGTTGATTTCAATCCCGAAATTATTTTGATAACGTGTCAAGTGCTTCATAAGTGAGAACCGTCACTCTTCAGAAGGCGATTTTTGCTCCCTGCAACTTTTGTGCAGGCCTTCGAAGTTATGGGCACATGTTTTCAGGTGAGCAACCTCACTCTCAGTGACGCCAATCACAAGGCATTAGAATTCGCAAAGCGTGATTTACATCACACCGCTGGAGGCCGCTCGATGCTCCACTAGATCTGTCGTCAACATCGTTGTGGCGTGGAAATGGGCCGGGCTGAGAAAGCCGCCGGAGTGGAACAAAATCCGCCAATTCGACCATTTAAGCGCCGAGCTGTTGACCGCGAGAGTCCATTTTCAGCACCAGGCGTGACCGGGGAAGGGCAAGACATGTCAAACGATTCAGCCACGGAACCAGTTGCGAGTCCTACCCTGCCGGCGGCGCAAGTCTATGGGATGGCAGTGATCTGCCTCGCGATGGGGCTGGGAATCGGATATCTGTTCCGGGATTCTCAAATTCAGGCATCTGGGGCGCGGATAGCCGGAATTTCCTCGCCGCAAGCGGCCTCTGCGATGGGGGGACAGCCTTCGTCAGCGCGACAAGCTTTGGGATCGATGGGAGCAATGCCTGCGGGCGTCCCGGCACAGTCTCCTCACGCGAGTTCGCTGGGCGCCAAGGCTCCAAGTCTTGCGGAGATGAAACAGATGGCCGACAGCAAGGCTGCGCCTTTGCTGGAGAAGTTGAAGAAGGATCCGAACAACACCGATCTGCTCGACCAGGTTGGCGCCATTTACCATGCCACACACCAATTTAAAGATGCGGCGACTTACTTCGACAAGGCAGTGCAGATCGACCCCAAGAATGTTGCCACGCGGACAAAACTGGCTATAAGTCTTTATCGCAGCGGAGATGTGGATGGGGCGATCGCACAGCTTAATCGCGCGCTGAGTTATGACCCCAAGGATGCGAATTCCCTATTCGACCTGGGCATGATTCGGCTGGAGGCAAAGCAGGACAACAGGGGCGCGCTCGCAGCGTGGCGGCAACTGCTTAAATCGAATCCTCAATTGAGCGCGGAGCGCAGAGAGTCAGTGCAACAGATGATTGACCATGTGCAGACGAATGCAGGCGATCAACGCGCGATGGAAGGAGCGCAGAGCAAATGACCAACGCCATTCAATCTCGGGGGAAGGAATGGACGATGCAGCGGGCACTGATGCTCGCGGTTGCATGCGTGGCGGTGGGAATCGCCGGTGGCTGGTTCATTCACGGAGGCCAATCTGACGGGTCAACTGGATCCACGAAGAGTGCGAGTGCCGCGCCTGCTGCGGGGAATGCGGTTGCGACGGCGCCACAACAGCCGAGTCCCGCGCAGCTGAAAATGATGGCTGATACAGAAGCTGCACCCTTGCTGGCGAGGCTCAAGACGGATGCCAGCAATCCTGATCTGCTGAACGCAATTGGAAACATCTACTACGATGCGCAGCAATATCCGTCTGCTGTCGATTACTACGGACGCTCCCTGACTGCGAAGCCTTCGGATGTATCTGTGCGCACCGATATGGCGACTGCCTATTGGTATATGGGAAACGCAGACACGGCAATTGCGGAGTTTAACAAGGCGCTCAGCTATGCACCGACAAGTCCGAATACCCTGTTCAATCGCGGCCTCGTGAAGTGGCAGGGAAAGAAGGATTTCGATGGTGCGATGGCCGACTGGAAAAAGCTGTTAGCGACTAACCCGAACTACGATGGAAAAGCCAAGGTCGAGCAGATGATGGCCGATGCCAAGAGTGGGGCGACGGGCAAGAAGTAGCGAAGAGCGACACGCGTTGGGCTACTGGGGCGTCCAATTTGGGTGGCTGGTGAATAGTCCTCCTAGAAAGCCAAGTTGATAGACCAGGAATGAGCCGAAGCAAAGGCTTACCATGCCCGACGCCGCGCCGAGATACTTGCTCAGTTTGGTGAAGCGGTCTCCGGCGAATGTGAGTGGGACGGCGATTGCCGCAGTCATACACATCATTCCAATCATGGTTCCAATACCGAAGATGAGCAGGTAGACAGTTGCCCACGCGGGATTGTGAATGGTTGAGAGCACCAGAAGCGCTACAGCTGCAGAGCCGGCGAGTCCGTGAATGAGTCCGATGATGAGTGGGCGCAGGCATTGATAGAGGCCGAAACGGCCGACTGACTGTTCAAGCCATCGTTCCATGCGCGTGGTGGGCTGACCATCCGAAGCGGGTGCGCGTCCGGTGTTCGTGGGAGTGAAATAGGTTGTGATTTTCTGGAGAATGCCGGAGAGGTTCAGCACGCCGAGCAGAATGAGCATGATGGCCACGCTGAACTCCATGGAAAGGCCGAGGCGAGGCGGAATCTCGACCCCGAATAGAATGATGAGCGCGCCGACGATGAAGATGGTGATGGTGTGGCCTAATCCCCAGATGGAACCAATGAGGGCAGCACTACGGATGCTTCGCTGCCGGGTGACGATGGTTGAAATCGCGACCACGTGATCGGCATCGGTGGAGTGACGCATGCCAAGTATCAGGCCGAGGCCGATAACGAACAGCGCAGGGCCGATTCTCTCTTTGGAAATCAGGTTGGTCGCAAAATGAACCGTGGAGAGGGATTGCATGGCGAGGATCAGGCCGAGAATCGTGATGAACGCGGAGGACGCGACCGGGAGCCAGCGCTTGGTCAACGGGCCGTCAACTTGAAGACGCGACATGAAGCGCCGTGCGTAAACCATGGCCATGCCGAAGCTGATGAGTACGGCGGCCAGTCCGACGCTGAAGGCAACAATCAGGAAGAGTCCGAGGCCAATTCTGTGCAACGCCACGGCGCTCAGAAGCACGACCAAAGCGGCGGGGCAGGGAATGATTCCGCCGGTAATGCCCAAGGTAAAGAGCTGTGTCAAGCTTACGGATTGCGTTGGTGTTGGGCTTGCTGGGGCTGGCGCGGTGGCTGGATAGTTGTTCGAGGCGCGCTTCCAGAACATCCAGTGACCGTGTGCTTCGCCAGGCGCGTGAGAGTGGTCTGAAGCGGTGCCGGTGAGGCGGCGTAGAAACATGTAGCTGCCAAGGCCGGCGATGGTGATGCCGGAGAGAGCGCCGAGCCAGGGATAAAGCTGCTCCGGCACGATGTACCGCGAAGCATAGAGGGTGATGGCACCAAGCGCGAAGACTCCGGCCGTGTGGGAGACCGTGACAATGAGGCCCAACAGCGCCGCATGGCGGGCGGTGCCTCTGGAGCCGACCAGGTAGGCCGCGACGATCGTCTTGCCGTGTCCGGGTTCGAGAGCGTGCAGGCCACCGAGGCCGATCGCGATGATTGCCGCGGTCAACAAGAACCATGCACTCAGATTCTGCTCTTGGATGAGTTCAGTGAACTTGCTGCGCGGGGTCTGCTGGCTGCTTGCTTCCAGGGTGAGGCCGCCTGAGTTGACCGCCAACGGCTGAGAACCGCTCGACGCGGCTTTGTGGGCGATAGGGCTCGGGCGCAGTGGCCTGGCGGCGAACTCCTTCGCGGCCGATGCGGCGAATCTGGTTTGGCTAAGAGGCTGCTTCTGCGTTCGAGAGACGATCGGGGAGTCTGCGATTGCATCATGTCTCGATGGCACATCGACAACGAGCGATGCCTCAAGTTGTTGCGGAGGGCTGGTTAGCAGGTCAGCCGGGTAGTTCGCGAGTTCGCGGCTACGGTCGGTGGTGGGCACCGAACTTGAGAGCAAGGAGCCCGATGAGGAAACCGCAACGATTTCCTTCCATCCACTGTGACCGGGATAGTTGGTGTCGGTGTAATGAAGGCTGCGTGGATGGATTTCCGCCTTCGACGCCGCAGGATAGCGTGCCTCGTACTCGAATCCCATTTTCATGGTTGGCAATCCGCCCGCGCCGGGTGGAAAGATGACGTTGCTGGCGACCAGGTTGAGGGATGCGGGTTTACCGTCGAGGCTTAAAAGCAGGCCTTGGCCCAGTTCCCTGCCCCGATGCTCGATATAGGTGAGGACGAGGGCTGACGACGGATCGATTGAATTCGGCTGCAGGTTCGCTTGTTGCAGCTCCTGGTACGCCGGGATCTCGGCAAGATCGATGAGGTAGTGCACACGGATGCGGTCACCCTGCAACGTGATTTTGGAATAGTGGTTCACACTGAAGTTGCCCATGGGATGGCCGATGGCCGCGCGGCACAGAGCGATGAGCAGAATCGGGGTAAGCAGGCCGAGGATTCGATTAGCGCGCATGGGGGGCCGGTCCTTCCTTCGAAGCAACCTGAGTCTGGAGGGCGGCCAACCGGGCTTGTGCGTCACTTGCGTAGCTGAGATGGAAGTGCGGGTTGATCTGAAGCGCTTGCTGAAGATCTTTGCGGGCCTGTTCCGGATGTCCTGCGGCAGCGTCAATCGTGCCAGCGTGGAAGAGGATGAGGGAATCCTGTGTGCCAAAGCGCAACGCATCCTGGCTGGTTTTGGCTGCTTCCTGTACCTTGCCATTCTTGTACAAAGCCCAAGCGAGGGCATCGAGGGTGTAGACGTCGCGGCGAACTTCGAGTTCCTTGCGGGCAAGGTTCAGGGCCTCGTCCAGCTTGCGGTCGTGGTCCGCGTAGAAGATGGCCAGGTCGCGGTTGTGGAGCACTTGATTGATGTGGCCCAGCAAGCCGATGTACTCGACGAGCGCATATTGCTTCTCCGCTTCCGTGCGATTCCCTGACCGCGCATAGACGTCGCCAAGTTCGGCGATGTACGTCGGCATGGGAACTA
>Ga0182016_10004168_pt1 | contig 16125 bp, 12 predicted proteins | sample 712S2MmetaG_FD_120491 | JGI IMG/M metagenome (GOLD analysis project Ga0182016, IMG submission 120491) | Permafrost microbial communities from Stordalen Mire, Sweden - 712S2M metaG | ecosystem: Environmental > Terrestrial > Soil > Wetlands > Permafrost | place: Sweden: Stordalen | collected...
CGATAGACACGCTGTCCATCGGGTCCGGATTCTGACCATCGAAACTGCCAAACGGCGGGGCCATGCTTGCGCTCACATTTGATGATGCTTCCTCGTTGCATAAAATCCTCCTGCGCCGCAGAGGCGGTGCAAATGGATTCTCGCTCCTTTTCAGTTGGAGATTATCGCTTTGCACTGGCGGCAGCCTGTCGCCTGCCAAATCTGATATTTCTGGCAAGCAAAAGACTCCGACTGCCGTTTGCGCGCGCAAGAGCCCACCGGGAGCCAGAGCCAATCTCAGTAATTCCCGGATCAAGGAATGCCATCTGGCCGGCATCGTTTATCTTGGGTTGAACAGGCCTCACCAAGTTTGAAGCGCATCGCACAACTTTCGCGTGCGCTATCCGCTTCAGAGTGATCCTGGAACCCTTTGCCAGGTAAGAGGTATGCATCCGAATCAATCGAAGCTGGAAAGCCGGGTTCGTCGTGCTGCGGAAGCAGCTCTGTCCCGTCAAAAGTATGTAAGCGCAATCGACGTCCTCTGTGGAATGGGCCTGTTGGCTACCCCGCACGTTGACGATTGGCGAAAAGGGCGCGTCGACTTCCTGGAGCGGGTGATTCAAGCGAATCTCAGCAAGATTTCTTCATCCATGGCGATCTTTCGCCGCTGGGCGGGGGAGAAGGGTCTCAAGCCCAGCGAAACCGGATATGTGCGTCACACACGGAGCGGGACCATGGCCTTGCAATTCTCCAAGAGTGGCGATCCGGGCATTGAGAAGAGCTACCGCACGCACTATGTATCGCCGGCACTCTCGGAAAAGAAGCAGCAGCGTCTTCAAGAGAAGCTCAACCAGTCTCCGAAGCCCGTCGTATTCCAGAACCTGCGCGAAGCCCAATGTTCGGAGTGCGGAGTGGAGATTGAACAGGGTTCTCTTCTCTCGATGGAACTAGAGCAGCCGCTCTGCCTTCAATGCGCGCGTCTTGACGATCTCGAGTTTCTTCCATCGGGTGACACGGCGTTGACGAGGCGCGCCACTAAGTACAGTGGACGAGTGGCCGTGGTCGTCCGCTTCAGCCGATCACGGGGGCGTTACGAGAGGCAGGGTGTCCTTGTGGAAACGGCAGGGCTCGAGCAGGCTGAGCGAGAATGCCTGGAGGATGCCGACGAACGTGCCGTGGCGCGGGCACACGGAGCCGCGCGGCGACGAAAACAGGATGTTGAATTTGCCGCGCAAATGACCCAGAAGATTGCAACTCTGTTCCCCGGGTGTCCGGCAAGCGAGGTCGCGGTCATCGCAGAACACGCCGCTCAAAGGGGAAGCGGCCGGGTTGGGCGGACCGAGGCTGGCAGGAATCTTGCGGAAAATGCCTTGACTTTAGCGGTCATAGCCGCAATTCGCCACAAACATACCCCGTACGACAGGTTGTTGGCAAATGGAGTGGACCGCGCTATAGCCCGCCAGCAAATCGCCGACCGGGTCGAAGAGGTGCTGGCGAGGTGGCAGTGGCGAAAGTGAGTCCGTCAAATTTCAGCCTTCCGCGCCTCCTGTAGGGCCGTCTGGCGTGCTATTTCATTGGACGGCGTCGCCCGGTAAAGCTTTACGCACGAACATTGAGAGGATTCACCTTGCTAGAGAACAGCAGATTGCCGAATGGCAGGACAGGGCCTGCTTGTGCTTGCACAGCGTCATTTGCTTGTTTTAGAGCAGCATAATATGCTTGTATTCATGCAGCGTAAAACGCTTGCAATGGCTCGAAGGAGCCCTGCCGCTCATGGCAACCCCGAACCAGAAACTCGCTGAATCTCTCGCTGTGCTTAAGAAACTTCAGCACGGCGGACGCCGCGTGTTTAGCTCCGCCGATCTCAGTCGTGTCCACCGTGAGCGACTGGTTGGAAACGGCTTCCTGCAGGAAGTGATGAAAGGGTGGCTGGTTTCCGCGAGCCCGCAGACGCGCACTGGCGACAGTACACCTTGGTATGCATCCTTCTGGGAATTTTGCGCCCGCTACTGCGGTGACCGTTTCGGGGATGAGTGGCATCTGTCGGCGGAACAGTCGCTGTGGCTCCATGGCGAGAGAACCATCATCCCGAATCAGGTGGTTGTGTGCAGCCCGAGGGGAACGAACCATACTATCGAGCTTCGCTACGGAACATCTCTCTACGATCTAAAGGAAAACGAGATGCCGCCACTGGAGGCCTTCGTTACCCGGGATGGCTTGCGACTGTTCTCGCCACCAGCGTCGCTTATTGGCGTGACGGAATCATTCTTTGCTCGCAATCCGGTCGAATCGCAGGTGGTGCTCGCAAGTCTCAGAGATGTTTCGGAACTGCTGCGACTTCTGTTGAATGGAGGACACTCGGCAAAGGCTGGCTATCTTGCTGGGGCGCTACGCAAGATAGGCCGTAACGAGCAGTCAGATGAAATCATCGGCGCAATGAAGAGTGCGGGCTACGGTGTGCGAGAGAAAGATCCCCTCGAAGCGCAAAAGATCCTCGCAATGCCGCAAGCCGCGGTGGCACCTGTCGTGGGCCGCATGCAAATGCTATGGAAAATGATGCGAGAGGACGTGGTTGCAGTATTTCCCAAACCTCTTGGACTTCCGGAGGACAGAGATGCCTATCTTCAATCCGTTGATGAAATCTACAGGAGCGATGCTTACCACTCTTTGTCGATCGAGGGATATACGGTCACTCTGGACCTGATCGAAAAGGTACGGCAAGGTGACTGGGACCCCGATCACGATGAAGAAGACCGAAAGAGCCGCGACGCATTAGCGGCGCGCGGATACTGGCAGGCATTCCAGGCAGTCAAGGGTGAGATCGGAAACGTAATCGCGGGAGGCGACGCCGCTGATCTTGCACGCGAGGGGCACAAGGAGTGGTATCGCGAGATGTTCCAGCCGTGTGTCAGGGCAGGTCTAATTGCGGCGGGGGCTCTGGCCGGATACAGGAACATGCCCGTCTATCTTCGAACATCACGCTACGTACCTCCCCGCTGGGAGGCGGTTCGAGATGCGATGCCGGCCCTCTTCGACCTGCTCGAATCGGAAAAAGAACCATCCGTCCGCGCAGTCCTTGGGCACTGGATGTTCGGCTATATCCATCCCTATCCGGACGGCAATGGGAGGATGGCCCGTTTCCTGATGAATGTCATGCTGGCCTCGGGTGGTTTTCCATGGACTGTGATCCGCGTCGAAGACCGGGGCGACTATCTCCATGCTCTAGATTCGGCCAGTATCGAAACGGACATCAAGCCCTTCGCTCAATTCATAGAGAGGAGCGTGCGCCAATCTCTGGACAGCGGACGCCACCGTGAATTGACGTTCTTTGCTCCACAAGAGCGGTATATTTCAAGCCGAGATGCGGTTGTCTACTTCGGGCAAGATGGGAAACGGCGGGTGCGATGCGTCATCAGCCGAGAGGCGCTCGACGATCATTTCCATGGTGACCACAGGAACAAGCTTGACGTGTTCCGAGAAAATCGTAAGGCGATTGAGGCGACCACTCGCCGCAAATATCTTGACGGAGAGTTGGAACCAGACAACTCTGTTCTGGTGCGCACTACTGATATAAGGTCAAGAGTTCTCTGACTTCTTCTAAGGCTGTAAGCCACGGGCCGTCTCACATGGCACAGGTTCTGACGCGGCCGGATCTTTGGGATCCGGCAATGTGCTTTCACACTGTCGTCTTGGCCGCCCACCGCCTGCGCGCTCTATCGAGAAAAGATGCATCCCTGGGGGCGCTCTCCCCTGAGATGACTGCGTTGAAGCCCGGCATAAAACTGGATTTCCGGAAATGATCCCGGCGGATCTCAAGCGAGAGGCCTTCCCACTTTTGCTCAAGGCCTGCAGCCAAGTAGCACTTGCGAGCTTCTTTGAGGTGCGCCAGCGCCGCATCGTAATACTTGCTCTTTGCAGCCTTCAGAGTACGCATACAGAGCGCGCGAAAAACCCTTGCTGCCACGGCTGGATGCGATTGAGCAAGGGCCTTGGCCGCCGGCTCCGTCGTGTAGTGACTCAGCTGTTCCAGTTCGCGATCGTTTGCGCCCTCCAGGCGGTCCGCTAACCGTCCGGCCTCCTTCACCTTCACCAACAGATCGATGAGCGAGGCCAAATCGCCCCGCCCGCCAGCCTTCATCGCTTTTTCATGCCAACCGGTCCGATCCCGCTTCGGAACGTAGCCCATGAGCTCATCGTAGGCAAACGCACCGGGGCGCTTCACAAACTCCGCCCAGGCGGATTCCAGCGCTTCCTGCCCGCGCCCGAGCTTCTTCAGCAAAGCGCGCCGTCTGCCGACGAGATTGCACTCGGCGTTCCTTCCGAGGGGATGCTGGGCTTCTAACGCGATGCCGCGCTCGATCCACCTCAGAGCATCGCCGAGCTTGCGCCTGGCCTCAAACATCGAAGCGACGGTCGCGCAATCGAAGGGCGTAAGCCCCGCCTGTTCGGCAACGGCTAGATATTCATCGACGCTGTGCTTCTGCACATAGATTGACATGAGAATCTGCCCCCAGCGATTTCGAGGGTCGCCGCCCGATTGATCCTTTTGTCTTCGGCAATCTTCCTCAAATCTGCCGCGCACCTCTTTCTCGAAGGCCGCCAAGCCTGGCCCGTTCAGAACCTTAGATGCATCGGAGCCCAGATCGTTGAAGAAACCATAGTCGTCACGATCCATCCACGAGAGAAGGGTTCTTACTGTCGATTCGGCACCTGCCTCTGCTGCCTGGCGCGCCCCTATCCATCCGCAGGCAAGCTCTGCAATAAAGCGGCCGAACTCCCATTCCGAGTCAATTTGGTAGGCCTTCAAGAAACAAGCGGCGATGAAGGTCTCATACAGACTGGTTGCCCGCTGAGGAGCGTTGGCCACCATAGCCGCGATCCCGCGCTCAGTGCTCTCCAAATCTGCCACGAATGCATTCTCCTGATTCCATGCAATAAAGTGGCCGGGCTGCAGAGCCGACTCGATCATGCTCTCTTGTGGGTCGCGGCGGCGGGCGATGACGTATGCTCCTTCGCAAGACGGATATTCCCATGCTAACGGAGCGGGGTTCAAGGAGTTGGCCTGTCGTTATCATCGTGGGCTCGCAACTTGGCGCTGATCCGCTCAGGATCACCAAGAAGAATCTTGTAAGAAAAACCCGGGGTCTTATCCATTGCGACAAAATCCCTCATTGTGTGGATGCTCAGCGTTCTCTTCCGGTTTTTGAGAAAGAGAAGAACCTCTCGCTGTGCCCAGTCGTATTCGCAGCCTACGTAGCGGTAAGCCCGACCTGACTTTTCGAAGTGATCCGCGTACATCCGGTGAAATGCGATGGAATCTTTTGGTGTCATCTTAGGCTCCAGTTCGATGGCAAGATCCAGATCACCGATGCGCTCGCCGCCACGCAGGTAACTGCCGAAGACCACCGCAGCCGTGATCGTCATCAGGAATCCCTGGTTGCGGTTCGCTAGTTCCACACGTTCCATGAATTCCTTGAGTGCCGTATCAGCAGTTTCCCATCGGACACGCTTTGCTGCCGAACCGCGGCTGAACGTCCTGCCTGCCGGGGTCAATCTCAGATGACCGTCAGTACTTGCCTCAAGGTATCCGACGATCAGAAGTGCACGGATGAGCTTCTTCGCGCGATACCCTGAGTATCCAGCCCTCTCCAAGGTCATGGAATGAAATCCGAGTGGAAAACTCCGTCGCAGATCGCGGACTTCAAGTATCGGCAGACCGCCGATCCTGTCGCCAGCGTTGATTTGCATAGTCACGCGTAGTCGTCCTCACCGGCGGGCTGATATTTCTGCACTCGTATTCTAACGTTTCGCCAGGATTTGGTCTGGTTCAAAAGCAAATCGCCGGATAGCACTGAGGATGAATGAATCAACTGCGATCTGCTGCGAAGTGTATAGGTTCCCCACAGGCTTTTATTTCTGATCGGGGCCAGCTAGGCTAGGCTTCACCTGATAGGGTCCGGGTGGGCGCTTTCACGGCGAAAACACGGCTTCAAATCCCGTCGGGGACGCTAATAAAGAATCAATAAGATGCGCAAGGTTTGCCTTGCATTCATGGGTGCAAAATGGCGGAAAATCTCATCAGGTTCATTCGTCTGAATGAAGGTAAGCTAGGCCGCAAGCGCCGCGAACGCGAATTTGAGAAGCTAACGGACGACGAAGTGGCCTCTATTGAGGCAATCGTTCAAGACGCCTTCGAAGGCTTCGAAAACTAGCCCAGCTACCGCAGCTTATGAATCGCACATGTAATCTTGAGTGTTTCGGGTGCAAGGTTGAATTAGCCGAGAGTAAACCTTTTGTTTTCGCATTTTGCGCAAGTGTTTCTCGGAAACAGATGATTTGCGGCCTTCCTCTACAGGTTTGCCTTTGCAAGCCGTCGTAGGAAGGCGCTCTTGGCGGCATGTGTTTTGCGAAGCTCCTCCACCGTCAACTGGAACCCCGTTTCATCCCTCTGGCGAACAGCCAAGTCATGCAGATCCACTAACAGAATCACGGCCTGCTCGTAATCCTTCGGCTGCCGCTGCTGGATATACGCCTCTACCTGCTTCCAGACCGCCTTCTTGCGCTTCGCCAGACCTTCGAGGTACACCGCGCGATCCGCCTCGTCCTTCGCTTTTTTCTGTGCTGCCGCCGCTGCTCGTTGCGCACTCAATTGCCGGGCTCGCTCTTCCGCGCGGACGCGTGATGTTGTCAACAGATCTTTGACGGTCCGACGTTTGATTGCACCGTGGCTCGCTGTGTTCGCGTTCTCCCGCTGAAAGCGTTGCAGAAGTTCGAGCCTGTACCGCTCACTGGGCTCCGACAGAAAGTCGGCGAGCAGGTCATCCTTTTCATTCGCAGGCAAGCCCCGAACCCAGGTTGCAAGTTCCTTGCGCGAAGGCTCTGCTTTCAAGGGCGCAGAAGCGGAGGATGCAACTTCGACAAGACCCTCATCGATTCCAAGAAATTCGATCAACGAATCAAGGGGCGCTGACAATTCCTGCAGGCCGGCTGGCACCGGGGGCTCCAGCTTATCTTCAGAGAATTCGTGACACTCCACGCTATGCAGCCATCCGAGATACAGGCAGCGAAGATCCCCCCGAAGCAGATCGGAGCGCAGGGAAATCAACGATCCCATCCAGCCAGTGCCATCATCCCATTCGTCGTCGGACTCAACTTCACTTTCAAAGCTGATAATCACGAACTGTCCGGCACTCCGCACACTCGCGGCCTCGCTTGGCAGGATCGACTTTAGATGTTCGAAGTCCACCAGTTCCTGCGGCAAGCGAAGATGGAATTCTCGCGTCCCCCAATTTGCCACATAGACAAACGCGTCGAAATGCTTTTCCAAGAGTTTGAGCGGGTCGGCTTTCAAGTCTCCCCACTCGTAATGATTCGTAAAACTCGTCGAGGTAATCACCGCGCGCGTGGAGAGGTCGCGAAGGGCGGCCATCTGGGTCTTAGTCAGCGCGTGATCAATTGCTTTGAAGTCGTAATACTGGTATTCGCTCACTTAGAACCCTCTGCGCCAATGGCTGTATGCCGCAATCCATTCCGCGCCCGCCGGTATTGGCTTGGGCAACGGAAGATCGAGGATTTCAATCCTCTGCTTGACTCCGTCTCGCTTGCAGACCGCAATTCGACCATCGCGCGTCATGTCCACCTTTTCCACAACTGCCTCAACGCCCAGGATGCTCACCGAGAAGGACAGAGCAAGGTGCTCCTCAATCATCATAAAGAAGCCGCCGGTCTGTTCTTCGTCACCGTAAGCATCGACCACGGCTTCCTCGATCAGCGCCTCTAGTCTCGCCTTGCTGAGGGATAGAAGGTTGGCTTCCGGCTTCCGTTTCAGCTTGCGAATATCCACGTGGCCCCCGCGCGCGTGCCTTGCTTCAGCGTCATATTTCTCCATGCCCTTCGACAGTATCCGGGTCCGGTCTATTCAGCCCCGTTGTTTGCCGTTCCATACGAAACGCCTCATAGGGCGAATTGCAGATCCGATAGCCGATGGCACTATAACCTTTTAACCGGCGCGCGTACATCCTTGCCAGCATGAGGACTTTGGAATCGACATAGTCGTAAACCCGGACAACGCGCTTCGCATCGTGAAGCCGATGAAGGCGCCCGACGTACTGCTGCAACGTACCCTTCCATGAAATGGGCATTGCCAGAAACAGGGAATCAAGGCGAGCATCGTCAAAGCCCTCTCCTATGTAACTTCCCGTTGCCAGGATCACTCTTGGATTCCCCTCTGGTACGGCTGCCAATGCATCCGCAATCGACCTCCGTTGTTTCTTTCCCATGCCGCCTTTAAGTACAAATACGTTTTCAACCCTTCCATCGAGCGCTGTCTCAAAGAACTTGAGATGTTCGGTTCTGGCAGTCAGCAGCAGTGGTGAACATCCAGCTTCTACGGCGTGCAGCAGATCGCCGACGATCAATTCATTGCGGGCATTGTCATCGACAAGACCAGCGTACAATTCCTGAATCGTCGTGTCAGCCTGCTCGGGAGGAACACAAAACTCTGTCAGGCGCGGGATTACTTCATGCTCAAATGGTGAGGAAGCAGTCATTGAACGGGCGCTGAGCTTGTATCGTATCGGACCGCACTGCATATAGATGATGGGATGATGCCCGTCCTTGCGCTCAGGAGTCGCGGTCAGGCCAAGCACATATTTCGCTTTCACTTGCTTCAGCACTTGCTCAAAGGTAAAGGCGGACAGGTGGTGGCACTCATCCACAATGACCTGACCGTATTCAGCGACGAAGTCTTTCACTCCGGCTTTGTCGTGACTGCTCTGAATGATGGCAACGTCTACGCATCCACTCGGATCATTCTTGCCGCCGCCAATTTGTCCTATTGACTTTGCCGGGAGGTCGAGGAACATCGCTAATCGTGCCTGCCATTGATCGAGCAATTGCTGCCGATGGACCAGCACGAGAGTGTTCACTTTCCGCTGTGCAATCATCCAAGCTGCCAAAGCGGTCTTTCCAAAAGCAGTAGGAGCGCAGAGAATCCCGTCGTCGTATTCGGCGATCGCAATGGCAGCATCGAGTTGCGCCGGGCGCAGTTGTCCTGAGAAGTTCACGTCTATCGGACGGCCAGTGAACCGCTCATCACGGATCACTGGTTTGATGTGGTGTGCTTCAAATAGCTGCTTGACCTCGGCAATACAACCGCGCGGCAACGCGATGTAATTGGCGACATCTTCGCCACATGCGATGACCCGTGGCTTATCGTAGGTTGGAAGACGCATGGCCTGGGCTTTATAGAACTCAGGATTCTGAAAAGCTGCCAGGCGTAGCAGCCTATTCAACATCGCGGAAGGTAGCCCATTTTTTTCTACATAAACAAGATTCGACCGGACAATTTGCATCTGCGCCGGGAAAGGCCCAGGGATTTCGCGTTCCGCTCTTGCCTTTGACGGAGGCAATGCCCAAGGATCAACGTCCTCATCTTCGGCATTGTTGATTCTGACACCGAGGAGGTCTCCGCGCTTTTGCGCTTCCAGCACCACAGCTTCGACGGCGTCAGCAGACATTCTCTTGACGCTTGCCAAAAACTCCCATTGATCCGGATATGGTCGGAACTCTGCATCAACAAAAACGCTGTTCTTGTTTGCTCGTGGAATCTTTTGCAGCGGAAGAGCTATCAGGTTGCCAAACCCGCCTTTGGGCATGGTGTCCTGGTTAGGAAACAAGCGATCATAAGAGTCTAGCCCTAGCTGGTGGCGGGATTCCATGGTTAGAGTCAGGATTACACAGCCAAGTTTTCTTGCAGTTGAAGCGGGGATTGCTCGTTCAAAAAATATCCAAACATGGCCACCCTTCCCTGATCGTGAGCGTTCCAATGCCGCTGGCACGCTCAGTTCGCTGCAGGCGGTGAGAAATGCAGCAATGTCTTCCTGCCATGCTTTCTTGTCGAAATCGACCGCTAGCAGCCAGCATGTCTCATCCTGCAGAAGCGGATAGATCCCAACCGTCTGTTCACCGACAAGATGCCCGTGAATGACTTCATCGGTGAGCGGCCAATATGTTCGCGTCAGGCGATCGACCTTTTTGCGATCTTCATCTTTTGCACTCAGAAAGGACTTCCAGTCTCGATCCGCTTTGGGCATGTATCCAGAACGCCCGTCATTATTTTCCCAACGAATGGCATAGATATCTTCACGGCCACGGAAGAGGGTGCGAAACAACGCGATTCGCTGCTCCGCTGTAGCTATTCCCGGCTTCTGGGCCTCAGGCGCAGAATTCGAGGCTTGAGGATGATCCAAAGTTGGCTGTGCTGCCTCTGGAATGGGTATGCCATGCGCAATCAAGAGGCTTCGCAAACGAGCATTCTCTTTCAGCAGTCGACGAACTTCCGCCGCGGAAGCGTCTGAACTCGATAGTTTTTGATCGACCGAGTTCATGCTGGGCTCCATTCGAATATTGTTGGGTATTGACACCAAAATGATCGCACGTAGCCGGGAAACGCATACAGACTTCACTACGATCACCGCCGTCAGTCCCCCGGGCTGCATCTATATGTGTACATCCGTGCCGCCTTCTAACAAACTCTTGCGAATTGACCGCCCCCTCTGTGGTGATAGGTCATGATGCCTTTCGCTTATGGCGAAAAAGATCCATGCGCTGGCAGTCCTTAGGCTTGCGTTCTGTGGTGCTGGCCAGCATCCTCGCAAGCATAGCGACCCTGATTTCTGAAATCAGGAAGCGCCAATGTGTTCGGCGACCTGAGGCTCGGAGCGGATGTCCAGGAATCACTCCTGCCCTTGCGAAACGAATTACGGTGCCGGGATCGATCCCGAGGTATTGACTCACTACAATTGCCTTGACAAACGGTTCAGCTGCACTTGTATTCACATCCTTCGAACCCTGCACGACCGCTGTTGAATCCTTGACCGATTTTCCGTCCATTTCTTACCTTTCCACATAGATTTTGTTGGGATATGGCCTCAGATCTGCCGATTCGCGACAAGGCCGACTTGCGCGCAACAGGAATTTCGTTGGATTTGCGATCGAGAGCCTTCTCAAGCTAGAGCGGTTGCGTCGCAAGTTCTCGGCCAGTTTCGAAGCGAGCAAATTCCAGGGACCGCGAGAAGAATCTCGGGACCAGGATCCCGTTCGCTATAGCCGTTCTAGTGCGTTCAGTACGGGGCCCTGGCCCGTAGAATGTTGGAGTTGCGACTTGCCTGCGGTCTTTCACGGCGATAACACGGGTTCAAATCCCGTCGGGGACGCCAAGCAAAATAAAAGACTTCTAGATATTTGGCCTCCGCGCATTACCCGGGCGAGACCTGGTCCTCCCAATTTGAAGGCCGCCTGAATATCCCACGCATCAAAAAGCCCAAAGTCTCAGGTACGCTCCCGATTACTGCTTCTTGAGAACTGCAGTCCCCTTTTCATCCGCGAGAATTGCGCTCTCGAGCCTGCGAAAGTCGTCGGCCCGAGTGGGCGGAATTTCGACTTGCCGTACAACGTATTCGCGCTCGTAATGGAGCTGGTTTCCCTTCACCGAAGTATTCGACTTGTAGCTGGCAAAGTCCATATCCACGTTTACCGGGTCCGGAGTCTCATCCACCGCATAGCCTGCCGGAAGGGCAATATCGAAGCTGTCACGCCAATCGCCAGGATGACCGATCTCGATGGCATAGACGCGGGGCTTGCCAGCCATCACGTCGTTTACGGCTCGCGTTTGGCTACCCATAACGCGCGGCCTCAACAGCAAAAGTGGGCCGGAAGCATGCGCGTAGTTGGCGTCACTCAGGTGAAGATCGAGATCGAGGGGCTTGGCCAGCTCATCGGTCTGATGGAACTCGAAACCTTTGAAAGTAAGTCCGGCAAAATCCGAGCCGAGCCCTTTCTCGAGTTCCTGGTGAATGTCTTTTGAATCGTTTTCCTTGAGGAAGCTGCGCTCGTAGGTCGCCTCGTCGCCCAGGAAAACCTCAGAAACGTCGCCGGAGAGTGATCCATCGGCAGCCAGAGTAAACGTACCTTTGCGATTGAGCCCAGCCGTCTCTGGCGGAAGTACGGGCATCTGCAGAACCTGGCTGTCTGCGCCGTTGGCAAGGTTCCCCCATGCCCCCTGTAGCGCCTCGCTGATAAGGCCAAGCGGCGTCTCTTCATCCGTTGGGTCAAAGATCAGCAGCGTTTTTCCATTCGCTGCCTTCACCCGCGCAATTAGGCGCGGATCGTTGCCTCCATCGGGTAGCTCGATGGCGGTAATCATGTGGTCGCCGATCAGCGAAGGGGCATCGGGGTTGATGAAGCCGCGCCGGTGGTCGACATGAAGATAGTGGGCCTTGACCCCAATGGCCTGTAACATCGCAATCAGCAGCGTCGTCTTGTCTTTGCAGTCGCCATAGCGGTTGCGATAGATATCGGCTGCATAGTGCGCCTGCAATCCACCAATGCCGCGCATGACGACAAAGTAGCGCACGTTCTTCTGGATGTAATCGGTAATGCGACTGAGCCTGGTGTAGAGGTCGCGTGCACCGGCCGTCAACTCCTGCGCTTTGGCGGTAATCTCCGGCGTAGGGTCGGAACGGTGTTCTTCCAACTGTTCCTGCCACTGGCCGATCTCGCGCCACTGGTCATTGACGCCTTTCACGGCGGCGTCTCCCCATTTGACTGACATGCGCGCCGCCAGCGCTTCCCACGAGGGCGCGTAGTGGATGTTTTCCAGATCAAGCGCCGGTACGTTCTTGAGCTCCCAGCGGAGATGATTCCCCTCAGTCTCGACGGGCTTCACTGGGGTGAAATGGCTCCAGGACTCGGCATAATGGCCACCAGGCGGCAGAGTCAGTTCCAGCGCCTCACCAACGACAGGGATGGGCCCTTGGAATTGCCAGTCCTCTTCGCTCAAGTACGGCCGCAGTTGCCCCTCCATTTCGCAGATCACCACCGAGCCAGGGTCGCTTGCCGGCGGATTCACATACCTAAACTTCTCAGAGGACTGCATATCCCGGTCGCCATAGGCACCAACGTCCTTGAAGTCGGTCTCCCTGGCTTGAAATTGCTGTCCGTTCGCGGTGAGTGTCCAGGAGCGGAAATAGTTCAACTTCTCGTCGGTGTCGTACTCGGCAATGCATTCCCCCTCGCTGCGCCCTTGCGGCTTCAGGATGCGGATCGCGTAACGCTGCCGCTCAACGGCGTGATTCTGCGCATCCACTGTGATGAGATATTCCTCAAACAGCATCACCGCCGGCGCATCCCCCACCGTAGCTGGAGTCGGAGTTTTAGCGGCGGTGAGCGCCCAGTCCGGTACAGGCTCTGACTTGTCCTTCGCGAACCCATAGGGCGCATTTGCCAGGCAGAAGGCTGCGGATGCAAGCAAGCCAAGCATGCGAATTGAACGGCGAGGCTGCCTGAATCGTGGGCGCATCAGTTGCCTTTAGCCGCGGGTGCTGACACAGAGAGAACCAACTGCTGCTGGTCTGACGCGGCGACCTTTTGATAAAAGCCGCGCAAATCCTGGTACTCCTCAGGCTTGGCTTGCGAAAATGCGCGCGCGAGGGTCCGGCTGACCACAATCTGTCCTGGTGTCGAGACGGTCTTGGTTACCAATGCAGCATGGCCTGTCCACGGAATCTTTCCGTCGGCGGGAGCACCCTCCACTGTGACTCCGTCAGGCAGGTGGTACACCACTTCCTCACTTATCTGGTCTCCATAGTGCATGTCCACAGCTTCCTGGCGCTTCTCCTGGCTTACAAAAGGCGTGTTCCCCCGCGCTTCAAAAAAGAAACCCGGAAGCAGGACTCGCTTTGAGGTTGCCGTGCCAAGCGTTCCCTGTGTCTTGACGATCGCCATCAGGTTAGTCTCAGGATCGTCCATGCCCAGGAAGTGATCGACGTGGGCCTCCACTCCGTCCGGGACAAGGCTTTCCAGTTCCTCATCGAACTGTTTCTTAACCTCCTTCTCATCGTTCCGCAATGCGGCCTGCCGCCAGTGCAAAGCAGCCTGGCCTGACATGACAACCCGGATTGTACCCGTCACTCCGCCGTGACCATCGAGGAATATGTCGGCGGTGCGCATGGTTGAGTTGATTGTGTACGGTTGAGGCGGCGTGGCCTGGTACCCAGGTCCTTGCCCACTCTGGCGCAGACCGCCCGCCTCCGAGTGTCTCCAGTTGAGAGTCTGAAACGGGGCCATCTTTTCGCCCGGATCGACCAGGACGCCTTTACCGTCGATTGCGACCAGGACTACAGTGTCGTTGAGTTGGTTCACATTCATGTAGGTAACATCGAAAACCCCTTGATCGCGCGCGACCACCTTCTCTGCATAAGCGGTCAGCCCCGCGGCGCGTACCATGGCCAGGTACAAAAGCGCGATGTCTTCACTGCTGCCACTTTTCTGCTTCCACGTGTCTTCGGCGTGCTTGGCCTCTTTCAGATTCAGCTGCTTCAGCTCCGACTCGCCCTTCTTGCGCGAGTAGTCCGTGTTGTCCAGGGCCTCCACTGCCTTGTAAATCTTCTGCGCCCTCACCAACTCGCTGTCGCCCGGAGCAATCAGCCCCGCCACCGCTTCACGAATGGTCTTGGACTGCTCGGCAAACCTATCCGCGTCTTTTGACCAGTCCTTGGCTTCGCCGACCCAGAAATCCTGGGCGGTAGAGGCGCTCTTGTAATAAAAGAACACCTTGTACAGAAAGCTTTCGATCGGCGGCATGTACTCCTCATCGGGCTTTGGCGGAGTGTCTGTTACATCGACGAAGTAGAAACCTGCCGCGTTGGTCTGGATGGTTACGCCATTTGGCAATTTCGACCACCAGATGAGGCTATTCACCGCCCTGCCCTTTGAATCGGTCAGGACAATGCTGCTCGCCACTTGCGCCCCCGGCGTAAACGACCTCTCCGGTGTGAACTGATAGTGCGCCTTATGCACGAAATAATCGCGCTGAATCTCCCACATAGGTGAAGAGTAATGGTTGTCGTCGTAACGGATCGTGTATGTGAATTCGAGAATGCTGCCGACCTCTACGCTGGGCAGCGTAAAGACCTTGCGCTCGATTTGCTGGTCGCCGCTTTTTGAAACCAAGAGATCTTCCGGCTTGCCGGCAAGCGGGATGATAGTCCCGTCCGAGTGGATCGTGCGGGCCTTGATGTCGGTGATCTTGAAGTTACCTTTCAGATAAGGAACTTCCTGCGTCGCCAGCTCCTTGCCTTTTTCCGTGAGCACCTTGATGCGAGCGTAAACACTCTGGTAGTGCAACGGGTCGTTGGCTACCTCCTCAATGTTCAGGTACACCGCGGCAGCCCCAGGCGCCTTCGGGTCGGAGGTCATTTTCAATTCTTCGTCCGTGGGCGTCTGAAATTGCGCCATCAAAGGATGTGAAATTGTGGAGGCAAGAGACAGGAGTGCAACAAGAGTAAATACTCGCGCTTGCATGAATTCGTCCTTGATTAATTGATGGCGATAAGTCTACCCCAGGCCTGATCAAAGTCCAAAGACAATCGTTGCGCGATCACACCGAAGTGTGATGGCGGAGACACACGGCTTCCAGAATCCGTCCGATCTCAGCGCAGGGTCGACAAGCGCCAGCGCAAGACCAACACGTTGAACTAGCAGCCACCTATTTACGGAATCCAGCGACTTCAGGTGCCGAAGACGGGTTTTCCAACTGGTACTCGCAGGGCACGCCGACTTCAGCTTTCTATTGGCTCCATATCCACCGCGACTTCGAGCGTATGGCTTCCGCCTCCCAGAATCAGGCCCCGCAGCGGGCTTACGTCGCCGTAGTCCCGACCCCATGCCAGGGTGACATGACCGTCGCATGGCGCAACATTGTTGGTCGGATCGGCGCCGAACCAGCCAATTCCTCGGCAATAGGCGCTCACCCACGCGTGCGATGCATCTGCCCCCACCAGGCGCACCTTACCGGGAGGCGTCGATGTCCGCAGATAACCGCTCACGTAACGGGCGGCAATGTTGATTGAGCGCAGGCAGGCGATCTGGAGATGCGCGAAGTCCTGGCAAACTCCGCGCCGCTTCTTGAAGACCTCTTCCACCGTCGTTCTCACCGTCGTCACCTTGGTGTCGAACCGAAAATCCGTGTAAATTCGGCTGGTCAGATCCAGCAGTGCCTCGTTCATCGGACGTCCGGGCGTAAACGATTGCAACGCATATTCAGCAAACTCCTTGCGGATGCGAATACGCGGCGACTCAAACTGA
>Ga0182016_10004175_pt1 | contig 16106 bp, 11 predicted proteins | sample 712S2MmetaG_FD_120491 | JGI IMG/M metagenome (GOLD analysis project Ga0182016, IMG submission 120491) | Permafrost microbial communities from Stordalen Mire, Sweden - 712S2M metaG | ecosystem: Environmental > Terrestrial > Soil > Wetlands > Permafrost | place: Sweden: Stordalen | collected...
ACGCAGTCGACGCCGTCCTTGCCCTTGAACACGATCTCGTCGCGCTCGATTTCCTCGGTCTTGAACTTGTAGGACGACAGCACTTCGACGACCGTCGGAATCAGCGTCCCCGTCAGGGTAAACGTCGAGTCGTGCTTGGGGTCGCAGCCGACCTGGATGGTCTTCTTTCCGAGCCGTCCGAACGCGGCGGATAGGTTCGACGAGAACGTGCTCTTGCCGATGCCGCCCTTCCCGTAAACCGCGATCTTGAGCATGAGCCCTCCATAGGTCGGATTGCGCTGGCTGTAGCCTAGACGAACGTCGTAGCGGCTACGGTGATGAACGTCACCCGGCAGCGCCCGCGAGCGGGCAGCCGGGCGGTCCTAGGAACGTTCGGCGAGCTGGCGCTTGTAGGTCGCGATCTCCACGTCGGCGTCCAGCTCGTTGAGGCGGTCCTTGAGGGCCTCCTCCAGGTCTTGGTCTTCCCACATCCCGCGGCGGCGGACGTCGAGCAGCGTCTCGCCCAGTTCGCGGGTCTTGTGCGGGTTGGCTCCGGCGATGCGGTCCCACTCGCCGAGGGTCACCTCGACCGTCCGCTTCCACAGTTCGGGCGAGATCGTGTCGCCGAGCGCGGCCTCGGTCGACCGCATGGCCTTGAAGATGTCGCCGAACTCGATGACGCCCGAGTAGCCGTGCTCCAGCATCCGGTCCCGCCACTCCTTGGAGTGGAACCGCGTCAGGACGCCGTTGACGACCATCGTGCGGAAGTCGCGGACGCGCGGCTCGCGCTTGGTGAGGTCGGCGACGACGATCATCGTGTCGGTGTGCCCCATCGCGCGCTTGGCGGCGCCGAACGCCGACGTGAAGGACGCGAACATGTCTTCCTTGACCGGCCCGCCGGCGCCCATCGCCACGAGCGGCTGCTGGATCACTTCGACCTTCTCGACGAGGTAACGCTGAATCTCGGGCGCGTGCTGGAGGACGATCTGGTTGAACGTCGGCAGCATCGCGAAGCTGTTATCGCTCATCCACGCAGCGCCGATGTCCTCGAAATCGCCGAACTGGCCGCGGTCGAGCATCGCGCCGACCTGCCCCATGAACGCGTCATCGCCCATGCCGAAGCAGCGCGCGTAGGCGAGACGCTTGTCGAAACCCTTGGCGAGCAGTTCCTGGGTGTGCGCCCTGACGTGGTTCATCTCGAGCGGCTCGTCGGCTTCGGACGCGAGCGCGACCGCTTCGTAGATGAGCCGGATCGCGCCGGGGAACGTGTTCTTGAAGACCGCCGACGTGTTGGCCAGGATGTCGATGCGCGGCCGCCCGAGCTTCTCGAGCGGGATCAGTTCCGCGCGCTCGGCGCGGCCGAAGAAGTCCTTCTGCACGCGCGCGCCGACCAAGTCGAGCGCCTGGGCGATGCCGACGCCTTCGCTCTCGAGCATCTCGCTGCCCCACAGCACGACGCCGACCGTCTCCGGCAAGCGGCCGCGCTTAGCGACGGCGGCTTCCAGTAATTGCTCGATCGTGCGCGCGCCCTTGCGCTGGGCCGCGACGCGCGGCAGCATGCGCACGTCGGTGGACGCCATGTTGCGCCCGGTGGGCAGCACGCTCCAGTCGCCGACGATCTCGCCGCCGGCGGACGGCTCGAGATAGCGCCCGTCGAGCGTCGTGATCAGGCCTTCGCGTTCGGCGTCGCCGACGCGGCCGAGGTCGGCCCACATCGTGCGCGCCCGCGAGATGAACGTCTCGAGCGCCTCGAGTTCGAACGGGTCCTTGCCGAGCGCGTGGCCGTCGATCGGCTGCGAGCGGAGGATGCCGAGCACGGCGGCGCGCGATGCCTTGCCGCTCGGGCGCAGCACCTCGCTCTCGATCAGCGCCCGCGACGCGTCGCGGATGTCGTCGAGGATGTCGTGGTTGAAGCGGCCGTCGGCCGTCTTCACCTGCGGCGAGCGGGCGAGTTCGTCGTAGTCCAGCCCGTAGCAGCTGCCGACCAGGCGATGGATGTCGACGTCGGCGTATTCGAGACACGCGTGGAAGGTGTCGAGCCGGTCCTGTTCTTTGAGGTTGCGGCCGAACACGTGCTGGCCGGCGGGCCCGAAGTCGCCTTCGAGCGCCATGATTTCGTCGTGCACGGCGCCGACGAACGCGACCTCGCCGGCGGCCGGCTTGACGTCGATGCGGAAGCCGCTGTGCTCGACGACCTCGGCGATCTCCGCGGCCAGGTCGGAGCGCTTTTCCGCGTCGTCGGTGCTCGTGTTGTAGTAGTCGTGCACGAGCCGATGCAGGTTGCGCAGGTCCGCGCTGCTCTCGAGTTGCCGCAGCGGCGGGCAGAGGTGCGAGAGGATCGTCGCGTACGAACGGCGCCGCGCGATCGAGGCTTCGACCGGGTCGAGCACGTTGAAGACGTAGGCGTGGGGAACGCGATCGATCAGGAACTCGGGGTAGTCGCCGGCCACCGGCGACCACTCTTTACCGCGCGACCACTCGACGAGGCCGTGCGTGCCGACGTGAACGATCGCGTCGGCGTTGAAGCGCCGCGTCGCATAGCGGTACGAGGCCAAGAGCCACGGCGACGGCGGCGCCTTCTTGTCGTGGATCATCGTGAGGTCTTCCATGCCGCGCATGTCCTGCAGCAGCACGAGGACGTTGCCGTAGCGCAGGCCCTTGACCGGAATCGTCGCGGCCGGCTGGCCCCAGACGTCGTAGAAGAGCGCCTCGTGCTCCTGCGGCAGGTCGTGGACCCAGTCGCGGATCTCGCCGGCGCTGACGACCCCGACGTTGCGCTCGCCGGCGTACATCTCGCGCAACTTGAGGCTCGTGACGGCGTCGCTCTCGTCGGCATCGCCGACGGCATAGCCCGCGGCGCCGAGCGCCTCGAGCATCGACCGGATGGAGGCGGCGACGTCGAGGAAGTAGGCGACGCCGACGTTACCGGGGCCGGGCGGAAAGCTGTAGACGAAGAGCGCGACCTTCTTGTCGGCGTTGCGCAACGCCCGCAGTTTCATCCAGCGGGTCGTCACGTCGGCGACGAGGTCGACGCGGTCGGGGATCGGCTCGAGCGCGCTGACGACTTCACCGAACTCGCGCGAACAGATCGGCGGCATCGGCTGGATGCCCTCGGTCTCCGGCGTGACGACGTTGCCGATGTACTCGAGCATCGCGACGCCGTATTTCGAGTCGGCGAGGTCCCGGCGCGACATCGCGGCGTTGACGGGCGACGTGTAGACGCGCGGGTTGCCGAGGTCGCGAATGAACGCGATCGAGTCCTCGGGGGCACCGGCGAACATCGAACCCGCGAGGTACAGCGGCACGTTGTGGTAGACGCTGGAGATGAGCGGCTTGCGCGTCTTCTTGTCGAGGAAGTGCTCGCGCGACACGATGTGGGCGTTGAAGACGGCCGTCATCGAGCAGATGACGCCGACGCCGCGGTCCTCCCAACCTTTGATCGCCGCGTCGAGCACCGGGTGGTTCCAGTCGGGCAGGAACAGGTCGTGGGTGATGAAGCCCATCATGTCCCACGGCTCCTTGCCGTACTGCTGCTTGAACCACGGGCGGTACCACTTCAAGTACTCGTCTGGCGTCGCGAACATGCCGCGATGCGCCGGGTGGTAGATGCCCTCGTTCTCGACCTTCTCCGGCATCGGCACGTCGGCGGTATAGCCGCGCTCCGGCATGAAGTGCTTCATGAGGTAGAGGAACATGTTCTCGGCGTTGACGACGCTGCGGTTGTACCAGTAGCTCGTAAGCACGAGCGTCTTGAAGACCGGGTTCTTCGAGAACTTCGTCATGAAGGGCGCCGACTGCACCATCTTCTGCATGCCGAGGAAGCCCTGGCGCGCCTCCCAGAACTGGTCGATCTTCTCGTTACGGGCGCGGGCGACGAACCGCTTGAGCCCCATCGTGAGAGCGCGCATCGGGCTCGGCTTGCTGTGATCGTAGGCGAAGCCCAGCGATCCGAAGCTGAGCGCCGCGAGCTTGGGGTGCGGCGCGTCGAACCACAGGAACTTAACCTTCTTCAGTTCGCCCGCGGCGTCCATCTCCGTCAGCAGCGCGGCGAGGCGCTCCGTGGTTTCGACCGACATCGACTGCCAGGCGATCAGGATGTCGGCCTCGCGGATGGCCGCCCGGAACCGGCCGAGCATGGCCGGGTCCGTGAAGTCATTGGCCCCGAAATGCTCGATGGACCAGGGCTCGCCGGTCTTCGTAGCCAGCGACGGGAAGGCGAGCCGGATGGCGTTGGCGCGCTCGTCCGGCGCCCACGAAGAATAGCCGACGATCTTCATCATGCTCGACGCTACGCTCGTCCCAGCCGAATGACGGTGACTGTCATCACCGGGGGGCCGAGCCGGCTAGCCGGCCACCTTGGTGACCACGTCGCGCACCGCGAAGTAGCGGCCGCGGGCGATCTCGCCCAGCTCCTTCATCAGCCCGCAGGCCTCGTACTCGTCGAGGTTCACGAACGTGGTCGTGGCCCGGCCGGCGAGCCTAGCGGCGACGGTGCGGCACTGCTCAGCCGCGCGCTCGGCGACCGACCGCGCGGTCTCGCCGTCGGCCAGGACCGCGGCCAGTTCGCGCTCGCCGCCGAGCGGCACGTTCGCACGGCCGTCGCTGAAGACGGCAATCTCGACCTCGGCGCCGGAGTTGGCGCGGCGGAAGCGCTCGCCGATCCGGCGCGCCTGCTCGAGGGCGTCCGGCAGCGGCGTGAGCGCCTTCGTTTCGCCGGGCTCGAGGTCGCCGAGGTGGGCGGCCACGAGTTCGACGTTGCGGCCTGCGCTCTCGTCCACCACCACTTCCGCCGCTGCGCCCCAGCACGAGATCAGCGCGGCTCGCTCGCGCTCGGCGTAGACCGGCCGCAAGAGTTCGCCGGCGGCCGCCCGCACGAGGTCCGCGCTTTTGGCCGTCGATTGCGACGCGTCGACGATCAGCACCGTCAGCCGGGGCGGCGTCGCCGAGTCGAGGCTCTCCTTCGGCTCCGCCTGCCCGCCGGAACGGCGCGCGACGCTGCGGTCGATGATGGTCGCGCCCACGTCGAGCCGGCCGCCCGCCAGCGGGCGGATCTCGACCGGCTGGCCTTCCGCCGCAGTCTGCGCCCGCGCCCGCAGCGGCGTGCGCTGGGTGAACTCGGGCGAGACGACGGTCGATTCGCCGCCGCCTTGCGACTGCGGCGGCTCCTGAGGCTCGTCGTCGGTGCCGGCCGCGGCGTCGAGCGCCGCGTTGATGACCGCGTCCTCGGACAGGTTTTCGAGCAACGCCTGCACGCGCAGCCGGCTGCGCCGCAGCCGGGCCGCCATCGGAAAGACGCGGCGCGCGTCGTCCGCCGTCGCCTCGGTGCGGCCCTCGAACGCGGCCAGCGCGCAGGCCGCCTCGAGGGCGACGTACTCGGTGCGGTGCGAGTCGATGCCGAGCCGGGCCACCGCGTCGACGACCGTCTCCTCCGCCTCCGCGCTCGGCCGCACCACGGGCAGCAGTTCGATGGCGTGCGCTACCCGCGCGCGCAGCGCCGTCGTCTTACGGGCCTGCGCCTTGGCGAATCCGCGCGGGTCGCGGGCGAACGCGGCGTTGCGGCGATAGATCTCGATGCGCTCGTCCTTGCCCGCCGCCGGCGCGACGAAGACGCGCAGGCCGATGCGGTCGGTCACCTGCGGGCGCAGTTCGCCCTCCTCGGGATTCATCGTGCCGATCAGCGTGAAGCGCGACGGATACTCGATCGCGTGCTGGCCGCGCTTCACGCGGACGACGCCCTGTGCCGCAGCGTCGAGCAGCACGTCGATCACGACGTCGGAGAGCAGGTTGATCTCGTCGACGTACAGCAGCGCGCGGTTGGCCTGCGCGAGCAGGCCGGGCCGGAACGCCATCTTGCCGGCCTCAAGCGCGCTGCGAAGATCGACGGCGCCCACGACGTCGTCGATCTGGGCGTTGGCCGGCAGTTCCACGAGTTCGGCGCGCACTTTGCGGCTGGGAATCGGCTCGCCGGCGCGCGCCAACGCCGCGCACTCGCCGCACAGCGACGACCCGTCGGGGTCGCAGCCGTAGTCGCACTTGGCGCGCGCGAAAACGGGCAGCAATTCGGCCGCGGCGCGGACGATCGTCGTCTTCCCCGTGCCCTTCGGGCCGGACAGCAGCACGCCGCCGACGCGCGGATTGATCGCGGCGAGCAGGAGCGCGAGCTTCGGCTCCTCCTGGGCCACGAGGGCGGAAAACGGATAAGTGACGTATTCTGCGCGCCCGGGCGAACTCATGACGTATCCTTCGACGAAGGCGCCGCTAATCGTGCCGGCGCGGAACGGTCAGACGGCGGCGGCGGTTTCGCGCTTGCGCAGCACGACGGCGGGCGCGCCTTCCAGCGTGATGGACGGCTCGGCGGCGGGCATCGGGCAGGCGTTGGTCCACTCGGCTCGCGGAAGCGCCGGCACCGTATCGTGCGGCTGGGCGACGAGCTTGGCGTACTGCAGGATGTTGCTCGCGTAGCGGGCGTAGCGCATCACGTACGCGCCGGGGCGCCGCCAACCGGTCGCCGTGCGGCCGCGCTTGTTGCGGCGGTTGTTCTCGGCCATCTTGCGCAGGCACGACAGGAAGTACTTCGACTCGACCTTGATGCCGAGCCCCCACACCTCGCGGGCGGCGGTCTCCGTCTCGGCGATGACCTTCATGTCGAATTTTTCCCAGTCGATGCCGAGCTTTTCGTAGACGGTCGACTGGGCGTCGCGCAGGTACATCGTGATGTAGACGGCGAGCGTGAAGAACTTGATGCCGAGCCGGTTGCGGAAGCCCTCGAGGTACTGCGGCTGGCTGCGCATCATCAGAGCGAAGAAGCGGCTGTGCCGGCGCTCGTCCTTGCACCAATTGTCGAAATAGCGGAAGATCGGGTGGAAGCGGTACTGCGGGTTGCGCTTGAGGTGATCGGAGATGTTCTGGTAGCGGTAAAAGCCCACGAGCTCCGACAGGTAGGTCGTGACGAAGATCCACTTGGGGTGCATGTACTGCATGCCCTGGACCTTCGGCAGGCTTTCCAGAGGAAAGCGGCGCCCCATCTCGCGCATCGTGAAGTTGAGGAACGACGAGTGCCGGCCTTCGTCGCGCGCCATGCACTGGTAGATCGACGCGAGCGTCGGATCGCTCAGCTTGCGGCAGACGTCGGCGTAGAGCAGGCAGCCGGAGAACTCGCCGATCGCCGAGCGGTGCAGAAACTCGTAGAACTCGCTCCACAGCGGATCGTAGTCGATGTCGAGCGCGTCGTCTTCCCAGCGGAAGTGCGCCTTGTTCCAGTCTGCTTCGAAGTCCGCACGCAGGGCCTCGAACTCCTCGCGCGTCCAATCGATGGACAGCGAGTTCAGGATGTCGATGTCGGTCCGGTAGAGCCGCGGCCTGAGGAGGTCGGGTGGGCTGGACTGGGCCTGCGGCGCGACTGCCATCAGCGGCGAACGGCCTCGAACACGTAGGAGTCGTAGAAGAACTTGGTCACGCGCTCGGTTCGCTTGATGGCGAAGCCGCTGCGATACATGATCTGCTCGACTTGGTCGTAGGTCAGCAGGTGGAGCTTCGTCATACGGTTCTTCTTGTGGAAGAAGCGCTGGCCGATCTCCATCCAGAACGCGTTCATGGTCGTGCGGATGGCAAACGAGCCGACCACTTTATGCCGCGATAACGCGGCCAGGCGGGCCAGCATGTCCTTGACCTCTTCGTAGGGGTAGTGGAACAGCACGTCGAGGCAGCAGACGGTATCGTACGATACACCCTGACCGTCGAGCGCCGAGATGTCGCCGACGAAGAACTCGGGCTGGGGGCCCCGAGAGATCCGGCCCTGGGTGATGTGGCGCGCGAACGACACCATCGGCGCCGACAGATCGAACCCTTGGACCCGGTGGCCGGAGTCGGCCAGGCGGGTGGCCAGGTTGCCGGTCCCGCAGCCCGCGTCGAGCACCGTCCGGTCCCCGTCCGCCGTTCCGACCCAATCGACGACGAGGTCGATCGCGCGGTCGTGACCGTCCCGAATGACGCGCCAGATGGGCGGAATGTCGCCCTGCCCGTAGATGGCGGCCCAGCGCGAGAAGCCGGAGGCTTCGAAGTATTTCTGAACGCGCTCGGCGTTCTCGGTCTTTTCGCGGGATTGGAACAAGGACTGAGCGTCGGAAGCGGCGCTGCGGTCACGGAGGTCGACCAACTCTTGCAAGGTCAACACCTTTCGACGCCTGAGCTGCGAGATGCGACTAGCGTAGCCAGCGCACGCCGCGCCCTCGGTGACTGCCGTCACCCTGCCCGGCCGCAGCCCGGCGGTTACTCCCCGGTGTTGACCGCGAGCTGGTCGAGCTTGGGAAGATCGAGGATGACGACCGTGCCCACGCCGCGCGAGCCGACGATCCCGCGCTCCTGGAGGACGTGCAGCTTGCGGGAGACCGTCACCCGGTTGCTGCCGATCATGTCGGCCAGCCGCTGGTGGGTCAGCGGGATATCGATGACGACTGCGCCACCGACGGCGTCCCGGCGGCCGAACTGCCGCGCCAACTCCTGGAGCGTCCGGTGGAGCCGCAGGTCGACGCTGTTGTTCATCAGGTCCTCGATGAGGACCTGACTCTCGGTCAGCCGCCGGCTGATATTGCCGATGACGTCCACCGCCGACGCGGGCTGCGAGGCGACGAGTTCGATCAGTTCGTCCTCGGAGACGCTGATGACGGACGACTGCTGCATGGCCTCGGCGCAGAGACACGAGAGGCTGACCTCGTCGGCGCGCCACTGCAAGAAGACGTCGCCTTCGCTCAGGATCGAAAGCGTGATCGTGCGGCCGTTCGGCAGCAGGTTGTAGAGGCGCACCTTGCCGTGCTCGACCACGTAGCAGCGCATGCCGGCGTCGTAGAGCGGACCGATCTCCTCGCCCGGCTTGAGCGACACGCTGCGATACTTGTGACGGTTGCGGGTCAGGGCGGCGCGCAGGCGCTCGTTCGGTGGCGACGCGGGCTTCCTATCGGCGCCGGCCTGCGCCTCGCGATACCCCTCGACGACCGCCATGACGATCATGGAGCGCAGTTCGGCAACTTCCCCGATGATCTCCAACTGCGGCACGTCGCCCTCGTTGGCCTCGAGCAACGCGATCTCGATCATGTTCGTCGCCGAAACCGTACGCTGGAGCGACTCGGCGAGCCCGAGGCCGACGCCGAACTGGTAGCGCCCGGCCTCTTGCGCCATCGCCATCAGTTCGGTGAAGTCCGCGCTCTCCACGGCGTCGACGATCGCGTTGAAGTACCGCCGGTGAAGTTCCACCGTCGAATCGCTCGGAGTTGTGAAGAACCCTTCACGCGATTGCGCGATCATCTTCTCGTCATAAATTGACTTGCTCTTGCGGAGCATCGTCGCGAGTGCGAGTGACACGGTTAACTGCCCTTGGCGCTTAGCGCGGGGACGGCCTGCCGCGACGCGGCCGGAGCGCTCTCTGGCGATTCCAAGCGCAACGAAGGCTCGGTGCCGGCGAGAAGATTGCGAATGTTCGGCCGATGACGCGTAGCGATGATGCACGCCATCTCGACGCCGAACATCGCGCTCGGCGCGCCGACGAAGTACCACAGCGGCAAGAACGACACCGCGCAGGCCAGCAGCGAGCCGATCGTCGTGTAGCCGCTCGAGAACGCGCCCGTCATCCACAGGGCGGTAAAGATCGTGCCCGCCTGCCACGAGAGCGCGAACAACGCACCGGCGTAGGTCGCGACGCCCTTACCGCCGCGCCACTTGCGCCACGGCGAGTAACAGTCGCCGAGGACCGCGCAGAACGCCGCGGCGACGCCCATGTGCTCGCCGCCGCCGTGGAAGACGATCGCGGTCGGGACCCAGCCCTTGAGCGCATCGAAGAACGGTACGGACGCCTCGATGACGCGGCCGAACGCATCGACGATCGACAGATTGACCCGGTCCTTGTCGCGGACGCCCGGGGTATCGAAGAGCCATCCGACGACGGCGCGAAACGGAATCGAGCCCATCAAGAACGCGAACCCGAGTCCGCAGATGATCTTGACGTACATGTTGCCGAACACCGGCCCGTTCACCAACGCCTCGTTGACGGGCATCAGAGTCGCCCCGAACCGCACCCGAAGAAACGCATGGCCGGGCCTTTACGGCGCGACGGTCCACGGCTTCCTGGTCGGTGGGGAAAAAAGTTTGCCGGCCGCCGCCGGCCGCGTCCTACGCGACCCCGGCTGCGGCCTCCGCAACGCCCGCGTAGCGCTCCAGGAACGCCCGCAGCCGTCCCGTCACGGCCTCCGGACGATCGAGTTGCAGGTAGTGGCCGCCGGCGATCGCCTCGTAGGTGAAGCGTTCGCCGAGCCGGGCGCCGAGCGTCGAGACCAGCTGCGGAAAGCGCGCGCGGCGCTTGCCGCTCGAGCCTTCGAGAACGTACGTCGGGCAGCCGATCTCCAGCGCGAAGTCGCGGACGTCGAAGCCCTCGGGGCCTTCGAACGCCTCGCGCAGCATGCGCGGGAACTCCAGCGGCACCTGGGTGCGCTGGTCGAGCCACGCGCGCTCCATGTTGAGTTGGTTCTCGAACGACCGCGAGAAGAGCCAGCGGCCGAGGCCCCGGCTCAGCGCGCCGTCGCGTTCCATCGAGACGGCGAGCGGGGTCGCGACCGCGGCGAGCAGCCAGCCTAGGCCCGGCGGATGGTGGCGCCGCGCGTCCTCGCCGTTGGCGTAGACCGGATCGATCAGGAACAGACCGCTCACCTGTTCGGGTTCGTCGGCGGCGAGGGCCATCGCGAGCAGGCCGCCCATCGAATGCCCGACGACGGCCGCGGGCGCGCCGAGGTCTGCAACGCTCGCTGCGAGCCCCTCGCGGGCGTCTTTATAGTAGTCGCCGAGCCCGGCGTCGGCCACGCGGCCCGCGGCGCCGTGCCCGCGCGCCTCCCACGTGTACAGCCGGAAATCGCGGGCGAGCGATTCCCGCTGCGGGCGCCACGACCAGGCGCCGCCGCCGACCCCGTGCAGGAGTAGAAGGCCGGGCGCGCCCGGCGGTCCCTCGACGCGTAGCGCTCCGCCCGAGGGGAGCGGATGAACGATACCCTGCTGCAACACCGCGCGCGCTTTCGGCGGGACCCGGCGGATTTCCGGCGGACCGGCCGCAAGCCGCTCGTCCTGCAACCGAGGCTACAGAGCACGGTGTCCCCACAGCGTATGCTGTTCCCGAACGGCCGCTTTGCGGTCGGCCGGCGGAGGCGCAACCGCGAGCCCGTTCGAAGGATAGTTTGCACCATGGGAGCCTTTGTCGAGGTCACGTTGCCGGTCAACCCCTCCCAGCCGGGAGAAGCCGGCGCCGCCGCGCTCGGAATCGTCGAGGGATTCCCCGGTACGCGCGGGGCCCAGCTCGACGGTGCGTCCGGGGCCGTCCGCTTCCAATTCCAGTTTCCGGGCAACCTGAGCGGGTTGGTCGACCGCCTGCGCTCCAACCGCATCGGCGTCGGCGACCGGGCGAACGTCTCGCTGCGGGTTCGCACGATCGCGCACGCGGCCGAGGCCCCGCCCTCCGGCGAGATCGTCGACCGCTTGACGCAGGGCGCCGAGGTGTGGGACGTGCAGTTCGATCGCGGCCGCTACGTCTCGGAGGCCGAGATAAGCGGGGACCGCATCGACGCAACGATCGTCCCCAGTACGCTCTCGATGCACCAGATCTTCGACGCGCTGCTCTCCCTGGGTCTCGTCGTTCAGACCAACGCATCCGCCGCCGGCGCGCAGTAAGCGCATCGCCACCGTGCGTGCGTTCGAGCCGGTCGCGGTAGCGGCCCCGCTCTCTGAAGACGGTTCTACCGACCTCAACCGCAGCTACCGGATCTGCCGGGAGATCACGCGCAGTCACTCGACGACGTTCTATTTCGCGTCGCTGTTCCTGAGCCCGGAGCGGCGCAAGGCGATCTGGGCCGTCTACGCCTTCTGCCGGACCGCCGACGACATCGTCGACACGTCGGAGCAGCCGGCCGCGCGCCTGAGCGAGATCGACTCGTGGCAGAGCGAACTGCTCGCGGCCTACTCGGGCCGGGCGCAGCATCCGGCGATGATCGCCTTCGCCGACGCCGTCACGAAGTTCGACGTGCCGATCGAGCCTGCGCTCCAGTTGCTGCGCGGCGCGCGCAACGACGTGACGACGCGGCGCTACGAGACCTACGACGAGCTCCGCGAGTACTGCTATCTCGTCGCCTCGACCGTGGGCCTGATGACGAGCCCGATCCTCGGGTACGCGCCCGGCGCGCTCGAGTACGGCGTCGCGCTGGGCCTGGCGATGCAGATGACCAACATCATGCGCGACGTCGGGGAAGACGCCGCCATGGGCCGTATCTACCTGCCGGCCGAGGATTTCCGCCGCTTCGGCTATTCCGAGGACCGCCTGATGGACGGGGTCGTCGACGACAGCTTCGTCGAGATGATGCGGTTCGAGATCTCGCGCATCCGCCGCATCTACGACGAGGCGACGCCCGGCATCGAACTGCTCGTCCCCGAAAGCCGCTATGCCGTCCGGCTCGCCCTGCGGCTCTACAGCCAGATCCTCGACGAGATCGAGCACAACGGCTACGATGTATTCAGCCGGCGGGCGTTCGTGCCGCTGCGCTCGCGGCTCACGACCGCGCTGATGACCGCCCTCAGCCGCTAGTGCTCGAAGGCGAACTGCCCAAATCGACGTCGACGGCTGACCAGTCGCGCGGCGTCGCCCTGCTGTTCCGGGCCGAGCGCGCCATCTTCTACCTGGTCGGCAGCCTCTTTCTCCTCGCCGCCTTCGTGCTGGCGATCCGGGCCGCGTTCGAGCTCTGGCAGATGATCGTGGGTCCCGCCGACGCGACGCTGCTCACGGCCACCAGGTTCCTCGACGTGATGCTGCTCGTCCTCATGGTCGTCGAGCTGGCGTACACCGTCCTGGTCTCGCTGCAGGGTGCAGCACTGCTGCCCGAGCCGTTCCTGATCGTCGGCCTGATCGCCGTCATCAGGCGCATGCTCGTCATCACGGTGGGCGAGATCGGCTCGGGAGGTACACCCTCCGGCACGCTGAGCACACACGCGCTGGAGCTGCTCGTGCTGACGGGCATCGTCATCGCGTTCGTCGGCGCGATCGTCCTGCTGCGCGCACGTCCGCGGTCGAAGAACTTCCCGGCCTAAACCGCCTTCGGACCGGCTGCGGCCGGTGCGACCGGCGTGACGGATGTCGCAGAACCGGGTGTTCTTCCTCACTACCATCGGGTGTGATGGACGCTTGACGTCCGCCCTCCCCCCAAGAGGACATCACATGGTGCAGAGCATTCCCGCACGGGACAACGCCTTCGCGAACTACCTCGCGCGGTCGCGGTGCCCCGTGATGCGCGCGGTCTTCGCGTGCATGACGGTGATCGGCGGAGGCGGACTCTGTTCGCACGCCGCATCAGCCGCGCCGCCGGCGGCCGCCGCCGCGACGGCGACCGTCGACGTGCGCGTCGTCGACGCAGCCTCGGGCCGCCCGATCTCCGACGCGACCGTCACGGTCGCGGGCACGCCGAACACGGCGCGCCATCTCGAGGGGGCGCCGTACCGGCTCTCGGGCGTCCCCGCAGGTTCAGCCTCGATCATGGTCAGGGCCCCCGGCTATCGCACCGTCACCCAATTGATGACGCTGGCCGCCGGCCGGACCGCGGAGGCGACGGTGAAGCTCGCCCGCAGCGACGAGGCGACGGAATTGCCGACGATCGGCCGGGTCGCCGCCAAGGGCGACGACCCCGTCGCCGGCCCGACGCTGCACACCACCCTCGGCGCGCGCGACCTCGAGCGCGCCGGCGCCTTCCGCCTTGCCGACGCCCTCGTTACGCTGCCCGACCTCTCCGCCACGAACGCCACGGCGGGCGGCGGACAGACCTCGCAGTCGAGCGGCCCGGGCTCGTCCATCTATATGGACATCCGCGGCTTCGGCCCGATCGAGACGATGACGGAAATCGACGGCCATCCGATCGGGCAGGGCGTCGACCTCGGCTTCAACTTCCAGGACGCGCCGATCTTCGCGCTGCGCAACGTCTACGTCGGCTACGGCAGCGGAGCCACCGGCATCGCGAACTACGGCGAGATGGGCGGCGTCATCGACATGCAGACGCTCACCCCGACCGGCCACCCGTACGTCAGCGCGCTGCAGGGCTTCGGCTCGTACGGCCGGCTGCTGACGCAACTACAGGCGACCGGGCTCACGGACAACCAGAAGCTCGGCTACGCGTTCGCCTACGGCGTCGAGGGTAGCGGCGGGCCGATCTCGCCGCAGCAGATCTATTCGTCGGCAGCGTCGTGGGACCAGAGTTCGCCCGAGGCGGCGATCCGCGACACCGCGACCTACGAGATCACGCAGAACACGACCCGGCGCGCGGTGCTCGGCAAACTTCGCTATAGCGTCGGCCCGAGTTCCACGCTGACGCTGGACGCCATCACGAACACGGCCTGGGCCGACGGCACGGGCAACAGCGACAACATCTATCGCAACTACGGTCCGACGCTGGCGCTGGGCACCGAACTGCTCGCCGCCAAACAGCCGCAGGATCCGTGCCCGACCGGCACGTTCACGGCGACCAACCTGTTCGGCATACCCAACGGCTACGGCCGCAACGGCCAGCCCGACGGCGGGATCACCTGCCAGACCCCGCAGCAATATGCCGGCTTCAACACCGGCTGGCAAGGGCTCGGCCCGCATCAGACCGCGGAGCGGGCGACCGACTACGACCTGCGCTTCGACTCCCAGTACCGCAACCAGACCATCACGGCCGATGCGTTCACCAACTCGTACTACTTCAACTACGACCGCCTCAATCTGCTGCCGTACTTCACGACCCCGGGCGACACCGGCTTCGACACCGACCAACTCGTCGTCAACACCGGCGTCTCCCTCGTCGACCGCATCGCGACGGCCAACAACGAAGTCAGCATCGGCATGCGCGAACTCGCAAACTCGAATCGCTTCCGGCTGACCGGCTCGCCCGTGCAGTCGAACTGGCTCGACGAACAGGCCGTCGCGCTGGAAGACCGCCTGCGCGCGGGCGCCCACTTCACGGCGCAGGCCGATCTCGCGTGGACGCACGCCGAGGCGACGTCGAGCGCGCAGATCGTGCCGCACGCGCTCGTTGCCTACGAGTTTTCGCCGTCCGACCGCGTGCGCGTCAGCGGCGGCTCGAACGTCGTGCAGCCGCCGGGCATCTGGCTCGACCTGCCGTTCGAGCCGACGCCGCTCAGCCAGTTCGTTCCGACCTGCTCCGGCGTCGCCTCGATCGGCGGCGGCCCGTCGCTGCCGCTCAGCCCCGAGCACGGAACCGACGGCGAACTCACCTACAGCCATCTGTGGGGCCAGGACTCGCAAGTGACGGTGGCCGCCTACACGGCCCAGCTCGTCGACAAACTCTACAACGTCGTCGTCCCGGTCTCCGAACTACCGCCGGGCGCCGTTCCCGCCTCGGCACTCGCGCCCTACCAACAGATCCTCGATCAGGTCTGCGGTTCGAGCGCGCCGCCGCTCGGCGTCACGGAGAACCTCAATCTGGGCAACGTCTCGGCACGCGGGCTCCAAGCGCTCGCGAACGTGCGCCTGACGCGCACGCTCGTGCTCAAGGCGGACTGGTCGCAAGAGTCGGCGATCCTGACCTCGGCGCCGCCCTCGCTGCTCGCGGCGAACCTGTCGTTCATCCCCGGCGGGCAGTTACCGAGCATCCCGCTGCACAAGTGGTTCCTCGGACTCGACTACACGTCGCGCGGCGGCATCGAACTCGGGGTCACCGGGTTCCACGTGTCCGAAAACAACCCGGCCGACCTGCCCGCCTACTCCTACGCGAACCTAGAACTCGGCGCGACGGTCGGCCCCGGCCGGCTGCGCTTCATCGAGTACAACATGTTCAACAACCAGGCGGGCCAGGCGTCGCTCATCGGGCAGGGCTATCCGCTCCCGCTCAACTCGTACGCGCCGGCAAACGCGTACCTACCGTACGTCGGTGCGGCGGCGACGACCGCCTACGTGCTGGCGCCGCGCCGGTTCGAACTCTACTATCAGCTCCTGCCGCTTATGACGCACTCGCGCTGAGCGCGGGTAGGGCGAGGCGGACGCCGTCGGTGAGACCGTCGAGCGCCGCCTCGCCCGCCGTCAATTCGATGACGTAGCGGCCGCTGCCGGAGCGCCGCGC